>Ga0114968_10003261_pt1 | contig 12208 bp, 4 predicted proteins | sample M_130807_EF_Meta_FD_87020 | JGI IMG/M metagenome (GOLD analysis project Ga0114968, IMG submission 87020) | Freshwater microbial communities from Lake Montjoie, Canada to study carbon cycling - M_130807_EF_MetaG | ecosystem: Environmental > Aquatic > Freshwater > Lake | place: Lake Montjoie... | reverse complement strand
TGCTCCTGCACCTATGATTATGCCTGAAATATATTATGCTCCCGCACCTGCTCCTGCACCTATGATTATGCCTGAAATATATTATGCTCCCGCTCCCGCACCTGCGATTATGCCTGAAATATATTATGCCCCTGCCCCTGCCCCTGCTCCTGCCCCTGCTCCTGCTCCTGCTCCTGCTCCTGCCCCTGCCCCTGCTCCTGCTTTCCAACCAGACCCTACATTATTATACCGTATAACTGATAATGGTTACACTGCAAGTGGACACTTTGCTACACACTTTCCTTCTAGCACTCAAATTGTATTAGATAGTCGTGTACCTACTTTTGATGCTAATGGAACTGTAGGTATCGGTTCAGCAAAAGCTGCCTTACCTCAAGTTGGTTCACCAATTAAAGGACCTTTCATTCAACCTGGAACTACAGTAGTAAAAGTAGAGGAAACTTCTACTATGCCAAGTAATCCTTATGTTGGAGGTACATATGTTACAATTAGTCAACCTATTGTTGATATGAAAGAAGATAGAGGTGAAGTATTTGTGTATACCTTTCCTTTGAACTTTCAAGCAGCTCCACCACCAGCTCCTGCTCCTGCACCTAAACGTGTTCCTTCTGGACCTATAATTAGATTAAATCCCGCATTATCTTATCGTGTAACTGATAGCATCGGACCTCGTTTCCCTTCATCAACTAAAATTATTTTAGATAGTCGTGATCCTATATTACATACAGATGGTCCAGAGTTTGTTTCTGTTTTACCAGCATCAGGTCCTATAGTTGGAGCAACTATTAATGGACCTTTTATCCCAGTTGGTACTACTGTAACCGCAGTTGAAACAACTGGAACAATTCCAAGTGATTCATCTATCCAAGCTCAAATAATTACAATAAGTCAGCAATTAGTAAACGCTTCAGAGAAACCAGATGATGTTTATACTTATACTTTTACAAAAGATGTATCTTCTCCTACCTCTTCTCCTTCGTCTTCTACTTTGGGTGTAACTGTATTTGTACATTGTCAAAACACAGGTGAGAATAAAATTTTAAATGGCGTTGGTACTTTTAATGCTGGTGTTGACTTTGTAACTGATGCCAGTTATATTGCTGTTCCACAAGGATTAACTGCAACTTTAACTACTGGAAGTGGTCAAACTAAAACAGTAATTGGTCCAGATGAATTCAATTTCTGCTCACAAGGCGATTTTAATGATAATGTTAAAAAGATTGTAGTCGTAAATAGCTAAAAATGATAATATAAAAAATATTAAGATTTAATATTTTGTCTATTATAATATATATATGGATAATACAAATTGGTCCAATGGATACTCATATTTAGTAAATACTAATAGTAATTACGAATATCTTAAATTTTTAGAAGAAAGCGGAACTGATTTAGGTTTAGAAAGTTTTGAAAATGCTCGTAAAGCAAAGAAAGCAAGTAGAAAAGCAAGTAGAAAAAGTAAGAAAGCAAGTAGAAAAGCAAGTAGAAAAAGTAAGAAAGCAAGTAGAAAAAGTAAAAAAGCAAGTAGAAAAACAAGTAGAAAGAGTAAGAAAGCAAGTAGAAAGAGTAAGAAAGCAAGTAGAAAGAGTAAGAAAGCAAGTAGAAAGAGTAAGAAAGCAAGTAGAAAGAGTAAGAAAAGTAGTAAAAGAAAATCAAAGAAAATAGTAACTCATTTAAGAGGTCGTAAAGGGAAAAAGGGTAAAAAATATTCTCACAAATTTAATAAAAAGAAAATTATAACCAATGTGATTGATTTAACACCTAAAGTATCTCCTGGAGTGTTTCCTTTAATTTCTCCTGCATTATCAATGCCACCTACTATATTTCGTCCTGATAATTATGGAACACCCTCTATTAATTATGTAACACCTCCTACAATTCCTCAAAATAATTCAGGTTATATTAGTTTACCAACTTTAGCTAATCCAACAACAACTACTAATCCATTTTCCGGAGTTATTACAGTAGCTCAAGATTATACTGGTTATAGATTTGATCCAAGAACTAATTTTGGAATAATTTTTAATGAATCATCATCAAATAATTATACATATCAAGGATGGCAAAAATTAAAAAATGGGCGTTATATCAGTAGACCTCTTACTTCTCTTTCTGAAGTAGTTTTACTTATTTTAGAAGTAAATTTTGGTATTCCTACTGCAGATGGTGACGTATCTAGTTACAATTCTAAAACTGGAGTTTATTCTTATACTAGTAGTTTGGGTGGAATTACTGAAGGTTTAAGATATGATCCTAAAAGTTATTTTGGAGTAGACTTTTTAGAATCACGTAAAGCAGCTTCTTATCAAGCTTTTACTCTTGATGTTACTGGTAATGTTCAAGCGGTAGAAATGGAAACTGTACCCATTTCTGTTCAAGTAATTCTTGGTATTTTACCTGCAACAGCTCCTGGTCCTGCACTTGCACCTGCACCAGCACCTAAACCTAAACGTATTCCTTCTGGTCCTATACGTAAATTAAATCCTTCTTTATCTTATCGTGTAACTGATAGCAGCGGACCTCGTTTCCCTTCATCAACTCAAATTATTTTAGATAGTCGTGATCCTATATTACATACAGATGGTCCTGAATTTATTTCTATTTTACCAGCATCAGGTCCTACTGTTGGAGCAACTATTAATGGACCTTTCATTCCATTTGGTACTACTGTAACTGCAGTTCAAACAATTGGAACAATTCCAAGTGATTCATCTATCCCAGCTCAAGTAATTACAATAAGTAAGCCATTAGTAAATGTTTCTGAAAAAACAGATGATGTTTTTACTTTTATTTTTACAAAAGATTTATCTTCTCCTTCTATGTTTACACCTACACTAAATTTTACACCTACACCAACTTTTACACCTACACCAACTTTTACACCTGCACCAACTTTTGCACCTGCATCAACACAATTTGTTGAAGATGAAAATTTAGTCTACCGTGCTACTGATACTGGTTATAATACACAAGGAACTTTTGCAACACATTTCCCATCAAGTACAAAAATTATTTTAGATGGTCGTAAACCAATTTTTAATTCAAGTGGAAATATTACAAATTTTGGTTCTACTGCATTTCCTCCTCCAATTGGTTCATTAATTTCTGGACCATTTGTAAAACCAAATACTACTGTTGTAAGTGTTGATGATAGCGGTCGTTTGCCTAGTAATTCTTATGTTAATGGACAAACAATTACAATTAGTCAACCTTTAGAAAATATTGTGGAAGATAGAGGTCAAGTGTTCATATACACTTTTACTAGACCTAATTTTGGTAATGTACCTATGGTTGGAGGTCCTTGTATGACTAATCCCGAAAATTGGGATAATGATAGATGGGTTCAATGTACAGGACAACCAAATCCAGCAGCTCGTGCTCCCCCTCCCCCTATAGGAGTATATAAACTTCCTTCCTCTTTAGGTCCTTGAGGTACTGATACTGATCGTTCAAAATGGGATAATGATAGATGGATTCAATGTACAGGATCCCCAAAACCCATATAGAAATTGGAAAGCAGAAATTCTTTTAAATTAATGAAAAAAATATTAAGATTTTAATATTTTATCTATTATAATGTATATGGACAATAGATATTGGTCTTACGGGTGCCCACCCTTAATGTCAGATGGAAAATTTATTACTAATTATGTAAGAGGAAAAGTTTTTGATCAATACGTCAGAAATTTAAATCAAATAGGTGGAACTCATGAATTTCGTAATTTTTTACAAAATAGAGGCGGTGAAATTCTTAAACTAGAAAGAGAACAATTAGTTAAAAATAATACTTGCACCATTAATGGAAAATGTGTTGCTTTAAGTGGCAAACCTAAAAATGTTTTACCATGCGGAACTTGTTACACAAACCCTAATTAAATAATATTTAGAATTTTTATTCTAAATATTATTATATAAAATGGACAATAGATATTGGTCTCAAGGATGCCCGCCATTAATGTCAGATGGTAAATTTATTACTAATCATGTAAGAGGAAAAGTATTTGATCAATACATAAGAAATATGAATGAAATTACAGGTACTCATGACTTTCGTAATTTCTTGCAAAATAGAGGTGGTGAAATTTTAGAATTAGAAAAAGAAACTTTAATTAAAAATAATACCTGTTCAGTAAATGGAAAATGTGTTCCTTTGAGCGGAAAACCTTTAAGTACAAAAGATGCATTAAATGTATTACCTTCTAGTTTAGATTATTCAATTGAAACTTTTGAAAATAGTAGAAGACGTTCCAAAAAACGTTCAAAAAGTAGTTCAAAGAGATCAGTAAAACGTACAGCTATTAATCCTAAAACAGGAGTAAGAACTACACATATGATAGGGGGTAAACGTACAACACCTCCAATATACTCAACAGGAAATAATAATAACACTGGTGTAAATACTGTACACGCCGCAAATAAAAATTTAATTAAAAGAAGAAGTAAAAAAAGTAAAAAAAGAAGTAAAAAGAGTAAGAAATCAAGTAAAAAAAGAAGTAAAAAGAGTAAGAAATCAAGTAAAAGAAGAAGTAAAAAGAGTAAGAAATCAAGTAAAAGAAGAAGCAAAAAGAGTAAGAAATCAAGTAAAAGAAGTAAGAAATCAAGTAAAAAATCAAGTAAAAAATCAAGTAAAAAAACACGTTATGCAATTGTAAATTTGCCCCGCATGACTAATCCTACAGAAACTATAAATCCTTTTAGTGGAGTTGTTACTAAATTTCAAGTTTCAGGTTCATCAACAACTGGTTATAGATTTGACAAAAGAAGTAATTATGGTGTAAATTTTATTGAATATACCGATAATACTCCAAATGTTTATGTAGCATGGGAAAGAATTAGAGATACTTCTAATTCTTCGAGAAAAAGTCCTGTTTTAAAATATTTATATAAAAAAATGGATTTAACTAAATTTTCAATAGTAATTAAATTAATTTTAGAAATTGATGAAGAATCTAAAATGAGAATGGCAGGAGGGTATAGCACTAGTGTAAATCCAGATACTGGAGTTATAACCCGTTCTCAAGTAGTTGCTGGTTCAATGGGTTTAAGATACGACCCTCGTAGTTATTTTGGAGTTAATTTTACAAAACTAATTTTACAAAAGCCTTCATATAATGCATGGGTCGCAGATATTAAAGGAAATATGAAGAATATACAAATGTCTAGTGTACCCCTTGATGTTAAAAATCGTCTTGAGATTGAGTCAGATATTGTTCGGGATGTAACTCCTGTAGTAACCCCTACTTACACTCCTTCTTATACTCCTTCTTCCACTCCTTCTTATACTCCTTCTTACACTCCTTCTTCCACTCCTTCATATACTCCTTCATATACTCCTTCATATACTCCTTCATATACTCCTTCATATACTCCTGAAGTAACCCCTTCTGTAATGGGATTTGTTCCAGATTCTACATTATTATATCGTGTTTCAGATAATGGTTATACTGCAACTGGACAATTTGCTACTCATTTTCCCTCAACTAGTCAAATTATATTAGATAGTCGTACACCTGTTTTTGATAAAAATGCTAATGTAATTGGTTTTGGAGGTACTGCATCTACCCCATTAATTGGTTCTACAATAAATGGGCCTTTCATTCAAAAAGGAACTACTGTGTTAAATATTCAAAATACAACAACTATGCCAAGTAATCCTTATGTTGGTGGTCAAATAATTACAATTAGTCAACCATTAGTTAATATTGTAGAAAATAGAGGTGATGCTTTTGTTTATACATTTAGTTTAAATGTAACTCCTAGTATTGCCCCTGCTTATGCACCAGCTCCTGCCCCTGCGTATGCACCAGCACCCGCCCCTGCGTATGCACCAGCTCCTGCCCCTGCTTATTCTCCAGCTCCTGCCCCTGCTTATTCTCCAGCTCCTGCCCCTGCTTATGCACCAGCTCCTGCCCCTGCTTATGCACCAGCTCCTGCCCCTGCTTATTCTCCAGCTCCTGCTCCTGCCTATGCTCCAGCTCCTGCTCCTGCTCCTGCTCCTGCTCCTGCTCCTGCTCCTGTCTATGCACCAGCTCCTGCTCCTGCCTATGCCCCTGCACCTGCATATTCTCCAGCTCCTGCTCCTGCATTTCAACCAGACCCTACATTATTATACCGTATAACTGACAATGGTTACACTGCAACCGGACAATTTGCTACACACTTCCCTTCTAATACTCAAATTGTATTAGATAGTCGAGTAGCTACTTTTGATGCTAATGGAAATGCAGGTATTGGTTCGGCAAAAGCAGCATTACCTCAAGTTGGTTCACCAATTAAAGGACCTTTCATTCAACCTGGAACTACAGTAGTAAAAGTAGAAGAGACTTCTACTATGCCAAGTAATCCTTATGTTGGAGGTACATATATTACAATTAGTCAACCTATTGTTGATATGAAAGAAGATAGAGGTGATGTATTTGTATACACCTTTCCTTTGAACTTTCAAGCAGCTCCTGGATATGCGCCAGCTCCTACTCCTGAATATGCACCAGCCCCTACTCCTGAATATACACCAGCTCCTACTCCTTCTCCAGTCCCTCCACCTCCACCACCTCTACCTTCCCAATTACAAGGATCATGTAGTAGCCCTTTTGCAAATCCAACAGATGGACCTGGATATGTCTATAGAGGGTGCTGGAAAGATGATAATAGAACAATTCCAAATCATTTAGGTCATACTCCATCTAATGATGAATGTTGGGAAAGAGCTACTGCTAAAGGGTTTACCGTAATGGGAAGACAGAATGGTTCAGAATGTTGGGGTGGCAATAATTCAGACTGGCAGAGAGTTGGTCGTGTTGAATGTTGTCCAGCAAATGGAGGAGAATGGACAAATCAAGTATATACAGCTAAATAAATTTACTTATTCTTTATAAAATAAAATATCACTCTACTGATTTAGAACTGCAAAAACTAGAGGTGTAGTTCAAGATGAAGTAGGTTTTGAACCAAGAAACTTTATTGGTCTATACAAGCCTAGACCTTCTCTTGGTCTAAATACTTGGAATGTAGTTTCTTCTATTTCTTCATTAAATTTTCCTTAAAAACTCAGCTATTCTACTTATATCAGAATTTCCTCCTGATATAATAGAAATAACATTCTTATTTTTTATTCGTTCTTTCAGTAAATCTAAAGCACATAATGATAAAACCCCTGCTGGTTCAATAACATATCCATATTCATTATAAACTTCAACAATTTTACGACAGATGCTAAGTTCATCCACTAAAATGATATCATTTAAATTTTCTTTACAAATAGGAAAATTTAAATTGCCTGCTTTCTTAACAGACGCCCCATCAACAAAGGTGCTAATTTTATCTAAAGTTATAACTTTATTTTGTCTAAATGCTTCAAACATTGAAGGCGCACCTAATGGTTGAACACCAATAATTTTAGTATTGGGATATAATTCTTTGATATAAGATGATACACCAGCTGCCAAACCACCTCCTCCAACTGGTAAAAATATATAATCTATATTAGTATGTTTCATTAATTGATAATTTATTTCATATCCAACGGTAGCTTGTCCCAAAATTACCTTTTCGTCATCAAAAGGATGAATTAATTCTTTATTGTTTTTTAAAGAATGCTCTTTAGCAATGAATGAAGCTTCATCAAAGTTATTTCCTTCTAAGAAGATATTTACATATTTACCACCAAATTTTTCTACTTTATTTATTTTTTGTTTGGTAGTATTTTTTGGCATAAATATATCTCCATAAATTTCTAATTTATTGCAACTATAAGCTACACCTTGAGCGTGATTTCCCGCACTACAAGTTATAATATCTTTCTTATTTATTAGTGATACCATTTTATTATATGCTCCTCTGATTTTATAAGACCTAACTGGAGTTAAATCTTCTCTTTTTAACCAAACATTGGAATTATATTTGGTTGAAAATTCAGAGTGATAGTTTAAGGGAGTTGGATTAAATAAACTCCGAATGTTTAAATGAGCTTTTTCTATTAAATGCTTTTTCATTATTGTTATTAAAATATAATGAAAAATATTTTTAAATCAACTTTTCCTAAGACAAACATAAAAACCTTACTAGACCCTTTAGGGTCTGTAAAGCTTTAGCTGTGGTTTTTATGTTAGCAAATTCCCTTTTTAAAGGGAATTTGACTTGTTCGAATTTTTTTTTTAAAAATTCGAATTAAGTCTATAAACAAAACTAATAGCCACCTCCACAAACCCACCTCCTAACCCACCTCCTAACCCACCTCCTAACCCATCTCCTAACCCACCTCTTAACCATCACCCTCCTAACCCACCTCTTAACCATCACCCTCCTAACCCACCCTATACCTGTAACACCGTTAACACCGCAGTCATACTAGTATAATTATTTGATGCACTTGATGACATCCAAATAGTATAATAAAATGTACCTGCTCCAGGAATATCTAATGCAAATCCATTCAAATTACTTGCTACACCATTTGCAATTACTGACGCAGCCATAAAATATGAAGGTGTAGTAGCTGGAAGTGTTACTGGAGTTGAACCAGATGTAATATTTGTAGAATTAGTATTTGTAGCACCTGATGTAGTAGCTCTTCCAACTGTCATTTGAATATGTTTATTGCTAGAAATAAAAGACACATTTGCCATAATCAAAAGTTTTGTTGTAGATAAAGCAGTAATAGGACCAATTTGATATATACGTGTTTGAGCTGTTCCAATTGTTGTTGTTATTAAAGAACCACTTGGTGCATATGGGTTATTTCCTGCAATATAACTCATTGAAGGACCTGTAGAACCTGTACTACCAATAGTACCAGTGAAACCTGTAAAGCCAGTATTACCAGTAAAACCAGTAAAACCAGTAAAACCAGTAAAACCAGTAGCACCAGTAGCGCCAGTAAAGCCAGTAAAACCTGTTGGTCCATATGGTGGACTTATCCATTTAATAGCATTTCCTAATGAACTCAATACTTGTCCAGTGCTACCTGCACTGCCACTTGCCACAATTGTTTTAGGTGCTGGATTTAAGATTAGAGAATAAGCAGGTCCAGTCACACCAGCTGGGAAAGCAGCACCTGCTAATTTCTGTTGTACTAATAAGTCATAGCCAACTTCACCTAAAGTTCCAGTAGGTCCTAACACCCAACCACCAATAGCACCAGTATCTCCTAAAGGATTTACACTTGGGCCAATATTAATGAAAGGTGTTGCAAAACCTGTCTTGGTATATACAATTGCATTTGCATCTGTACCAATTGTACCCACAGCAGTTGATCCAGCAGGACCTGCAATATTAATTGAACCACTACCAACATTAACTTCCGCCCAACGCAATCCAGTAGAACCTAAACTATATTGAGCATCTGCACTTGGTAAGAAATTACCCTTTAATGTAACTGAAGTATCTGGAACATATACAAATCCAGTATTTCCTAAAAATCCACCGGCACCATTTGAATATTGAATTTGTCCAACAGCTCCACTAGAACCAGGGCCAGTTGCACCTGTAACACCAGTTGCACCAGTTGGTCCTAAAGCAGGATTAGCTGCTAAAGTAGTATGAACGTGTGATATAGTTGTACTTCTAAATTCAATTGTCATCGATGCACTAGGACTACCAGGAAAGATAGCATAAATTTCAACAATAAATCTCTTAGTTAAATCAGGTAAAGCAGTATTTGGAACATAAAGACTATAAGGAATTATATTTGGTGTAGAAAACACTTGAACAGCACTTCCAGGTACACCTTCTGCTAATGCTGTCTTATTACCTGAGCCATCTGAATCAACATAATAAATCTTAGTATAATATTGTACACTTGTATCATCTGATGCATAAGTATATAGATTAGTTGTCCATAAACCACCTATAATTTCAATACTAGTAGTTGTGTTTTGTGCAGTCATAAATGAACCCATTAAGAATGCATCATTACTACTTGTTTGTAAAGAACAAGTAATTACTGTTTGAGATCCACTAGTTGGTGTTGTAGATAAGGTTCCTGCTAAATCAGGAGGACCTGTTGAACCAGTAGAATCCAAATAGAGAATTAACCCAGTAGATGTACCAGGAATACCTATTACTCCTTGTGCTCCTGTAGCACCTGTGTGTCCAGTTGCACCACTGTCACCTGTTGAACCAGTTGTACCAGTTGTACCAGTTGAACCAGTTGCAGATGCAGAACCAGCTGCACCAGTAAAACCTGTATAACCACTATCTATAAATTCCATAATTTCAACCCAATCTGCGCCTATACCAAAATCAATCTTACGAATATCTTGACTAGACCATTCAGCAATATATAGGGCATTATTTTTATAAACAATACCACTTGGTTGAAGGAATCTAGCAGAATTTGCGGGACCATTTGTAGAACCATTGCCAATGGCCCCAGAATAAATATAACAGAATCCAGTAGCTAAGGTAAATCGCCAAATATAAGAAGGATCCCATTGAGTAATATATAGATATTGTGATCCATCGTAAGTAATACGAGAAGCTGGAGAATAAAAATTAAAAGCAACATCGGTACCTGTACCAGATAAATAACCAGTTCCCCCGTTTCGTGCAATAGTTTGAACATTATTATTAGATAATGTAATTTTTCTTAATGCTTGATTATTTGAATCAATTACAAATAAATTTCCTGAATTATCAAGTGTAATACCACAAGGGTTATTAAATGATGCAGCAATTCCAATTCCATCAACAAAACCAGCTGTTGTTGCAGTACCAGCAATGGTTACAATTTGCCAAGTTCCTGAAATATCTTTATATATTTTACGAATGATATGGTTAGTGGTATCACAAAAGTAAAAGTTTCCACTATTATCATAAGTTATTTCTGTTGGATTAGATAATCGAGTAGACAAAGCAGGGCCATCTCCATTGTAACCAGCACCATAATTATTACCTGATGCGTCAAGTGGAATACCGGCAAATAAATTAATATTACCACTTGGGTCTATTTTTCTTATTGCATTGTAAGTCCAATCATTTATAAATTTATTTCCAGAATTATCTAGTGTAATACTTGATAGATTTTCAGCTAGTGCATTTATTGCTGGACCTCCATCACCAGTGTAACCACCTCCATTAAGTAAAGTAGTTACTACCCCGCCTGAATATTTATAAGCATGTCCAGACCAACTAGACATATATAAATTATTACTAGAATCAATTGTCACATCTGTGAGTACATTTATACTACTAGCAAGAGTTGATACTGTTGCACCTCCGTTCAAATAATATTGGTACATTATTCTACTTGCAGTGTCAATATAGTGTTCTCCTTCTATACCATTTCCAATAGTAGAGTTGGGTGGTGTTGTTCCACTTAATAATACATTTATGGTTGCTCCGGTATCACCAGTTGCTCCACTATCACCAGTTGCACCAGTCGTACCTGTATGTCCAATGTAACCAGTATCACCAGTAGCACCTGTATCTCCAGTAAAACCAGTTGCACCAGTATTTCCTGTATGACCAGTATCACCAGTTTCTCCAGATGCTCCTGTATCTCCAGTAAAACCAGTATCACCAGTTGATCCTGTACAACCAGTATCTACAGCACTTCCGGGATCTCCAGTACAACCAGTATCACCAGTATCACCGCTTGCTCCTGTACAACCAGTATCTACAGCACTTCCAGGATCTCCGGTACAACCAGTATCTACAGCACTTCCAGGATCTCCAGTAAAACCAGTAAAACCGGTATCACCAGTTGATCCTGTACAACCAGTATCTACAGCACTTCCGGGATCTCCAGTAAAACCAGTTGCGCCAGTATCTCCACTTGCTCCTGTACAACCAGTATCTACAGCACTTCCTGGATCTCCAGTAAAACCAGTTGCGCCAGTATCACCAGTTGCTCCTTGAATTCCAGTCAAACCAGTATCACCAGTAGAGCCTGTACAACCAGTATCAGTAGCACTTCCAGGATCACCAGTTGCTCCAGTTACTCCTGTAGATCCAGTATGGCCAGTTGCTCCAGTTACTCCTGTAGATCCAGTATGACCAGTTGCTCCAGTCACACCTGTAGATCCAGTATGGCCAGTAGCTCCAGTCACACCAGTAGAACCAGTGTCGCCAGTTGCTCCAGTCACACCTGTAGATCCAGTATGGCCAGTAGCTCCAGTCACACCAGTAGAACCAGTATCACCTGTTGCTCCAGTCACACCGGTATTTCCGGTTGCTCCAGTCACACCAGTAGAACCAGTATCACCAGTTG
>Ga0114968_10003260_pt1 | contig 12209 bp, 12 predicted proteins | sample M_130807_EF_Meta_FD_87020 | JGI IMG/M metagenome (GOLD analysis project Ga0114968, IMG submission 87020) | Freshwater microbial communities from Lake Montjoie, Canada to study carbon cycling - M_130807_EF_MetaG | ecosystem: Environmental > Aquatic > Freshwater > Lake | place: Lake Montjoie... | reverse complement strand
GCGCCCGCCGCGCGGGGTCGGGGGGGGGGGTGGGGGGCGGGTGGGGGGGGGGTGGATGCGGGTTCTCGGAGGGGGGGGGGGGGGGGGGCGCGGAGGGGGGGGGTGTGGCGGGGGTTCCGGAGCCGATAGAATATCGGCGCTCCCAGTACGGAGGGGAGGGATAGGCGGTGCCGCCTTGGTAGTAGTTCATCGCTAAGACGATGACGGATTTGGCACCGGGGAGGACGAGGGTGGGGTCGGTGCGGCGTTCGGGGTTGCGGGCGAGCCAGGCCATGTCGCCGTGTTTGCCTTCGGCGAGCCATTGCTCAAAGAGGGCGCGATGCGCGGCTGGCTGCGCGGGGGCGATGCGGCAGTCGTCGAAGCCGAGGGCGCGGGCTTGGGCGATTAGGGCGGACTTGAGGGCGGCGGGGGACAAGGGGGGCGGCTGGATGCTAGATGCTAGATGCTAGATGCTAGATGCTAGATGCTAGATGCGGGATGCGGGATGCGGGATGCGGGATGCGGGATGCGGGATGCGGGATGCTGGATGCTGGATGCGGGATATCCGGGGCGTGGGGGATTTGGGTGGGAGGGAGTGCGGGGATTTTACACCGCAAGAGATTGGAAAAGCGCAGAGATTTTTCAGAACGAAGGCCGGTGGTTTTCAGATCTGGCGTGGCCGAAAGATGGGAAAAGGGCAGAAAAATTACGGGCAGAAAGATTTCAGAGGGCAGAGACGGATCATTGACCACGGAATGCACGGAATGCACGGAAGCAAGACCGGACAAACTGCAGAACTAAACCGCGCGCCGCGTCCCTTGGCTCTGCGAGCTATGAAGGACAAGCCGCAAACTCCCGCTCCCGCTTCACTTTCCGGCGGGCGTCAGTACTTGGATCTGCTTGTCGAGCACGCTGAAGGAGTCTGCGAGCTGGCGCAGGCGCTCCACTTGGGCGGAGTGTTCGCGCTCGGTGTGGGCGGCGGTGGCCTGGGCGGGATTGAGGGTGTCGAGGAACTTGGTGAAGCTGTGGGTGACGTCTTCAGTGACCTGCTTGGAGAGCATGACGCGCAGGGTGGCGGAGGATTCCTCCAGCTTGTCGAGGATGGCGTTGCGGGCATTGGCCAGCCGGATCTGGGTGAGCAGGTAAACGACGGCGAGCAGCAGCAGGCCCGCGCCGAAGGCGATGCAGGCGCTGGCGAGGCCATCGAACCAGCCGCAGAGGGCGGTGGCGATGATGACGGGGAGGATGAGGCGCGGCAGCCAGCGGGCGGTGACGCGAGCGCTTTCCAGACCGGGCTCGATGTCTGCATCCAGCTTGAGCCCAATGACGAAGCGGCGCAGCGAGGAGTCCACATGGGTGCCGAAGCGGCGGCGCAGCTCGCTCTCTTCCTCGCCGTAATCGTGCGCGGGCATGGTGACATCTGTCGGGAATAAAATGCCGCGGCCCTGGGCGTAGAGGAAGCGCTCGAACTGATGGACGTCTTCTTCCAAAACGAGGCTCACCTGCCGCCAGCGGTCGCCGGTGCGGTGCTGGAGTTCCTGAAACAGGCGGTGGTCCAGGCTCTGCGGGCGGGTGCCGTTTTCACTCTCTGCTTCTGCGGCGCTTTTGCGCTGAAAGGCCTTGCGGGTGGTGAGGGCATCGCTGGCTAGGCCGGCCACGCGCATGACGGACTCGTGGTAGTCGCGCTCGGTGGCGTCCAGTGCGGGGAGGATTTTTTTCAGGGTGCGGTCCACCTGGAGCTCGCGCTCGGTCTGGAGTTCCTGGAGCACGGTGGTCTTGCGCTTGGCCAGGTGCATGGCGGCGACGGAGCGCTCGCGCATGCCATCCAGCACCTGCCGCGCCAGGCGCATGGTGCTGGCGAGCTTGTTGAGCCGGGCGGCGTTGTGGCGGACGATGGAGGAGATGTGCGCCTCCAGCGCGTGAAAGCCGCTGTCCTGCAGCAGGCGCTCGCGCTCGATGCCGGCATTGCGGGCGAGGAAGGCTTTCTTGGCGGAAACGGCGAAGAGGGGGAAGTCACGGCCAAAGCGCTGGCGGGTGAGCTGGCCCATGTAGTCGGTGATGACCTGGATCTCCTCCGGGCTGCGCAGATCGCTCTGCTGCAGCACGAAGATGACGTGCCGCATCCACTCACGATGCACCTTTTCCAGAAACTGCCAGGCGGAGGCGCCCCAGGGATTCATGGCGGAGAAGACGAAGATGACGAGATCCGCGATGGGCACGAAGCGCTCGGTGATGAGCTGGTGCTCGTTTTCCACGGAGTTCGTGCCGGGGGTGTCCACGATGTGGAAATCGCGCAGGAAATCGACCGGGGCGTACACTTCATCCAGTGTGGGTGTTACGGGCACGACGCTGTGTTTCTCGCCATGGCGGAAGAAGAGGATCTTGCCGGTGGTGGGAACGACGCCGGTGCTGGAGAAATCCTGGCCGAAGAGCGCATTGAGGAAGGTGGACTTGCCCACGTTGACCTCGCCCACGACGACGAAGACAAAGGGCTCCTTGAGGCTGGCGATGAGATTGTCCAGGATCGCGGCGGACTCGGCATCGCCACCGGACTCATGCAGCGCCGCAGCCAGAGCCAGAAGGTCTGTGCCGATGCGTGAACGCAGTTCGAAATAGTCGTCGCCAATCATGAGGGGGGGGGAACTTGCAAAGTGCCGCGTGGCATTCACACCGCAACCTTGCTTCGGAGAGAGTTACAAGTTTTGGGACTGGATGCTTGATGCTAGATCGTCGATACTGGATGCTTGAGGCTGGATTCAATGTTCGCGGCCTTTCCCTTTTCGCTTGGCCCTTCGCCGGTGGAGAACTACAGAGCAGGTCTTGACCGCTCTGACCCCAGCCAGCAAACCCACCCAGGCCCGGCGCACGCCGTGGTGGCTGTGGCCACATGTGCTAAGCCTGGAGGCGCCGGTGGTGGCGGTGCTGTGGCAGGCGGCGCTGGCGCATGCGCATGGCATCCGCCTCACGCCGCTGCTGAGCACGGGCCTGGCGCTGGCCTGCTGGGTGGTCTATCTGCTGGACCGCACGCTGGACACGCTGGTGGTGAAGAGCCCCGCCGAGCTGGATGTGCGGCATGCGTTTTACCACCGCCACCGGCTCCTGCTGCTGCTGGGGGTTATTCCACTGGCGCTGCTGCTGCTGGCGTGGATGGCGCTGTATGTCATTCCCGAAGGCGTGCTGTGGCAGGCGGTGAGCCTAGCGCTGCTGGTGGCGCTGTACCTGGCCTCGTGGTCGGCGCAGGGCAGCCGCGTGACGCGGGATGTGTTCGTCTCCTGCGCGGGGCTGGGCGGCATCATGCTCATCTCCCGCATGCCGTTGAGCAGCGGGTCGAAGTTTGTGCTCAGCCTGCTGGTGCTGGGGGTGATGGTGCTGTCCGTGCTGCGGCAGCTGGACATCCGCATGGGGAATGTGTTGCCCAAGGAAATGACCGCCGCGCTGCTCTTTGCCATGGGCTGCACCACGAGCACACGCTTCCTCGCCATGCCGGAAACGATTGTGGAGCCGGTGCTGGAGTGCGTGCTGCTGGCGCTGCTCTTTGCGTGCAATTTGCACGGCATCACCTGCCGCGAGGCCGGATTGCAAGACGACCGCAAACACTCGCGGCTGGTGCTGGGCACGCTGTTTTTCACGCTGGCCGTGCTGTGGTGCATCGAGCTGGGCCTGCTGGAGCATGTGCTGCGCGGCCCCGCACGTGCAGCGCTGGGCGCAGTGGTGCTGCTTTCCGTGGTGCAGGGCTCGCGCCGACGCTTCTCCACGGACGCCTACCGCGTGCTGGCGGACCTCGCGCTGATCCTGCCGCTGCGGCTGGCGTGGCTGTGATCCTTGCGCAATTTCCCCCGCCGCCCACGTTTTGAAGCTGCCATGAAACGACTTCTCCCACTGCTGCTCCTCAGCCTGCTCTCGCCCGCCATCGCTCAGGAGGCGAAGCCCAAACCCAACGCGCTGTTTCAGCAAGGCGTGGATCTCTTCTTTGCCGCGAAGCCGAAGGAATCTGTGGCCGCGTTTGACCAGCTCATCGCTCTAGCGCCGGAGACGAAGCCGCAGCTCTGGCAGCGCGGGCTCTCGCTCTACTATGCGGGGGATTTCAAAGGCGGGCGCGAGCAGTTTGAAGTGCACCAAACCGTGAACGGCAACGACGTGGAGAATGCGGCGTGGCATTTCCTGTGCATCGCGAAAGGCGAGGGCGTGGAGGCTGCGAGGAAGGTCTTCATCCCCATCGAAGGCGACAGCCGCATCCCGATGAAGGAGGTGCATGAACTCTTCGCGGGCAAGGGCAGCGAGGAGGCCGTGCTCAAAGCTGCTGAGGAGGGCGACGGCGAACGCCTGCGCAACCACCGGTGCTACGCGCATTTGTATCTGGGTCTCTTCTTTGAAGCGAAGGGCGATGATGCGAAAGCGAAGGCGCACATGCTGAAGGCGGCGAAGGATTACGCTATGGACCACTACATGGGACGTGTGGCGCAGGTGCATGTGAAGATTCGCGGGTGGGAGTGAGGGGGGTGAATGCGAGCCTCGTCTTGCAAAAGCAATTTCAGCCCGGTAGCGTCGCGCTGTCATGATCAGAGCTGTTCTCGACACGAATGTTTTGCTGGCCGCACTGCGGTCCCGCCATGGAGCATCGTTTGAGATCGTGGCACGCTACCGCCAAGGAGAGTTCATGCTTATTGTGGGTAACACTGTCCTTTCGGAATATGACGAGGTACTGAAGCGAGAGGGGCCGAGCTTTGGACTCACATTGAATATGGTGGATCGTTTCCTGAATGCGCTCTGTGCTGGAGCGGAATCGTTCCGCACTTCCAGTTTTTGGAAGCCATCACTGCCCGATGCAGACGACGAAGCCTTTGCACAACTAGCGCTCGAAGCGAAAGTCGGCTATCTTGTCACGTTCAATCTGCGCCGCTTTCCCACCGACAAGCTGCCTGCAGTGAAGGTGGTGACGCCCAAAGAGTTTCTTCACATTCTGCAATCCGTTGTCCCATGACCATTCAAGCCAACATCCCTGACTTCCTCATCCAGCAGGCTGCGGATGTCGCCAAACGTGAAGGCACGAGCGTGGACTCCATCATCGCCATTGCCCTATCGTCCCAGGTCACCGCCTGGAATGTCCGAGATACCGTTGAACAACGCGCCCAGCGTGGCAGCCTCTCGGATCTGGATGACATCCTCGCCGCAGTGCCTGATGTGCCGCCGGTGGCTGGGGATGAGAAGTAGTACCTAGCCCTCTTTGGCTGGGAATCAGGGATTCAGATTACCTCCCCTGTGCCTCCCTTGTGCTTCATTGTTCCTGTTTTGGCAGAATGGCATGCGGGCGTAACATGACCCACTCTCACATGGTAGATTCACGTGTAACCCACTGAATTCGCACCATGAAAATGCATCGTCTCTGCTCCGGCAATCACAGCAATCTCTTTAACACCACGCAGGGTCGGCGTGACTTTTTGCAGGTGGGGGCCATGGCGGGGCTGGGCCTCACGCTGCCCCATTTGCTCAAGCTGCAGGCGGCGGATCTGGCGATGCCGGCGGTGGAGAGTTATAAGCCCATCGCGACTTCGATCATTCACATTTATCTGCCCGGTGGCATGGCGCAGCATGAGTCCTGGGATCCGAAGCCGTTTGCTTCGCCGGATTATCGCGGGCCGTTCAGTCCGGTCAAAGGGGTGACGGGCGAGTTTGTGGGCGGGCAGTTTGTGAACATTGCCAAGATCCTCGACAAGATCACGCTGATCCGCTCCGTGACGCATGGCGAGGCGGCGCATGAGCGCGGTACGCATAACATGTTCACCGGCTACCGCCCCAGCCCGGCCATCAAGTTTCCCAGCTTCGGCTCCATCATTTCGCATGAGCAGGGCCCGCGCAACAACCTGCCGCCCTACGTGGCTGTGCCCAACATGATCGCGCCGGATCAAGGCAGCGGCTACATGAGCAGCGCCTACGGCCCCTTTGCGCTCGGCAGTGACCCTGCGGACAAAGGATTTGTGGTGCGCGACCTCGCCGCGCCGAAGGAGATCGATGCCAAGCGCTTTGACCGCCGGCGCAACCTGCTCTCTGCCGTGGATGAACATTTCCGCACCACCGAGAAATCGGACGGCCTCAGCGCCATGGACAATTTCTACCAGGCCGCCTACAAGCTCGTGAGTTCTGAAAAAGCCCGCGAAGCCTTTAACCTCAACGCCGAGCCCGACAAGCTGCGCGATGAGTACGGCCGCAACGCCGCCGGGCAGCGCTTCCTGCTCTCCCGCCGTCTCGTGGAGGCCGGGGTGCGCATGGTGTCCGTGAACTACGGCGGCTGGGACCACCACTCCAACATCAAGAGCGCGTTTGAAAGCCAGGCCCCGCAGTTTGATGTCGCTTTCGCGCGGCTGATCAAGGACCTCGATGAGCGCGGCATGCTCGACACCACGCTGGTGCTCGTCAGCTCCGAGTTTGGCCGCACACCGCGCATCAACAGCACCAACGGCCGCGACCACTACCCGCGCGTCTTCTCCGTGGCCATGGCTGGTGGCGGCATGAAGAAAGGTTTTGTCTATGGCAAGTCCGACGCCCTCGGTGGCGAGCCGGATGAAGATCCCGTCGGCCCCGAAGACCTCGCCCGCACGATGTACCGCCTGCTCGGCATCAACGCCAGCAAGCGCATCATTGTCGAAAACGTGCGTCCCGTGGACATCGTGAACGGCGGCAGGCTGCTCACGGAAGTGATCGCTTAGGCGGAAGGGTCAGAGGACTTCTTCGCCGTGGGGCACTTGGCATGCGGTATCACTCATTCCCATAGAAGCCTTTGACCAGATCGGCTCTAAGACGCTGGGCTGTCGCCGGGTCCGCCGCTTCCACCATGCGTTGCGCCAGCGTAGTCAACTCTGTACCCGACAAGGGCTTCCCATAGCTGCAAGCGAAGGGAGAGCCGCACACTCCGTGTGCCGAATCTGGCAGTCAGAAAATGCGGAAACTGCAATCCTCTGCTTTCCACGGCATCAAAACTGCGCATTCTCCAGCGGCTCGGATTTGAACCTACATGGAAGCAGTCAACATTCAGTTTGCCCCCGCGACAGGCACGGAGGAAGAATGGAACGAGGCGTACGCGCGCCTCGCCGATTACTTCCGTTCGTACCAGTTGCACAACCGCATCCGCCGCACGCAGCTGATTCTCGAAACTCTGCGTAATGCGGCCAAGGCGCATGCGGCGGACCCCTCCCGCACGCCCACGGCGCATTCCATCGAGCAGGCGCGGGTGATGCTGCGCGAGTGGCTCGGCTCCATTTACAGCGATCTCAATCTCAGCGAGGCGCAGCTCGAAGCCACCGGGCGGCTGGGCTTTCACCTAGCCGGCGGCCCTTCGCGCTGGCCGCAGTTCTTCCTGGATGAGCAAAACATGCCCGACGACATGGCCGAGGCCATGCGCTCCGCCATCCGCACTTCCGGTCCCGGCATGCAGGTGAGCAAGATGACGCCACGTGACATCGATCTCGGCATGTTCACGGACGTGGCGGACGATACCTTTGACCGCCTTGGCCGCCACCCCATCCTGCGCTACTCGGTGCTCGTCGTCATCATCGGCAGCGTGCTGGGCTATCTTTACTCCCTCTTCGGATGAGCGCACCCATGACCAGCCAGCCCGCGAGCATCGCGATGACTGTGGGGATGCCGCCGAAGCACGTCTCGCGCACGCGGCGCGCCACGTTCTTCGCTTTCGTCGGCCTGGGCACCATCGTCGGCGCGTGGCTCTCCTACATCTTCCTTTCGGAAAACGGCATGCGAATTTCGGAATGGGGGCTGCTGCTGGTCTTCATCCCGCTGTACTACCAGCTCAATGTCGGCTTCTGGACCGCGCTCTTCGGCGTCTGGCTCATGAACCGCCCACAGCCGGACGCGCTCAATCTGTGGCTTTCGCTCAGTGCGGATGATTTTGAGCAGCCCATCACCGCCAGCACCGCCATCATCATGCCGGTGTTCAATGAGGACGTGACGCGCGTGTATGAGGGCCTGCGCTCCATCTACCTCTCGCTGGAGGCCACCGGCCAGGCGGCCAACTTTGACTTTTTCATCCTGAGCGACTCCGACAAGGCCAGCCAGTGGATCGAAGAAGAAACCGCGTGGCTGGAGCTGTGCCGCCAGCTCAAGGCCTTTGGCCGAATCTTCTACCGCCGCCGGCGCAAGCAGATCAACCGCAAGAGTGGCAACGTCAGCGACTTCTGCCGCCGCTGGGGCAAGCGCTACCGCTACATGGTGGTGCTGGATGCGGACAGCCTCATGTCCGGCGCGCTGCTCACCAGCCTGGTGCGCATCATGGAGAAAAATCCCGGCATCGGCATCGTGCAGACGTTTCCAAAGCAGATCGCCGCAGACACGCTGCTCGGGCGCGTGATGCAGTTCGCCCAGGCGCTGTATGGGCCTCCCTTCATGGCCGGGCTGGACTACTGGCAGTGCGGCGAGGCCAACTTCTGGGGGCACAATGCCATCCTGCGCCTCGCGCCGTTCATTGAGCACTGCGCGCTGCCGCCCCTGCCTGCCAATGCGCCCTTTGGCGGGCACATCCTCAGCCACGACTTCGTGGAGGCCGCGCTGATGCGCAAGGCCGGCTACGCCGTGCGCCTGCTGCCCACCACGCGCGGCAGCTATGAAGAAGGACCGCCCACGCTGGTGGACATGCTCAAACGCGACCGCCGCTGGTGCCAGGGCAACATCCAGCACCTCTGGCTGCTGTTTGCCAAGGGCTGGCACCCGATGAGCCGCATCAATTTCCTGCACGGCATCCTCAGCTACGTCAGCTCGCTGCTGTGGTTTCTCTTCCTTGTGCTGGCCACCCTGCTGGCCGCCACGCCCACGCCGCACGTGCAGCCGCAGGCCATCCTGGCCGAGCACATTCTGCTGGGCCTCACCGCCATGCTCATCTTCCTGCCCAAGACGGTCATCCTGCTGGATGAAGTCATCACCGGCCGCATGTTCAAGCCGCTGCGGCTGCGCCTGCTCACGTTTGTCAGCAGCCTTCTCGACACCGTGGTCTTCACGCTCATGGCGCCGGTGCTCATGATCTTCCATGCGCGCTTCGTCGTTTACACGCTCATCGGCAAAAGCGTGAGCTGGGTGACCCAGCGCCGCAAGATCGACGGCGGCCTGAACTGGAGCGAGATCATCTTCACCTTCCTCAGCGTCACGCTGCTGGGCCTCGCCTGGGCGGTGATCGGCTGGTTTGTTTCGACCGCCTTCCTGATCTGGATCAGCCCCATTCTGTTCTCGCTGGTCATTTCCATCCTCGTCGCGGCCATGGTGTCCAGCGGGCGCAGCGGGCGGCGGCTGGGCCTGTTTCTCACGCCGGAGGAGTACGAGCCGCCCACGGTGCTGAAAAACATGCAGCAGAATTTGGAGGAGATCAAAGACCGCATCCAGCTCTCGCCCGAACTGGAGCGCCACTACGGCCTCATGCAGGTCTGTCTGGATCCCTATGTGAACGGCCTCCACGTCAGCCTGCTGCGCCGCCGCCGCACCATTGAGGTGTCCAGCACCTACCTCAAGGAGATCAGCCACCGTCTCATCACGCAGGGACCGCAGACGCTCAACGCGCAGGAGCTGAAGGCGCTGATGCACGACACCGACACCGTCACCAATCTGCACTACCGCATTTGGAGCGCCGCCGACCACGAACTCGCGCCCTTCTGGGCCACCGCCATCCGCCAGTACAACCTCGCTTCCACCAGCCCCTTTGCCCACACCCTGGCGAAGCAGGAGGTGGAATGAGGCGGCGCGGTCTGGCAGTTTCCACTGACGATGGCCGCTTAGAAGCCGCCAAAATTGCCGCCGAAGCCCCCACCATTGCCGCCGCCACGGTAGCCCCCGACGCTGCCTCTGTGGTGGTGGCCGTAACTGCTGTGATGGTAAGGACGGCGGTACGATCTGCCGCTGTTGTAGGGCACGATGCATGAACTTACTGAGCTAAGCGTGAGGATGGCCGTGAAAAGAGCGAGAAGTTTTGTTTTCATAGGTTCATTGGGTTTTGACGTGGCCCCCTCGGGTCCATTCACGCCATCGGCCCACCATCCGCCTCTGACGAAGCATGGGATGACGGGCGCGAGTCATCACAAGAACCAACGAACAGTGCCCAGAAAAGGGCGCTGCGAGTTGAAGTTTCAGAGCCAGCCGGACGAGGCGCATCAGTGGTGGTGATGTCCACCGAAACCGCCGCCATAGAAGCCGCCTACGCGGGTGTAGCCGGTGCGGCGGTAACCGCCGACACACGGGCGATAGCCGGTGTAGCCAGGGCGATAACTGGTAAAGCTAGGACGACCGTGGTAAGGTCCACGGTAGCCGCCATAGGCGTACCCGGGACGGGCGTAGTAGTTGTTATTGTAGCCGCAGCCGACGCCATAAGGCACCACGCATGAGCTGAGCGATCCAAGAGTGAGGACCGCTGTGAGAAGGAGTATGAGTTTCGTTTTCATAATCGCCGAGGGGTTCATTCATTCAATTCGACGCTCGTCCTGCGGCGGTATTCAAAAAAATGCGCTCCGATAGGATGGCAGGGGTGTTGGATTCCCGCTTCCCATCCGCTGCGGTCCATGCCAGCATCGCCGCACCATGAAGTCTCTTCTCAGCCTCGCCTGCGTTTTTGCCTGCACCTGCACCGCCTTCGCGCAGAAAGGCGGGCCGGTCATTTCCCCGGACATTCAGGATGATCACAGCGTCACCTTCCGCCTGCGTGCGCCCAAATCTCAATTCGTCGCCGTGCGCGGTCAGTGGGACAAACAAACCACCGCTATGACCAAGGACGCCGAGGGCCTGTGGAATCTCTCCGTGTCCAACGTGCCCGCCGGCGTGTGGGAGTACAGCTTCATCGTCGATGACCTGGCGATGATCGACCCCGCCAATACCGCGCAGAAGCCGCAGCGCAGCCCCACCTCCAGCATCCTGCACATTCCCGGCACGCCGCCCAATCCGTGGGATTTTCAGGACGTGCCGCACGGCACCGTGCATCAGCATACCTACCTCTCCAAGGCGCTCAGCAAACAGCGCAGCGCGTGGGTTTACACGCCGCCGGGTTATGAGGACGGCAAGCTGAAAGACTACCCGCTCTTCGTCCTACAGCACGGCTCCGGCGACCGCCAGGAAACGTGGGTGGTGCATGGCAAGGCGCATTGGATTCTCGACAACCTCATTGCCGCCGGCAAAGCGCGGCCGATGATCATCCTCATGATCGACGGCCATCCCCTCGGCCAAGTTCCTCGTGACATGGCAGACCGCCGCGCGCTCTCGCTGGCCGCGTTTAAAAACGAGCTCTTCCAGGATGCCATTCCGCTCGTGGAGAGTCACTACCGCGTTTCAGCGGATCGCACTCAGCGCGCCATCGCTGGACTCAGCATGGGCGGCTGGCAGGCACTGAGCATCGGCATGACGAATCTCGACCGCTTTGCCTGGATCGGCTCCTTCAGTGGCGCGGTGGATGAAAATGAAATCAGGCCCGCGCTGGATGAAGCTGCCGGCACGAATGCCAAACTCAAGCTGCTGTGGATCGCCTGCGGAGAAAAAGACTTCCTCCTTGAGCGCAACAATCAGCTCATCGCCAAACTCAAAGCGAGCGGCGTGAATTACGAATGGCATGAGACGCCGGGAGATCATTCGTGGCCGGTGTGGCGGAATTGTCTCACGGATTTTGCGCCGAAGCTGTTTCGGTGAGTGGGCGCGGAATCAATCAATGCACCGCAGAGGTGGGAACGCCGCAGAGCACCTGAACTCAAGGCGGCTAGATTGTGGAAAGGAGATTAACCTCCTTTGTGGCCAGCAGGAACGGAATTTTGAATCACTAATCGGACACTATTGACGCTTGCACAATAGACTGACGTGAACGGAGTTCGTATGGAATCTGAAGCCGGAGGCATGGAGCCGCGCGGGACTCTGGACACAGCCGCCAGTGGCGGGATGGCGGAGCAGACGCTGCTGGCACCCGGCGTCGCGTGGAGGAGCACTGGGTTTGCTTCCCGGATTGGCTGCCAGAACCCAGGGGAGCACTCGCTGAAGCTCGGCACCCCTGGGCTTCATGACGGAAGGCCGTTGGCCTTCAAGACAAGGATGTCAGTCTGTTATGCAAGCCTCAATAATACCATACTCAGTTGAATGCGGGTCACCTCCTCAGCAGGACCCGATTCCCTGCAGACGGAGCGCCTGCGCCAACGCACGGCATTTCCTGCCTTTCCCTATGCCAAGGACGGCGCACCTTTCTTGGTGCCTGCGGTGCCACAGACCCG
>Ga0114968_10003258_pt1 | contig 12215 bp, 22 predicted proteins | sample M_130807_EF_Meta_FD_87020 | JGI IMG/M metagenome (GOLD analysis project Ga0114968, IMG submission 87020) | Freshwater microbial communities from Lake Montjoie, Canada to study carbon cycling - M_130807_EF_MetaG | ecosystem: Environmental > Aquatic > Freshwater > Lake | place: Lake Montjoie... | reverse complement strand
TACAAGCAACTGCTTGGGATTGAGAAGGCAATAGATGAGCAAGAGGGAAAGAATTGGATTGATCTTAGCGGTAGCACTCGTTTGGCTACTCGTACCAGCACATCACACGGGAATCTTACCGATACCCAAGAAGCCAGTAACCAAGCACGCAACGAAGGAGGAACAGCGTGAAAACATACGTGTATCGAAGCGTTACGCTTACCTCATATACGGGTGGGGGAGAGAGCAACAAGCCTGTCTTGTCACCCTTTGGACCCGTGAGAGTAGGTATGACCATAAAGCGGACAATCCCAGATCTAGTGCTTTCGGAATTGCTCAGCTACTTGGAGAAAGAAAGCAAGATCCTAGAGAACAAATTATCAGTGGCCTTAAATACATTGACCACCGATATTCAACCCCGTGTAAAGCGCTTAGCTTCCACAACCGCAAGCACTGGTACTAAATGATTACCGGTGTATCGCTATTCGCTGGAGTAGGCGGGTTTGACCTAGCTATGGAACGTAACGGCGTGAACGTCGTTGCCTCCGTTGAAATAGATAAGCATTGCCAGAAGGTACTGGCTAATCGCTTTCCTAATAGTAAATTATTTGATGATGTAACTACAGTAACAGGAAAGGATTTATTAGATGTCGGATTCAATCCAAGCAAAGGAATTATCGCAGGAGGATTTCCCTGCCAAGACCTCAGCGTGGCTGGAAAGAGGGCTGGACTTGCTGGCGAACGCAGCGGGTTATTCTGGGAGATCGCAAGAATTGTGGACGAAACGCAAAGCGAATACTTCCTCATCGAAAACGTCCCTGGTCTATTGTCAAGTAACAAAGGACGAGATTTTGGAGTCGTTGTCGGAACGATGGCCGACCTCGGGTATTCTGTTAGCTGGCGAGTGCTTGATGCTCAGTACTTTGGAGTTCCCCAGCGACGGCGCCGTGTCTTCATCGTTGGCAGACGTTCTGGAGACCTCAGCCCTGCCGAAGTATTATTTAAGCCAGAAGGCTTGCGAAGGGATCCTTCGCAGAGCAAGCAAGAGGGGCAAGAAGTTACCGGAAGCGTTGGAGAAGGCGTTACAGCAACAGGCAGGGTCTACCTTGGAAGCGGAAAAGATATAGCAAATTGTATTCCGGCTGAGTTATATCATCACGGATCGGTGGTGAACCAAGATGCCAACAACGGACACGTGGTGGTTCACGAAAAGTAGGCGTGCTCAGAATGAGGACGATTACGAAACGTGGATAGAGGGGGGGGTAATGCCTACTATGAACGCATTTGATAATGGTGACATACGAACTACCATCTTAATTACTACTGCCAACATAGTTGGCACGCTGCAAGCTAGAGATTACAAGGGAGTAGGAAACCAATACGTGGCAGAGAACAAGTTAATAATTGAAGAACCAATAGTCTTTTATGGCAACAGAGTTGCCGATATTAGAATCCAAGATGACAAAGTAAATACTTTACAAGCGCGTATGGGAACAGGTGGAAACAATATGCCACTAGTAGCTTATCCAATACAAGATGGACGTGATATGGAAAAGAAACAAAATGGCTTAGGTATTGGTGATGAGAACGATCCTTCATATACATTAGATAGAACTGGTGGACAGTCTGTTGCTTACGCAATACAAGGAACAGTAATAGGTCGCAGTGATACAGCTGGACCACAAGGAAAAGGTTACGGAAATCCCGATGATCCTATGTTTACAATAGATACAGTTGGAGGACACGGAGTGGCAACACCAACCCAAGTACGCCGCTTAACACCAGTAGAGTGTGAAAGACTTCAGGGATTTCCTGATAACTGGACAGAAGGCCAATCAGATTCGGCACGTTACAAGCAGATGGGTAATGCTGTAGCTGTACCGGTAGTTGAGTGGATCATAAGTAACATCTGTGATACGCTCAAAGAAGCAGAGTAGTTACCTCTCTTTCTCCTCTGCTCGACAAGGCCCTACCTATGACGCAAGGTGGGGCTTTGTCATTTCTTGTAGTCGGTAGAATAGAAGCCAGTACCACTAAAGGTGACAGGGGGCGATGACCAGAGACGGCTCATAGTTGTATGGCAATCAAAGCACATAGGATCACTAGCCTCAGCGTGAATAGAACGCTCGATAGTTAGTTGGCTATTACACTTATCGCACTTGTAATCGTAGTTCACAGCTGTACCGCTTCCTCAATCGGGAGATAACCTACCAACTTATCTATCTTCTTATTGCGAGCAAACTCAGTAGTCGCTGGCATACGATGAGTAAACCACTCAGGTTCTGCGACATCCATTAGATCAAAAGAAAAGACACCCTTGGGTGTCGAGTTAATATAGAACGGGATTAGATCTCGCTCAGCAGCTTGAGTTATTAACTTCCGGTACTTCATCTCCTCGATCAGCAACGTATCGTAGTGAGTGTGCCGGCACTTGAGTTCTATGTAGTGTCCGGCTAACGCCGAGATACAATCGAAGGCATCATAGATACCAATAGACTTCTCTAAGTCTGGGTATAGGTTGGCTTTAAGGTAATCAAATAACTCTATCTCTTTCATTGAAAAGGACTCACCCCGCCCAAGAGATTTTGTAGCCGGCGCATAGCGCCATCAATCCTGCGGTCAGCAGTAGATACTGAGCACTCATAGTGGTTGGCTATCTGCTGTAAGGTGAAGTTATCTAGGTATCTGATACGCAACAAGGTCTGATCCTCGACCTCAAGTTTAGTGTAGCCAACCTTAATATCTATTAGGTTAGCAAGCAGGTTGCCACCTTCAGATGGACTAGATGAGCCACGTGGTAGCCCATCTTGAATCATATCTTGTATCTGTTCAAGCACTGTGCCATCAACAACTGAAGCAATAACATACGGTAATAACTGACCAAGCGTATAGCCTTGGTAGTAAGCCTCATCAGTTATCTGGTAGCCAGACTTGGAAGCCTTCTCACGTCTAGCGTAGCGCTCAGCAGCACGTCTCATCTGCCACGCTATGCGTGACTCAGCGTGCTTACGCTTATCAGGATCTGTTGCCTCTAGTAACTGCTCAGTGATCCAATTATGGCGCGAGAGCGCCCACGACAGACACTCTTGAAGTATATCCTCACGTTCGACGTAAGCCTTATACCTACCGTGAATAGCACGAGTAACACCAGGTGCTATGTCATAGATAACTGGATCAATACCGGTCACTCAGGCCACTTACCATCCAGTACTAATAGAGCAATAGCACTGTAGTTTAATAGATCAATGAAGCTATCGCGTAGCGATTCGTTCTCAGGTGTAGCACCACTATCAATCAGATGATTTATGCGTGCTGTCTTATCCCACATACGTACACGTAAGCCATTCAGTGGCCCACCTGGTGCGCCAGCTATATTACTTGGGCCGTAATCCCTATGCTTCTTTAGAAGCAAGTTACCGGCACCATCTAGCACATCCCACATCGCTGCTATAAACGCGTCGGTATTGGCCTTATCAATATAGTCTCGTTTACTCTGTCCGAGTGTAGGATCTGAAAGCCCATAGTAAGCATAGTCTGTAGCAATCTTTCCCAATCTTGATCCGTCATTCACTGGACTCTCCTATCAATAGTTTACGAGTAGCGCTTGCGCCGTGTGCTAAATAATAATCGTTAATGTCCATATTAGGTGGAAGTGTAACAATTGTAGAGTTCATTACCTCGTTAGCCACGCGCTTACTAAACTCAGCTCCAGGGTTGGAGCCATCTTCTTTAACATCATTATCACCAACAACATACACAGTTTCATAGCCACCAAATAGCTTTGGAAAGTGTGGCTTCCAAGCAGCTACCCCTGGCACACCAACTGCTGGTATATCTAACTCACCTGATACTATGATGGTATCAAGTTCACCTTCACATACAACTATGTAGGGCTTCATAACAGTCACATCAGCTACGTTATAGAGATGAGCCTTCTGTCCGGTAGGACTACCATACTTAGGTTTGCCTTCATCTAATCTGCGGAACTTAAACCCAACACAAGAACCACTAGCAGTAATATAAGGAATGGAGATCCAACCCTCATACATCTCGTGACCATTGATTGGATCGGTGATGGTGCCAAGTTGGAACTTGGCTGCTGTAACTTCAGAGATCCCACGTGCGTCTAGCACGGCCAGCGCCTCTGGACTTATTGCCTGAGCGTATCGCTGCGCCGCTTCCAGCAGCAATTTCGATTGCACGTTTGAGGCCATCGTTAAACTCCAAGTTCTCTAGGATGCAAACTAAGTTTACTGCGTTGCCACCCTTGCCGCAGGTGTGACAGAAATATAAATTGTCATAGGTATTCATCACAGCTGACCTGCGACTGTCATTATGTAAGCAGCACCTAACCGATACCGACTTACCTTCTCTTACTTCACCACCAAAGCTGGCAACAATCGCCCCTATGGGGATTGTATTTGCATCAACGGAACCTTTGTATCTGCTCGCTTTACGTACCCTGGACCAGTCCGGTGTTGGCATACGCACCCCTTCATATTGCACTTCTCGTGCTTATGCGCGGCACGTTTCAGGTGTCCTAACTTATTCTCAGCACCAGCTTGAAGGCAGTGTTGGCAGATCACACTTGCTCCGGATCAAATTCATCTACTGCTTCTTCTGCGTCAGCAGCAGCTATGGCCTCATCTAATACTTGTACAGGATCTTGTACAACTTCTGGTACTAGGATCTCTGTCGTTGTTATATTCCCTTGTGGTACTGGTGTCATTTCTTCTCCTATATATTCTAAGTGGAAAATACCTTTTTCCCTGTGTTTTCTTGTTAGGGTATGCAACCCTTTTTCACTTTGACCTGTGATAGCTAGACCACACGGACAATAGAAAGAATAACTTGGTCGCTCATTCGCATACCACTGTGCTGCGTATGGCATTATTCTTCTTCTTCAATTTTATCTACTACTATTTGGTAGTATAATTTGTCTTTGTTTAGTTTTGGAACAACTTTTACTTTATCAAGAAGTAAAGCCTTGAAAAAAGTATCTTTATAAGATTCACAATCATTGTTTATATTCCAGATATCTTCATCCTTCATTCCTTCTCCTCCAACCACTGCTTTAGATCTTGAATTACCCAAGCGTTTTCTATGCCTGAGTTGCGGCGCTTAACTATCACATAGTGCAGCGGTACTTCCCCTTTACCGCGAGCCTTAGCGTAATTAAGCGCCTCAACTTCAGCTTCCCGCCAGAACTCAGGCAGTGCTAGCGCTGCCCTATTCTTTAGTTCAAGGATGAATGTTTCTCCCGCTATTACAGCGACAATATCACCCTCATCTTTTGCCCCAGCCTTTGACAGACGTTCGGCGCTTACGCCTTTATCGCGTAGCCACTTCATAACATCTGTCTCAAACTTGGAACCCTTAGTCTTGTTGTACTGACTCATCTACCAGTACAGCTTTATTGATCTTGTAGATAATGTTTCCTTCTTCATCTTTAACTAACTCGACAATGCCGGACTGTAATAAGGCACCAACAAAGTTAGTTAGATCTACCTTGAGTGCATCAACTTCTTCACGCAATACATTCCCAGCATCACGCAGCGCATCAATCCTCAAGTTATCTCGGTACTTATTTACTAACGGTTCAGACATTGTAACTCCCTTGGTATCCAGCCATATGATCTCGTCTTAACATCCTGCCAAATTGGTCTTCATCACTAATCTGGCACGCCGCATAGTTTACTAGAAGCTGTGCGTACTTTGACGCATCAGCTGTGTGTGGCCCAAAGCGATTCTTCACAGCAGCCACCTTCAATGTTGCCTGTCCTGGATCATAACCCAAGGTCAAGATCAGACTAGGCAATTGGCTCACTTTCCCGTGAATGGCCCGACGATGTGGTGGATTAGCCGGAGTTCCATACTCGCTCTGTTCCGATACGTGGTGCAGTACTAGTACGCACGCTTCTGTCTTGCGTGCCATATCGTGCAACTCCATCATAATCGCACGTAGTCCTGCCCATTCATTGTCAGTCTCTGCTGTTACGTTCATTAAGTTATCTATTACGATCAGCTCTGGAGCCTGCCCGTATAGTTCAACGTAAGCCCGTATCTCCAACTCAAGATCATCAATAGATGGTGATGGATCAAAGACCCACTTGATGTGGCCTAACTTCTCAAAGCGAGAATCGTAGTAGTGACTATCGTTTGCTAAGTTATTTTCTACAGAGATCTGTGAGTGACCGCTAACGTGGGCTGCTGCCCTCATCATCACAGTTGTTGTGTCGGTATCAGCTGAAAAGAACAGCGTAGGCACGCCTGCTTTGATTGCGTAAACCAATGCGAACATTGACTTACCAGCATTAGGTGCTGCTGCAACCATACAAACTTGCCCACGCCGAAACTTAATCTCCTCGGCAGCTAAGCCAGCCCATACATCAGGTAGTGGTGTTGCTCTAGTAAGCACTCCACCCCAAGCACGGGAAAGATCAAGCAATGTTCTTCCTTTCCATTTCTTTAAGACGAGCAATTAAGATTCGATCTTTATTAGTTAGCCCACCCCAAATACCGTGAACTTCATTAGCGATGCCCCATTCGGCACACTCACTTTTATGTGGACACTTCTTGCAAACAGACTTTGCAAATGCCACATCCGCAAAACTTCCTACTTCCTTTATATCTGGAAACCAGAAGTCACCGCCTATTTGAGCACAACTGGGAGCTTCATAATCTTTTGGCTCCCGCATTTGCTATCTAACCCAGATAGTATCGCACTTATCTGGAGCACCCTTTGGTGTTGAACACATCCAACCCGACCAAGGCCCCTTAGCTGATACACCTGACTTAAATGACATAGGTCCGTGCTTACAAGAATTACCGGCACCTGCTGGTGCTACTGCTATTGGTGCTGTTGGTTCTTTAAACTGTGCTGCGATAGCAGATACAGCAGGTGAAACAGCAGCTGGCGCTACTGATCCTTGTGATAGTTCTCTACCAGTAGTAATAATGTTCAGTGCGTTCATTGCAATATCTGCAAGTCCTGCTTCTAGTTCACGCACATCTGCTGCGTAAAGATTGATGAGTGTTCCATCAGCCAACTTGTAGTTGACCTGGAACTTGGTTCCTTCTGTAGCCATTTAGTTACCTCCAACTTGCTTAACAGATAGGCGCTGACTCTCAGCGCTTACCTTCTTAGGGATAAACCCTAATAGTTTTTCTACCTCGCTACTATCAACGGTCTCACGACCTTTAATAGTTGACCAACTTACTTCGATACCACTTTGCGTAGTACCTAGTAAACCTACAAAGGATTCTTTTAGAGAATCTTGTTGCTTCTCCATATCCTTTATTGCTTGCCCTAACTGTAAGTACAGCAGTGCGTTCTTGTCTACTTCCGCATCATCAATGATTACATCACTAACTGCGGTACGTTCTTTTTTTAGACCATCGCATCCCATCTCACCAGATGCGTCATAGAACTGGCAGTAATGCTGGCAGTAACTAGCATCCTTTTCTGGTGCTGGGATTTCCTTTGAGTCCTTAACAGTTGCGAGCCAACCGAGTGCAGTTAGTGCTATAGATTCGTCATAGGGTTCTGTGTGTACCTTGACGTCTCTTTCATCGCCGTCCCGAGCAATCGCTACTAGCGACACTCGGTTGACTACATAACCGTTTTTGGATAGGAGGTATCCGTACAGCTGTACCTGCCAGCGTTGCTGTGTTGATGGGAAGTAACCCAAGTTCTTTAACTTGGAAGTCTTCCAGTCAATCACATCGCCAGTCTCTGGTACATATAAATCTATGTGGGCTTTCATCCCATCGTATTCAACTTCAGCTTCAATCATTAACTTATCGTTACCGGCTAACGCCTTCTCGATCTCTGCGTGAATAGCAGTACCCATAATGGCAGCGAGTTTTAATTGATTATCATTTGTTTCTGGTTGTTCGTTTAACCGGTACCAAACTCTTCGACGGCAACCACCAACTTCTGATGGGCCGATCTGTACCTGTGTTGAACGAGACTTCTTGGCATCAGAAGCACGTAGTGCTGTTAGTAGTAGTTCCTTTGGATCAGTCATTTGGATTCCTTAGAGATCGTCATAACATATTCCACAAACCCACCAAGATCCAATCTCCATTAACTCAGATTCTGGTGTTGGATCATCGCATCTGGTGCATTTTTTTGTTTCTTCTGTCGTTTCCATCGCTACCTCCTATAGCTTTTCTTGTACCACCAACTGTAAAGGCTTACCAGTATTGGAGTCAAGAACCGAAGCTATTTCAACAGCGCGGCGGGCGTGTCGCTTAATGTAATCTAACTCCATAATAGGTTTGCGGATTGAATACAAGTAGCCAAGAGCAAGCTGCCCACCACTACCAATGCCATAAGTTCCGTGATCTGTTTGGAAAAAAGAGAGATCACAAGCAACCCTAAAGATATTACCGTTAAAAGCAAAGAGATAATCGAAACCGCCATCTTTTTCCACCTTATTCCACTCGTAGTTGTTGTCGTTAAACGCTGAGATAATACTAGGTATTACCTTGGCGCCCATATAAGTTACTGGATTCTCACCGCGATATGCCGGTGGTTTCCAATTGTAAGTAAGTATATCGCCTGGGCGAATATCGCCCGAAATGCCTATTAGAAACTTCCCCACCTCAACGATCTTGGGTGTACTAGATGAGGTACTTACTAGGTTGTCCTCTGTGATCTGCGAGTCAGCGCAGAGCACGGCGTAATAGTCCGTCTGGATAGCTGAGATCGTAGTCATAAAAAAATCATACTAGAGTATCGGCGTGTCTTACCAGAGACACGCTATTGGATCGCTACAATATGAGCCGTGAGGCGAATTAAACAGGGTGAGCGCCCCCTTGCGGGGCGCGATAGGGGTACTGTACGGCTACTGCGCTGGCTCCGTCTACCAACCCTGTCAAGAAACAAAGACATACTACCACCGATATTTGGTAGCGACCTTCGGGAGCTAGGCCCAGTACACGTTTGTCCTTGTGGCTCACAAGTCTTTAGCGTTATGTGTGCCTTTGAAGACCACGAGATTGTCTGGTATTTCCTTGACGCCGTATGCGTTAGCTGTGGCAACTTAGTTACTGTGCCTTGCCCAGTAGACGCAGAATAAAACGGCATAAAAAAAGAACCCCCCACCCCGTAGGGTGGAGGGCCTTTGCCTCGCGTTGCTATGGGTTACTTAGACCCACGACCAAACTCTGCGGCTTTTGGATCTAATGCTTTTAGCAGTGGACCTGCGATAGCAGCAAGACCTGCCATTGCTAGTGCCTTTGGGTCTGTCACTCCGGCAAGGAATAGTGCGATTACAGATGCAATTCCCGCACGTAGATATGTGGCGGCCATTGCTTTTAACTTGTTCTTATCCATTAGTTCTCCTTTGGACTTGTTGGTTCTTTCTTCTTAGGTAAAGGTTTAGGAACCTTAGCCTTTACTTTAGAAATCACCGATGGCTTCCCTAACCAGGGAAACCAAGGTGAAGTATCGTTACCGTACTTATCGTTAATAGATATATGTAAATGCTTGTTGTGCTTATTGGAACCGGTGTATTCACGATCCCCTTCATCAGCTCGATCCTTAGACCAGATCTTGCCTTGGAAGATCAAGTACTTAACGCGCTTGTCTGCCTTTAGTTGCTGAAATAAATTAGCGCAATCAATGCCAGATAACTTATCGTGGGTTAGATCTACTGCGTATCCAGTATTGTGATCGCTGTTAGGACTAGCAGATATGTGTGCCTTGCTAGGTAGTAGTCCGTCAGAGGCTTTCTTGCGTTTCGGACAGTGTGCTGTTGCTTGTCGCAGGACAGCAATAGCGGCAGGTGTGGCTCGTTTGGCAATCATCGCAGAGGTCACTCATTTCTTTTGTATCATCATTTGATATAGGATTTCTACTTTTTCTTCAAGTCTAATGACGGAATCTTTGAGGCTTGTTCCAGAATTTGGTTTAAGTTCATTTAGATAGTGCTTGACTAGCCACTTAACAGCGCCAATAAAACCACCAATAATTGTACATACCGCAACAGCTATCGTTGCGTAGTCTTGTGCTGTCATTAAATTGTCCGAATCGTTACTAGTAGTGTGCCACCAAAACCAGAGAACCTTTTGTCTTCTGGTGTTTTGTTTATGAAATCTAGTTCTTCAATCAAGCCAAGGTATGACTCATTAGTTCTAAAGTCTTGGACACGAACAGTGTCACCAACGTTTTCAATTGATTCTAGCTGTGACATACGGAAGTAAGAAGATCCTTCGTAGCCAACTTCGTTACCAAACTTATCGCTTTCGTGGTCATAGCAGAATAAGGGATACTGAATAAGTCTCTGGCGTGGTACTGCAGGCAGTGACTTTAATTGGTATCCAGTAAACAGTGGCCCTTTAAGGACATCTGTAGAGGAACGAGTAAAGTTAAACTGGAAGCCAAGGTATTCTTGTGCGGCATTAGGATAACTTACGTTAATTTCTGAAACACTTTCTCCTTGTGAGAAAGAACCAATAAGTACAAAGTTATCCAAAGAGTCAATTGATTGCATACTGATGCCACCATTGGTGGTGTCTACGCGAGCCTGGAGTAACTTAAAGATCTTAGTTTCTAATGTGTTGTAACGGATGTAACCGGTACGCAAGTATCCACTTGCTACTAGGCTAGTAGTTGATTCAGCCCAAGTATTATTACCATTAGTAAAAGCTGCTCTGTCTGAGTTACCAAAGAAGGCAACCTGACTTGCGGTAGTGGTAGTTCCAGAAGCAATAAGATCCCAAGCCCAAGGGAAGAACAGAGTGCCTGGAATAACTGTTGTAGATAGATCTACACGGACTAGTCCTGCAGCCCCATCTACAAGGGTTGCAATGTAGGCAAAGCGATCACGGAAGGCTATGGAGTTACAAGATGCGTCACTAAAGAGTAATGGCCCATACTGGATATCTCCATTGGTATCTGATACACCCACTCTAAATCCTAGATTGGTAGCAAGGACTGCGTAGAGTCCAAGGTATACATCAAAGTCATTGATGCGTTCACCTTGTGGCATATCAATAACAACAGTAGGTGTTAAAAGTTCTGGAAATCCTAAAGCGTTAGTGTTAGCTGTATCTAGGCCAACCTTAAATACTGCAGATGATGTTCCATTAGGATCATAACCTGAGATATAAATAGCCTGTGGTCCTTCAGAGATACTAGACCAAACCCAAGATGTGTTGGGATGGGTATATAAAGGAGAAGCAGGCAAGGCACCAGAGGCGTGATTGGCATCTAGTTCATAGATCTTGTTGTCAATGGCAGCAATAAGGCGCTGCTTAACATAGCGAATAGTGGCACGAGTAGTACTAGTAGCGTTATAGATTTCAGTATCGCTAGTAGTTCCAGCAAGGTTACCTCGGTGGACGTGTGAGCCATTGATAAAGAAGTAGTGCTTACCATTGGTAGTAACACTAAAGATCGTAGAGGCTGTGCCAGCCTGTGCGTAGGTACTTGGAGCACCACCAGTTGTGATCTTTTTCAGGGCAGTTCCATCTGTTACTAGGATGCAGTCATTGGTGCCATCATTGACACCGATTAGTTGAGCAGCAGCAGCACCAGGATAGAAACTGGCTGTGTCATTGAGCAGTGTTGCTTGTCCTCTAGTCCATACATCTAAGCCCTTAGACTCTGTGTACTGGAAGCGTAATGATTCTTCCTGCTGTGGCTCAAAGTATTTAATCCCAGCGCCATAGTGAAAAGATGACTGAGATCGAACCCACCAACCGGTAAGCGTCTGCTCTCCGGCTTCTCTGGTCTGGTCAATTTGTTGCTTGCGATACTGAGCAGTAACACGGCGATAAGGCATCTCATCTGAGTTAGCAAGAAAGAATGGCAAAGCGCCAATTGCTATTTCATAAGCAGGGCCAGTAGGTGTGTAAGTTGTAGTTCCTACAGGGTTGGAAAGTACGTAGGGAATACCCTCGGTAATATCATCGCCGTATGCCATTTAGTATTCCTTAGCCTAGTAGGAGTTGTGCTTCTTCTTCTGTGATTCCTAACTTGGCAAGCAATGCAGCCTTATCTGTTGCCTTAACAGCATCAGCTGCTTCTTTAGCAGCACGATCTGCCTCAGCAGCAGCGGCATCTACCTCGCGCTGTTGGATTTCTTCCGCAGTTAGTGGCACCTCAACAGCAATTCCAGTAGCGCAATTAACTTCTATCTTGATTGGAACTTCGGTCATTACATTATCTCCTTGATTGTGTGTGCTTCATTTGAACAGTTCCATTGGCAGTTCTCATCTAGCGT
>Ga0114968_10003256_pt1 | contig 12217 bp, 12 predicted proteins | sample M_130807_EF_Meta_FD_87020 | JGI IMG/M metagenome (GOLD analysis project Ga0114968, IMG submission 87020) | Freshwater microbial communities from Lake Montjoie, Canada to study carbon cycling - M_130807_EF_MetaG | ecosystem: Environmental > Aquatic > Freshwater > Lake | place: Lake Montjoie... | reverse complement strand
CGGGTGACGGCGTGGCGATGGCCTGGCGCGCCGGGGCCACGATTTCGGACATGGAATTCATCCAGTTCCACCCGACCTGCCTCTATCATCCGCAGAAACGCTCCTTCCTCATCAGCGAAGCTTTACGTGGTGAAGGCGCGCGCCTGATTGGCAAAGATGGGAAGGAGTTCATGCAGCGGTACGATCCGCGCGGCTCGCTGGCGCCACGTGACATCGTCGCGCGTGCGATCGACCATGAGATCAAGAAGACGGGCGGCCCCTGCGTCTATCTCGACATCAGCCACAAGCCGGCGGATTTCATCGCTAGCCACTTTCCGAACATTCAGAAAGCCTGCCTCGATGTTGGCATCGACATTACCAAGGAGCCCATCCCGGTCGTGCCCGCAGCGCATTATCAATGCGGTGGCGTGCTGACGGATGTGAACGGGGCCACCAGCATCCGCGGGCTCTGCGCGGTGGGGGAGGTGGGCTGCACCGGACTGCATGGGGCGAACCGCTTGGCGAGCAATTCGCTGCTCGAATGCTGCGTCACTGCGCAGCGTGCGGTGGCGCATCTGCTCAAAAAGATCCCGCAGGGGAAGGTGGCCGAGCAAAGCTACGAACTGCGCCCCTGGCAGACCAGCGGTGTGGTGGAAAATGATGAACTCGTCGTCATCTACCACAACTGGGACGAGATCCGGCGTCTGATGTGGGACTACGTCTCCATCGTGCGCACCAACAAGCGCCTGCAGCGTGCGGCGGCGCGCCTGCGCAACCTCAAGCGCGAGGTGCAGGAATTCTATTGGAACAATCATGTCACCAGCGAAATCCTCGAACTGCGCAATCTCGTCGAAACGGCCTCCCTCATCGTCGAATGCGCCATCCGTCGGCACGAAAGCCGCGGACTCCACTACACGCTGGACTACCCGCACACGGACGACACGCGACCGCCGCAGGATTCCACTTTGCGCCGCTATTGAGATTATTGGCACAGCCGCCCGTTTGGGCTTGAGGGCAGTCCATTCGGAGTTTTGAACAGCGGAGCGCGTGCTGCTGTCCATGATTTAGCGCAGTTGTTTCGTGGATCGAGATAGTTTTCCCCGCCAGACTACCGCCTCTTGCCTGGTGAATTACAGATTGCAGTTTACCCTGGTAAGCTGCTACAATTCCCTCATTCAGGTTCCACCCCCATGCCCACTGAACGCTCTCTCAGGTCATTCGTCGTCGTCGCGTCTCTCGCGGCGGCGGTATCGGCGTTTGGCCAGGGGGCGTCTTCGGTTTCCGCCACGGGTGCTGCCGCAGCCTTAAAAAAGGGGGGGGCTGCTTCGTCGGTTGCCAAAGGCAAGCCCGCCGCTCCTGCGACCGCGAAACCGGAAGCTCCACCGTCGCCGCCCCGCACTATTTCGGCGGCGCTGCCCAATTTCAGCTCGTCTTCGATGCCGCACCTGGGTTACGCCCGGTATCCGTGGAAGCTGGACATCGTCGCCACGGTGTTCTGGGTGGGAGAGGAGCCGACGGAAAACAATCCCACGCCGAACGATAAAAGCTCCTGGGACACGCAGTGGATGCAAAACTTCGGCGGTTACGACGACCCCGATCCCACCAAACGCAGCGAGAGCTTCACGCCCATTGGCTTCACCCCGAAGCAGAATCCGTTCTATGTGGCGCTGCCCTACAATGACTGCATTGATTACGACTCGCACAAGCCGGAGGCATCCCGCGTCATCCCATGGTTCAAGCAACGCTTCGTGCGTTCCGGCAAAACGGTGCTGAAAGGGCAGTGGATCGCCATTCGCTACGGCAACCGCGTCTGCTACGCGCAGTGGGAGGACTGCGGCCCCTTTGTGACCGATGACCATGAGTACGTCTTCGGCAGCGCACGCCCGAAGAACACCAGCAACCGGGGGGCCGGGATCGATATTTCCCCCGGTGTACGTGACTACCTGGGCATCTCCAGCAGCGGGCGCTGCGACTGGCGCTTTGTGGATGTGAGCGAAGTCCCTGCCGGACCCTGGCGCAGCCTCGGCAGCAACAATCATTTCGTCAGCCAGCAGAAGGCTGAAAAAGCACGTGAACACACGGAAATCTCCTCGCGGCTTGAAGAGCTGCGGCGCATGCGCGACGCCTATTTTAAGCAGGGCGGTACCGGGGCTGCGCGGTGAGCAGTCAATCACTAGCGGCACATCGTAGCTGTCGGCTCCAAGAATGGGAACTGGATAATCAAACCAGTCCCCGCCGGACCAGTGATTCCTCCATCGCACGGTCGATCAGCATCACAGCTAGAGACTGGGTGGCATCATCAAGGAGCTGTGTGGCTGCTTTGAGGGCCTTGGCGTCGTGATCCGTGGCATCGAGCAATGAGCGGACGGCGGCGGCCTGGCTGGCCACGGCAGATTTTTCTTCATCAATGATTGCATCGCCGAGTTGCGCGAGCGCCGCATCGACAGCAGGCAGCAACTCTTCGGCCTTGAGCTTGGCTTCCGTCCAGATGCGTTCGTTCATGTCTTCGAACGCAAAATCGACGCTCTCGGAGATCATCTGCTCCACGCGTTCGTCTTCGACATCCACGGCAGTGCCGCTGATTTGCAGAGTGGTGTCCTGGTTCGTGGCGGTGTCGCGGGCGAGTACGTGCAGGATGCCATCTGCGTCGATGCTGAACTGCACGCCGACGCGGGCGCTGCCTTTGGGGCCGGCTGGGAAGGGAACTTCGATGCGGCCTAGCTCCCAGTTGTCCTTGGCGAGTTCGCGTTCGCCCTGGAGGATGCGGATGAGCATGCTGTCCTGATTGGCCACGGCATTGGTGAACATCTCACCGGCTTTGGCGGGAATGGTGGTGTTGCGCGGGATGATGATGTTCATCAAGCCGCCGAAGGTTTCGATGCCGAGCGAGAGCGGGGTGACATCGAGGAGCAGGACCTGGCGCAGGCTGCCGCCGAGGATGCCCGCCTGAATCGTGGCACCGAGGGCGATGGCTTCGTCAGGATTCTGCGAGGTGTTGGGCTCGCGGCCAAAGATTTCGCGCACGTAATCGCGCACCAGCGGCATGCGAGTGCTGCCACCGACGAGGATGACTTCGTCGAGATGCTCAGCTTTCACGCCTGCATCGCTCAAGGCACGCAGGCAATGGATGCGGGTGCGCTCGATCCATGGGCGGGCGATTTTTTCGAGATCGGCGCGGGTGATGTCGAGGCCGCTGAAGGAAGCAGAGTCATCGATCGAGAGGCGCTTTTTGACGGACTCGGCGGCTTCGAGGACGCGGATGTCGTGGGAGGGCAGTGCGAGTTTTTGCGCGATGAATTCGGCGAGAAGGCGGTCGATGTCATCGCCGCCGAGCTGGGTGTCGCCAGCGGTGGAGAGGACCTGGAAGGTGCCGTCGCGCATTTCGAGCACGGAGATGTCAAAGGTGCCGCCGCCAAGATCATAGACGGCGATCTTTTGATGCTCGGTGAGCTTGTCGAGACCGTAGGCGAGGGCGGCGGCGGTGGGTTCGCTGAGAATTCGCAGGACTTCGAGTCCGGCGAGTTCGCCAGCGCGCTTGGTGGCATTGCGCTGGGCGTCGTTGAAGTAGGCAGGGACGGTGATGACGGCCTGTGAGACGGATTGTTCGAGAGCGCGTTCGGCGACGGCTTTGAGGTGCTTGAGGATCTGTGCGGAAACTTCGACGGGGGAGGTTTTCAGTTCGCTGAGAGAGTAGGGCGGCGTCCATCCGGCTTCGCCGGGTCGGCGACCGATGAGGCGCTTGACCGAGGTGACGGTGCGCAGGGGATGCAGGGCGCGCTGGCGCAAAGCGACGGCTCCGACGGCGACGCTGTCATCGGTGGAAATGCAAACGGCGCTTGGGGTGCTGCGGCTGCCATGTTCATCCGCCAGCAGGATGGGAAAGCCGCTGTCCACGACACCGACAAGGGAGTTCGTGGTGCCGAGGTCGATGCCGAGAATGGGAGGGGTGCTCAAGAGGGGTCTGCAAGGTGGGATTGAGAGTCCAGGCGGGCCACGGCTGCATGCAAAGACTCCAGCAGCGGGCCTTTTGCCAGGATGGGGATGACGTCAAAGGGAACGAGTTCGTTATCACAGTCCATCACATTGTCCATGTAGGCGTCGAACACCGCCAGACCATCTGCGGGGCGAAACCATGCCCAGGAGCGGATGAAATGGAAGCCACGTTGAATGAACCAAGTGGCCATGGCAGACGGTGTGGCTGGGGTGCCGTCAAAGACCGGCTGGGAAGTGACGGCTTGAAGCCGACCGTGACTATGAACGAAGCCTTCGAGGCGATTGAGGACCGGATATTCGTCCCGATTCAACTCGTGCAGCAGGTGGGTGTTGGAGAGCAGCGTGCGCTCAAAATATTCCAAGGGGGTGGCGGGGCGGTCTTCGAACCAGTAACGCACGGGCTTGTGGCGTGTGGTGGCGAGCGAGGCGGGGAAAACACCCCAGCCAGCGCCCTTGGTGATTTTGTAGATGCGGGAAGGTTCCGGTTCGTGGCGAAACAGGTTATGTTCACGTGTGCCGGTGTCGGCCATGGGAGTGGGAACCAATTGAGGCACCCATAATCCTTTTTGGTTCGCCCATTGGACGAGGGCCGTTACTTGTCGATGTTGCTCGGAACCCAGCGAATTTTCCGTCCCAGATTCTTCTCGATCATGGACCATAGCTCCTCGGCAGACTTGGACCGCTTCCGTGAGGAGGAGGTTTTCGGGAGGGGGGCTGACTGCGTCGGGGGATTGAGGCATGTCTTCAAGGCTGGATCGCGACTGCTCATGGACGGAGAGTAGGCTAAATCGTTGCAGATCGCAATCATTCAAGTGATTGCCAAAAACCAGGGATTCGGCCAGACTTCGCGCATGGAACCTCTCATCACCTCACTCAAAGCTGGAATACACCTCGACGACGCGCAGATTGCCGAGGCGGCTGCACAGCTGGTCGATCCTGAGGTGACGGCAGCGGACAAGGCGAGTTTTTTGCGTGCCCTGGCGCAGAAGGGCGAGACGCCGGCGGAGATCGCCCTGTTTGTGCAGGAATTTTTGAAGCTGGCGGTCGATCCGGGGATTGATCGCGCCAGACTGCCCGGCCCGATGATGGATGTGGTCGGTACCGGCGGGGACCAGCTGCATTTGTTCAATGTGTCGAGCACGGCAATGTTCATCCTGGCGGCAGGCGGAGTGTGCGTGACGAAGCACGGCAACCGTGGCATCACTTCAAAGGCGGGTGGTGCGGATGTGCTGGAGGCGCTGGGCATTAAAATTGACCTGCCGAAGGAAAAAATCGTCGCAGGCCTGGAGAAGACCGGGCTCGGCTTCTTTTTCGCGCCGCTGTACCACCCGGCGTTCAAGGCGGTGGCGGAGGCGCGCAAGCTGCTCGCTGCGGAGGGACAGCGGTCGATTTTCAATGTGCTCGGGCCGCTGCTCAATCCCGGGCGGCCGGACTACCAGCTCATCGGTGTCTTTGACCCGCAACTGACGCGGGCGTTTGGCGAGATTCTGGTTCAGCTCGGTCGCAAAGGCGCCTGGGTGGTGCATGGTGGCACTGAAGAAGGGCAGGGAATGGACGAGCTTTCCACGCTCGGGGTGAACCAAGTCTGCCAGTTGGTGGACGGCAAACTGAGTGAAACCACCGTGGACCCGAAGACGCTCGGGTTTGGCAAAGCAAAACTCGAAGAACTCGTGGGTGGCGATGCGGCGGAAAATGCCATCATGCTCGAAGGCGTGCTGGCCGGAACGATCAAAGGCGCCAAGCGCGACATCGCTGTGCTGAATGCGGCAGCGGGTTTTGTGATCACCGGCAAAGCGGCGGACCTGACGGCAGGCAAGGCTTTGGCAGAAGAGCTGCTGAGTCGCGGTGCGGCCCATGTGAAGCTGCGGGAGATGCAGGATTTGATCTGAGGCACATTTCCCGCAAGACAGAGAGGCGGAAGATGTTAAGATGTCCTGATTATTCCGTTCTCTCGCTTATGCCTTACCCCAGCGAAGTAATCCAGTACGTCCAGAAGGTGCCCTCCAGCATGTGGGCTACCATCGCGATTGTCGGCTTCATCGCGTTCACGGCGGGGCTGGCGTTTTCCAAAGGGGTGGTGAAGCAGATCGTGGGGGTGGCCACGCTGACGGTGTCTGTGGGGGCGGCGTGGTATGTCTTCATGCACCGCGTGCAGATTTTTGGCGCCGCAGGCATGACGATGACGACGAACCGGCTTGTGATCCTTTCTGCCGCCGCCGGGCTCCTGGCCTACTTTCTGTGCAAGGTGGGGACGTATGTTCTGGCTGCCTTCGGCCTGCTGCGGCTGCTGGGCAGCCTCACGGGCTGGAAGGGGCTGATCGTGAGCATCATTCCCTCAGGCGGGCTGCTGTGGCTCGGCAGCATGGTGCTGCGCGTGGTGGGCAGCCTGTATGGAATGGAGAATGCCGCAGAGATCGTCAAAAAAGGCGGGGAGATCGAGAGCCAGGCCAAGTCCGTTTTTTACAGTCTCAGCCAGCGCATCGACAACAGCTTCATCGGCGGTCTGGCAAAGCGGCTGGACCCCTACAGCATCAAGCCCACGGCGAATCTGGCCCGCCTCCTGATCCTGTGGCCCGAAGGCACCATGTGGCAGCGCTTGGCAGCGCAAAGCCCGAGAATCGCCAACGCGCTGAACCATCCGCTCATCGCCCAGCTCGGCTATGATCTGGAAGTGCGGGAGGCCATCAAGAACCGGGATTTCGCGGGGTTGATGCAGATGCCCAAGATCGAGAAAGTGGCCAACCACCCCGACCTGCAGCCCGTTCTCAGCGACATGGTATTGGAGCAGGCGATGGACTCCGTGGTGTATCAGCAGCCGCCCCCGCCGCAGCCGGTGCGGATGTATTAGAGGGAGGATCAGGCAAAAAGGTGAACGGCCGAGGGGGCGCTGATCCGTTCGGTCGTGGCTGCGGATCCGCGATGATGCATTCCCACGCTGCGTCGCCATCTTCCTTGGCATCGTCTGCTGCTTGAACCTGATGTTTGATGAACATCACATAATCGAGCACGGAGGACTGCTTCTCTGCGGAAGCGTCATCACTTCCGCAGCTATGAGGCTGGCGAGATTGTCCGAGGCGATGGCTGGCATGGACGAAAATAACTCCTTGCCGCGTGGTTTCCAACCGGTTTCCTAGAGCGGTGGCGAACTCTAAAAAACCGCCAACGGCCCGTTGCCCCGGCCGTGGCTCTCGCTTTCATCCTCCGGCACTCGCCCTTTTCCTTTTCGCATGCCCAAATACATTCTCACCATTGGCCTTGAAGTTCACGCGCAGCTCACGACGCGCAGCAAGATGTTCTGCGCCTGCCCGGTCGAGTATGGCGCGGAGCCGAACACGCATACCTGCCCCACCTGCATGGGGCTGCCGGGAGCGCTGCCGGTGCTGAACCAGGCCGCTATTGAGAAGACCATTCTTACCGGGCTGATGCTGGGCTGCGAGACGCCGCCGGTGGTGAACTGGGACCGCAAAAACTATTTCTACCCGGACATGCCGAAGAACTATCAGATCACCCAGATGCCCTTCCCGCTCTGCCTGGGCGGTGGCGTGCCGTTGTATGATTTGGCCTATCCGAAGGATGCGCAGAAGAGCATCGCGAATCCAGGCAAGGTGGTGAAGCTCACGCGCATTCATCTGGAGGAGGATGTGGGCAAGTCCACGCACTATGACAAGTTCAGCGCGCTAGATTTCAATCGCGCAGGCACGCCGCTGATGGAAATCGTCAGCGAGCCAGATATCGACAGCGCGGAGGAGGCCTTCGCCTACCTGACCAGCCTGCGGCAGATTTTGATCTATGGCGGTGTGAGCGATGCCGACATGGAAAAGGGCAACCTGCGCTGTGACGTGAACATCTCCCTACGGCCTGAAGGTCAGAAGGAGCTGGGCACCAAGATCGAGTTGAAGAACATCAACTCGATGTCGGCCATTCGGCGTGCGATCAAGTTTGAAACCGAGCGTCAGGCCGACTGCCTGGATCGCGGGGAGAAACTGGTGCAGAGCACGCTCCGCTGGGACGATGACCGTGGCGAGACCACGCTGATGCGCTCAAAGGAAGACGCGCACGACTACCGCTACTTCCCCGACCCGGACTTGCTGCCGGTGCGCACAGCAGATCTCGTGGCGAAGATGCGGTCGCAGGTGCCGGAGCTGCCGCATGAAAAGCGCGCCCGGTTTGAAAAGGACTACGGCTGCAGCGCCTATGATGCGGGCGTGCTTGCGAGCGAAAAGGAACTCGCCGCGTGGTATGAGACCGCAGTGGCTGCTGACACGAAGGTGCCTGCCAAGAAAATCGCCAACTGGGTCATCAATGATCTCCTGGGCGCGCTCAATGACCGCTCACTCACCCTTGCCGACTGCCCGGTGCAGCCGCAGGCGCTGAGTTCACTCGTTGCCACCATCGAAGCCGGCAAGATTTCCAACAACCAGGCCAAGGAAGTATTTGCCGAGATGTTCGAAACCGGCAAACCCGCCGCGGAAATCATCAAGGCCAAGGGCTTCGAGCAGGTCAGCGACACCGGCGCGCTGGAGGCCATTGTGGAGCAGATCCTGGCGGCGAATCCTGACAAGGTGGCGGAGGTTCAGGCTGGGAATGAGAAGGCCATGAACTGGTTTACGGGGCAGGCCATGAAGGCGAGCCAAGGCAAGGCAAACCCGAAGATGGTGACGGAGATTGTGCGGAAGAAAGTGCTGGGTTAGATCTGGCATTTTCTGACTGTGAGCGTTCCTAAACATCAGCGCTGGCCGCTGCTCCTGCACGATCAGGCGCGGCTGGAGTATGGGCGGCTGCTGTGGAGGCGCCCGTCTGCCAAAGCACGGCTGCTCAGACATTGGGCGGACGAGCGGCATCCTTATGCCCGGCGTTTTGCTGAAACCTACCGCCCCTGGGTTGAAAAGGTGCTGCAGACGAAAGAAGAGGCCGATGATGCGCTGGACGAAGAATTGAGCCGTCATGGTCTGAGCCTGCGGGTGGTGGTGCGTGAGATCCCACCGGTTTTTGGCAGTTTCTATTGAAGCGGGGGATTTCCTGGCCGCACAAACCCCTTGCACCCCGGCTTCGGGCTGCTATTCTACGCGCCCTTTTTCACCCCCAGCCCATTCAGAATCATGTCCCAGCATAGCAGCCTCAAGACTTCCGGCTCCGTCGGCACCAAGCGCAGCGTTTTGAAGCGTGGCGAGCGCGTCAAGCTTCTCAAGGCCCGTGGCCAGTGGAAAGAAGGCCGTCTGCCGACGAACCTTCCCAAGACCAAGCCGGAGTAAGGCTTTTCCCCTGTGCGCCTTAACCGATATTTGAGCCAGTGCGGCGTTGCCTCACGGCGTGGCGCGGAGGAAATCATCCTCGGCGGACGTGTGTCCATCAACGGGCACGTCATCACCGAGCTTGCCACGAAGGTCCAGCCCGAGGACAAGGTGGTCGTCGATGGCTCTCCGGTACGTGCGGAGACGCCTGTCGTTCTCGTTTTGAACAAGCCGAAAGGCTACCTGTGCTCCCGTGGGGACAAACAGGACCGCATGACGATTTACGATCTGCTGCCGCTGAAGTATCAGAATCTGCACCATGTCGGCCGGCTCGACAAAGAAAGCGAAGGCCTGATTTTGCTGACCAATCGCGGCGATCTTTCCCACCGGATCATTCACCCGAGCCAGGGTGCTGAAAAAGAATACGAAGTGGTCGTCGATCAGGCGCTGAATCCAGACGTGATGGCGAAGCTCGTCAAGGGCATGATGACTGAAGAGGGTTTCGCCCGTGCTGAACGTACGTGGATGGACGGCGACTATCGGGCGCATATCGTTCTCAAGATGGGGCTCAAGCGTCAGATCCGCATGATGCTCTACTACCTCGGCTACGAGGTCACACGCCTGACCCGCATCCGCATCGGCTGGCTGAAACTGCACGGCCTGTCCAAAGGGGCCTACAAAGAACTTACGCCGACGGAGGTCGAACGCTTCTTCAAGGAAGAGCCGGCCAAGCCAAAACTCGAGCGCAGCAAGCCTGGCGACGAAAAGGATGACGGGATCGAAGATCACCGCCCGGCTGCACGCAAGCGCGCTACGCCGCGTGTGCATGAAGCCGAAGCTCGCGAGCCGCGTGGTTTCAAGCCCACCCGTGGCAAGAAAAGCGGTCCTCCGGCCCGTTTTTCCGAAGAGAAGCCTGCTCGTGGCAAAAAGAGCGGTCCTCCTGGCCGGTCTGCTGAAGAAAAGCCTTCCCGTTTCAAGCCGAAGTCCAAGACCTTCAGCCCGCGCTCACGCTCAGCCGAAACGGGGCGGGACGAAAAACCACGGGGGCGGTCAGCTCTGTCAGCTCGCCGTCCAGCTCCACGGGGGCCTCGGCGTGGTCCGACGTCACGGTGAATTCGCTCGTTTGGATGTAGTCCAGGTCCTCACACTCCTGGTAGCCGTCCAGCAGCATGCCGCGCAGCATTTGAAGAAACTCCATCCCGCCCAGGCCGCGAAAGATGAGGAGGTCGAGTATGCCGTCGTTGTGTGAGGCATGCCGGAACAGCGGGAACGGCCCACCATAGTGTTTGCCATTGCCCACCAGCACCACGGTGCCGAGCATCGGTGCCCTACCTTCGATTTTTACATGGAGCGTCGGCGGGTGCCGCATCAGCACATTCACCGCGCTCATGACGTAGCTCAGCGGGCCGAACTTTTTCTTCGCCTCCCAGGAGGTTTCCTGCACGATCTGGGCGTCAAGTCCCACCCCGGCAAGCTGGGCGAAATACATGTCATTCGCCATCCACAGATCGACCTCACGGCGCTTGCCGCTAGTGATTTCCCGCCAGCAGGCCTCGATGTCGCGCCCCGGCAGTTTCAGCTCCACGGAAAACACATTCATTGTGCCCAGCGGCAGCACACCGAGCGCCGTATGCTTTTCGCCGGGCTTGCGGCGGGCGTTGGCCCGGCAGACGCCTTGCAGCACCTCGTTCATGGTGCCGTCGCCGCCGGCAGAAACGACCAGTTCGTGAGTTTCCGCCAGCGCTTCAGCGATCGCGGTGGCGTCGGCGGGGCCTTTGGTCATATGCAGTTCTGGCGCCGGGGAGAGTCTGCGCAGGGCATGCTCGAGGGCGGCAGCCTTGGTGCTGCGGGCGGCGGGGTTGAGAATGACCGGAATGGGCATGATTTGGGGGGGGGCATCATACATGGCGCGCCAACATCGTGTTGCCAGCCACAAATGCTTCACAGGACACAGATTGATCTGCCTTTGAGCGCAGCGAACTTTTTTGAACTTCAACTCTGCTGTATTCAGGTCGTAAAGTAAACTAAGTTGACTAACATAGGTTCAAAAGGCACCCTTGGAGCAGTCATGACCACCATCACCACCCACGAAGCCAAGACTCACCTCTCGCGCTATCTCGCCGAGGTCGAAAAGGGGCAGGAATTCATCATTGCCCGTGGAAAAACGGCGGTGGCGATGTTGACGCCTATGCGGAAAGACCCGCCGCAGCCACGCCCGAAGGTGGGAGACATCATCGGTCCGGTCATGGTGGTGCCAGACGCGGCCTTTGCCCCGCTCAGTGGCGAAGAACTGGCAGAGTGGGGCCTATGAATGTGCTTTTGGACACCTGCGCGTTCATCTGGCTCGCCATGCCGCAGGGCAAGCTTTCGGCAGCCGCCACACAGGCCATCAATGATCCTAGCAACAGACTGTTTTTGAGTGATGTGAGCGTATGGGAGATCACGTTGAAGCACTCTTCTGGAAAACTTCCGCTGCCTGCCAGCCCGCGCGAGTGGCTCCCCCTGCAGGTGCAGTTTTACCAGTTGGAACGGTGGCCGCTCGACCAAGACGCCATCTACCGCAGCGGCGAGCTGCCGCGTGTGCATCTTGATCCTTTTGACCGCCTGCTGGCTGCACAGGCCATGGAGTCTGGCATGACGCTGCTCTCACCGGACGCGCCACTTTCGCTGCTCGGTGCCTCGCGCCTGTGGTGAGCACCCGCTCCGGCTCGTGAATAGATCAGGATAGGCCGCTTGTGAAACTTTTCACAAAATCGGGTTGCCCCTCTCCGGGCGGCTCCGATAATCGGCTCCAGCCCCCTTTCCCCTTCGCTCATGCCTGCCCCCGCCGAAGCTCCCGCCCCAGTTGCCGCTCCACCCCCTGCTGATCTGGTGAATGTACAGATCGATGGTGTCTGGCACAAGTTCCCCAAAGGCACGCGCATGATCGAGGCGTGCAAGCAGGCCAAAGCAGAAGTCCCCCACTACTGCTACCACCCGAAGCTCTCCTCCCCCGGCAACTGCCGCATGTGCCT
>Ga0114968_10003255_pt1 | contig 12218 bp, 12 predicted proteins | sample M_130807_EF_Meta_FD_87020 | JGI IMG/M metagenome (GOLD analysis project Ga0114968, IMG submission 87020) | Freshwater microbial communities from Lake Montjoie, Canada to study carbon cycling - M_130807_EF_MetaG | ecosystem: Environmental > Aquatic > Freshwater > Lake | place: Lake Montjoie... | reverse complement strand
GTTTTATCATTGTATTGGTTTTATCATTGTATTGGTTTTATCATTGTATTAGTTCTTGCATTTTAACAGTGTAAATCAAAGGATAAAAAATTACTCCCCATGACCGTTCTATATAGTGTCCCGCTTCTGGATTCGAATGATTATTTACAGTTTGAATTAAATATTTGTACTTGTGGATAGAGTGTTGAGTAATATCACGTTTATCAATAGAAAAAATACCAGATAATGTAGACCAATGCGCAATGGTATTACCAAAAAAATAATTATACCATTTACCATAAGGTCTCAGTTTACATAATTGCAAAGAACATTCATTGTTTTTTGAAAAATTTTGTGCATCTGTTGTTTTCCATTCATCTAGTTTAAAATGACTGAATGTTTTTTTTACATTTGCATGATATTCCCCTATAAAAAAAGCGTGTTTATAATTCGATTGAATAATCGAATGTAATATTTTTGTGGCCTTTGCCTTTTTGTGTTCTAAATTAAGTGAACCAGGCAAAAAAACAATTATATTAGATAAATTTTCATAATTGTGAATAATATGGTATAAATATGTATGATCGCATTTACCAATGTTTTTTAAACGAATAATTTGTTTTACGTTTGATTTTACAAAATCTTCATTTGTACCTTTATTGTATACAATGTATTCAAATTGATTAAATGGGTATTCATTCAGCCATCTTAGATCTTCGTTGTATCTTGCTACAACTATTTCAACACCATTTTTATACATAATATATAATATGATATTATATGATATTATATGATATTATATGATTATAATATCCTAGTATATGATAGTATAATCATGATTTATAATGTATGATATTTCTTTCTTATAGCATACCCCAACTCTTTTTTAATTGTATATTTTTCTATCAGACCATAATTGTGTGTAATGCGTTTTTTTTTGATATTTACTTTGTTCTTCTCTATAACCTTCATAAAAAGACAATATGATTCGATTTTGTTTCACAATGTAATACTGATTCAATTTATTCTCTATGTAACTACGACTATGATACATTTCCATTGCATTTTTTGTATGTTGCGTAAAATATGTACCAAGTAATCCTGGTCCCGTTGGATCCAAAGGATCTGTTCCATAATATTTATTTTTTGAATTTTTGACAATTTGCTGTATACATTTCAACATAATTTCATTTTTTGGTTTTGTTACAATTAAGGCAGTATATACATTATGTGTATTTAAATCCCTGACAAAATATTCTTTTTCTGTAAGTGCAATAAAATGAAACCCATTTACGCAACGGTATTTTATATCCATATAGATTCCACCGTTTATATATAGAACGCAAAACCGCCATAAATCTGATTTATAAGAACATGGAATAAAAGAATCGTATGCTTTTAAGACTTCTTGATGAAAATTATGTTGAATAAATGAACGACAATCATTCTCATCATATAAATGAAATTTTATTTTTGGATTTCCTTGTACCAATAAATCATAATTCTTTTGCATTAATGGCGGTAAATCTTTTGTATGCCAACATGTATACAAATGCAATGGAATAATAGTATTATACGTTTCTTTTAACGGATATAGTACATTTAAACGTCTGTAAGAAATATATGTTTTTTTATTTTCATTGTATTTTTGTATAAGTTCTTTACATTTTTGTTTTATTTGTTGTTGTTTTTGTTCTTGAAAATTCATATTTTTGATCATACACTATTTATATACTAAACCAAAAAAAAAGAATATTAAAACTTATCCATATTAAAATAAATAAGAATCGAATTTTTATTCATAATTCAAAATATATTACACATTATTTTATTTGTTAAAATTAGAATATTCAAGTATATTATAATGAGTGAAAGTTGTAAATCTGAATTGTTCGGAACATTTACTACAATAACCGGTACTGTATTTACCGCTACGATGAGTGCTACTGGAACAGGAAATGATTGTGAAAGTGCCAAACAAAGTTCTGAATATAATCTTCAGAAAACATTAGAAGTATTTTTACTAAATTATACCCCAAAAATTGTTAGTAAAGTATGTACTGTTCTTACATTATGCAATTGTGTACAAACCAGTATACCAAATGATCAGTTGTATTATAGAGTAGACATTTCACCACAAAATGATTTACGTAACGATTCTTATGTTGATTATGTTATAAATCCGGATGTTCTCGGCAATTATTCTGGAGTATCAAATTGTTTTATGACACAAAGTGACTATGTAACATACAATACAAATATAATAAATTTCATCAGCAATCGTGTAGTTCAAAATACAACTTTGCCCCAAAATATACAAGTTCCCGATTTGTATAATGAAGTAGTAAATATAAGCATATTACCTTATGAAAACAATTATATACAAGCCGCTGCAAACTACGTTGATCTTGGAAGTGGGATTATAACAACAATACCATTTGTAGATTATAGTGTAACTACTGCATCTGGAATATTTGAAGGATATAAAACTATTAGAATACTTTTTTATAATAATGGTAATCCACCAGGATACACTGGATTGGGACCAGTGCGTTTAGTACAATTGATTAGATAAGAATAAGTATGGTTTATGAATCTATTAAGTAAGTATTAATTATTATATGTATATAATTTACCGTAAAATTATATACATGCGATACAAAATTAAAAATCTGTAATGCATAACTTGAAACACGTACATAACGTAGTAGAATATTTATACAAAAGAAATAAATGATTTAATTTTTTATAGAAGGTTTATATGTTTTGAAAACTTTATCCCAAATTTTGAATCTTTTACTATAATTGCATAATAATAAGGTATGATGTAAATCATGATCTTCTGTAACTAATTCTATGTTGAAAAATTTAGGTAACCAAATACATTGAACAAATCCACATGAATTTGTATATTTACCAGAATGTCCTGCAACTTCTGAAAAAGTCATATAATTTAAAATCAATAAAAATTGAAAAAAAGACAATTTAAAAAATAAAGTCTGAAAAATAAATAAAGTAATTATTTCAGGAAAAGCAACAGTTGAAATATGATCCATGATCGTTTGATCAAATGTTGCAATACTAGTTAATATATAATTTTTATGATGTTTTTTATGTACTATAGAATATAATGATGAATCTATATGAACCCCCCTATGAATCCAATAATGAAAAAAATCAAATATAATTTCATATACAAAAGATGTAGGTATAAATGTAATTATATCAAAATTATAATTCGTATTTTGAATTAAATAGGGATACGTTAAATATAATTGGATTGTTTGAATCAAAGTTACTTTCAACATATTTACGGTATTTTGATAATTTGAAATACTTTTATTTATTTGTATATTGTTATTATTTTCTTTAATATTTTTTTTATTTTTTGTACTATAATCAATAAACTGTATAATAAAATAATTTTTTGATAATAAAACAAAATAAGTTAGGTAATAGTATTTTTTTATCAAGTAGTAGTTAAAAAACGTAATAAAAAATAAAGTACAATTAATGAAAGCATAATTTCGTAGTGATTTAATGGAAATTAAACTCATTATATACTATGATATAATATGATATATTATATTATAACATAATATATATTCATTATGAATACATCTTTTTTAAAAATAAATAAAGATAATTCAAACACATTAATAGTGTCTTTTTCATCATACGCAACATTGTTTGGCGGAATTCCAACATTTGAGTTTTCCAACTTTTTAGAAAAACATTTTCAAGACGTAAGTACACATTTTTATATAGACAAATATAGGAATACTTATCATAGAGGAATACGCGACATCTCTAAAAATATAGACGAAACCGTAGACTATTTGAAAGAAGAAATAACAAATTATGATAATGTTATTTTTTTAGGTACTTCTGCGGGTGGGTATGCTGCTATTCTTTTTGGTTCTCTCCTTAATATTACGAGTGTTGTAGCATTTATACCACAAACAATACTACATAGACAAAATATTGATGAAAAATACAGAGATATAAGTAAATATATAAATGATACAACAAACTATTATCTTTACGGTGATACAAGAATTTCTAATATAAAGGATGTCCATCATATATCTCATTGTGAACGAATATCCGGTCATTCCAATGTTTGTGTTATTAAAAAATATGGTTTACATTTAAAAGAAATGAGAGATAATGGTGAATTATTTACCATTTTGAATCAATTGGTAAATAAAAAAAGTGTACAAATTTAATAAAACATATTTTTTTGGTTTAGTATATAATATGAATTGTTGTATATGTGGAACAGTTAAAAATTGTGGTCCGTATATAGATAAAATATTTAACAACATGGAAATAATTGGGAGTTTATTTGAAAATTATGTTATTTTGTTGTACTATGACCATTCAGAAGATGATACTTTGCAAAAAATAAAAAATTATTATGAAAAAAATAAAAGACTGAATTTTTTTGTGAATAAAAACAAACTTTTACCATATAGGACACACCGTATTGCAAAAGGAAGAAATTTCATAATGGATTACATTAAAAAACATTATTCGGATTATCCTTATTTTATTATGATGGATTGCGACGATCGGTGTGCATTAAATATGAAATTACAAAATCTTACTCTTCATTTATATAATAACACATGGGATGCGTTGTCTTTTCAACATCCTATAGGATATTATGATACGTGGGCATTATCCAAAAGACCTTTTGTATTAAGCTGTCATCATTTTAAAAATATTGGTCAAGGACAAGAACTCATTACAAAAATTATAAATAAAACTCCTAAAAATAAATTAATTCCTTGTTTTTCTGCATTTAATGGTTTTAGTATTTATCGCACTCAAAAATTTATTAATTGTACATATGATGGTACATTTCGTTTAGATTATATTCCAAAAAAATTAATAGAAGAAAATATACAATATGCAGGACCATTAATTGTGAATCAAAACAAAGAAGATTGTGAGCATCGTCATTTTCATTTTGAAGCTATTTTAAAAAACAATGCGCGAATAAGAATATCACCACTATGTTTATTTATATAAAGGTTCATTCATTTCACTGTAGTGTTTTTTTTTATGTATATAATACATTTTTTTATATGCATCGCCAAATGAAATAACAAAATATTTATTATAATCTATACATCTATGTAATAATTGATTATTGTGTTTTTGTATTGATTTATTTATAGCTACAGCAAATGCATCTGGTCCAGTTATATTTAAAATTTTTTGTTTGGTATTTAAATTGGAATATCCTTTTATTTGTGGAATATATTTGGATAAAATATATTCTGTGGTTTGATGTATCATTTCAGATAAATACTCATGTTTTGGAGAGAAAATAAGAAGCCATTGCTCATATGTAGCGCCAGTTACACTACGCCAAGGTTCCAAATTAGTACGCGGAATATCTAATAAGCAAGTATCGGCTTTTGTCAATAAACTAAAAATAGGAGTTTTTATAAGTGATTTTATATCTATATAAATGCCACCTAAAATATATAAAACACAATATCTAAAAAAGTCTGCTTTCATTGCACCATATACAGGGTTGATAGAATCAAATGCAGAGTATACTTTTTCATTAAAATATTTTTTTATAAAAGCATCACAATCATTGTCATTATAAAATATAAAATTACATCCTTTACACATTTGTTTATTTAATTCTATAACTGTACATATTTCTTTAGGTAATATCGTGGACGCAAATGTATAATGTACGATATTTGGAATTTTATATCCTTTTTGTAATGATATACAATTTTTCAAATGTAAAGAATCCCATTGTTTCATATTTTGAATGTATTCCTCATTTAATATAGATAAATCTGTCATAAAATAAGGTTAGTTTAAAATTTAAAAAATTATATGTATTTTAAATTTTATTTTTACATTTTACATTCATTATTCATTATTCATTCTTTTTATTCGTATTTAATATTTTATTAATTACACACGTAGAACTTTTTCCTTCAATGTAATCAAATAATACTACTTTTTCTACATATTCACTTCCTATAATTTGTTCTTTTTTATAATCTGAACCTTTTACAAGAGTAGTTGGTTGAAGAAGTTTCAAAATAGACAAAGGCGTATCCTCTTGAAATAGAATAATGTAATCCACAAAATGAAACAAAGAGAGTAACAAACTTCTCTCTTCTTCATTATTAATAGGTCTTTTTTCTCCTTTTAATCTCTTCACAGATGCATCTGTATTCAATCCTACAACTAATATATCTCCTTGAGATTTTGCAAATTGAAGATTTTGAATGTGTCCAGAATGTATAATATCAAAACACCCATTTGTAAAAACAATATTTTTTCTCTTTGATAATTCTTTTATTTTCTCTCTTTCATGATCAAATAGAACCTTATTATGCGAGTTTAAAATCGATTGATCTTGATTTTTATGTTTATTCATTATTTCAATATTTCTTTTTTCCATTTCATCATATTCGTTTATATCTTTTAAAGAAACAATGTAATTACCAATGGTTTGTACACTTTTTCCAGCTATATAATTCGCAATTTTAGTAGCATATACCATATCTTTTGATTGTAAAAAAACAAATACAAGAATGCATAAAACTATATCTCCTGCACCCGTAACATCTTTCACGTGAATCTGTGTTTCGTGTTGTATATGTTTCGTTGTATTGTTAATATATATTCCTTTATCTCCGCATGTTAAAATAGTGTATTTGGGAGATAATATATTCTGAATATTTATTAAAATATCTTCTATCTTTGTTTGTTTCGTAATCATTTGACCTTCATGTGCATTTGGTTTAAAACAAAAACAGTTTGCATATTTGTCCACTTGTTGTATTTTAGGATCTACAAAAGTATAAATGTTATTTGCATTACAATATTTAATAATTTTTTTGCAAAAAGTAGTAGTAACAACCCCTTTTGCATAATCTGAAAGAACAATCGCGCCTACATTTTTTTTTTGATAAATGTATTGCAATAATGTTTCAACATGTAAATCATTTATATCATTCGTTTCTTCTATGTCATAACGTGTAATAAGCGTATTATTCTGAAAAATTCTATTTTTTTGTGTAGTTTTTCGTTTACTGTCAATCAATATATTGCATTTTATTTGTTTTTCTTTTAAAATATCCTGAATTTTATCTCCCATTTCATCATTACCAACTACACTTATTATTTCTACATTTGCATGCAAATGATGTAAATTTTGAGCTACGTTTGCAGCACCTCCTAAAATATACTTGATTTCTTCTACCTCATATATAGGAATGTCTGCTTCTGGAGCTCTTCTATTTGTTGTAGAAATATAATTCACATCTACCATTACATCTCCTATTACCAAAATATTCATTCTATATAATAGACAAATAATATTTTTATAATGTAATCAATTGTAGACTTTTATGTAGTTTACATATTTTTTCATTTCAAATACCATTTATTATAGACTATTTATTATACAGTTAAATTTATATATTTTATATATAAAATATATAAAATACAAAATACATAAAAATAATTTATTTCACATCATTAATGAGTTCCACAGAAATTAATTACTTACCTTATACTGCAACATCTATATCTGTGGTTGGTAGATTTATTTTTATGTTTTTATTATATAAAAATAAAAGCACAAATAGTTTATCTTTATTATTTTGTATTTTAAGTATTTCTTCATCTACTATGTGGTTGTATTACAGTGTTATACATAAAGATATGCCTATGATTACAAGATCTTCTATTGAAATTTTGTTATTAACCATTTCGTCTATTTACATAATTCAAAATAAAATTAAAAAATCATTTGAACCACAAATCCTACCTATGTAAAAGATACATTTTTATTCAATGATTTAATCAATCAATAATTTAATCAATCAAAGTCATATTAGATAATTCCTTCAAATAACGTTTGGAACAAGTTTCCACGAGAAGTCCATTTGCATAAATTCCATAATTCATATAATAGTCGTCATTTTCTAAAGCCAAGTGATAAATTGTGTAATTACCTTGTTTATCATAGACAGCGGCTCTTTCGTCAGCACATGCAGGAAGACGGTATTTTTTATCAGTTATGAAAATTCTGTTATTGTTTATCTCAATCGCTTTTTCTCTCTGTTTGTCATTTATAAATTTATCTACCAAAATAGAATGACAACCGGTAATAACGAGTGGTTCAAATACTTCTTCAAAATTCTCTTTTGAACATTGATACAGTTGATCTTTAATACGTTCATTCGATGCGGGATGGTAAATCACTCTTTTACCGATCATATCAATGGATTTGAAACCATGTTTCAATGTTTTCACTAAATCTCCTTTTTTTAGGTGTTGGATAAGTTTGTATCCATGATTGGTAAGAATTTTTGAATCTTCTTTGAAACAAGGAAATGGTAAAGGAGGTAAAGATATTTGATAAATTTGATTAATTCTCGAAATCCCAACATATAGATAATTGTTGTAACTCAATAAAGGGTTGAGTGTGGTTTGTAGAGTAATATATTGTGTTACAATCGAAGGATTAAATAAATCAATTTGATAAATAATACCACTTGAAAAACTTGCGACATACATAAATGTTCGATCTATTGCCAAACCACTTGGAACGGCCAAACCAGTTGCCCATTGTGTTACTTGGGTTGGATCAGACAAACTAATTTGATAAACACTACCATTAGTAGAATTTGTTACATAAATATTTGAATTATATATAATAAGTTTTTCAGCTTCACCGCCGATATTCGCTATAATGGTTACATCAGATGAATCGGCCAACCTAATTTTATAAATATTTCCATCAATAATAGAACATATATACAAAAATGAACCATATATTGCTGAACCATTTGCGCCTATAAAACCATTTGCCCATTGTGTTACTTGGGTTGGATCAGACAAACGAATTTTATAAATAATGCCAATATAAGTAGAGCATACATACATAAATGAACCATCTATTGCTAAACCAGCTGGACCGTCCAAACCAGTTGCCCATTGTGTTACTTGGGTTGGATCAGACAAACTAATCTTAACAATAGTACCTGCATCCTGATTTGATACATACATATATGAACCATAAATGATACTTCCATAAGGCCAACCACCATTCGTATTTGCCCAAAAATTGGCGTCCAACAAATAAGTATAATATTCAATGCTTTTTGTAAAATACACATTTTCAATGTCTTGAAGAGTGCTTTCCATTACCCAATCACCCCCATATGTAATGTTGCCCGTTTTATCGTTGGATGCACCTACAACGACTCCTGTTTGTTGAGTCAATAGTTGGTAATAATTTACCCAATTTGGGTAATTCAATGTATTACAAGCCAAAAAATCAATGTTTTTTACACTAAATTCCTTAATAACATTTACAATAAACTGTAAATTTTCACTAGAATGATCGGTTTCGTTTGTTGCAAACAAAGGCTTTCTATCTAAAAACATTTGTGTATTTCCTAGATTGGAAGTAAAAACAATACCTATTCTAGAAATATGAGTAAATTTTGTTTGTAATAAGGGTAATAACTCTGTCTTAGAAGAGTGAATAGAATAGACAATAGGAAAAGTATTTGAATTTACAGAATCTACAAAGGTTTGATAGTCTTTCACGTGACTATCAATGAGTAAGACATTTGTAATTTGATGTTGATTTTCTCCTTTTATTTCAGGATAAACAAAAGGCGTTGGTGTACTATTTTTATAAAATCCTTGAAAGGAAGTCATATTATATATATATATATATATAATTTGTTCGTAATATTTTTGTATATTTATTTATACCATGTAAAAAAGTTGTCAGCTGAAATATTAAAAGGGTGTAAAATATGCATTCGACTTTATCTTCATTCTTTCATATCTACTATTTTCCAAACTTCTCTCTAGTTGTGACCAAGGAGTAACTGTTTGCAATGCTTCTATTCCTTGTTCGCAAAACAAATTCAATAAAGAAGGACTATATCCAGACATCATACTTACATTTTGTTGGCTTGACATTGTTGGAAATCCAGAAGTAGAACGTAAATTCCAAAATAAAATATGTGGAGGTTTATACGGTTTTCCATGAACACGCATTCCTGCTTCTGCATACATACATGTTATTTCATCATACATGGTTTTTGTTGCTGCATTATTATCATCTCCTTCTGCTTCATCGATTTGCATATCTGAAAAAATAGCCAAAACAATATCTTTTACAACATCTGGATCCATTTTGTTCTCTATAATAGCGTCTAAAATAAGACGCATTGCAGAATAAAAATTCGTATTCATTCCCCAATCTGCATTTCGAATAGTAGATACTTTTGAAACAAACCCATCACATTTGTCTAAATTTATCCATGAAGGAGTTGCATGAAAAGTCATGACACGATTACCCAATACTGATTTTTCTGAAACACGAATACCTAGTGCAATTGCCACATGCAACGGATCTCCATCCATAGATCCAGAAACATCTACCATTGCAATCATTTTTTCAAGACATTTTGTTTGTAGAGAATTATCCCTCCATTGAGAATTTAACACATCTACTTTCAATTGATGTTCTTCATTTGTTGCAAATTGAGTGTCATCTAAAAGAGCAATTGCTTGTTTTGTAAAATTGTCCATTCCTAATCGTTTTCCCTTGATTTCCTTTCCTTCTTTTATATTTTCTTTTATAAAAGAACTGAAATTTGTTGCACATGTTTGTCTATCTTCGTTTTCAGGATGTCTTGGGAGACCATTTTTTATATTCAAAAATGCATTGTTTTGTTTTGCAAAAGAAATAGAGGTCACATTATTAAAATTTATAGCAGACCAATGATTTGCACACTGTTTTATCTGTAAAGTATCTAATGTACGATTTAATTCGGTGATTATTTTTCGGTAGTCCATGTAACATTTTAGTTTCGCTTTTTCCAATGTTTGTATATTTTTGGAACTTTTTAAATAATGTACGAAATAATTGCATGCCAACAAATGAAATAACCATTTATAACGTGATTTTTCACGTGGAACCCATTTTGCAACTAAAGACAATGATTTCTTTGTTAATGGCGTGTTTTCTTGAAAAAGTTCATAATCTTTTTTAAGTTGCGTATTCATTAAATGAATTGCATGATCAATTAATGGATGGTCTGGTTGTCTATCAAAAAAATATTGACACGCTTTCTTAATATCCTTCCATGAACCATATGGATGTGGGTGTTCTTCATCTGTATAAATCAAACAATCGAGTGCAAATTTTGCCAACTCCGGAAAAAAATCATACCATACATATATCATCATATAGGTAAGTGCATATTCCCCCTTTCCGTCAATAATATCTCGGGTATATCCAATCATTCTATACAATAATGAAATATGATGAATATTTTGCATATCGGTTTGATTATTTTGGTATACATTGCTTACAAAATGCAAAATACTTCGAAGTACATTTTCCAAAGATTTCATGTTTTTTTCATCCGTTCTCACCAATTGAAAATGAAATTGCACTATTTTTTCCTGAATCAGATTCGACCATGTATACTCTATAGTTCCATTTTCTCCAATTTGTGTAGGAGTTTGATTATCTAAAGCATAAATAAGTGGATGAGTGTAAGACATTACAATTATTTTTATTTAATCTTTATATTGTTTCTTGATAGTTTTTCTTCTTGCTTTATTTTGTAAATATATTTTTCTCGTCATCGGTCGTGTATTGTTTTTATCTGCATCAGTTTTTTCATAAAACAAAATAAAAACTTCATTCAAATCATGAAACATATGAATTGACTTTTCAAAATAAATAGCATCTATGTTTTTTACGGAAACAAAAAACCGCATATTATAATTATCCAATGATTCTTCTTTGCAATGTAAAAAATCGTCCATTTCTTCTACGTTTAATGAAATATTGTATTTTAAAATAGATAATAACGAATAACCTTTTTTTTCCATATAATCAAAAGAGTTTCTTTTAAGTATTCCAACAATTTCTTCTCGCGTTATACAATTTGGCTTCGACATTAAAAAATTCTCCTTTTTTATTTTATTTATTTCGTTTGTTTTACTAATATAAATAAAATGAATGGTGGTATAATACAAATTATCCTTATAAAAATCTTGATATAATTTATCTGTATTTTCAAAATCATATATCCATGTATCGTTTAATTTTTCTATCGTATCTTCCTCTATATTTTCCATAATATATTATTAAAGAAACATATAATACATTATGATTTTTAACTAATTGAAATATTCATCATACTCTT
>Ga0114968_10003253_pt1 | contig 12226 bp, 16 predicted proteins | sample M_130807_EF_Meta_FD_87020 | JGI IMG/M metagenome (GOLD analysis project Ga0114968, IMG submission 87020) | Freshwater microbial communities from Lake Montjoie, Canada to study carbon cycling - M_130807_EF_MetaG | ecosystem: Environmental > Aquatic > Freshwater > Lake | place: Lake Montjoie... | reverse complement strand
TTCGGACGCAACCAGCGTTTGGCCATAGGCGTGTCGCTAGGAATGGTCTTGCCGTTACGGGTAGTGATGAGGCGCATCTTGGATTTACCAAGTTGCGAAAAGGTGCGCTCTTTACCTTTGACGGTAACGCGCTTCACCTTGTTTTCGAGGCGGGATTCTTTTTGCTGAACCAGGTGGTCCCAGTTGTCGGCAAAGTCTGTCTGAAAGTGTTCAGGAAGTTGAGTAAGCATTTGATTGGTCTCCAGCGTGCGCAACGTATTGCGCTAGGTTTTTTGCCAGCTTCGGGCTGACTACCGTTCCTCGCGCTTGGGTTTCCGCTTGGGCCTTGCGCTTCGGACTATGCCGAGGCCGAAAGGCTCGTTTTGCGAGGTGTCTTCGTGCTCTCTGTTTCCTGTATTGATGACGCTCTTAATGCGTGTCAACTATAAAGCCCGTTCCCACCACAGGAACGGGCTTCCCCCAGTTAGTCCACCAAAAAGAACCGCTGACTTACATAGCTCTGGCGGGCTTTTGCTGCTTTGCAAGCCAAGATTGAGTAAATCTTGATTTTGTTTCTACCGCCTGCGCGTGTTGCGGATGGCTTGGGTTGTGATACGCTTGGTAGAGCGGATTGTTTGGATTTTTCATGATGTCCAAACCTTTTGCCCGGTCATCCATACCGGCATTTGCCGTAGTTTCACCAGAAACAAGCCGATCCTCGGAAATCATTGACGCAAACTTGGCCACCATTTGCACAACCTTTGAACTCTTAAACACTGGGTCGTTTGGCTCAAAACCTAGCGTGCGGGCACCGCGCACAGCTAAATCAATGTTTTTGGCGTAATCCGCTCCCCATGCGTCTTTTAATGCCTTGGCTTCTGCCGCCTCGGCTTGCGCTACGGCGGCTTTGCTTTGTTCACCAATTTTAAGGCCATGACTTTCGTCAAACGCCATCAATTCCTTTGCTGCCTCCGGGCTGACTTGGTGCTTATGCAGAATTGCAGCGACGCCATTAACGTAGTCGCCATTCCACATTTCCTCTGGAATGTTGTCAGGGCGCTTAAAACCGTATCCTTCTGGCTTTTCAGGCACGTTATTAAGCTGGGCCATGACCTTTGCCCGCTCGGCCTTGGCCTCCGGCGAAGCATCGGGCGGCAACGGTGCCAATGCTTTCTTTCCAGCCAAACTCGACACGTTGGCAAAACCGCCAAGCAATGCCTCAACGGTCTGATATTTTGAAAACGTATCCTTGTGGGCTTTGAGGTGGGCTGGTAACGCGTCAAACTTGGCCGTGTTGAGTTTACCTGATGCATCGTAAAGCCCGACATACCACGCCTCCCCGCCGGCTACCTGCGCGGGGATAGGTGGCGGCGCACTAAGCGGAGTCGATGCGGAAGCGGGCGGCGTGGAGGCAGGCGGAGTAGTAGGTGCCGAAGTAGGCGGAGCCGAAATCAGAGAAGATACTGCATCGCCCCCGGCTGGTGCAGATGCGGCCCCGCCACCACCGCCGGCATCACCACCGCCAGCTTCATCGTAAAGACGTTTCGTGTAAATGTTCATAGCTGATTAGTTGCTGTCGTAGGTAATGCCGCCTGATTCATTGGCTTCGCTCTTTTCCGTCAAATGGGTTTTACGGCGGGAAATGACCGCATCCGTCTCGTATGCCTCAGTGCTCAATTCACCGCGCTCATTGGGCACTTTGCGATACTTGGTAACGGTGCCATTGCCGAGAATGCCGTAGCGCGCCCGGTATTCTTCCGGTTTGTATTTACGATACCACTCGACAACCGCCGGAGTCTTGTCGCCCATTGCCCAGTCTTTTTGCGGCATAGGTGGAATCTCGCGCTTTGCCTTAGCCGACGGCTCATCGCCCTCTCGGTAAATGGCAGTTGGCGTCTTTCCATTGGCGTTCAAATAGCGAACAATGGCCGGACGCAGCTTTTCCCACGCCTCGAACAGCACAAGGATGTTTCCTTCCTTTAACGTGGCCACATGAACTGCGCCATCTTTGTCAGTGCGGATAACTTGGCCATCGTCGCTTACCGAGTAAACGATACTTGGAGCGGTTTGCTCTACTTGTGAATTGCTCATTTTAGCGTAGCTTTAGTTTTTGTTTTTGTGGTGCCGAGCCTCTTTGCCCGGTCCAAATAATTGAGGGTGTCGAGGTGGAAAATGCGCATCCCCTCTGCGATTTCCATTTTGACCGGACATACCTTGCCGTCGGCCATAGCCACGGCAGTAGATCGCCGTAAATAGCCTCGATGCCACATGTCCTGCATCACCAATTGCTGTTGCTCCGTGCGGTGCGCCTCATCGCGCCCAAAGACCATTGCATACGCAAGGGCCAGTTTATCTGCCTGAGACTCCGGTTTTACGTTTTCATCCATAAATTAACTCAACCCCATCTGCTTCCGAATCTCAGGGGTGGCGGCGCTTACATCTTTGGCCGCTTTGGCGCCTACTCGGGCGGTTTCCAGTGCTTGCGCTTGTTGTGCTGCCTGAGCGCGTTGCTCGCGCATAGCATCCCGATCTTCTGCCGAGCGTTCCCAGTCCACGGGTATAGCCAAATTGCGGCCAATACCTCGACTGGCTTTGTCTAGGTCAAAGTTATCCATTACGTCGGGCTGAATCTGAGCAATCGGAGCAATAATTTGCATCATTTGGATGAACGAATTATTCTCCGCCGCCTTGATTGCCATTGCCAACTTGGACGTAAGCGTGACCTCGGGCACCGCAAGCGCCTGCGATTTTCCGTCTGGCGATACAACCATGACGGATTGCGGCGGTGGGGGAAACTTGCCTGCCCTGAACAAAACCGAAAAGATACGCATGAGTAGCGGATTTGTGACTTCGGTCTGGAGCCGGTAAAATGTCGGGCTGAACGCAGTGACTTTCTCGGCCAAACGCTGCTGCACCTCGTAGGCCGTCATCTGACGCTCAATTTGCTGAAGCATCATAAACAAATCGACGTGGTATGCCTCTCGAATGGCTTGATCCTTGGTCTGAACGCGTTGGCCGAGCGTCCGGTCATCACCAATCGTTCCCCATTCACGTGGCAATGCGTTTGCTGCGTTAGGATCAAAGGTCGTAATGCCGCCAGCGCGAAGATCCACGTCCCCCTCCATGCCGTCAGGAATCAAAATACGGGGAAATGCCTTAATCTCAGTAAGCGCATCCCAGTTTTTTTCCAGGCTGTTCACCTGCCGAATAGTAGGCAATGCCTCAATGCTTGGCGAGTAGCCATAAACCGAGTCGCCCCACTTGAGGAATCGAGACGCAGCCAACGGCGCCTCAAAATAACCATCCTCCTTCACCACCATGCGGTCATCACGACTGACGTAACATGATGCAATTGGGCGATTCACGCCGTCAACCTTTTGTGGGTCATATGTGCCTTCTTCGCGTGGATAAATGCCGTGGATGAACTTAAACTTTTTATCCATCTGCTGCTCATCCATGCAAGCCTTGCGGACAATCGGACCAAGGTTTTGCTCGCCAAACTTTTGTTTGGCCTGCCGGGCAGTAAGCTCAAACTCGCGCATTAGGGTATCAACATTCCCCTCGTGGTCCTCGGAAATAACAAACGTGCCTACGTCAAATTTGTGAAACGCCAACAAGCGACCCGCCCGTCCTTCTTCGCAAAGAATAGCCGCAGTGCCAAACGCACCGCGATCCAATAGCATTTCATGAATCTCTAGGTTCCAATTAGACCGCGACAATTCCCGCATTGTAACGTCAGTGCATTGGCGATACCACGCCTTGGCTACGTCATCGGCCTCAAGCTCCACCGACGGCTCAAACGAGAACCATTTTCCGGTAAAAAGATAGTCCATCTGGCCAGACGCCAGGATTTGATTGGCCCGAATTGCCGTCAGGTTGTAGAGATCGTCAGTGTAGCCATCGACCCCTTCCGTTTTCTTGGTCGTTATCTGGCTTTTGCGCGGCTGAATGTAGTCAGCAATGTGCTGCCAAAGCGTGTCCCATGTGCCACGGTCGCCTTTCAAGTTGTCGTAGCGACCAATCAGGTGCTCCGCCTTCTCGTCTTTGTCATTCCGGCCGCCGCGTTCTTGGGTTTCCATTGTCTTTACGATCCAAGCAGGGTCTTTTTCTCGTCCGCAACGCCACCCGTCTCACCGGCCATGAGCGTAGCCTGCATCCCTTTGCGTTTGGCCGCAAGTTGACGCTGCTCCAATTCCATCGTTTTTTTCAGCACTGGCGATTCAGTGACCGGCGGAATTGCAGGCGGCACAGGAGGTGGTTTGGCTCCCTTGAAAAAACTGCGGTCACGAGGATAATACGGATGAGTGAAGTTCATGGTTTGGTAGGTAAAAGGTTTCCAGATAATCGACGCATAGACGCCAGCCGATGAAAACGCAAGACGTTGTTACGCTCATATGAAATTGTTGGCAAATCCCAAGGCAACATTCCCCACGCTCTCGCTACATTGCCGGCCATCAAATAAACGTGCCAGCAATCACATTGACCCGACGGAAAACGATACAACCCCGTTATCAATTCCTGCCTGTCCCATGACCTTACCGGCCTGCCCATGACAAAAAAATCAGGGCGAGAAAAAACAAACCCGTTTTCCAAGTGCCATTTCAAATCCTCCTCAAACGTTCGCGCACACTCCTCTTTTTGATAAACCAACCTGGCCATCATCAATGGACTCATTTGGCACAGGGTATGGGTGTTCATCGTATGACCCTAGGTTTTCTCCAGCTTGCCAACCCAGTCAAGCTCTGCGGGCGCCTTTGCATCTGCGCTTTTGGCCGCACCGGCATGGCCGAGCGATCCACGCACAACCCTAGCCGAATTACCTGATGTGTGTAGCCAAACGCCGTCGAGGCATGAGACGCCCAATCATGGACCGGCACGTTTTTAACCGTCCCAGTGTCCCCTCCTTCTTCCTTTGCCCTATAAGCCTCAAGTGAGTTAATCCCCCACTCGCACCCCTTCGCATGAAGGAAACAGCGGGAAAACGAGGTCAGCGCGTCGTTAATGTTATCCCAGACATCCGTCGGCCTCGGCAAACACACCACCCCACGTAATTCCGACTCCCGCAACAACCGCGCCCACAAAGTTTCCCCATCATGCGGCAGAAAATGCCCGCCATACGTGTAGGCCGTTTTTGCTTTTAACCTGCGCGCCCAATCTCCGGGCGTGTTGCAATCATCCCCACCCCTCAAACACTCCAAGTAATTGATTCGATCCCCAATAATCTGCCAGAGCCAGCAAATCGTGTTGGTCGGCGCGCCAATGTCGAAAGTCGAGTAAACCGGAAACCCCTCGTAGTGCATCACGTTTGGCCCAATCCGACCAGCCAATCGCGCCTTGTCCACCTCCGGCCCATAAATCGCTCCCACAATCGGCGTCATCCAACTCTCTTCCAAGGTCGTCGGAAACTCCGCGTAAATCTTTCGCCCCAACTCCCTCCGCTTTTTGTAGTAAAATAGCCTCTGCCCATCCGTAAACCGAAAGTCCATCCCTCCTTTCATCTGAATCTCCAGTTCCTTACCCGCCAAATACTCCCTCACCTCCCTATCCACTTGCTCCACATTCCCATTTTCCGTGTAGCGCGGTTCCATATACCACGGAAAAAACATCACTCGAAAATCCTTCGATGTCCGATGCTCCTCCGGCGTCTCCAGACTCCGTTTCAGCAACTCATACCAATCCCCTCCCTTCCCTCCTTCGTGCGTCGATTCCGCAAAAATCAATGCCTTGTCACCAGACGCAGCCTGCAAAACACCCGTCACAATCTCCGCCGACCTAATCGGATCCCTATGCGCTATCGGCCCCCACTCCGAAATATGCACCACCTGCGGCGTTCTACCACGCGCTTTCATCCCCGCACTAATGCTGGACCCATTCTCAAACTCAATCGCCCCCTTGTTTGAAATCAGCATCTTGTCCTGCAACTCCTTTGGCAGTCTCTCCCACGCAAACTTGATCTTTGCCAACTTCGCCTGCGCATCGTCCACACTCTTGTCGATAATCACCCCACGCAGACTGCTCCCCTTTTGACAAAAATGGACCGTATCAAACTGAATCAGGGCTATCAGGGTGGAAAAACCTAGCTGTCTGGCCTTGGGAATCGCTATGCGCTTTACCCCATCCACAAAAACAGCGTGCAGCACCTCGCACTGCGCACGGTTCGGGACAAACTTCACTGCCTTTCCGTCCGCATCCTCAATGCTGTAAAGATTGCAAATCCGAATCAATGGGTCCCCCAAACGCGCAAGAACCTCCCCATCGCTCAAACCTTCCGGCAGCACGTAGTCGCTAGGGTCTATTCGTTGACCAATTTTCATGGCGTAAAGTGTATGCCTATTTCAATCCGGCTGTAAACCCCCGACCTCCCTGCCACCGATTTGCCCCCCACCCCCACCCCCGACCCCCTTTCCGGCGCGCAAGGCCCCCACCCCCACCCCACCCGGCACGGCACGCACGCGGCACGCGCTGGGCACCTGCGCACGGTCGGCACGCCCGCACGGCTCATGCCTCCCCCTCGGCTTCATCCAACTCTACGGCTTCACTTGCGACCGCGCTGGACTCGATTGCATGCCGGGCACCCTCAGCGGCAGCTAGCTCAATGACTGGCCGAGCAGCGCGTATGCGATCCAGTAGCGACCCCTCGACACTCACCCGCACCTCAGTGGGCTTGTCGAAGCCCAGCATTCGCGACGCCTGCGCGATTGCTGCGATCACATCCCGAGACGTTGCCTCACTGTCCGCCCCCTCCCGGTCGATGATACGCAGGAGACCGCGCACCAGGTCCGCCCGCGTGACCGCATTGACCCGAGCTTGCGCCGCCTGCCCCGCTTCCAGTGCAGCCTGCACCACCGGACGCCGCTTTAGCTCCGCCGCTTTGATGCGCAGATGCTCGATGCAGCCACTTTGCGAGTAGCCGGCCGCAAGGTAGGCGACAGACGGCGACTTGCCCTCAAGGAGCCCGCTCACGAACTCCCGCTGACGTGCAGTTAGTAGATTTCTTGGTGCCTTTGTTGCCATTACCATGTTGTAAACTGCCCGACCCTCCCCGCTTAACTAGCCCCGCGCAAGCCCAAAGCGCACGCCGCGCTCCCCTGACCGCACGCGCACGCGATCAGCTCCGAAGCGCACGCACGTTAGCGCAGACCCTCCCGGCCCGACCGACCGACCGAGAGGGCGAGCGATTCCAGCAGACTCCGATACGCGGTCCGCCTTCGCTATTGCGCGCTAGCTGCCAGCAAGGTGGAGGCGCCGCCGGCTCGGTGTCAAGCTTGGACCTTTTCGCACCAGCTTGCCCCACTTGGTTTCCCCGCACCCCTTCCGGTCGGACCCGATCCCAAACCTTTTCAATCCTTTCCCTCTCCAATCCCTTCCGCTCCAACTCTCCCCGCTTCCGTTGCCCCTTGGTTCCCCGGTTTGCTCTCTCTGTTCCCCCGCTCAGTCCCTCGCCGGGTCTTCGCTGGACTTACTTTGGAAAGACGATGAGCCGGAGCAAAGCCCCCCCTTCCCCCAGCGTGCAGCAGGAGGAGGGAGAGGACTTGCGTCTGGACAGACTTGGAAAGCCGTGTCGCCGTCGCATGAGCTGGCAGGATTCGCGCTCGGTATGCCCCAACTTTGGCGCTACTTTATCACCCCACCAGAGAGGAGGAGGCCCCAGCCTTCCCCCAGCATTTACGAGCGCCAGCCGGTTAGTTGACCGAGGGCGCCCACCGATTGAAAAGGAACACGGCGAGGATAAACCCCCACCGGCCGGCAGAGAATTCCCCACCGACACGCACACCCTGAACAGCTCCGACGCCGGTGTCAAGCACGCCAAAAATAAATGCATTAAGCCCTCTTTTTGCGTATCCAAAAAAGAATTTTTGACCCCTACTTTTCAGAGGTAAAACCCCGTATCCAAACCATAACGCATGCAAAAAAGAGCTTGCACACACTCCCCTGTTTTGCTTTGGTGTCGATGTCGGGCCAATTCCGGCCCGCCACCCACCACACCACCACATGACCACCACCACCACCACTGCCCAGAACGAATACACCGAGGCCGGCTTTGAAAACCGCCGCGCCTACTTGACCGACTTGGCCGAGCAATACGGCTTAGATACCTATATCGTTTTTTCAATGGCCTCGATCCTTGGCCGCTCCGAGGACTTCGACGGACTTATTTCCGCGCTGGAGGACGAAGCCGACTGCCTAGCCTGCACCGAAGACCTTACCATTGAGGAAGCCGCCTGACCAACCAACTCCAACCCGCCGGGGCGCTTCAAACGCTCCGGCTCCTTCCCCCCCCACCATGACCACCACCGACACCACGCCCCGCCTTTACGTGGGCACCTACGCCAAATACGCCGCCGGCTCAATCGCCGGCGCTTGGCTCGACATGGAAGCCTACCACGACCGCGACGACTTTCTGGAGGCTTGCCGCGCCCTGCACTCGGACGAGTCCGACCCCGAACTAATGTTTCAGGATGTCGAGGGCATCCCCTCGCCTTGGTATAACGAGAGCGAAGCACCCCCCGCCGAGCTTTGGGAATGGCTTGCGCTCAGCACCGACGAGCGCGAGGCATTTGCCCTTTGGGCGGATTACTACGGCGAAGGTCCAACCGTTGACCAATTCCGCGAGCGCTACGTCGGCACGGCAGACAGTGAAGCCGACTTCGCCGAGAATCTAGCCAACCAATGGGGTGACATCACTGCCGACCTCCCATCATGGCTCTGCATTGACTGGCAGAGGACTTGGGATTCATGGTTTTTTTACGACTATTATAGCGTCCGCGCCTCCGACGGCACGCTCCACTTTTTCCGTCGTTAATCCCCCACCACCATGCAGACCGAACTCTCTATTGCTGCCGAAATCTTTAACCTTTTCGCGCCGGTCCCCGCGCCCACGCCCGAGCCGGCCCCCGAGCCGCTCCCCGACTTTACCGAGCCGTCCCCTGTGCTCGATCCAACCCCGCTTCCCGGCGAGATATGGCAGCACCCACCCAGCGCCACCATTGCTTTCCTTGACCACGACCCCCGCGACTGCTTGCCCTGGCGCTTTTCCCTCAGGAGCACCAACACGGGTAAACTTGTCGCCCAAGGCTACCACCATACACGCGACGCGGCCGACGCCGCCGCCTTGACCACCGCTCGCGCACTCGCCGACCAGCACCACGACGAGCGCACCGAGGCCCGCGCCTTTCCCGCCACCCGCACCAACTTCCACGATTAAACCACCCACCGGCCCCTTTCCCTCCCATGACCACCACCACACCCAGCACCAACCGCGATCTTCTTGCCCGCATATGGTGTGACCTGCGTTGCGTCCATTTATCTAACGACGGCGCCGACTCCCAGCGCATGACCAACGCGCCCGACCGCTTTCTCACTAACGCCGCCAAGCCTTACGCGAGCAACGCCATTAACTGGCGCGCCTACGGCCGCCAGTATTTCACCCGCACCACCGCTTAACTTTTCCCGCCATGCACCCAACCACCCGCCAGACCATCAACCAAATCCTGCACGCCCGCGCCCAGGCCCAAGCCGCCCGCGCCGCCGCCCAGCACCAGCGTCACGCCCGCGCCGTGCGCAGCCTCACCCGCGCCGGCGTCATTGCCCGCGCCTAACCCCCTCCCCCTTTTTCTTCCCATGAACCACACGACAACAGCCAGCGCTCCAACAGCCAGCCACACGCCAGGCCCTTGGTTTGTCCACACCACGCCCCACGGCGTCCGACACATTCTAGACACCAAGTGCCCCACGCTTGCCACCGCCCCGATAACGACCTTTAACGGTACGGCATATTGGAGCCTCGCAGAAACCACAGCCAACGCCCGCCTTATCGCCGCCGCGCCCGCCATGCTCGCCGCGCTGCGCGCCCTAGTCCACCCAATAGCCAGCGACGAGGACGTTGACCACGCCCGCGCCGTGATCGCGGCAGCAACAGCCAGCGCCCAAACCTGACTTATTTTTCAGATGACCACACCAACCAACACCATTACAGTTCTTTTACAGATTGCCTCCCCTGATGGGGAATCAGTCTTTTTCTACAGCAACGCCCGCGACGGCGCACCGCCAGACGCACCCGGCCCACGGCAGTTTGCCAGCTTAATAGCTGAGCTTGAACAGGCACTTACTGCAGCACACAAGAAACTATGCCCCTTGCCCGACGACCATGACCGCAACTAAGCATCACCTACAGCACGGAGAACAGCCACGCGTGCGCCTTGCCAACGGCCCCACCGTTGACAGCAACACCGCGCAACTGTTCACCCTTTGGACCTCACGCGGCCCCAGCATCGGACAAGTGATCGACCGTCTCACAAGCCACGCCCTGGCGTCCGGCTTTTGCCCCGTCACCTGCACAATAATCCCCCGCCACCCCGTTTTTGCTAGCAACTTAACCAAACAACAGCCAGCGACATGAGTAAAATTATTACTATCACCGAGCTATTATCTATGCCCCCCGGAGGCTCAGGCTCACCAGCCTACGTCAACGGAGAATTTGAAGCCGTCGTCGCCGACGCCAAAACCGTCCAAACCAAGACCGGGAAAACTATGTATAAGGCGAAACTCGCCGATCCACAAAACCCCAGCGTCACAATTGGCGCAACGGCATGGGGAACGGACTTCACCAGCAAGGCCGGCAAGGTTGTCCATTTTTCTGGTAAAGGAATGACACTCACCAGTTACAAAGACACAAACGAACTGACCATAGGCGACAAAGCCAACGTGCGCGTTGTTGGTTCCCACGCCCCAGCCGCCGCCCCAGCTACAGCAACAACAGCCAGCGTCCCGACGGGCGCACGCCCCGCTACGCTCGGCGTGATCCACGGCGCAACCGTTGGCATGGCGATCAATCAGGCTATGGCCGCATTGCTGTCCAGCTACGCAGGCGCAGACATCAGCATGGTCCCCTCGTTTACCCGCGACCTTTACACGCTCGCCAGCGACATTATCCGCGTGAGCTTGCATCTGGAGCAAGGCAACCTTGCCCCCTCCCCCAAGGACCGAGCCAAAGCCAACAGCCAGAACGCCGACATTGACGAGACAGCGCCCGAACAAGTTCCTCCGCCTGCACCACCCCCACCACCTGCTCCACCTAGACGCGTTCCGCCAGCGTCCGACGGATTTAACGTAGCCATCCCACCCGACGGCGAAGACGTGCCGTTTTGATTTACCCGCCACCTAACCGCTGACACCACCACCTATTATGGCCGAAAAATCCTCCCACTGGTATGCTGCCGACGGCAGCGCCCACCACACCGTCCCGGTAAAATCCAAGCCGGGCACCTACCGCCCCACCACCCTGCGCGACGCCAAGGAGTTGCGCCTTTACCCCAGCGTCACGACCATCCTCGGCATGTTCGCCAAGCCCCAGCTTGAGGACTGGAAGTTTCGCCAGATCACCGACGCAGCCCACGCCTCCCCACCAACAGCCAGCGAAACGACGCAGGAATACCACGACCGCATACTGGAGCGTGCCTTCCAGCAGGTCCAAGATGCGGCTGATGCCGGCACCCTAATCCACAAGGGAGCCGAACTTGCTTTGTCCGGACTAGAATACGACGAGGACGCGCCGGTGTTTTTACCCAGTTTGAATGCCAGCTTCCCACTCAAGACCTTTATTGAGCCGATTTGCCGATTCGTCGCCGACGAGGAGATCAACGTGACCGGAAACGAGTTGCGACTAGTTAATCAGGCCGAAGGTTACGCCGGAACCACCGACGTTGCCATGCGTAGCAAACGCGGACTCGGGATCCTCGACTTTAAGACCCGCCGCACCAAGGCCGGAAAGCCTTGCGAAGCCTACGACGAGCAACCCACGCAAATTGCAGCCTACCACGTTGCCCATTATCACAGCGTGCCGGAACCCGACAGCCATGTAGCCGGTTGCAACCTTTACGTGTCCACGACAGAACCCGGACGCGTTGCAGCAGTCTGGTATGACGGCGCCAAACTGGCCGAGGAGTGGCGCGTGTTGAAAAATGCGGCCGAGATTTGGCGCATCCGCAAGGGCTATGACCCACGCAAGCCATGAGCCACGACGCAGCCACCGTAAAGCAGCGCATCCTTGGCCGGCTGGAAGAGTTTTGCTTCCACCTATTCCCCGCCGGCCAGGTGATCAATGGAGAGTTTCGCGTCGGGGACATCACCGGACGCAAGAGCCGCCACGGCAAGGGCGGTTCCCTTGCTATTGCCTTGAAAGGAAATAACGCCGGACTCTGGCACGATCACGCCGACGTAAACAGCCGAGGCGATGTTTTCGACCTAT
>Ga0114968_10003251_pt1 | contig 12229 bp, 9 predicted proteins | sample M_130807_EF_Meta_FD_87020 | JGI IMG/M metagenome (GOLD analysis project Ga0114968, IMG submission 87020) | Freshwater microbial communities from Lake Montjoie, Canada to study carbon cycling - M_130807_EF_MetaG | ecosystem: Environmental > Aquatic > Freshwater > Lake | place: Lake Montjoie... | reverse complement strand
TCGTGGCGCTGAAGGACAGGGATCTCCTCGGGATACTCCCACCGGGCTACACGCTGACACGGGAACTTCGTCACGGGCCGTGCTGGCGGCTGGTGTCGGCTGTTCATGCTTCCCTGGGGCCGGTGTTGCTCACCACCGTGGATGTTTCTGGGGAAACCGCAGAATCTGTACGCGTGCTCAATGGCATGCTGCAGGCCCTGCAGAACACTTCATCTGCGGTCCCGTCCGCCAGTGTAGCCACGGCTCCTTCGGAGCTCGTCATTCGGCCTGCCGCCACCATCACGGGACCGCACACCCTGCATGTGGCACGGCATCTGCCCCCGGGAGCTTCGTTGCTCGATGAGCTGCGTGAGCGCCGCGCCTTCACACCGGCAGAGGCCGCCGGGCTGCTCCGCTGCATCTTCGAGGCTTACGAAAGTCTTTGGTCCTGCGTTCAGCGTCGCCTGCTGGCCAGTACGCTTGATCGCTTCTGGCTTGCTCCGGTGGCCACCGGCCAGACGGAGGCCCGCGCCTTGGTGATGCTCGATGCCTCTCAGTTGATCGTGGAGGCTGTCATGGCGCCCGCTGCGCTGTCGCCCAGCCCCGTGGTGCATTTCGCCCGGCTCACCCTCCTTTTGCTCGGCCACGACGGCGGCAGTTTGGGCGGCGAGGGTGTCGTGCGATTCACTGCCGTGCCTGAAATCAGCGCGGAGGTCAATGGCGTGCTGCGGCGTGCGCTGAATGCAGATCAAAACGAAGGCGAGATGACGCTCGTTCAATTGCTGGACCATATCCTCACCGAACTCACCGGCCGCGAGGTCAGACTTGGGCGTGGTGAGGAGCTGGCACCGCCGCCGACTCTTTCCGTGCCGCCACCCTGGCGCACCGTGCCGCTGGTGCCCGCCATGCGTCTGCGCCTCATGCCGCAGAATGCTGCCGCAGATGTGCTCGCCCTCTGCGCTGCAGAGGAGTTGCGGCTGGGACGTGGCGTGGGGCACAGTGATTACGTGTCCCAGTTCAGGCCTCGTTCGAATGTCAACGACGCTCGCACCATGAGCATCAGCCGTCATCAGGCCACGCTGAAATGGAAGGAAGGAAACCTGGTCTTTGAAGAGCAGGATGTGACCAATCCCTCGCAGATCGGTGATCATGCGGCGTCATCAGGCGAGCCACTGCCGCTTCCGTCAAGTCTTCTGCTCGCCGGTGAATACCCCTTGCTGGTGCGGCAGGTCAAACCATCTGTCCAGACTCCCGACGTTGAAGGCTGGCCTGCAGCGGAACCGCAGCGGACCAAAAGGCGCGGTGCCTGCCTGATCCGGGCCATGGACCGCGGCGTGCTGCCATTTCAGACCGCTTGGATTTTTAGCGAAACCGGCCTGGCTCTGAACGAGAACGGCGACCTTAACTTTGAGGATCCTTCCACACCACGCGTCTTCGCACGTTTCCACCTCCATGCCGGCACCTTCTGGATTGAGGCCGCCCCCAAAGGCACACTGGAATGCAACGGCAAGGCCTTGGAAGCCGGGGACGTGGTGCCGCTGAAGGCCGGCGACAAACTCCGCCTTCAGGGCATTCTATTCGAGGTCACCGCCTGCGAGCTGACTTAGAGCCTGTCCAGAAAAAAGCATGAGTTGCTATAGACGTCTTATACCAAACTGAATAAATCATCGTGGTATTATTGGAGGGCTGTCGTAGAGGATGTGCATGGCACGAAGACCGATACGATTGGGGCGGCCCGAGTTGGCAGCCGAGATTGCCGTGCGTTATCGCAAGGCTAGGACAGGCTGGCAGAAGACGCGTTTGTGATGCGCGAAACTCGCCAGTGAAGGGCAGCATCAAGCAGCCCGAATCGCCGCGCTATGCGGCTGCGGCACGTCCCGTGTGTTCGACTGGCTCAAGATGCTGCGTGAGGGCGGCATTGAAGGCTTGCTCCAGCGCGACAAGCCAGGGCCACGCACGGGCGACTTCAAGCTGCTCAAGGGCAAGCCACTGGTCAAAGAGCAACTGCAACAAGGCTTGCAGGAAGGACGCTGGAAGACCTCGCCACAGTTGAGCCGGTGGCTCAAGGAGAAGCACGGCTTGGAGGTCAAAACCAATACGGCCCTGAGTTGGCTAAAAAAAATCGGCGGGGTGTTGTGGGTGCCACGGCCCCGGCATCCCAAGAGAGGCAGCGACGTGGCAATGGCGCAGTTCAAAGAGAGCCTGGGGCAGCAGCTTGAGGCACTGCGACTGCCGCAGGGCACCAAGGTGAAGGTGTGGGTGATGGATGAGGCGCGATTTGGCCTGCACACCGACTTGGGACACGTCTGGGTGCCCAAAGGCGCATGCCCGGTGGTGGAGCGGCAGACCAAGTATGAGTGGGACTATCTTTACGGCTCGTTGGAGGTGACCCAAGGGCAGGCGCACTTTGTCCATCTGCCCACCGTGAACCTGGATTGTGACGCGCTCTATCTCGAAGCACTCGCCGCCAGCGACCCTGATGCCGTGCATGTGGTCATCCGCGACAACGCCGGGTTCCATTTGCGCGACGGCGACGCACGTCTGCCCGCTTGCGTGCGCATCGTGCCGCTGCCACCCTACAGTCCACAGTTCAATCCCTGCGAGCAAGCCTGGGACATGATCAAGGATGAAGTATCCAATCACTGCTACAGCAGCATCGACAAACTGCGCGACGCGTTGCTGCCAAGCTTGAAACGCTTCTGGGACGATGCGGCGGCTGTGCTGAGATTGGTTGGTCGCCCCTGGCTGCAGGATCAAGCAAACGTTTCGTATCCGGCCTAAACTCCGATTAAATCGTCAGTTTGGGATGAGGTAGAGAACGTCACCTAGTCTGCATACCAAAGCTTCGGTGCATCTGCTCACGCCAGCAATGGAGCGTTCCTGCCATTGGTGATTCGAAATTCATGGACGGCGGAATTCTTCCGTCACGAAAAACATTCCCGCAAAGGTGTTCGGCGTGAACTGGGCGTCCGGTTGCGGATCAATGAGCATGTTGGAGATGTCGCCGTCGAGATAGAGGGCGTCTTCGCAGCCGAGGTGCTGGAAGAAGCGGGTGAACTGGTGAAACGTGACGCGTCCTTTCACGGCGTCTTCGCGGTCGCTCATCACACGGTCGCTCATCACAAAGAGGATCTGGCCGTCTTTTTTGCGCACGCCCACGGCATTGCGCAGGCGTTTGTTGGGGGAGTTCACCTGGAAGGCGGGGTGGATCACACCCTGGCGCAGCATCAGCGGGCCGGATTGCGTGGCGAGGCGTGGCTTGAGACCGCTTTGGGCAAATTCGGCGGCTTCCATCACACCGGGGCCAGTGTGGTCATCGAGGTAGAAGATGCCGTTGGGTTTGAGGAAGAAGTTGCCTTCACCCGGGCGCAGATTCAGCGGCACCAGTTCCTTGCCTGCGCAGATGGTCAGGCCGCAGGGTCTCGGACCGCGTTCGTAGATGCCAGCGTTGGTGGCGAAGATGATCCGTTTGTTGCGCGCGGCCAGCTGCCGACGCAGGCCGTTGAAATCCCCCAGCGGCTGGCCGTTGTCACCCAGCCAGGCGAGTTGCAGACGCGCCCAGTCGGCCTTGTCAACGCGATAGAGGTGATAGCGCCCGCCTTCGTAATTCACCGTCTCCGCGCCGTGCAGGTGCGAGGTGAGGGTGGCACAGCCGAAGAGCGTGAGCAGCCAGCGGGGAAAGGTCATGCGGCAAGATGCTGAATTCGAGGTGGCGCACAACTTCCAGAACCGGCTAAAGCCGGTACTACAAAACGAAGAGCCTTGAACCCTGAACGGATTGCCCCATGATGCTCCTCCAATGTCCAGCAGTCTCGGTACCCTTTTCCACATCAGCACCTGGGGTGAATCCCATGGCATCGGCGTCGGCGTCGTCATTGACGGCTGCCCGCCGCGCATCCCCCTCACCGTGGAGGACATTCAGGCCGAACTCGACCGGCGCCGGCCCGGCCAGAGCAAGATCGTCACGCCGCGTAAAGAGGACGACAAGGCGGAAATCCTTTCCGGCGTGCTCGATGGCCTCACGCTCGGCACCCCTATTGGCATTCTTGTGCGCAACACCGATCAGCGCCCTTCGGCCTACACCGAGATGCAGCAGGCCTACCGCCCCAGCCACGCCGACTACACCTACGATGCCAAGTACGGCATCCGCGCCGTCTCTGGCGGTGGCCGGTCGAGCGCACGCGAAACGATTGGCCGCGTGGCCGCCGGTGCCATTGCGCGCAAGGTACTGCAGCACTCCCTCAGCGGCTACGAATGCCTGGCTTACGTGAAGACGGTGCAGAACATCCACGCCGAGGTTCCCACGGGTGCCGCGCTGAATTCGGCTGTCATCGAATCCAACATCGTCCGCACCTGCGATCCCGACGCTGCGGAGAAAATGATCGAGCTCATTGAGAAAATCCGCAGCGAGGGCAACAGCGTCGGCGGCATCATTGAGTGCGTCGTGCGCGGCGTGCCGTCGGGTCTGGGTGAACCGGTGTTCGACAAGCTGGAGGCCGATCTTGCCAAGGCAATGATGAGCCTACCCGCCACCAAAGGATTTGAAATCGGCAGCGGTTTCGCCGGCACCACCATGACGGGTCTGGAGCACAACGACGAGTTCTACATGGACGGCGGCAGCGTCCGCACTCGCACCAACCGCAGCGGCGGCGTGCAGGGAGGCATTAACAACGGCGAGGAGATCGTCTTCCGCGTCGCCTTCAAACCCACCGCCACCGTGCTGCGCGAGCAGAAGACCGTGACCAACACCGGCGAGGACACGACGCTCTCCGCACGCGGCCGCCACGACCCTTGCGTGCTGCCACGCGCCGTGCCGATGGTGGAGGCCATGGTGCACCTCGTGATGGCAGACCATTTCCTGCGCCAGCGCGCGATGAGGGGGTGATGGGATGAGGTGGATCGCATGGCTGTTCACCGGCACGACGTGCCTGGCAGGCTACGGAGGGCCATTGCCAGAGATCGAGATCGGAACCAGCCAGCGCGACATGGTGGTCCATGGGTCGCCAAGGCTGCCGGAAGGAGGAATGTGCCAGACGTTTCTGGTCGGCACGGTCAAGGAAGTGTCTGCTGAAGAAGACCGCCAGCCGCAGCGGATCAAGCTCTCTGAATCTTGCACGCTACATATCGAAGCTGCCTATGGGTATCTGCCTCAAGTCATCGGAATAAGCACGGCGATACTCAAGGCCAGCTACGAGCAATCACCCTACGCTCTCATTGAAGAAGACTGGGGCAGGCTGTGGCATTTCAAAAAGGGGCATAGGCTGCTCGTGATTCTCCACATGAGTGAAGGGGAGCCGTGTTTTGATTCGGAGGAACTGATGGCTCTCAATGAACGCACGATGGTGTTGCCGGACATCCTGCGCCGAACTGCGTTGCTGCCGGAGGAGTTCACCGACGCTGATCTGGAGGTGCTGAAGCTAGCCTCACCCAATCTGCATCAGCGGTTTCTCGGAGAGACCGCCGTAGAGCGTGAGATGTTTGCTGAAGAGTCGAGGCGACGGCGCGGTGCGATGAGTACAGCCGCAGGCATCTGCGTGATGATTGCTCTGGGCACATGGGGAATTCGCAAGATGTGGAAGTGATCGGTGCGTCGTCGCTCGTTACGGACAGTGGATGGCGGAGCCATCAAAACGGGGTTTCCTTTCACTGAACCAAAAATGAGCAGGGCCGCAGGTCTTCAGGGCTCCACCTCAGAACCCCACGACGTAAAAGTACTGCTGGGAGACCTGCTCGGCCTCGGGAAGCGTGATCCAGCGTTCCTTGAAGCGTTCGCCCCAGCTGTCGCTGAATGCGATTTCGTTGGTGTCCTTGTTGTAGCCGATGATGAGGACCACGTGGCCCGTTTCCTTGTCCGGGGGCAGCCTGTTGCTGGCGGCTTCCGCCGTCACCTTGGTCTTCCAGGCGGGCCATTCGGTAACGTCCTTGCGCTCCTTGGTGCGTTTGTTAGCAGTTTCGTTGAACTTGTCCGTGCTGAAGAGGCACCACATCAGCGGCACGCCTTTGTCGATGTATTTGGCGATTTCCTTGAGCTTGAACTCGCCCTTCCAGGCGTCAAACGAGCGGCGCTTGCTGCGGATCTGGGGAGCTATGCCTTCCAGCAGGGTGGACACACTGGTGCCGCCGCCGAAATTCGTCTCACCAGCGTTTGCCAGGACGTACATATCCGCCGGCACCCCAAGATAGCGCATGGCGCGTTCGGCGGTGGCGGGCACGCAGTAGCCTTTGGGGCCCTGGTCCACCATGGGGATGTCGCCGATGACCACGTCGCCGTTCGGGCGCTTTTCGAGATTCGCCAGTGCCCGCGCACGAATCACCTTGTCCGTCGTGTCTTCCACCTTGCCACCGGCATCGGCAAAGGCGGTAGTGACGATCTGCACGCCGACGTACTCGCCCGCAGCCTCGGCCAGCAGGATGGCATGACCACGCCAGTCCCAGCGCTGCACCGTCAGGCGGCCAATTTTATTCGAGCCTTCACCAAAGCGTTCCTTCTTCGGCTCGCCGAGTTTCTTGGTGAGCGCCGCCGCGATCGCGACCAGATCCTTGTCCATGGCTGTCTTCACGATTTTCGCCGCATCTTCAGGCGGGGTGTCTTTGTCGAAGTGCAGTTCGCCGCCGCCTTTGGCGCTAAAGAGGTCGCCCTTGTTGGCAAAGACGAGGGAGAAGCTCGTCACCTTGTCGTTCTCCGCATACATGGCCACGGAGTAGGGATGCGCGCCAAACATCTGGTAGTCGTCCTTGGTGTAGGCGCGGTAGCTGCTGGACGTCTTGGTCTTCGATTCCGTCGGAATCTTCAGCTTGGCCGCGACTTCCTCGGCGGCGGAGGTCCATAGGGGAGCTTCGTCAAACAGCGGCTGGCCGACGGCTTCATTGACCGAGGCTGGCTCCAGTTTGTCGTTGGGCCCGGGTTTGAACGTGTACTTGGCTGCTGGAGCGGCGGCAGCGGCAGGCACGGCAGCCGATTTGATGTACTGCTGATCGGCGGTCGAGAGCGAGGTGATGGCGAACGTGTACTTCTGCCCGCTGGCTAGTTCGAGAGTCACGTTCGGCCCGCTGACGCCGACGAGCTTCGCCTGGACCGCTTTGCCCTGGGCGTTGGTGAAGGTGCGGAGTTCCGCCGACTGGGAGAATGCGGAAGAAAGGGTCAGGCCCAGAATCAGAAAAACACGGTTGGTATGTTTCATGTGATCCTTTTAACGCAACCGTCCCCACAGGTGTTAGCACGATTTTCGGCGTGTCTTAAATCCACGTCCCGGATGGGATGATGGCGTCTTTCGGAATGCAGATGATGCCGTCGCGGATGTAGAAGTTTTCACCGTCCATGTTCTCCGGCTTGCCTTCCGGAGTGATGACCACGTTGTCGCCGATATGCACGTTCTTGTCGATGATGGCGCGCTCGATGCGGCAGTTGCGGCCGATGCCGGGCGGCGGGCGGTTGGGGTCGGTGCCAACGGCACCTGCATAGTAATCCGCACCCATGATGATGCAGTCACGGATGGTGGTGCCGGGTTCGATCTTGGCGCGCAGGCCGATGACGGCGGTCTCGATGTGCGCATCGGTGAGCACGCTGCCGTCCGCAATCAGCGCACCGCGAATGGTGGCACCATTGATCTTGGTGGCAGGCAGGAAGCGGGCGTGGGTGAAGATCGGCGCGGAGCTTTCAAAGAAGTCGAACTGCGGCACCAGACGGCAGAGATCGAGGTTGGCGTCAAAGAAGTTACGGATGGTGCCGATGTCCTCCCAGTAACCCTGAAAGTTGAAGTTGAAGACGCGTTTGTTTTTGATCGCCGCCGGGATGATGTGCTTGCCGAAATCGTTGAGCGTGTTGTCGAGGCATTCGATGAGCACATCGCGATGGAACAGGTAGATGCCCATGGACGCCTGGAAGCGTGATTCTCCTGGGTCAATGCCCATCGTCTTCAAAGTGGCCGGGGGAATGCGCAGCTTGTCGAGCACTGCCGGATCCTTGGGCTTCTCGACGAATTCGTAGATCTTCCCATCCTCATCGGAATGCATGATGCCAAACGAAGTAGCGGCCTGGGCATCGACCGGAATCGTGGCAATGGTGATGTCCGCATTGGTGGCGACGTGCTGGCGCATCAGCATGCGGTAGTCCATGCGGTAGAGCTGGTCACCGCTAAGGATAAGGAAGTAGTCGTAATCGCCTTCGAGGAAGTAGCGCAGGTTTTGCCGCACGGCATCGGCGGTGCCCTGATACCAGCGCTCGCCATCGGGGGTCTGCTGCGCCGCGAGCACCTCGACAAAGCCGCGGGTGAAATTATCAAAGCGATAGGTGCGCGCGAGGTGGCGGTTCAGCGAGGCGCTGTTGTACTGGGTCAGCACATACACCTGGCGCAGCCCAGAGTTGATGCAGTTGCTGATCGGGATATCGACAATGCGGTACTTGCCGGCGAGCGGCACGGCAGGCTTGGCGCGGTTTTCAGTCAGGGGGAAAAGCCGAGTGCCTGCTCCGCCACCCATGACGATCGCCAAAGTGTTTCGGCGTAGGAGTGTGTCTGCTTCGATCTGGACTTTGGAAGACGATGGTGCCGGTACAGTGGGTGGTATGCTCATGGTCCTAAGTTGGTTGGCATTAATTCTCTGAAACAAGGGTAACAAGCAAGCGTTATCCCTGTCCAAATCTTGCGGGCGGACGCGCGCCGCATGTTCTTATTTTTATCACCTTCATCCAACCCCATGTCCACCCCGGCGTTTCGTTTCTCGTTCATAATCAGTGTTAGCCTGATTGCGTCCTCAGCCTATTCAGCGGTCAATTTCGAAAAAGACCTCCTGCCTGTCATTACTAAGAAATGCGTGGATTGCCACAAAGCTCCGCATGTGGAAAACGGCCAGAAGAAGGAGCCCAAGGCCGGTCTGCGGCTGGACGCTTCCTGGGCCATTCTCAAAGGCAGTGAAAACGGTCCCGTGCTCACACCCGGTGCCCCGGAAAAGAGCAGCGTCTTCGAGTCCGTAACCCTGCCAAAGGATGACGACGGCCACATGCCCTCCAAGGGCGAAGATCTGACCAAGGAAGAAATCGCCCTGCTCAAGACCTGGATTCAGGAAGGCGCAAACTTCGGCGGCTGGATCGGCAGCGTGGAGGGCATGCCCGCCGGTGCACAGACGGAGTCCGCCAAGCCGTACACCCCCCGTCCGCGTGATCTTTTCTACACCGCGCTCGAAAAAGAGGTGAAACCACTCTCTGACGACTTGCTGGCCAAGGCCAAGGCCGCCGGTGCGCAGGTCGCTGCCGTGAAGGTTGAAAGCCCGCTGGTGCGGGTCGATTTCCTTACGGGTGTCTCGAAGTGCGATGACGCCAAGGTCGCCGCGATTCTGCCGCTCAAGGAAAACATCGTGCAGCTTGATCTGGGACGCACCGTCATCACCGACGAAGCCTTGAAGGCCATCGCCCAGTTGCCACGCCTAGTGTCACTGGACCTGCGCCAGACCAAAATCACCGACGCTGGTCTCGAATCCCTCATCGGGCTGAAAAAACTGGAGTCGCTCAATCTTTACGGCACCGAGATTACGGACACCGGGTTGAAGCACCTCGCGAAGCTCAAAAGCCTCAAGCATGTCTTTCTTTGGCAGTCCAAGGCCACCAAGCCCGGCGTAAAACAACTCAACGCCGCCATCCCCGGCCTTAAAGCCAGCATCGAATAGTCCAACCCATCCGTAGCCTCCTATGAAAACCCGCCTCCTCATTCTTACCGCCATGTTCAACACACTCTTTGGCAATGCCGTCGCTGGCCAAGGCGAAAAGGTCAGCTACCCCGCTCCTGTCGTCTCCGGCATCAACCAGGATGGTGCCACGGTTAACTTTGCCGATGTTTACAAGAAGGGACCGACGGTGGTCTTCTTCTACCCGAAGGCCGACACCCCCGGCTGCACCAAGCAGGCCTGCTCCCTGCGGGACGCCTTTGCCGACCTCTCCAAAGAAGGCGTGCAGGTGCTCGGCGTGAGCTTCGACAAGGCGGAGGCGCAGAAGGCGTTCAAGGCCAAGTTCACGCTGCCCTATGACCTCATCGCCGATCCGGAAGGCAAGATCGTCGAGGCCTTCAAGGTCGAGAAAATGCTCAAAGGCCTGTTCTCGCTGGCCAAGCGCAGTTGCTTCCTGATCAAAGACGGCAAGGTCGTCTGGCAGGACTACCAGGCTGCCACCGAGCAGCAGGCCGCTGACATCAAGCGTGTGCTGGCGGAGGCGAAGTGAGCAATCGAGGTCCGGCAACTGCAAAGTTGTTTCAATAAAAAGATCGCCGGGCGATGTCTGGCGGTCTTTTTTTGTCTTTTGATTAACATCAGCACCATCGGCGCTGTCTTTACCAGACCGCATGCTCATTCCTCAAGTCCTCCGCACCACCACTCGCTCATGCCTGGGCATGGCTGCCGTGCTGCTGCTCGCGGCGCAGCAGTTGCTGCATGCGGACTGGCGGGATGACATCGGCTACACGCAACTGGCCGCCGAGCTTGGCGATGCGGTGCCGACCGGGGCGGGCATTGTCCTGCTGCAGTCCGAAGCCAATGACGTCGAATCACCCCCCAATTATCTGCCGCAGGAGGGTGGCCCTGGCTCGTTTGCCGGTGTCGGCTCCTACAGCGGCAAGACCTTTTACGCCGAGTCCGGCGCCGGGGTGGTGCTGAGCCATGCGGGGTCCGTGGCCTCCTTTTTTTATGCCAACGGCTCCGGGATCGCTCGGGGAGCCACGGAAATCCACAACTACACGGCGGTCGATTTTCTCAACCTTCTCTACACAGGAACCGCCGCGCAAGTGCCTCCCGGCCGCGTGCAGAATCACAGTTGGAAAGGCAGCGCTGGCACCACTGCGGACCCTCAGCTCCTGCGGAGCCTGGATTTCATCATCAATAGGGATGGTCGCATCGTCGCCGTGCCGCTGGACAACAACACTGGAGCGCTGCCGGCGCTGCTGGGGAACAACTACCACGCCCTCACCGCAGGCCTCCGCTCCGGCCTGCACAGCCTCGGCGGCACCAACACCGATGGCAGCGGTCGCATGAAGCCCGATCTCGTGGTCAATGTGACAGAAACCAGCTACGCCTCACCGGCCATCGCCGGCACGGGAGCGGCCCTGCTGCAATCTGCCGTGGCCCTGGGCAACACCAACGCGGAAAAGCCTCAGGTCATCAAAGCGCAGATGCTGGCAGGCGCTTCGAAGCAAAACCTGCCGCAGTGGGTGCGCCTGTCCGATGAAGCCCCGTATGATGCCGTATTCGGTGCTGGCGAGTTGAACATCCGCAACGCCTACTACATCCAGCAGGCGGGCCAACATGCGGCCTCAACCAGTGCGGAATCTCCCTCCCGGGGCTGGGACTATGCCACCACCACGTCCAATGCTTCAGGCCGTCGTTATTTCTTCAGCATTCCGGTCGGGCGCTATGCCACCACATTCTCTGCGGCCATCACCTGGCATCGTACGATCAGCGGTATTCCGACCTCTTACAGCAGCAGTCTGAACGATCTCAACCTCAAGCTCTATGCCGCCACCAGCTTCACGCCCGGCTCCTCCGCGCTCTATTCCTCCGCCAGCACCGTGGACAATGTGGAGCACGTGTTTTGCTACAACCTGCCTCCCGGCCAGTATATGCTTGTCGTCACCGCGAGCGTGAACAACCGCGCCTACGGACTGGCCTGGGATGCCCAGCTTGGCAATGGTCCTGCGCTGACGCCGCAGATCGTCGGCGGCCAGTGGCATTTGCTGGCCTCCAGCCTTGATCCCCGGCTCAGTTACACCATCGAAAGCTCCCCCAACCTGGTCAATCCATGGACCGCCGAGCAGACCTTCCGCACGGCAGACACCGGGGCCTCCTTCACTCACACCTGGCAGCCCTCCCAGACCGGCAGTTATTTTTACCGGCTGCGCTGGACGCCGGTCCGCTGAGCGGAGACTTTGGCTCTCGCACCTTGTTGGCAAACGTATCCCCTCCCATGAGAACGCGCATCGAAACCGACAGCATGGGAGAGATGTCCGTGCCCGCTGACGCTCTCTTCGGCGCCAGCACCCAGCGCGCGGTGCTGAACTTTCCTGTCAGCGGCCGCTCTGTGCCGTTGCCGGTCATTCATGCTTATGGCCTCGTCAAATGGGCGGCCGCGCGTGTGCATCAGAGTCTGGGCCTGCTGCCGGAGGACAAGACCGCGCTCATCGAACAGGCCGCCTTGGAAGTTGCGGATGGCGGGCACGACGCGCAGTTCGTCATCGACATTTATCAGACCGGCTCCGGCACGAGCACCCACATG
>Ga0114968_10003249_pt1 | contig 12231 bp, 13 predicted proteins | sample M_130807_EF_Meta_FD_87020 | JGI IMG/M metagenome (GOLD analysis project Ga0114968, IMG submission 87020) | Freshwater microbial communities from Lake Montjoie, Canada to study carbon cycling - M_130807_EF_MetaG | ecosystem: Environmental > Aquatic > Freshwater > Lake | place: Lake Montjoie... | reverse complement strand
CTAATCCATTTATAACTGGTTTCGCCCTAAGTCATTATGTCCAAAAAAGACTATTATGATATTCTTGGTGTAACCAAAAAAGCAACTCCTGAGGAAATAAAAAAAGCATATAGATCTCTTGCAATGAAATATCACCCTGACAGAAATCAGGGGGATAAAACTGCTGAGGGAAAATTTAAAGAAGCCTCTGAGGCATACCAAGTTTTATCTGATCCTAAGAAAAAATCTTCTTATGATCAATTTGGACATTCTGCATTTGAGGGTGGTGCTGGAGGAGCTGGAGGGTTTGATTTTGGTGGTTTTGAATCTGGTGCATTCTCTGACATCTTTGATGATTTTTTTGGCGATTTTATGGGCTCAGGTCGCGGTGGAAGGGGCTCAAAAAAATCAAGATCTAATCGCGGATCCGATTTAAAAATTAATTTAGAAATAACTTTAGAAGAAGCTTATCTTGGAAAAAAACAAACCATCAACTTATCTTCAAATGAAAAATGTGAAAAATGCTCTGGGGATGGCGCAGAACCTGGCTCAAAACCAAAAAAATGTTCTACTTGTAATGGACATGGAAAAGTAAGAACACAACAAGGTTTTTTTACACTACAACAAACATGTCCTGATTGCGGAGGAGAAGGCGAGGTGCTTTCTAATCCTTGCAAAGACTGTAAAGGATCTGGTGCTACTAAGACAAAAAAAAATCTCTCTATTCAAATTCCAAAAGGAGTTGATGATGGAACTCAAATAAGATTATCTGGAAAAGGAGATGCAGGTCACAGAGGCGGATCCAATGGGGATCTTTATGTTTTTATAACAGTTGAAAAACATAAAATTTTTCAAAGATCTGAAGAAAATCTATACTATAAATTACCTATATCTATGACTGATGCTGCACTTGGAGCCGAAATAGACGTTCCAACTATCGATGGTGGAAAATCAAAAGTTAAAATTCCCTCAGGAACACAGTCTGGAAAACAGTTTAGACTTAAAGGCAAAGGCATGCCTATTATAAGAGGCGAAGATTACGGAGATTTATATCTAGAAACAAATGTAATAATTCCTGAAACCTTGTCAAAAGAGCAAAAAGACTTGCTCGAAAAATTTAAATCTTTAGAAGATTTAAATAACAATTCAGAAATAAAAAATTTTATAAATAAGGCTAAAAAGTTTTGGAGTGGTAATTAATGAAAATAATTAACATCACAATCAGCGGGGCTCTTGGAAAAATGGGAAAAATTCTTATTAAAAGAATATCTAAAAACAAAAATCTTAAATTATCTAGCTTAACTGATTTAAAATCAGGAAAAACTATAGATGGAATTAAGACACAAAAAAATAACCTAGAGGCTTTTAGAAAAACAGATGTTATTATTGATTTTTCAAGACCTAAAGCTTCCATTGAAATTTTAAATTATGCAAAAAAATTAAAAAAAAAAGTTGTAATCGGGACAACAGGTTTTAATAAAAAACAAAATAATTTAATTAAAAATTACTCAAGAAAGATTGCTATATTTAAATCTGGAAATATGAGCCTCGGCATTAATCTTTTAGAATACATTGTTAATATTATCTCGAAAAAAATACCTGATGATTACCAAATTGGAATTAAAGATGATCATCATAAAAAGAAAATTGATTATCCATCAGGAACAGCATTAATGTTAGCAAATGCAATATCTAAAGCCAAAAATAAAAATTTAGAATCAATAAAAGGAAAAGCCTTTTTAAATAAAAAAGGTAATTTACAAAAAAATAAAATTAATTTTTTTATTACAAGAAAAGGAAATACTATTGGCAAACATTCGGTACTTTTTAATAATAAAATAGAAAATATAGAATTAAAACATACTGCTTTTTCAAGAGAACTTTTCGCTGATGGTGCATTAAACGCTGCTATATGGATAAGTAAAAAAAATAAAGGCTTATTTAATATGCAGGATATGCTTAGCTTGAAATAAATTTTATATCATCCTTGACTCTTCTAGACAAAAACAAAGCTTTAAAAGTTATTAAATTATTAAATAAATCTATAAAAAATCCAAAAACCTCTCTAAAATATAGAAATAAATTTACTCTATTAACTTCTGTTGTTCTTTCAGCTCAATGTACTGATGTTAATGTAAATAACGTTACTAGAGATATTTATAAAAAATATTACACCCCTAAACACTTTGTGGATCTTGGGATAAATAAAATAAGAAATCTTATTAAAAGAATAGGATTATTTAACAATAAGGCTAAAAATTTATATTATTTATCTAGGATTTTATTAGAAAAATACCAAAGCCAAGTTCCAAATAAATTTGAGGAGTTAATACTTCTTCCTGGAGTTGGTAGAAAAACGGCTAATGTTGTTTTAAACGCCGCATTTAATAAACCGACTATTGCTGTGGATACTCATGTATTTAGAGTGGGTAATAGAACTGGTCTTTCTAGTGGAAAAAATCCTGAACAAGTTGAAAATCAACTTTTAAAAATACTACCTAAAAAACATATAAAAAAAGCACATCATTTAATACTTTTGCATGGAAGATATACGTGTAAATCCAGAAATCCCTTATGCAAAAAGTGTGTAATTAATAAAATTTGCCTATACAAAGGAAAAAATGAATAAAAAAATATTAGGTATAGGTAATGCAATTGTTGATGTGCTTGCAAAAGTAGATGAAAAATTTTTAAAAGAAAGGAATCTTGTTAAAGGTTCCATGAAGCTCATTAATAAGTCTGAATTTGAAGATCTAAAAAAAAAAATTCAAATCGAAAAAATTTTAGCTGGAGGTTCTGTTGCCAATACAATGGCTGGAATTGCTCATCTTAAAGGAAAGCCTTCTTTTATTGGAAAAATTAACTCTGATAACTTTGGAGAGATGTATAGAAAAAGTCTTCAGGATATAAATGTAAATTTTTCCTATCTTGAAAAAAAAGAAGATTTATCTACAGGAGCATCCATCATCTTAATTACTCCGGATTCGGAAAGGACAATGTGCACTTATCTTGGAATATCCTCTCATCTCTCAGCAAATGATATAAATGAAAATAATATTATAGATCACGAATTAATTTTTTTAGAGGGGTACCTTTGGGACAAGGGGATAAGTGAAAAAATGTTTAAACATGCAATAAGTATAGCAAAGAAGAATAAAATTAAAGTTGCGATGAGCTTATCTGATATATTTTGCGTTACCAGACACAAACAGGACTTTTATAACCTACTAAATAATGATCTCGATATATTAATAGGAAATGAAAATGAAATAAATGAATTAACAAATAAAGAAAATTTACTAGATTCTATAAAACAATTAAAAAGTTTAAATAAATTGATAGTAATTACAAGAAGCGAGAACGGAAGTATGGCCATTAAAAATAATGAAATCATTAATTGTAACGGCATAAAGGCTAACAAAGTATTAGATCTAACGGGTGCGGGAGATTTGTTCGCGGCTGGATTTTTAAAAGAATACCTAGATAATTCTGATATTAAAAAATGTCTGGAAACTGGATCAATTCTTGCTTCAAAAATAATTCAAAAAATAGGAGCAAGATTAGAATAAATTAATAATTTACTTAGACAAATAATATAAAGATTTTTTTTCTATAATAAATTTATTATCTTTAAAAAACTTATTTATTTTTTTTCTTAATCTGTGCAAATGGCTTTCAAAAGCATGGCTGTCTAAATCTGAACTTCGATTCCATATATTTTTTAATAAAAAAGATTTATCTAAACCATTATTATGGTTGTTCAAAATCAATATTAATTCCAATTCCTTTTCTGTAAGCTTAACTTTAATATTATTTCTTATAATAACTCTTTGGTTTGAGTCTATTTCATAATCATTAATAACAATCTTAGATTTTTTAAAAAAATTATATTTTGTGATTAAAATATTTAATATTTCTTTAAAAGACAAAACTTCGATTGGGATTAACAATAAAACGTGAAAATCTAATAAGGTTAATTTATTTTTAATTAAAAATTCTTTATTCTTTAATAAAAAAATAGTCGGTACATTTTCTAAAAAAAATTTTTTAATCTCTGATACTTGTAATTTTTCAACGAAAATTATTCTAACAAAGGGATCTTTATTATTGTATTTTAAGTTTTTATCGGAACTAATGCTGTAATTAAAATTTAGTTCATTCAATAAATCAAAAAAAGAATGTGACCCAATAATATGAAGATGAATATTATCCATAAATAAATATATAATATATTTAATATGATTATTGTAAAAAAAACTGGTTATTTAAAGTACAAAAATCTTAAATTTCGTTGTGCGGTAGGAAAAGCTGGTATTAATAAAAAAAAGGAAGAGGGCGATAATATAACTCCCGAAGGAACATTTAAAATAACTAAGATTTATTATAGAGATGATAAAATCAAAAATATTAGCTCTTCAATAAAAAAAATTAAAATTAAAAAAAATATGGGATGGTGTGATGACCCAAATAGTAAATTTTATAACAAACAAATAAAACTGCCGAACAAATATAGCCACGAAAAACTTTATAGAAATGACGATATTTATGATTTAATTTTAGTTTTAAATTATAATATGAATCCAATTATAAAAAATAAAGGTAGCGCCATATTTATTCATATTGCAAAAAATTCATACAAAAAAACAAAAGGTTGCATAGCTTTAAAAAAAGAATATTTAATAAATCTTGTTTCCCAAATAAAAAAAAACACAAAAATTAAAATTAATTAAATCTTTCACCAAATATAGCAGAACCAATTCTTACAAAGGTTGAGCCATTTTTTATTCCACTTATATAATCATTGCTCATGCCCATACTGAGTTCAGAAAAATTATTTTTTTTAGCCAATTCACTTAGTCTTTTAAAATGAATATCGGGGGAATCCTTTATTGGAGGAATGCACATTAAGCCTATAATATTTAATTTAGTTTTCAATTTGCAAAAAACAATAAAATCATCTAGATCATCAAGCATTACACCGGCTTTTTGATTCTCATTGCCAATATTAACTTGAATAAAATATTTTATACTAATTTTTTGTTTATTCTGTTCTTCGTCTAACAAGATGGCTAATTTTTTAGAATCTAAAGAATGAATATATGAAAATATTTTTAAAGCTTCTTTAATTTTATTTGATTGAAGTTTTCCAACTAAATGTATTTTTAAATTAGAATTTTTCTTAATTTCATCTGACCATTTTAGGGAAGCTTCATTAACTCTATTTTCTCCATAATGAAGATGTCCAAAATTTATAAGTGGTTTTATATAATTTAAATCATAAGTCTTTGAAATAGCAATTATTTTTGGGTTAGTATCAGTACATTTTTTTATTTCATTTAAAACATTAGTAAAATTTTTTATAATATCCATAAAATGTTTAATATAAATTATTCTGATGAGTTCTTTTTTTTTACTACTACTCTAAATGACATCATAAAAAAAAATATTATTAAATTTAAAAATCTAAGTATAATATATAAAACAGACAACAATAACTTAAATATAGATGAGTTTTTAAGAATTAAAGATTTTTGTAAAAAAAAAAGGATAAAAATTTATTTTCCTGACAATCTTAAAATGGCAGTAAAATTAGGTACTAATGGTCTATTTATATCCTCATCAAATAATAAAATATATCCCCATTATAGAGCGTCATTTAAAATTATAGGCTCTGCTCACTCACAAAAGGAATTTTATTTTAAATCAAGACAAAAATGTGAATACATATTTTTATCTCCTATATTTAAAACAGATAAATACTCAAATAACAAAATACTAGATTTAATTAAGTTTAATTTGATAACTCTGGATTGGAAAAAAAAATTAATTGCCCTGGGCGGTATTAATGAGAGTAATTTAAGAAAAATATTCTTAACTAAATGTAGGGGTTTAGGATTTGTCTCTTGGATGAGTAACTTAAAAATAAAAAAGCCCGTGTATTTTATTAAAAATACACGGGCTTTTATTAATTATGTCTAAACTAAATTAAAACTTAGTAGAAATCATAACTGAAGTAACTTGACCTTTTCCAGTATCGCCAGAAGTTCCGCCAAGTCCTTGGCCGTCTCTATGTTGAGCTTGTAGAACAACTGGTCCTAAATTGTATCCAGCTGCGTACATATTAACTTTTTCGTCAACTGTTCCTGCGACATTAGAATCAGCAATTGATCTAGTGTAACCAATAGAGAAAGCTGGCGTTATAGCGTAAGCTATAGCAGCAGATCTACCTGTTAAATCATTTGCATTTGTTGTTGTTGCAGCACCAGTACTTGCAGGAGTAATATTTTGTCCATTAAGTTTGATGTAATCAGCAGCAACCGTTACTTGACCGAAGTTATACTTTGCAGCAAATCTTCTTCCATTTGCATCCGTAATTCCTGCAGAAGAAGTAGTTGATTGATTGGCTTTTTGTTGTGCCATAGAAGCAAGAACTGTTAATCCTTTAACTCCTAGGTCTCCAACTAAAGTAGCTTCAATTTTGCTATTTGCCGAAGAGTCTTCACCAGCTTTTATGTTATGTCCTGTATCAGATGATCCACCCGCTTTACCTGGGTTAGGCTGATATCCAATTGATATAGTAGCAGGTCCTAAATTGCTAACGATACCGATTCCGTATCCTGAATCATTAAATGATGTCGGATATAGAGATGCAGAGTTGTTAACACCTTGAGCTCCTAAGTAACCCCAACCAACTAGGTTTGTCATAGTAACATCCGAGTTAGGAATGTGGTCTGAGCTAATACTTACATATGTATCTTTATTAAAATAAAGATCGATAAAAGTATTTTCATTTCTTCCGTTAGAAGAATCAGAAGCTGAACCAGCTGTAGAATCTCCTAATGCTTCGTTACCATCTAATTCCCAAGAGAAACCAGCAGCATATGCCATTCCATTGCTAAGAGTTCCTTTATTTTGGATATTGATTTGTGTTTCTTGACCTGTTGTACGGTAAGATCCGCCACCTGCTGCAGCTGATTTAACTGATACTGCGTGATAAGCTAAATTTAAATTTCCGCTAACTGTAGTTTGTGCAATTGCAGAATTTAAACCTAGACCAAACAAAGTACCAACAAGAGCTGTTGTTATTTTATTTTTCATAGTTTTATTTATTTTAATGTTTTAGACACTTAATTGTGACTAATGTGAAGAAAATATTAATATTGCGACTTTATTTCAATATTTTCATTGTTTTAAAAATTTAATATATATAAGTGTTGCATAATTACATCATATAAATACTTAAGTATTTACTATATTATTTAAGCATATAATTACTGAAACTACGTAAATTTGGAAAAATTAATGAAAGTATTAAAATTTTTTATGAGGTTCAATTATATAAAAATAGGTCATATAATCATTCTTGTTATATTCACTGTCAGTTGTTCAAAAACAGACCCTATAACAGGTGAAAAAATATTAATAGAACCAAATCCACAAGTCAAAGCCAGAGAAAATGCAGACAAAGGTGGTGGTATTTTTGGAGATATTCTTAAAGGGGGGAAATCTTCAAGTTCGAATACTTATGACTTTTCAACCTCAAGCGTTTTGTGGAGAGCAACATTAAAGACTTTAGATTTTATGCCTTTACTAAATGCAGACTACCAGGGCGGTGTAATTATTTACGATTGGTATTCAGATAATGATAATTATAAAGATCAAATAAAAGTCACAGTTAGATTTTTAAGTAACGAACTAAGATCTGATTCTATAAATATAATTGCTCATAAAAAAATATGTGAAGAGAATACAACAAAGTGTAAAACCACAAAATTAAATGACGATCTAAGCAATGAAATTAAAAATACAATTTTAACTTCTGCAAGATCATTAAGAATTGAACAAGAGAAGTCTAAAAATAAATAAACTTAATATACATTAATTAATGTAATGGATAATTACAATCCTTTGCTAGTCGAAAAAAAATGGCAATCTTTTTTTGAAAAAGAAAAAGTTTTTGCAACTAAAAAAAGTAATAATAAAAAATTTTACTGCTTAGAAATGTTTCCTTATCCATCAGGAAATATTCATATGGGCCACGTAAGAAATTATACTCTTGGAGATGTTATAGCTAACTTTAAAAGACTAAATAATTATAATGTTTTACATCCTATGGGTTGGGATGCTTTTGGTTTGCCTGCAGAAAATGCGGCTATACAAAATAACCTTCACCCTAAAGACTGGACATTAAAAAATATTTCAAACATGAAACACCAGTTGCAAAGACTTGGTCTTTCTATTGACTGGGATAAAGAAATTTCTACCTGCGATGAAAAATATTACAAACATCAGCAAATTTTATTTTCTATTCTTTTTAAAAAAAAAATTGTTTATAAAAAAAAAAGTTATGTAAATTGGGATCCCGTAGACAATACAGTTTTAGCCAATGAACAGGTAATTGATGGCAAAGGATGGAGGTCTGGAGCAAATATTGAAAAAAAGGAATTAGACCAGTGGTTCTTAAATATTACACAATATTCTGATCAATTACTTGAATCTCTTAACGGTCTAAAAGGTTGGCCAGAAAAAGTAAGGCTAATGCAAAAAAACTGGATTGGAAAATCAGACGGGTGTGAAATTGATTTTGTTTCCGATTATCAAAATACTAAAGTTAAAATTTTTACAACGCGGCCAGATACAATATTTGGAGCTTCATTCATCGCTATAGCTCCTGATCATCCGTTTACTGAATCTTTTAAAAATCAAAAAGATTTTATTAACTTTAAAGAGATAGCTTTAAAAAATATTGGAACTGAGTCATCGTTATCTAAAAATGAAAAACTTGGATTTAAAACACCATTTTTCGTTTTCCACCCTTTTTTAAATAAAAAAATACCAATTTATGTAGCTAATTTTATATTAATGGATTACGGAACCGGAGCTATATTTGGTTGTCCGGCACATGATCAAAGAGATTTGGAGTTTGCTAAAAAATATAATTTAGAAATAATTCCTGTTGTAAGTCCTAATAAATCTCAATCTATCGTAATTAACGATCAAGCATATAATGATGAAGGTTATATTATTAATTCAGATTTTCTTAATGATTTAAATGTTAAGGATGCAAAAAAAAATATTATTCAAAGAATCGAAGAAAAAAAAATAGGAAGTTCTAAAATAGTTTATCGTCTAAAAGACTGGGGAATATCTAGACAAAGGTATTGGGGGTGCCCAATTCCAATTATGTACAGAGAAGATGGAAAAGTTATTTTAGTCCCAGAGAAAGATCTGCCTGTAGAACTACCCAAAGACGTAGACTTTAATAAACCAGGGAATCCATTAAAAAACCACCCCACGTGGAAATATACAAAATGTCCAGAAACTGGAATGAAAGCTGTTCGCGAAACTGACACGCTTGATACATTTGTAGATTCTTCTTGGTATTTTCTTCGCTTCTGTTCGCCAAAAGAAGACGTGAGACCCTTTAATGTAGATGAGGCTAATTATTGGATGCCAGTAGATCAATATATTGGTGGCGTTGAACATGCTATACTTCATCTTCTGTATTCAAGATTCTTTACTTTAGCGCTACAAGATGAATTTAAATTAAAAGTTTCTGAACCTTTTGAAAATCTTTTTACCCAAGGAATGGTGTGTCATCCAACTTTTAAAACAGAAAAAGGGAAATGGGTTTTTCCAAAAGAAGTTATTGAAAAGAACGGATCTTATTTTTTAGAAAATAAAGAGAAAGTCTTAAAAGGAGATAGTCAGGCGATGTCTAAGTCTAAGAAAAACATTGTTGATCCAGATGACATTATTAAAATATATGGGGCAGACGCTGTAAGATGGTTTATCTTATCAGACAGTCCTCCTGATCGAGACATCCAATGGAGCGATAGTGGGATTCAGGGAGCGTTTAAATACATACAAAAAATCTGGCGTATTTATGAAAAAATAAAAATTTACAAAAAAGAAAAAGAAGAAACTAATAATAATTTTTCAATTAAAATAAATATTCTAATAAAAGAAATTACAGAATGCATAGAAAAATTTCATATTAATGTTGCTGTCGCTAAACTTTATGTTTTTTTAAATAATCTTAATGAAGAAATTGATAAGAAAACTTTAAATGAGAAAGAAATTATCAACACTTACAAAAAATATTTAATTATTGTATCTGCTTTTATTCCTTATATCGCAAATGAATGCTGGGAGAAAATTACAAAACAAAATAATCTAAGTTCACAAGAGTGGCCTAAAATTGATAATACTGTCATAAAAAAAGATCATTTTGATGTTGTAATACAAATAAACGGTAAAAAAAGAGCAATTATTAACGCTATTAACAATGAAAGTGAGGAAAATATTTTCAGCAAATCCTTAGCAATTAAAAATATTAAAGTTATATTAGAAGAAAAAAATATAATAAAAAAGATTTTTATAAAAAATAAATTACTTAATATAGTTACTAATGATAAATAAATTTTTTCTAACTATTATAATATCAATCACTTTAACTCATTGTGGTTTCTCACCTATATATACCGGAACTTATAAAGAACTAATTATTTCTAAATCAGAAATAGTTGGCAATAAAGACCTTGCTTTTAATTTAGAGCAAAAATTAAATTTCAAAAAAGATGAAAAAAATTTAAATGCTTATATATTTAAAGCGCAAATTTATGACTCTGCCGAAAGTTCATTGATTGACTCAAGAGGAATACCGACAGAAGAAATTATAAAACTAACTGTGAGTTATCAATTTCAAGATAAAAATGGAGTTATAATATACCAAGATGCTATAACTAAAGATAAAAGAGTCTCTGTCACTGATAATTTATCAGATAACATTCTAATAAAAAATAATGAAAAAAGAGTGTTGTTGGATTCGATCATTCAAAATATTTTATTCAAATCAAGAGTCTCATTAAATTAGTTTAAATGCTCTTAAAATCACAAGAGATAAGTCTAAAAAAAAAGGATTTTTTTAAAGAAAAAGTAATTCTTTTATACGGAGAAAATACAGATTTAATTAACGATTTAAATCAACAAATTATTTCTAAATTTATAGAAGAAAAAAAATTCTCCAAATCTTTTTTTGAAGAAGATATAATTAAGAATCCAGAAAATATTATTAGTCATTATCTTAATGGATCATTATTTGATGATAATAAAAATATTTCAATAATTAAAAATTGTTCTGATAAAATACTAGAAATTATTAATAAAATAAAAAATAATATTAATGATAATATTATTATTCTAAACTCTGAAATACTTCTAAAAAATTCGAAATTAAGACAATTTGGAGAATATGATAAATTAGCGATTTGTATTCCTTGTTATCAAGAAACTAAATTTGATATAAAAAAATTTCTCACACAACAGCTACAGGTAAACAATATTCAATTACCAGATTTTCAAAGTGAAAATATTATTAACTCATCTTCTTTGAAAAGATCTAAGATTAAAGAAGTAATAGAAAAATTAAATCTATATAAAAATTCAGGAAAAATTACAGATCAAATAATTGAAGAAATTTGCACTGATGCAGATTTAAAAAAGAATGATGAAATTATTGATATTTTGCTATCCAAAAATGAGAGGAATATCAATGAATTTATATCCAACATGTCTAATTATGAAAAAAATTTTATAGAAATAATTATTGTTCTTAGGTCATTCATAATTAAAATCCTTGATATACAAAAAAATAATAAAAATCTCTCAGTAGACGAAAGAATTGAAAAATATAAGCCTCCTATTTTTTGGAAAGACAAAGATAGAATAAAAAATATCTTAAAAATTTGGAATACTGGTAATCTTGAAAAATTTCTAAGTAATTTAAATATTATTGAAACTGAATTTAAGAGAAATGATTTAAATCAAGGTACTCAATTTTATTATTTTTTAACTCAAAACCTATCTAAAATAGCTTTTAAGAACACTAATAATTTTATTTAACTGATCAAGATTTTTATAAGAAAATTTAATTTCGCCAGCATTATTTTTTTTATTTTTAATATCTACTTTTATTCCCATCAATAGTCCCAAATCGCTCTCTAATGATTTTATATTTGTATCTTTGTTATTTTTTTTAATATTTTTTGAACCTGAAAAAAATTGTTCTTTTTTAACTAAAAACTCAGCCTGCCTTACGGAAAGATTTTTGTTAAGTATTATCTTAGCAAGCTTAACATTATCCGGAACATTAACTAAACATCTTGCGTGTCCAGCTGTTAATAATCCATCAGAAATCATTTTTTTTATCTCTTCGGGCAGCCCAGCAAGCCGCAGAGTATTAGCAATATG
>Ga0114968_10003248_pt1 | contig 12232 bp, 8 predicted proteins | sample M_130807_EF_Meta_FD_87020 | JGI IMG/M metagenome (GOLD analysis project Ga0114968, IMG submission 87020) | Freshwater microbial communities from Lake Montjoie, Canada to study carbon cycling - M_130807_EF_MetaG | ecosystem: Environmental > Aquatic > Freshwater > Lake | place: Lake Montjoie... | reverse complement strand
TGAGGGCATAGGTTTGAGTGTTACCCTCAAAAGAGTCACCCATTCTGCGCCCTCTAGCTGCGCAGTCGCGATATCTCACCATACTTTACCAAGCTTGGCTTTGATCGCTTTGTGTGTGTCAATAAATAATACACTGGAAAAAAATGAAAACGCTAACGACAGATGTGGCGGTGATCGGCGCGGGTACCGCTGGGCTGACTGCCTATCGAGCTGCGACGCAGGCAGGCAAGCGGGCGCTGTTAATCGAAGGCGGCCCTTACGGCACGACGTGCGCTCGGGTTGGTTGCATGCCGTCAAAATTATTAATCGCTGCAGCAGACGCCGCGCACAGTGCACAGCATACCGAGCCGTTTGGTGTGCATATCGATGGCATCATCCGCATTGATGGTCAAGCCGTCATGCGTCGCCTTCAGCAAGAGCGCGACTGGTTTGTGGGATTTGTGCTTGAGTCAGTCGCAAAAATTCCGGACGAAAATAAACTACACGGCTATGCGCGTTTTATCGCTCCAGGTGTGTTGATGGTTGATGCGCACACCAAAGTGCATGCGAACAGTGTGGTGATCGCCACCGGATCACGCGCGTCAATCCCACCAATGTTTCAAGATCTAGGCGATCGCTTGGTCATCAATGACGCGGTGTTTGATTGGAAGGATCTACCCAAACGAGTCGCCGTGTTTGGCCCTGGGCCCATTGGACTTGAGATTGGGCAAGCCTTGGCACGCTTAGGTGTCATCGTGCGGGTCTTTGGCGTGAGTGGCAGTTTGGCTGGGATCACAGATCCCGAAGTGCGCCAAGCAGCTCAACATATTTTTCAGCAAGAGTTCTATCTTGATCCTGATGCGCACGTGATTGAAACCAAGCGGGTGGGGCAAGAGATTGAGATTCGTTATGTGGCGCTTGATCGAGCTGAACGTACCGAAAGATTTGATTATGTCTTAGTCGCAACGGGGCGTCGACCTTATCTCGCATCGCTTGGCCTTGAACATGCCGGTATCCTGATGAAAAAAAATACAGTGCCGGCTTTCAATCGGCAGACCATGCAAGTGGGCGATACGTCTGTGTTTATTGCGGGCGATGTGAATGCCGATCATCCTTTCTTACACGAAGCGGTAGACGAAGGAAAAATTGCCGGGAAAAACGCAGCCCATTATCCCGAGTTGGCGACATTTGAGCGGCGCGCAAGCTTAGCGATTGTTTTTTCAGATCCACAGATTGCCATGGTGGGCGAGTCGCTGAGCAAACTGAAAAGCGCTAGCTTTGTAACGGGTAAGGTTGATTTTTCTGACCAAGGACGCGCGCGGGTCATGCTCAAAAATCAAGGTGTTCTACATGTGTATGCTGAACAAAAAACACGCTTGTTTTTAGGCGCTGAAATGGTAGGCCCACGCGCAGAGCACCTTGGTCACTTGTTGGCTTGGGCACTTCAACAGGGTCTTACCGTTGATCAGATGCTAGAGATGCCTTTCTATCATCCCGTCGTCGAAGAGGGCTTACGAAGCGCTTTGCACGACGCGCAACGGCAGCTTGATCAATAGAATTAGATTATTTAGTCTTTGTAATTTGAAGTAGATGCCTCAAATCAGCGGTGACCTTATCGATAGCTTCGGTGTCAGAGGCGAGTAGTCGGGCCCTACCAAAACGATCAAAAATAAATACGCCACGGCTATGTGTGACGTCGTAGGTCTCAGCATTGTCGCCAGGTTTGGGCTTTTCAATTTGATAGGCGATGCGATAGCGTCTGGCAAGGGCGGAGACTTCGTTTTCGTTGCCAGTCAGGCCGATTGCATTTTTGTTGAAAGCGTCAACGTAGGCTTGCAACATATCGGGCTTATCGCGGTGAGGATCGACGCTGATAAATACAATACGAACGTCGCGCGCATCATCACCGAGTTTAGCGAGCACTTCAGTCAGTTGCGCCATTGTTGTGGGGCACACATCAGGGCAACTGGCGTATCCAAAAAAGACCAATACTGTTTTGTTTTTTAAGTTGGCTTGGGTAACAGTTTTGTTGCCAACCCCTTTTAGCGAGAACTCAAGGTCGGGCAAATGACCACCCACGTCATAAAGTGACCATTTGTAGTCGGGTTCTGAACAGGCGGTGAGGGCCAGCAAGCTTGCGATACAAAAGAAACGAACAAGCCCTCGCATTAAGCTGCTGCCGGTGTTTCAGCGTCTGACATGCCACTATGTCGCAACAGCGCATCGATTTGAGGTGCTCGACCTCTAAACGCTTTGAACGAGTCAGCAGCAGGGCGTACGCCGCCCACCGCAAGCACTTCTCTCTTAAAGCGTTCACCCGTGCCGGCGTCAAGCGCGCCGGTGCCCTCTAAGGCTTGACCTGCGACATGCGCATCATTGGCCGCACGTTCTGCAGCCTCTTCGAACGCTGCAAAGGCGTCGGCCGACAATACTTCGGCCCATTTATAACTGTAATAGCCGGCACCATAGCCACCTGCAAACAAGTGCGAGAAACTATGCGGAAATCGATGCCACGACGGTGGGCGTATGACAGCAACCTCATCGCGCACTTGATCGAGCTGCGTCAACACCTCGGCAATCGAAAGACCTTGGCTGTGGTTATGTACCAGCATGTCAAACAATGAAAACTCGACTTGCCGTACTGTTTGCATACCGCTTTGAAAATTGCGGGCCGCAGTCATACGGTCGTAAAGCTCGCGTGGCAAAGGCTCTTGCGTATCAACGTGCGAGGTCAAGCGTTGTAACACTGACCATTCCCAGCAAAAGTTTTCCATGAATTGCGAGGGTAATTCGATGGCATCCCATTCAACCGCTGAAAAAGCCGAAGCGCCTGGCTCGTCGACTTCAGAGAGTAAGGCATGCAGGGCATGGCCGCTTTCATGAAATAAGGTGATGACATCATCATGCGTCAGTAACGCAGGGCGGCCACCTTGCGGGCGTGCAAAGTTACACGTTAAGTAAACGACGGGTGTCTGCACTTCTGGGCTCCGTCCGACTCCCTCACGCGCACTGCTTGCCGGCGTCTTAGCCGTTGCTTGACGCTCACTTGATACCTCAAGCTTACGACGATTACGCTCGCTATCGACCCAGGCGCCGCCTTGTTTGGCCGGGCGCGCATAGAGGTCCATTAACAGGTAACCCAGCGTTTCGCCCTTGGCATTGTGGACTGAAGCGGCTCGCACATCAGGATGCCAGCCGTTCACTTCGCAGATTTTCAGCTTAACGTTAAACAGTGTTTGCACCACATCAAATAACCCGCCGAGTACGCGGGGTTCAGTGAAATATTGTTTAACTTCATCATCAGAATACGCATAACGTGCCTCGCGCAGGCACTCAGAGGCAAAGGCATTGTCCCAAGGCTCGAGGTTTGCCAAGCCCAGTTCAGTTTTTGCATAGGCTTTTAGCTCGAGTAGATCGCGCTCGGCAAAAGGCTTAGCGCGCTGCGCCAATTGCCGCAAAAAGTCTGTGACCTCTAAATCGGTATTGGCCATTCGGGTTTGCAAGCGCAATTCGGCAAAATGCTTAAAGCCTAGCAGCGTGGATTCTTCAGCGCGCAGGGCCAAAGCTTGCTCAATCAATGCTGAGTTATCAAACTCTGCGGCACCTTGTTCAGACGCACGGGTGGCATACGCTTTGTAAAGAGTCTGCCGCAACTCTCGATCTTGCGCATATTGCATGACCGGCAGATAGCAAGGCATCTTCAAATTAAGCGTCCAGCGTTCGGCCTCTGGGTCTTTGAGCGAAGCGATGACGTCTTCGGGTACACCGTCTAAGCGTTTGCGATCTTCAATCACTAGCGACCAGGCATCGGTTGCGTCTAAGACGTTTTCAGAAAACTTTTGCGAAACTTGCGACTGCTGGTCAGACACTTCAGCGTAGCGGGCACGCGCCTCGCCTTGCAGTTCGACACCGCTGAGTTTGAAATCACGCAACGCTAGTTCGATCACCCGTTTGCGTGCGGGTGACCAGTCTTCAAAATCAGGGCTGAGATGCAGACGCTGATACTGCGTGTAAAGACCCACATGCAAACCGACCCAGGTCGAGAACTCTGTGATTTGCCCTAGCATAGCGTTATAAACATCACGCAGTTCGGGCGTGTTCACGACAGAGTTCAAATGACCAGCCACTGACCAAGCGCGCCACAACGGCTCTGAGGCATCATCAAGTGGTGTCACGATGGCATCCCAACTTACATCAAGCGCTGGGTTCGCGGCTGCAGTGACGGCCTCACGCGCTACCGCAAGTAATTGCTCGATCGCGGGGGTAATGTGTTCGGGTTTGATCGCAGCGTAATCGATCAGCACATCCATTGAAACAAGTAAAGGGTTCGTCATTTGGGTTCGATTGTTTTGAGCGATTAAGGTCGATGATGTTGAGTTATGTCGCCCGCTTAGTCTGCGCGCGTTCGGCGGCCTCTAGCGTATTGACTAACAACATAGCGATGGTCATGGGCCCAACGCCACCAGGTACCGGAGTGACCGCACTGGCGACTTGAATGACACTGTCAAAATCAACATCGCCACACAGTTTGCCATCGGCGCCACGGTTGATCCCGACATCGATCACGACGGCACCGGGTTTGATCATGCTGCCGTCAATCATGCGCGGCTTACCGGTGGCTACTACAACGATATCCGCGTGGCGGGTATGCCAGCTGAGATCGCGGGTCTTTGAGTTACAGATCGTCACCGTCGCACCTGCGCTTTGCAGCAGCATTGTCATCGGTTTGCCAACGATGTTGCTGGCGCCAATCACTACGGCGACCGCACCGCGCAGTTGCACGCCCTCAGACTCAAGCATTTTCATCACCCCATAGGGTGTGCAGGGACGAAACAAGGGTTTTCCGGTCATCAGTAACCCAGCGTTACTCACATGAAAACCATCGACATCTTTCTCGGAGGCGATGGTTTCAATCACTAAATGTGAATCGATATGCGCAGGTAAGGGCAGTTGTACCAAGATGCCATGGATGGCTGGGTCGGCGTTGAGGGCGCGAACACGGTCAAGCAATTCAGCTTGCGTCATGCTGGGCGGATATTGCTCGAGTACCGAGTGCAAACCCGCTTTTTGGCAGGCGGCGACTTTGTTTTTTACATAGACCTGCGATGCTGGGTCGCTGCCGACTAATACGACCGCTAAACCGGGTTTGGTGCCGGCTGTAATGAGTATGGCGGTGCGTGCGGCAACCTCTTCGCGGATCTTGGCTGCTAAGGCAACACCGTCAATGAGGCGACCCGTCATGCACTGACCTCAGGTTTGGCGAGAGCCACTTTCATTAAGTCAGCCACCGTGGTGACTTGTAGTTTTTCCATAATGTTGGCGCGATGTGCTTCAACCGTTTTGATGCTGATGCCTAGGTCGTCGGCGATTTGTTTATTCAGCCGACCCGCCACGATGCGTTCAAGCACTTGTTGTTCGCGCGAAGTGAGGCGTGCGAGCATGGCTTCATGTTGACGCACGGCTTTTGCCTGCGTGAGGCGTTGGTTGGCTTGCTCAAACATACGACCCACAATCTCGCGCAGGGCAGTCTCGTCAAACGGCTTCTCAAGAAAATCAACCGCGCCTTTTTTCATGGTCGAAATCGCCATGGGGATATCGCCATGTCCGGTGATGAAGACTACAGGCATAGAGGACTTACGGGCAATGAGTTGCTCTTGTAATTCAAGGCCGCTCATGCCAGGCATACGTACATCAACAATCAAAACGCCGGGTTGTTGCTCGTCGTATTCAGCTAAAAAAGATTCGGCGCTGGCGTAGGCCCGGACGCGATAGCTGTTGGCTTCGAGTAGCCACCTTAACGAGTCGCGTACCGCCTCGTCATCGTCAACGATATAAACGGTGCTGGCTATCTGGGGCAGGTTCATGCGGGTAACTCCTCGGACTGATTGTCTAGCTGGATGGCGTCAGAATCAACGCAGGGTAGTGTAAAGCGAAAGATAGTACCGCCTTCTGGATTGCTGGTTGCCCAAAGGCGGCCGTGGTGCGATTCAATGATCGTGCGGCAAATATTGAGCCCCATGCCAAGGCCTTCGGATTTGGTGCTGAAGAAAGGCTCGAACAGCCGCTCTGGGTCGGTGAGGCCATGGCCGTGATCAATCACTGCGACTTCAATTTGATTGTCATGCACGGTGACTTGCAGCAAGAGGGTATCAATGGTGCTTTGATCCATGGCTTCAAGACCATTTTTTAGCAAGTTGAGTAACACTTGTTCAATCAAAATTGGGTCGGCGAGTACGTCGGGCAAGTTGTCTGGGATTTTGGTTGCAATGCCAACACGGTGCCTGCGCGAATGAATTTCAGCTAAGCCGACGGCATTGTCGATGACGATTTGTAACTGAAGTGCCTGGCGGCGTGGTTCGCTGCGCTTCACAAACTCTCGGATTCGGCTAATGATTTTTCCGGCGCGCTGCGCTTGCGCCGCAGTTTTTTCAAGCGCTGGCAGTAGCGTGTTCATGTCGGTGTTGCCGGCTTTGACCATGGCAACGATGCCCATACTGTAGTTGGTGATTGCGGTTAAAGGCTGATTGAGCTCGTGCGCTAAAGACGATGCCATTTCACCCATTGTTGTGAGACGACTGGTGATTTGAATTTTTTCTTGCTGAATGCGTGAGGTTTCTTCATGTTGACGTCGCTCAGTGATGTCGCGTGCGACCTGCAGTCGAACCTTGCGGCCATCGGTCCAGGCCAACATGCGATGCTGCACTTCGAACCAACGTTGCACAGAGGCAGAAAATATTTCGACCGACTCTTCGGTGTAACGGCCGCGACGACCGGCTAGTAACTCATGGTGTCCGCTGGTTTGAGCACCAAAGAAACGTCGGTAGGTACGGTTGGCAAATAAAAGTTCGAGACCGTCTTCAGTGTCGGCAGTCACCGAGATCGCGTCGTCAAGGCCCTCTAGCACCGTCATAAAACGCTCGTGCGCGGCGGTTAGAGCCTCGCGAATGCGTTTAGGCTCGGTAATGTCAGTCATTGATGTCATCCAGCCGACTTGCGTACCTTGGGGGTCAAGCAGGGGCGAGACATACATGCGTGCGTTAAAGCGGGAGCCGTCGCGCCGTTGGGCTTCTAGTTCAATGCCAGAGCTTGGTGCTTTACCCAGCATGAGGTTATCAAGCGTTTGCTGATGCGATTCGTAACGGCCTGGCACCCAATACGGAAACGGTGGTAAACGACCAATCAGGTCTGCTTCATTCCAACCGATCATTCGGCAAAATGCCGGATTGACATAGGCAATACGGCCTTCAAGGTCAATGACGCGCATCCCCGTTGACATCGAATTTTCCATGGCGCGCCTAAAACCGGTTTCGGCAATCAGTGCCGCTTCAGCTTCAGATCGGTAACGGGTGTAACGCCATAACATGAGCAAGGCGATCACAATCACAACAGATAAGGCCACTACGACCCAGATCAAACGATGCTGGCGTAGCTCTTGATCGATTGTCACGAACATGACGCTGCCGTCATGAATGCGTTGTAGCCAAAAGAACACACCCATCACACAGGCATACAACACCAAGACCAGCATGGGCGTGAGCCAGTACCACCTGCGGCGGCGCAAGCGGGCTTGATCAAGAAAAGGGGTTGCAAGTACTGATTTTGCTGGGTTAGACATGCGTGCAATCCATAAGGTGGACATTTTAGTCGGGTTATCCCGTGTTTTTTCTTGACAACCAAAATCTACCCATAAAACATGTAAGGTATTTCATAATATGAAAAGCTATACCGCAACATGAAATAATTGTTGCCGCAACCGTCGAGAGTACCTAGAATGCCGCAAATACCCAAAAAACAGGTAGCCTCACATATCACTCAGGCTATCACCACGGAGATTGCCATGGCACCACAAGCTGCCGCACTCACTGCGTTAAACGATGCAGATGCGCTCGAAACTCAAGAATGGCTCGATGCCCTTGCGGCCGTGCTCGATCGCGAAGGCCCAGAACGCGCGCACTACTTGCTTGAACGCTTAACGGATTTAGCGCGCCGCTCGGGTGCGCATATTCCGTTTTCGGCCAATACGGCTTATCTCAATACCATTCCGACTGGCCAAGAGCCAGCACACCCGGGCAACCTCGAGTTAGAGGCGCGCATTCGTCACTACATTCGCTGGAATGCGATGGCGATGGTGGTTCGGGCCAACAAACATAATCCGCCCGACGGCGGAGACCTAGGCGGTCACATCGCTTCGTTCGCCTCGCTCGCAACCATGATTGGCTGCGGTCAAAACCATTTTTGGCACGCCGACACACCCGAGCGCGGCGGCGACTTGGTGTACTTTCAAGGACACTCATCGCCCGGCGTATACGGTCGCGCTTATCTTGAAGGTCGCCTCACTGAAGACCAACTGAATAATTTCAGACAAGAAGTCGGCGGCAAGGGCTTGTCGTCTTATCCACATCCCAAACTGATGCCAGAGTTCTGGCAGTTTCCTACGGTTTCGATGGGCTTAGGGCCTTTGATGGCGATCTATCAGGCTCGCTTCTTGAAATATTTGCATGCGCGAGGTATCGCCGATACCAGTCAACGTAAGGTTTGGGTATTTTGCGGTGATGGCGAGATGGATGAGCCCGAGTCATTGGGTGCGATCAGTTTGGCGGCACGCGAAAAACTCGATAACTTGATCTTCGTGATTAATTGCAATCTGCAACGCTTAGATGGCCCAGTGCGCGGCAACGGCAAAATCATTCAAGAACTTGAAGGCGATTTTCGTGGCAGCGGCTGGAACGTGATCAAAATGATTTGGGGCGGCTATTGGGATCCCTTGCTGGCAAGTGATAAAGAAGGGATCTTGCGCAAGATTATGGAAGACACCGTAGACGGTGAGTATCAGGCCTACAAAGCTAACGACGGTAAGTTTGTACGCGACCATTTCTTTGGCAAGCATCCTAAGCTGCTCGAGATGGTCTCGCGCATGAGCGACGAAGACGTCTGGCGTCTGAATCGTGGCGGCCACGATCCGCACAAGGTCTATGCGGCTTTTGCTGCAGCGTCGGCCCACACCGGCCAGCCCACTGTGATTTTGGCCAAAACGATTAAGGGTTATGGCTTAGGGCATATTGCTCAGGCTAAAAATCCGTCGCATCAGCAAAAGAAACTCGACATCGATACGATTCGCGAATTTCGCGATCGCTATAACATCCCAGTGCCTGACAGTAAGCTTGAAGAGTTGCCTTACTACAAGCCTGCTGAAGACTCTCCCGAAACCTTGTACCTGCACGAGCGTCGTAAAGCCTTGGGTGGCTATCTGCCTAAGCGTCGCACACGTGCCGACGAAAACCTGAAGGCGCCTTTGCTTGAAGTGCTTCGTCCTGTGCTTGAGCCCACCGCTGAGGGTCGCGAAATCTCGACCACACAAGCTTTTGTCCGCGTCTTGAATCAAGTGCTGCGCGATAAAGAGATTGGCCCACGCGTCGTGCCAATTTTGGCAGATGAATCACGCACCTTTGGTATGGAAGGCCTGTTTAGACAGATTGGTATCTATGCCCCTGAGGGTCAAAAATACGTACCTGTCGATAAAGACCAGGTCATGTATTACCGCGAAGCTGCAGATGGGCAGTTGTTGCAAGAGGGTATCAACGAAGCGGGCGCGTTTAGCTCTTGGATTGCCGCGGCAACGTCGTACTCGACCAACAACCGCATCATGGTGCCGTTCTATATTTATTACTCGATGTTTGGCTTTCAGCGTATTGGCGATTTGGCCTGGGCCGCTGGCGATATGCAGGCGCGTGGCTTTTTGCTGGGCGGTACCGCTGGGCGCACAACGCTCAACGGTGAGGGCCTGCAACACGAAGATGGCCATAGCCATATCTTCTCGTCGACGATCCCCAATTGCGTGTCGTACGACCCGACCTTTGCGCACGAAGTGGCTGTGATTATTCAGCACGGCATGAAGCGAATGATCGAAGATCAAGAAAACGTTTATTTCTATTTAACGTTGATGAACGAAAACTACCCGCAACCTGGTCTGACTAAAGGTGATGAGGCCGGCATTATTCGCGGCATGTATCGCCTGAAGAAGGGCGGTAAAAATAAGATTAAGGCACAGCTGTTAGGTTCAGGTACGATTTTGCGTGAAGTGATGGCGGGTGCCGAGTTGCTTGAAAAAGATTGGGGTGTATCGGCTGACATCTTTAGCGTCACCAGTTTTACTGAGCTGCGGCGCGATGGCTTAGATTGCGAACGTCACAACATGTTGCACCCAACTGCGAAAGCCAAGGTGCCTTATGTCAGTAGCTTGTTAGAAAAAACCGAGGGCCCGATCATTGCCTCGACTGACTATATGAAGCTTTTTGCGGATCAGATTCGTCCGTTTATGCCTAAGAGTCGTGCTTATAAAGTGCTGGGCACTGATGGATTTGGTCGCTCGGATTTTCGTTCGAAGCTGCGCGAGCACTTTGAAGTTGATCGCCATTTCGTGGTCTTGGCTACCTTGCGTGCACTGGCCGACGAGGGCACAGTACCTGTTAGCCAAGTGGCCGCGGCCATTAAAAAGTACGGCATTGATCCCGATAAAGCCAACCCGCAATACGCTTAATTAAAGAGATCCATTATGAGTAACATCACAGCTATTGAAGTTCCAGACATTGGGGATTTCGACACCGTTGAAGTGATTGAAATTTTGGTCAAAGTCGGTGATTCGGTGAAGGCCGAACAAAGTCTGATTACGGTTGAGTCTGATAAGGCCTCAATGGAAATCCCCACCTCGATCGCCGGTATTGTCAAAGCGATTGCGGTGAAGGTGGGCGATAAGATCAAGCAAGGCAGTGTGATGCTGAGTATTGAGGCAAGTGTAAGTGCGCCAAGTGCTCATGCCCCAAGCGCCTCTGCGCCCGCGGCGCCTGCCGCTAGTGCTGCGGCTACTGCGCCTGTCGTGGCCGCCGCAAGTGCAGCAACCGCTTCGGGCACGTCAAGCGCCTCTGCGCCAGCAGCAGCCAACACAGCTTCTGCGTCTGTGACAGCAACTGCGTCGCCTTTGGCTGGCAAGCTCGAAATGCCCGCATCGACGGCTGGCTTGCCGCACGCTTCGCCTTCAGTGCGTAAATTCGCGCGCGAACTCGGCGTTGATCTTGCCTTGGTGAAGGGTACGGGTGCTAAAGAACGTATCGTTCAGGAAGACATTCAAAACTTTGTTAAACAGGCGTTAGCGGGTGGCGCGACTTCATCGGGCTCTGCTTCGGGCGCTTCTTTGGGTGGCGGGCTTGACCTGTTACCTTGGCCTAAAGTTGATTTCACGAAATTTGGTGAAATTACTTCCAAACCCTTGTCGCGTATTAAAAAGATTTCGGGTGCTAATTTGCACCGTAACTGGGTGATGATTCCCCACGTTACAAATAACGACGAGTGCGATATCACTGAGCTCGAAGCGTTGCGTGTGACCTTAAACAAAGAGAACGAAAAATCGGGCATCAAAGTCACGATGCTGGCGTTCTTAATTAAAGTGGTCGTCGCTGCATTGAAGAAATTTCCAGAGTTCAATGCCTCGCTTGACGGCGATAACCTGATTTTGAAGCAGTACTTTCATATTGGTTTTGCGGCAGACACCCCGAGCGGTCTGGTCGTACCAGTGATTCGCGATGCTGATAAAAAAGGTATTTTGCAACTCGCGGCTGAAAGTAGTGAACTCGCCAAAAAAGCGCGTGATGGCAAGCTGGCTCCTGCTGAAATGCAGGGCGGTTGCATGTCGATTTCATCGTTAGGTGGCATTGGCGGTACGCATTTCACGCCGATCATCAACGCACCTGAGCTCGCGATTTTGGGCGTGTCAAAGTCTTATATGAAACCGGTCTGGGATGGTAAGCAGTTTGTGCCACAACTGACCTTGCCGTTGTCCTTATCGTACGACCATCGCGTGATTGATGGCGCTTCAGGGGCACGCTTCAACGCCTACCTTGGCAGTCTGTTGGCGGATTTCCGCCGTATCGCGCTGTAAGGGGGCAAGATGAGCAAACTGATTGATATCCCCATCCCTGATATCGGTGACTTTGATACGGTCGACGTGATTGAAGTGTTGGTAGCGGTCGGCGATACGGTCAAGGCCGAGCAAAGCCTGATCACCGTCGAGTCTGACAAGTCGTCGATGGAGATTCCCTCCAACCAAGGCGGCGTTGTCAAAGCAGGATTAGTCAAGATCGGCGACAAGGACAAGCAAGGTTCGGTGATCTTGCAGCTTGCAGACAACCCGAATGCGGGCGCCGCAGTTGACCAGGCTGTTTCAGTAGCGGCAGGAGCAAGCTCGACAGCCAGCGCAAAC
>Ga0114968_10003242_pt1 | contig 12239 bp, 9 predicted proteins | sample M_130807_EF_Meta_FD_87020 | JGI IMG/M metagenome (GOLD analysis project Ga0114968, IMG submission 87020) | Freshwater microbial communities from Lake Montjoie, Canada to study carbon cycling - M_130807_EF_MetaG | ecosystem: Environmental > Aquatic > Freshwater > Lake | place: Lake Montjoie... | reverse complement strand
CCACCGCGAGGGTATCGGGCGTTTCCAGCAGATCGGCAAACCGAGTGAATTTGCGGCCATCCATAGAACCGTTGCCAAGCACGATTTCCACGTCGTGCGGCACACAAGCAGCCATGGCAGCACTGTAGCGGTCTGCATCCACGGCCATCACCATGCCTGGTGTCAGTGTGCGAATAATATGTTTAAGTTTGTCGTAGTCTTTACTGAGAGTGGAGTAAGCGGGCGACTCGGGTCAATAAGCCACGCCGACCATCATGCAAGCCAATGCCATCATGGCGTGTTCCAGGCTGTTCTCGCTCAATATCAGTACGGGTTTGTCAACGCTCAAACCCCTGTCAAGCAACGCCTGTCCGATGCGCCTGGCCGCTGCCAGCGCTTGCGCATAGCTCAAGTGTTCCCAGTCACCGGTGCTGCCATCACTCAGACGCTTGCGTCTTGCGACGTAGGTTCGCTCGGGCGTGACGCGCGCCCAGTGCAGCAACTTATCGGTCATGCGTGTCGGGTATGGGCCCAACGCAACATCTGCCAGTACGTATTGCACACCATCGTCACGCGTTTGCACCTGCACGCTGGTGATGCCATAGCGCATAGGGCGGTATTTGGGCGTAGGCATTATTTATTCTCTACCTTGGCTGCGCGGCCTTGCAAAAATGCATCCACGCGTGCTTTGGCTTCAGGGGCGGCTTGGGTGATGGAAGACATCAGCGACTCGGTGACAAAGCCGTGGTCTGCCGCTTGTTCTGCGATGCGCGGTAACGCATGCATGAGCGCGTAGTTGGTCAGTGGCGCATTGCTGGCAATGTGCTTGGCAAGTTCCATGGCTTTGTCATACGCTGTACCTTGAGGCACTAGGTATTGGGCAAAACCTATACGTTCTCCCTCGACCGCGTTGTAAACACGACCCGTCATCATCATGTCTGTCATGCGCGCCACGCCAATCAATTTGGGTATACGCACCGCGCCACCGCCGCCGACAAAAATGCCGCGCGAACCTTCGGGCAGTGCATAAAAAGTGGATTCGTCTGCCACGCGAATGTGGCAGGAGGCAGCCAACTCCAAGCCGCCGCCGACCACTGCGCCTTGTAAAGCAGCCACCACAGGCACAGAGCCGAACTGTATGTGTTGAAAAGCTTGGTGCCACATGCGTGAATGCAGCATGCCATCGCCAGCGTCGCGCGATTGCAATTCGCTCAAGTCCAAACCGGCACAAAAATGTTCGCCCTGTGCATGCAGCACAGCGGCACGCGCATGGCCAGGCAAGGTAGCAAACACATCGCGCAACGCGAGCACCAGCGCGTCGTTCAAGGCATTGCGCTTGGCCGCACGAGACAGACGCACCACGGCAACGTTGTCATGCATTTCAAAGTGGAGGTCTGGGTTGGTCATGGGTATTTAAAAGTGTGGAGGCGATGAAAAATGCCATGTCTTTGGGTCATAAGCAAGTTTTTAACCGAGAGGAACACGACTGACTCAGCTGGTTATAGTCAATGAAACTATCTTAATCGACCATGAAACACCAAGACCTGATCGCCATTGACATTCACACCCATGCAGAAGTGAGTTGCTGGAACCCGTTTGACAATTACGGCGAAGAATACGACCGTGCCGCCGACAAATACTTCGGCTCGGACCGACGCCCGACCATCGAAGAAACAGTGGCTTATTACCGAGAACGCCAACTCGGATTGGTGATGTTCACGGTGGATACCGAGTCGCACATGGGCCGTCGTCGCATACCGAACGAGGAAATTGCCAAAGCAGCCCGCGACAACAGCGACATGATGATTGCCTTCGCCAGCATTGATCCTCACAAAGGCAAATTCGGTGCGCGCGAAGCAGAAAGATTGATCAAGGAGGAGGGCGTCAGGGGATTTAAATTTCATCCGACGGCGCAAGGCTGTCACCCCTACGACAAAATGGCATGGCCGATTTATGACGTGATCAATGCGTACAAGCTTCCCGCCATTTTTCATACGGGTCACAGCGGCATAGGCAGTGGCATGCGCTGCGGCGGGGGCTTGCGGCTTGCGTACAGTAACCCCATGCACTTAGACGATGTGGCTATAGACTGGCCCGACATGCAAATCGTCATGGCGCATCCCAGTTTTCCATGGCAGGACGAAGCTTTGTCGGTCGCCATGCACAAACCCAATGTGTGGATAGATCTGTCGGGTTGGAGTCCTAAGTACTTTCCGAAAAGTTTGATTCAATATGCCAACACCTTGCTCAAGGACCGAGTGCTGTTCGGCAGTGATTACCCGCTGATCACGCCTGAACGCTGGATGAAAGACTTTGAGGTGGCCGGTTTCAAACCCGAAGTGATGCCTGGAATTTTGAAGGGTAATGCGGTGAGATTGTTAGGCTTGTCATGATCGTGCATGGTGGATCAGATCAGCCTCCCGCAGGTGCGATAAGTCACGATGGGTTTGCATCATGCATCATGCTGGGGACATTGATGCGTTTGGAGTGAAATAACGCGCTTCATCTTGAAGCGCAAGTGCTTTATTTGAAGGCGTGACGCGCTTAATTGGTCCAATTAACATATAAATAAAAGTGTTATTGGAAACCAATACTGAAATCTACACGGGGAACTACTTAGACTCCGTCTGAAACTTGATCCTAGAATGAATTGAGTTACTTTTAGTCACCCTTGGGGAAGTCGCATGATTGTTCTTGCTTGGCTGTTTGGCATCGTTGTGTTCGTGGTCGTGATCGCAGCACTGGTCACTTTTCTCAATCACTTTTATCGCAAATCCAGTCGTGACGTTGCCATCATCCGAACCGGTTTTGGTGGTCAAAAAACCCTCATCTCAGGCGGTTGTCTCTCACTGCCTTTTCTTCACAAAATTGACGAGATCAATCTGCGCACCATACGCGTGGAGGTTCGTCGCGTGGCTGAAAAATCCTTGATTACCGAAGACCGTATGCGGGTGGATGCAGAGTTGGAGTTTTATGTACGTGTTCAGCCTACCATCGAAGGCGTGGCCACTGCAGCACAGTCGCTTGGTTCCAAAGCTTTCAATCCAGAAGGCATGCGCAATTTGCTCGAAGGCCGTTTCATTGACGCTGTGCAAGCCATAGCTGCCAGCCGCACCATGGACCAGATCCATGAAAAACGTTCGCTGTTTGTTTCCGATATTTCAGCTTTGCTCAAAGGCAATCTGGCTGAGAACGGCGTCGTGCTCGACTCGGTGTCATTGACCCGTTTAGACCAGACTTCCTTTTCTGCGCTCGATGAAAACAATGCGTTCAACTCGGTCGGTATGCGCCGTCTGGCTGAAATCATTGCGGTCAACCGCAAGAAGCGGGTGCAAATCGAATCCGAAGCCGATATTTCTGTTCGTCAAACGCAGTTAGACGCCACCAAGCAGCGTTTGCTCTTAAACCAGCAGGAAGAAGAAGCGCAAATCAGTCAGCGTTTAGAACTGGAAAAAATCAAAGCGCAAAGCGATGCCGAAACTTCCCGCTCGCGCGAGGAGTCACAGGCTGCATCCGAGGCAGCTCGCATTTCTCGTGAGCAAGAAACACGCATGCGCGAAATTGAAAAGCAGCGTGAATTGCGCAAGTCTGAAATCGAAGCCCAGCTCAACGCTGAGGTTCGCAAGTTGGAAAGCTCCATCACATTGTCAGTCAAGCAAGCCGAAGAAGCCCATGCGCAAGCGGCGGCAGAGTTGGCCCGTACCGAGGTGATTCTGGCGCAAGAAAAAGTACAAACAGACCGTGAGCGTGCCGTGGCCGACAGATCGCTAGAGATGGCGGTCAAGCGTGTCAAAGAAGCGGGTGAAGTGGCTGAGGCCAACGCCGCCACCGAAGTCACTGTGCTGCTCAAACGCGCCAAGGCCGAGGCTGAAGCCACCCACACACGGGCCGCGGCTGAAAAAGCACGCATGCTGGCCGAGTCTGAAGGCTCGCGCGCATTGATTGATGCTGAAAATGCACTCAGCACACCTGTGCTTCACATGAAACTCGAGCAATACCGCCTTGACCGCTTGCCTGAAATCATGTCGCACATGATGAAGCCCATAGAGAAAATCGACAGCATCCGCATCAACCATGTCAGCGGGTTTGGCGCGACCAATGGCGCTGGTGGTGCTGGCGCAAGCGGCGCGTCAGATGGCGGCGGCAGTGCGGGCAAACCGCCTGTCACCCAAGTCATGGACAGTATCTTGGGCATGGCTTTGCAGTTGCCTGCGCTCAAAAGCATTGGCGACCAAATTGGTGTGGACCTGTCAGGCTCCATAGATGCTGCCAGCGGTAAACCCGCAACCGGCGCAGACAAATAACACGGCTGTTTGTTTTCACTGGCCACGCTCTTAACTTACCCATTCCCTTGTTTTCGTTTCCCCAACCCACGAGCAATTCGCTCATTTTTCAGGAGTAACACCATGAGCTTTTCACGTCGCCAATTTTTGGCAGGAACTGGATCAGCAGGTCTGACCGCACTGGGCGCCACGATTCCCTTTGAGATGGTTTTGGCACAGGGCGCACCCATCAAACTCGGCTCCATTCTTGACAATTCAGGCAACTTGGATGCCTACGGCAAGCCCATGGTGATGGCCACCACGCTGGCCGCTGAAGAGATCAATGCAGCCGGTGGTTTGCTTGGTCGCAAAATTCAAGTGGTGCAATACGATTCACAGTCTGATATTGCGCTCTACACCAAATACGCCCAGCAATTGACACGCGATGACAAGGTCGACGTCACCCATGGCGGTATCACTTCTGCTTCACGTGAAGCGATTCGCCAAACATTCAACCGCGCGAATTCACTGTATTTTTACAACGTGCTTTACGAAGGCGGCGTGTGCGACCGCAACATCGTTTGCACTGGCACCACGCCTGCCCAAGCGGTCGAGCCGATTGTGGAAGTGGCATTGAAGCAATGGGGCAACACGGCCTATGTGCTGGCTGCTGACTACAACTATGGTCAGATCACCGCCAAATGGCTGACGCACTACATCACCAAAGGCGGTGGCAAAGTGCTGCAAACCAACTTCTTCCCGCTGGATGTGTCTGACTTTGGTTCGACCATCGCCAAGATTCAGCAGGAAAAGCCTAAGTTTGTGGTGGCTGCCCTGGTCGGCGGTGCACACATGTCTTTCTTCCGTCAATGGGCGGCTTCCGGCATGAACAAAAAGATTCCTTTGTGCTCTACCACCTTTGGTGTCGGCAACGAGCATCTGGCTTTGTCTCCCGCAGAAGGCGACGGCATCTTGATCGCTGGTAACTACAGCCAGGAAAACAACAATCCTTCCAACAAAGACTTCCTGGCCAAATGGGCCAAGCGTTTCGGCGACACCAAATTGGTTCACGAAATCGCTGTGTCTCAGTACCAAGGCATCATGTTGTGGGCGGCTTGCGTCAAGAAAGCTGGCTCTCTGGACCGCGAAAAAATGTTGGCCGCCATCGAGTCCGGCGTCAGTATTCAAGGACCGGGCGGTACGGTCACACTTGATCCGAAAACCCACCACGCCATTTTGGATATCAACGTGATGGAAGTGAAAAACCAAAAGCTCACTATCAAGCAGCAATTCAAGGCGCGTCCACCTTCAGATACGCTGCAGTTCTGTGACTTGCAAAAAAATCCTAAAGATAACAAACAGTACGAAGTGAAGATTTAAACCTTGTCGGACAGCGTCCCGGTTCCTGTGAATCGGGACGCGCAAGTTTCAGAGAGTAAACATGGATTACGCGGCAGTTGTACTTCTTGAAATTATTTACATGATTGCCTTTTTGGTGCTGACCAGTGCCGGGCTGGCAGTGGTGTTTGGCATGATGCGCGTGATCAATCTGGCGCACGGTGAATTCGTCATGATCGGCGGTTACACCACGATTGCATGCGCCAAGGCAGACATCAATATTTATTTCGCCATGCTGGTGATTGCGCCGTTGGTGGTGGGCATTCTGGGACTGCTGGTCGAGCGACTGGTGGTGCGTCAGTTGTATGGCCGCATGATCGACACCATGCTGGCCACTTGGGGCCTGTCGTTGCTCATGGTGGGTATCGTCACCTTTATTTTCGGCAACACGGCGGTGAGTGTGCCGGCGCCTATTCCCGGCTACGAACTAGGTGAGTTTCAAATGGGTGGCTACAACTTGTTCATCATCGGCATTGCCACCTTGTTGATTCTTTGTATGTGGTTGGTGATGCGGTTTACCCGACTTGGCTTGGTGGCCCGCGGCGCCATGCAAAGTGCCGATGTGGCTTCATCGCTGGGCTACGACCCCAAGCGCGTGTATATGTGGACGTTCACTGTCGGCGCGGCTTTATCTGGCTTGGCAGGGGGCGTGTTGGCGCCATTGACGGGTTTGTTGCCTTCGTCTGGCGGTGCTTATATTGCCAAGGCATTTATCACCGTCATCACTGGCGGGGCAGCGGTGATTACCGGCACCTTGTCGAGTTCCATCATTTTCGGCACCATCAATCAGGTGGTGTCATTTGGCTCAACCCCAGTCATTGGAGAAATTGCCATGCTGGCATTTGCCGTGGTGTTGCTGCGCCTGATGCCGCAAGGCATTACCGGTCGCTTTTTCCGTAACGCGCCATGATTGGAGACGCCGCCAATTTCTCCAGTGCCGGTCGCACGCACTGGGGCTGGATCATCGCCATCACCTTGCTACTGTTGTTGTTGCCCGCAGTGTTTGATACCAACACACCAACCTTGCTCGGCATTTGGGCCTTGTTTGCTTTGTCTCTGGGTTTGATGTGGGGTTATGCAGGTATTCTGAGTTTTGGCCACGCTGCGTATTTCGGCCTTGGCGCCTATACCTATGCCATCACTTCAATGAATTTGGGTGAAAGCACAGCAGCATGGATGCTGGCTATTTTATTGCCTGCGTTTGTGGCTGCCCTGATTGGCGCCATGATGTTTTACGGCCGCATCAGTGATGTTTACATGGGCGTGATCACGCTGGTGTTTTCTCTCATCATGGCCAAGTTCATGGGTGCCACAGCAGGAGATGCCTACAGCATAGGCAACGCACGCTTGGGCGGCTTTAACGGTATTCCTGCCTTTCCTATCTTGAATGTGCCTGGAGACCCGACGACACAAATTTACGGCGTGCCTCTGTATTACTTGGTGGTGTGTTGCCTGGTCTTTTGCTACTTGGTGTCACGCTGGGTGTTGTCCAGCGCCTTTGGCCGCATATTGCTGGGTATTCGTGAAAATGAGTCGCGCATTGAATTGCTGGGCTACAACGCACCGGCTTACAAAACAGCCATTTTTTCTTTGTCTGCAGCCATGGCGGGCATGGCCGGTTGTTTGTTTGCCAGTTGGGCAGAGATCGTCACACCGGCATTGTTTGGTTTGGGTCAATCGGTGGAAGTCATCATTTGGGTGATTGCCGGTGGCTTGGGTACTTTGATGGGCCCTGTCATTGGCGCGGTGTTATTGGGCACCATGAAGCTGTTGCTAGGCGGTCAAACCTTTATCGATAACTCGCTGGTGATTGGCGCCATCCTGGTCTTGGTCGTTTTGTTATTGCCTCGCGGTTTGTTACCCACTGTCATGGGTTGGCGCAAACAACAAGGTCAACGCAGTGTCAGTCGTGCGCGCAACAACAGCATGCGCCGTCGTGGGGGTGAGCGCCGTACCTCGCATGCCTCCTCAGACCATCACAAAACGGGTAGCGGATCATGAGTGAAATGATCGTCGAAACCCGCGATTTGTCTATGCGTTTTGGTGGCGTACTGGCTGTCAATAACGTCAATTTCAATTTGCGTGAACGAGAACTGCGTTGCCTTATCGGGCCCAACGGCGCAGGCAAAAGCACCTTGTTCAAATGCATGACCGGCTTGCACCAGATCAACCACAGCAACGGCCGTGTCTTTATCCGCGGCCATGATGTCACCGGCTGGCGTCCACATGAAATTGTGCAACTTGGTGTAGGTATCAAAACCCAAGTGCCTTCGGTAATGAACGGCTTGACCGTTTGGGAAAACCTGTGGTTATCGGCGCGGCGCATACACGGCAAACAAGGGGCTTCCACAGAGGTCGACCGCGTGGTGACCGAGCTCGGTTTGCAAACCCATTTGCGTCGCAGTGTGGGTGAACTGGCCCATGGTCAGCGTCAAATTGTGGAAATCGGTCTGGTGCTGTGTCAACGGCCCAAACTGGTATTGCTCGACGAACCCGCTGCCGGCATCACAGGTGCTGAAGCAGACAGGTTGGTGGAATTGATTCATGGTATCAACCAGCAAGCGGCAGTGGTGGTGGTCGACCATGATATGAATTTTGTCCGTATGTTGGGCGGCTCGGTCACTGTCTTGCACCAAGGTGCAGTGCTGATGGAAGGTGCCACAGATGCGGTCATGAACAATGCAAAAGTGCGTGAGGTCTACATTGGCAACCGGGCGAAATAAGCATGGCTGAGTCACACAACTCCACCGCAGATTCTTTTGAGCGTGCCGATGTGGTGCTGCAAGTCGCTGATTTGCGTGCCGGTTACGGCCGAGTGCCTGTGTTGCACGGTGTCAATTTGCAAATCCATGAAGGCGAGGCGGTAGGTATCGTCGGCCATAACGGTATGGGTAAAACCACGCTGCTCAAAGTCATCATGGGTTTGATGCCTTCTACGGGTGGACGCATTGAACTCGATGGCACTGACGCCACTGGCTCTGCGGCGCACCAGCGCTCGCAAATGGGCATAGGCTATGTACCGCAAGGGCGCGGCATTTTGCCTGGTCTGACTGCGCTTGAAAACCTGCGCATGGCATGGCGTGAAGACATAGGCGAAACCGAAGAACAATCGGTGGAGCGTGTGGTTGATCAATTCCCCCGTTTGCGTGTTTTGCTCGATCGCAAAGGTGGCTCCCTCTCTGGCGGTGAGCAACAAATTCTGGCCTTGGCGCGCGCACTGGTGCCCAAGCCCTGGCTGTTGTTACTTGATGAACCCAGCGAAGGCATACAACCCTCCATCGTCCAAGAGATCGGTGCTACCTTGGCCAGATTGCGTGACGAGTTCGGACTGGCGCTGATCATCGTGGAACAAAACTTGGATTTGGTGCTCGACGTTGCGCACCGCGTCGTGGTGTTTGAGCGCGGCACCATACTCAAAGAATTGCATGCCAGCCAATTGAGTGGTGGAGGCTTGAGCGAATTGCTTGGCATGGGTTCAGCCCGCATGACACACAGCCCGCACTCGCATAGTGCCAAATCTGCAAGCGCACACCACCCATCGGCAGTTGCGCCGTCAGCCCTTCACACTCCGCCTGCACCTGCAAGCGTCCAAGCCAGTGCAGATCATGTGCGTGAGCACAGTCGTCCATCGGTCAAATCTTCTTCTATCAACAAGCGGTCGCATTCAACCGCCATCGAATCTAAGGCCACCGGCCCCGGGGGAATCATGTCTACTGTCAAACGTCCTACTGTCGATCAGATGCATGCCATCGTCGAATCCATGCACATGAATATGTCATCGCGCGAAGTGGCGGAGTACCTTGAAATCATGGAGGGCACTTTCCAGTCCTATGACCGCCTGACGCAATTGCCCGACAACCTGCCGCCGGTCAGATATCCGCGTACACCTGGTATCAAACCAAGCCCTGCTGACAATCCGTTGAATGCCTGGGCGGTCAAGAGCGAAGTGCGCGGCGCCGCGCACGGGCCTTTGTCCGGCAAGCGGGTGGTGCTCAAAGACAATGTGTGTCTGGCGGGTGTGCCCATGATGAACGGTGCTTCTTCGCTTGAAGGCTATGTGCCCGATGTGGATGCCACCTTGGTCACGCGCATTCTGGATGCCGGTGGCTCGATTGCGGGTAAAGCACATTGCGAATATTTCTGTTTGTCAGGTGGCAGCCATACCAACGCCGCTGGTCCTGTGCACAACCCATATCGTTATGGCTACTCAGCCGGTGGTTCCTCCTCGGGTTCTGCTGCGTTGGTGGGTGCGGGTGAACTCGATTTGGCCATTGGTGGTGACCAAGGGGGTTCTATTCGCATGCCTGCTTCATGGTGCGGTATTTACGGCATGAAGCCCACCCACGGCTTGGTGCCTTATACCGGCGTGATGCCGATTGAAGCAACGATTGACCATGCAGGACCGATGACAGCCAATGTGGCTGACAACGCCTTGTTGCTAGAGGTGATTGCAGGTGCAGATGGTTTGGACCCGCGCCAATACAGTCCGCGTGTCGATCGTTACACAGCCGCCCTGGGGCGCGGTGTGTCGGGTTTGCGCATTGGCGTCTTGCTTGAAGGCTTTAACCGCGCAGACAGTGAACCTGATGTGGACCACAAGGTGCGTCAAGCCGCAGACCGTTTGCGTGCCATGGGGGCCATCGTGGAAGATGTGTCTGTACCTATGCACATGGATGGCCCGGCCATTTGGACTGCCATTGCCGTTGAAGGCTTGCAGGCACAAATGATGAACGGCAACGGCATGGGTTTCAATTGGAAGGGCTTGTATACCACCAGCTTATTGGACGCACATTCTGCTTGGCGTGCCCGCGCGGATGAGTTGTCGCCATCGCTCAAGGTGTCGATGATGGCTGGTGAATATTTCATCAAAAACTACCGTGGCCATTTTTATGCCAAAGCGCAAAACCTCAGCAGGGTATTGGCCAAGGCTTATGACGATGCATTGTCGAAATACGACTTGCTTTTGTTGCCGACGGTGCCCATGAAAGCCACACCGCTGCCGCCATCTAATGCACCGCTCAAACTCATTGTTCAGCGTGCACTGGAAATGCTCGGCAATACCTGCCCCTTGGATGTCACTGGACACCCAGCCATGAGCGTGCCATGCGGCATGTCCAACGGTTTGCCCATCGGTGTGCAACTGGTGGCCAAGCATTGGGAAGAATCCACCATTTACCGCGCTGCCCATGCGTTTGAGCAAGCCGGTGACTGGCGCAATTTCTGACAGACTTTGCAGTATCTATTCAGCAGGTAACAGACAAGGTGTCCCACAATCCATTTCTCTCAGATTGGGTCAAAGGCGGCGCGGATCACACGCTGAGCCCGCCGGGTTCGCTGTCGTTTGTTGCTGGCCCCACCGATGTGTCCTTGCACTTCATGACCATCCCTCAGTTGCTGGACCGCGCGGTGTTGCGTCATGGCTCACGCGACGCCGCCGTGTTTGTCGCGCAAAACCAGCGTCTGAGCTGGTACGACTTGCAGCAACAAGCCGACCACATGGCAGCCGCCTTGTTGTCCATGGGTATCAGGCGGGGCAACCGAGTGGGTATTTGGGCGCCGAACCGGCTGGAATGGTTGCTGACCCAGTTCGCTACTGCCCGCATAGGTGCCGTGTTGGTGAACATCAACCCAGCTTATAAAAGCAGCGAACTTGAATATGCGTTGAATAAAGTGCGATGCCGCATGTTGGTGATGGCGCGAGGCTTTAAGACCAATAACTACTTGGACACCTTGCGTCAACTCGCCCCTGAAATTGACCGGCCTGGTCAGGCAGGTGAATTGACTTCATTGCGTTTAGAGCATTTAAAACACGTCATCTTGCTTGACGATCTTTCTTTGTCGGCCAATGAAGCAGCCAAATTACCGGTGCCTGCACGCGCTATGCGTTTCAAAGATTTTTTACACCAAGCCGGTCCCGCCCAACATGCGCGGTTGAAAGATTTGTCGGCGGCGCTCGACCCGGATGACGCGATCAATATCCAATTCACCAGCGGCACCACGGGCAATCCCAAAGGCGCCACGTTGTCGCATTTCAATATCGTCAATAACGCACGTTTTGCAGCCAAGTCCATGGCATTGACGCATGAAGACCGCATGTGTATACCGGTGCCGCTGTATCACTGTTTTGGCATGGTGCTTGGTGTGTTGACCTGTACCGCCGCGGGATCTGCCATGGTGTTTCCGGCAGAAGGCTTTGACGCCGCAGCCACGCTTAAAACTGTGGTCAAGCAGCGTTGCACCGCATTACATGGCGTACCCACGATGTTCGTTTCCATGTTGGCCGAACCTGCTGTAGCAACCATGGATTTCAGTCTTTTGCGCACAGGCATCATGGCCGGTGCGCCTTGTCCTGTTGATACTATGCAGGCGGTGATGCGCACGCTCAACATGAAGCAAATCACCATCGGTTACGGCATGACTGAAACTTCGCCGTTGTCGTTCCAGTCGCATGTGTCAGATCCTGTCGAACGCCGTGTATCCACGGTTGGACGCATTCAGCCGCATGTGCAGGCCAAGGTGGTGGACGCGCATGGGCGCATGGTGCCAGTGGGTATGCCGGGCGAGTTGTGTGTGCGCGGTTATCTGGTGATGCGCTCTTAT
>Ga0114968_10003230_pt1 | contig 12271 bp, 11 predicted proteins | sample M_130807_EF_Meta_FD_87020 | JGI IMG/M metagenome (GOLD analysis project Ga0114968, IMG submission 87020) | Freshwater microbial communities from Lake Montjoie, Canada to study carbon cycling - M_130807_EF_MetaG | ecosystem: Environmental > Aquatic > Freshwater > Lake | place: Lake Montjoie... | reverse complement strand
TTAATGGTCGGTTAGCAGATATCAATTTTTTGCTTAGAGAGAGATTTGGTAATGAATTCCTTTTGCTTCGACAAAAGAAGATTGAAGGCTACCGAAGTAAAAATATTGCGTCCAACACTGATCGTGACGAAAACGATATTTCTATAACTGTCCATGAGATGCTGCAGCGATTGAATTTCTCATGCGCTGAAGTGTCTGATTCTTTGACGGTCAATTCCTTTTAATTGCTTTCAATTTCTGAATGACTTATCGGCTTTGAAGAGAACTGATAGTTGATAAAGTTGCTTGAGCTTTGGCGCGCTTCTGTCTTAATCGTTCTGCTGATAGCGCGTCTGCCGCACTGTCTTTAGACCTCTGTAGAGATTGAATTCTTGCTTGCGCCGGTGTCTTTGGTGTTTGATTAAGTTCTTCCGCCATCTCTCGCTTGACCTCCATTGGCGCTGAGACTAGTGCATGAAATCCGTATATGGCTAGGAACAGCCACTTTGCATCTGTTGCGCTCGGTGCTCTGATCTCTGTTGGTACGGCTCTTATCTGATCACCAACTCTTGCCTTTATTAATGCTGTGTATGTCTTCATGTACTTATTTATTCCGCGCATAAATAATTTATGCAATTTGAAGATGAACTTTATAAAGCTATAAGAGTTAACGCAGGTCTGGCGAAGATTCACAAGTTTTAGGCCGGGTAACAAGTTAGCTTAGACGCTAACAGGGCGATAAGGGGAGGTAAAAAGTAATTGCCCTAAATGTAAAACTAAAAAAATAATGCAAAGTTAAAGTTTAAAGACGTCTTTGGATTTCCAATCTGTCCATCAGGTTTAGATCAATCTACCTTGGCGCCTGCGGTCTTCACCATAGCGGGCCAACGAGCGATGTCCTGCCTTATAAACTCAGCGAAATCGGATGTTTTGAGGCTAACCTTAACGGACATGCCAATCGCTTCGACCCGGCTGATGAACTGTTCATCACGCGATGCTCGCAATGTTGCGCTATGAAGTCGCTCAACAATCTCCCGCGGTGTTCCTCTTGGCAAAGAGATACCTACCCATTGGAGCGTGACCACTTTGAGACCGAGTTCCTGCATGGTGGGTACATCTGGCAACAAGCCTATGCGCTGCTCGCCTGTCACTGCTAGCGCATTAAGCCGACCCGAGCGAATGTGCGGCAAAGCAGGCGCAAATCCCAACATACCAAGTGGAACCTGCCCGCTCACCACATCGACAATCGCCTGGCCACCGCCTTTGTAGGGCAGGTGTGCAATATCAATTCCGGCTGTAGCTTTGAATGCCTCGCCGCCGAGATGCTGAGCCGTGCCGTTGCCCGGTGTTGCATATGAAAGTTTTCCTGGATTTTTTTTTGCGTAGTCGATGAGTTCAGTTAGCGAGCGCACAGGAGCGCTCTGATTAGCCACTAGTACATGCGAGCCCACGGCGAGCATCGTTACTGGATCGAAGTCCCGTAATGGGTCGTGGTTAAGTTTGCTGTAGAGAGCTGGTGCGATGGTATTTGAGTCTGCGTACATAAGAGCGGTATAGCCATCCGGGGCCGCCTTTGCAACAAAATCAGTACCTATGTTTCCTCCTGCCCCCGACTTGTTTTCAACCAGCACCGCTTGGCCAAGTTCAAGTGCCAGCGGCCCTGAAAGGGCACGTGTGATTATGTCAAGTACGCCACCCGGTGCAAAATGAACGATGAGACGAATAGGCTTTTTAGAAGGCCAATTATCGGCCTGCGCACTCGCTGGTAGGTGGCAAACCAAAGCAGCACTCAAGAAAATTGATAAAGTTCCTAAGATGAGTTGTCGTTTCATGTCTACCCCCAATTTAATAATCAGGCCATACCAATTATTGGCAACCGCTCTTTCAACACTGGCCCTGGACGAGCTTGGATCATTTCCTCAGCTTCGCGCCGAAGTGTTGCGCCTGCGGGGTCATTGAAGAGATTACGCATCTCATCGGGATCCTCGCGTAGGTCGTAAAGTTCACCGGCTCCGCTTAACCGCTCGATAGTGCATTTCCAACCACGGGCTCGAACAGTTTGAAGCTCGAGCGGCACACCGCAGCGGGCCTCGCTGACAAACCATTCGCTGTGAGCATGATCGCGCGACTCAGTCCCATTCGCAACTGCAAGCAGACTTCGGCTTTGTGCATCAGAGTGCAGCGGCCCTCCGCCAATCTCCGCAAATGTCGCAGCAAGATCGAGAGTTGAGACAGGGTCAGTGATAACTTTTCCAGCTGGAATGCCTGGCCCCCGCATCAACAGGCCAACTCGCAGCAACGCTTCATATGGAGTTGGTCCTTTCAAATATAGCCCATGATCGCCCAGCAGATCACCGTGGTCGGTGGAGAAAACTACCAGAGTGTCCTGATCAAGCCCTTCGTCCTTAAGCGTAGACAGCAAACGGCCCACACTGTGGTCAATCAATGAGATCATGCCGTAATAGTTGGCGGTCATTTCGCGAAGTTGAACCTCGGTCTGATCCGGCGCTCGCGACAACTTAGAACGGAATCGTTTTGCCGCCTCATCGCCGCCTGAAGGTGGCCGCTCGAGCGATGCGCGATGCCACCAGGGGCGAATTTCGAGGTCTTTGTGTGGTTCACGCGGCAAATCTACCTCGTCGGGGTGATATAAATTTGCCCAGGGTTCAGGACAGTCAAAGGGATGATGTGGGTCGGGCAGCGACACCCACATGCAGAAAGGCCGCGACGTGTCGCGCTTTTGCATGTAGCGGATTGCTCGGTCCGCGCACCATGTGCTTGAGTGCCAGGCGACGGGCAGGGCCGATGACCATGTTTGCGCAGCTCCGGTGATTGGTTGGGTCGCAGTTTTCCAGAGCTCAAAAACCTCCATCGGCACCCCGCGAGAATAAAGAAACCGCTCATAGTGCATGCCCTTGAGTGGATCGGTCGGAGCAAGATGCTCAAATAGATGTCCAAGCACTGTTAGCTCTACGTGCTCAAATCCCATGTATGGGCCCTGCCATTGAGGTCCCAGCTCGAAACAACTGTTGTAGCACTCAGGCGTATGACGTGCGCTGAATGTGTTAGCTGTTGAAAAATGGGCTTTGCCAATGAATGCAGTGTCATAACCGGCTCGAGCAAGCGCTCCTGCAAAACCCTGGCCTCCGGTTGACGCAGGTAAATCGATGCCGTTATCTACTACACCGTGAGTTAGGGGCAACATTCCGGTGAGCATTGAAGCCCTGGAGGGCTGGCAAACCAGATTGGGGGTGATGCATGTATCAAATCGTGTCCCAGCCTCTGCGAGAGCATCGAGATGTGGGGTCTTGATCCTCCTACGGCCGGTAAATCCATAACAATCTGCTCGATGCTGATCAGATGTAATGAAAAGAATGTTGGGAGGCTTTGTTTTAGGGGGCATCATAAAAATAAATTTTTATAAAAGAAATAATGATTTATCGTGCCTGGTTTAAATCATCATGTAATTACGTATAAACCCTCATTACGGATGTCGTCTATTCACGGGTCGGATATTAGGAGTTCAATTCGTACACAACGCGTGATGAAGGAAGGTTGTGGTTGGTGAAAATCAAAGCATATTTCCTACTGCTCAAATATCAAACTCTGTATCTGTATCTCATTAAGTAAATTTAAGACAACATATAAGCCTAATTTTCATTAGTAATTACACGTTTTATTACAGATTAACTGGTCTGAGTGATATTCAATACCTGAACTTAATTTTTAACTTCATTCAAGTCGTCAACAACCAATTAGGTGCTTCAAAGTGTATGAATTTTTAACCGTAATTACGCTGAGTTTTTTTCTGAAGTAGATCTGGTGAGTTGTAGCTTTCTTAGAGATGGCGGAATGTAAAACTCTTGAAAATATATAGTGTGAGAAAGTTCACGGTCTTTTCGTGAAATTTCAAGCAACGCCAAGTTTTGAACCGAAGGAAATTTCATGGCGCGACTTACCGAACTAGGACTTTCAATAACTTGAATTGTTATTAGCTCATCCCCCCATGTAATAACTGACTCTTTCTCTAAAAGAGTTTTAAAGTTGACACCATCTAATTCTTTTAGGTTAATTGATGCCAGACGCTTAAAACGTCTAGCATCAAAATAAAAACGATTAAATACATTGAATTCATTGTTAACAGTTAATAGGCGATCGATTCGTGTGATCAGCATTTCTTTTCCAGAAAAATGATCGCTCCAATTTCCATAAGCCCTGATAACAGTACGACTAAGGATATGAGAGTAAAGAGTCAAAACCTCGTCTTTTTTGTCGCTCAAAAACCGAGCATGAGCAACGTCAATAATCCGCTGAGATTTCGCATTTACAAAACTTCCACTTCCTTGCTTTCGCGACAACGTTCCATCGCCAGCAAGGGAACTTAATGCCTTTTGCACGGTGCCCAAACTATATCCGCTTAACTGAATTAATTCTGCTTCTGTAGGTATTCGATCACCAACTTTCCACTCTCCTTGATTGATAGATTGACTGATCGCCGAGCTCAGAAGTACGTGCAAAGGTTTATCGTTCGTGTCGTGAGCAATGCTGGATAGCATTTTCTTGAGTTTTTTAAGCTTTACTGGCTCAGTAGGTAGTCTAGTTTTCATTTTTTTAAATCTACTTGACATTCATAATGCTATATAGCATTATGAATACGTCTAATGAATTAATCAAGGGGACGTTATGGCTTTAGATTTTTCTTTCTCAAAGGAACAAGATGACTGGCGAGAGTATGTGCGAGAGTTCGCAAATAAGGAATTAAAGCCTCATACACAAGACTGGGACTCTTGTGCGATTCTCCCTCGAGAGGCAATTAGAGCTATGGGTAAAGCTGGTATTTTGGGTGTAATTGGCCCAAAAGATTTGGGCGGGCAAGGGATGGACTACGTCAGCTTAGGGATTGCTATTGAAGAGTTAGCCGCTGTTGATATAAGTTGCTCATTGATTGCCTGGCATCAGGCTACGCATACCCACTTTCTTCCGGGATGGGGGGAGGATGTTATTCGTCAAGTACATGCTGGAGAGTGTGTAGTGGCTTTGGCAACTTCTGAAAAAAATGCTGGATCAGATCTGTCTGCAATACAGGCAACCGCTGAACGCGAAGGCGAAGATTACATATTAGAAGGTGAGAAGGTTCACGTTAGCACTATTCCTGGGGCTGATATCTTGGCAGTATCAGCTAAGGTGCACGTAGAAGGAGAAGACAAACCCAAGATGATTTTGCTTAAGGTGCCAACAAACTCCAAAGGAGTAACAGTTGAAATGGCAGAACAAATGGGTGCTAAAGCTCATTCACTCGGTACAGTTAGATTGAATCAAGTTCGGGTTCCTGTAGCAGCCACTTTGGGAAATGAAGGCGAAGGAAAGTCGTTGATGTACGCCCGCTTCAATGTTTCTCGATGTCTCTCTCCAATAGCCGCTCTTGGTTGTGCAAGATCTGTACTCAAAGAAACAATCAAATTCGTCAGCAATCGTCATGTATTTGGACGTCCGATAGGAGTTAATCAGTCCATTAGTTTTCCAATAGTTGAACACCACACAAGAATTGAAGCTGGTCGATTATTGGCATATAAAGCACTCGTTGCGAATGATAGGGGTGAAGACGCATCAGAAGATGCAGCAATGGCCAAATGGTTTGGCATTTCTACTGGTCTCAACACTATCCAAGAATGTTTACAAATGTATGGAGCTCAAGGCTATTTGAAAGAGCAAGGTATTGAGCAAAAACTACGTGATGTACAGGCTTTTTTATTCACTGGAGGAACCATGAATATCATGAAAATATTGCTTGTCAGGCATGTCATGGGGCCAGAGTTTGCTGGGCTAAGGTCATGAGCGGTCCCTTACATGGTTATCGAGTCCTCGAACTAGGATCTACAGTAGCAGGACCCTTTTGCGGTCGACTTCTTGCAGACTTTGGCGCTGAAGTAATAAAAGTGGAGCCACCTGAGGGCGACCCAGTGCGCACTATGGGCAAACATGTCGACGGTCATTCTCTATATGCTGCAAGTATTTTGCGTAATAAACAATTGGTATGTCTAGATTTACGCAAGCAGCAGGCTCGGGACGTTGTGAGTCGACTCGCAACTAATTGTGACATTGTTGTAGAAAACTTCCGACCCGGCACACTTGAAAAATGGGGGATTGGTTACGAACAATTGTCTGCGCTTAATCCTAAATTAATCATGGTGAGGATTAGCGGTTTTGGTCAGACTGGTCCATATCGCGAGCGTCCTGGATATGGCTTCCTAGGCGATGCTGTTGGTGGAATGTTGCATATAAACGGATACCCAGACCTTCCTCCCGTTAGAGCTGCAGTGCCAGTAACTGACATGCTTACAGCGGTGTACGGCGCACTAGGCGCAGTAATGTCTTTATTGTCTCGCGGAGTAACAGGGAAAGGACAGGTGGTAGATGCTTCACTTTACGAAAGCTCTTTCAGTCTTATGGAGTCTCACGTTATAGCTTATGACCAGTTAGGAGTGGTTGCAAATCGAGCAGGTACCCGACTACCTGGAAGTACGCCAAACAGTCTTTACCCAACCGCAGATGGGGAGTACATCGCCATGGCTGCATCGAGTGATCCAGTTTTTAAAAGGCTAGCGCAAACCATGGGTCAATCCGAATTAAGTGAAGACCCTCGATTTTCCACAGCGATGGCTCGTGTCGAGCATCAGGATGTATTGGATGATTTGATTGGGCAGTGGACTTCCGGTATGCCCATCAACGACCTCGAGGCATTACTACACCAGAGCGATGTCCCCGCATCAAAAGTATTTACCATGGCTGACATTTTCCAAGATTCACATTTCCATGCCCGCCAGTCCATTGTTCGCGCTCCTCACGATGCACTAGGCCTAGTAGCAATGGCGGCACCGGCGCCGCGACTTTCAGCAACGCCAGGAGAGGTTCGCCATGCAGGACGTCATGTAGGTGCCAATACGCGCGAAGTCTTGTCCAAAATAGGTTGCTATTCAGAAAGTGACATTGACTCATTTCTGCAATCAAAAGCCGCCTTTCAGAAAGAGCTTCTATGAAACCTGGCAATATCCTATTCATTTTTTCGGATGAACACGATCCTCGATATTTAGGTTGTTCAGGACATCCTTTTATTAAAACACCTAATCTCGACAAACTTGCAGCAGGCGGTACACGCTTTACTAATGCTTGGACACCATGCCCGGTATGTGTACCTACAAGAGCCAGTCTAGCCACGGGTCGCCATGTTCATGAAATTGGCTACTGGGACAATGCAATTGCCTATGAAGGTCGTATACCAAGTTGGGGGCATCGATTACAAAAAGCTGGTATCAATGTTGAGTCGATTGGGAAGTTGCACTACCAAGATGCTGAATCACCCACAGGATTTGATCGTCAGCATGAACCAATGCACATCCTCAATGGCATAGGACAACTATGGGGATCTGTTCGCGATCCCATGCCTCAGCTTGCAGGAAAGTCAGCCCTTTATGAAAAAGTGGGACCTGGTTTATCAAACTACAACCGATACGACATAAAAATTGGAGACTGCGCTGATCAATGGTTACGTGATAAAGCCCAGCAACCAAATGACCAGCCATGGATGTTGTATGTCGGCTTCGTAGCACCTCATATGCCACTTGTAGTCCCACAAAAATACTTGGATCTCTACCTAAATCAAGAAATTCAATTACCAAAACTTTTACCCAGAAATGGGTATCGCCGTCATCCTTGGGTGGAACGTATGGCCAATTTTTGGGATCATGACTTGACCCTTGGTAATGATGAGCGCCGCAGGCTTGCTATTGCATGCTACTTTGGATTGATCTCCTTTTTAGATGATCAGATCGGGCGTTTGATACAAGCGCTTGAATCTACAGGTCTAGATAAAACTACTCGTGTTATCTACAGTAGTGATCATGGGGACAATTTAGGCACCAGAGGCCTTTGGAATAAAGACGTTTTATATCGAGAATCCACAGGAATTCCATTGATCATGGCTGGGCCTGATATTCCAAAGCGGGTATGTTCAACAAATGTTAGCTTGGTAGATTTGTTCCCAACCTTTCTTGAAGGAACAGGGGTATCACCAAGCGAAGAGGACTTGTCTCTGCCAGGTCAGTCGTTATTTCAATTAGCACAAAAGCCTGATGACGTTACTCGAATAGGCTTTAGCGAATACCACGCTGTTGGAGCTGAGACTGGGGCCTTCATGCTGACCCAAGGGAAATACAAATTTCATTACTATGTAGGATTTCGACCAGAGTTGTTTGATCTAGAGGTAGACCCCGAAGAGACACACGATTTAGCTGAGTTACCACAACACCAATCGACTATTCAGTATTTTGAGAATTTGTTACGCCAGCTGCTCGATCCCGAGGCTGTAGATAGGCAGGCCAAGAAAGATCAAGAAATATTAGTTAACAGGTTTGGCGGAAGAGAAGCTGCATTAAAACTGGGGTACCCAGGAGAGACACCTACAGATCAAAAGTTTAATTAAGAAACCATAAAAGGAGATTGAATCATGAGACTCGTTATTAAGTTGTGCCTACTTCTTATTTGCTGCCTGACTGGCATAAGTAGCGCTCAGACGTATCCCAACAAAACTGTAACCATAGTTGTGCCTTTCGCTCCAGGAGGGGTGACGGATGTAGTTGCACGTTTGTACGCACGCAAGCTATCTACTTTGACGGGTGGTAACTTTAATGTAGAGAATAAAGCTGGAGCAGGCGGCACGATTGGAACTGATTTTGTTGCGCGCGCGCCAAAGGACGGCTATGTCTTGGGAATGATGATCGACTCACACACGATCACTCCAGCGCTGATGGCCAAATTAAGCTATGACCCCATTAAGGATTTCACACCTATCGGCATGATGGCACAAGGGCAACACGTCATAGTGGCACATCCCTCCTTTGCTCCAAGCACTATTAAGGAGTTAATTGATTTTGCAAAAGCTAAGCCTGGGGAACCTTATGCCTCCTCAGGAACCGGCACGGCCCAGCATTTGGGAATGGAAATGCTCAAACTTAAGGCCGGCATCGATTTGACGCATGTACCCTACAAAGGTGGAGGTCAAGCTATAAATGACGTGGTTGGCGGTCAGGTCAAAGTTGCAATTCTCGGCATTGCACCAGCTTTACCCTTCATCAAAACTGGGCAATTAAAGGTGCTTGCTGTGACAGGTGATTCGCGGCTAGCACTTTTCCCTCAGACTAGTACGGTCAAGGAGACTATTCCAGATTTCGTAACGCTGCAATGGTTCTCAATGATGGCTCCAGCTGGTATTCCGAAAGAAGTGCAAACTCGATTGCATGAATTATTGGGACGAGTCTCCCAGGATCCAGAGATCCTTCAGCGATTGACTGCAGTGGGATTAGATGTGCAACTGAGCGGGCAGCCCGGAGACCTTATTAGATTCATGGAGCAAGATATCGCTAAGTGGCCAATATTAGTCAAGGCCGCAGGCATTAAGCCTGAGTAAAAAATACTAAAAAAAGAAAGACAAGTCATGCGCTTGACTGATTTAGAACAATCCATGCTGGACGGTAAACAAGGTGAAGCTGTACGTGAAGCTTTGGCGTTCCAACTTGAAGTGGGCCGATTTTTTGGGGCCGAGAGATTCGTACCAATCACCAATGCGCATTTGATGGGCGATATAGAAGTAATGGGAAACGCTGGACTGGGATTGTTAAGGCGCTTGTCAGATCACCATGGCCATTGTGCTGTTTCCACTTCTACGAATGCTCGCTGTATGCACTTTGGCGAGATAGATGAGCTAAGGCAGGATATCGTTGAGATCGAAAAAGAAAAGGAGATTGTTCGACATATAAAAGATATGGGTGCAGTGGCTACAGACACGTGCATCAATTATCAAACTGTATATCAACCAAAGCTAGGTGAGCACGTGGCTTGGGGCGATACTGGTACGGTGATTTATGCAAACTCTGTACTTGGAGCACGAACCAACTATGAAGGTGGAATGTCAAGCTTCGCTGCTTCGCTTACTGCTCGAACTCCAGCGTATGGTTTTCATCTTGATGAAAACCGTCGGGGTACCTTACATGTAAATGTAAAAGCACAGCTAAAAGATACTGCAGATTGGGGAGCTCTAGGAAAAATCATCGGACATCCAAACCAAGATTATTTTTCTGTGCCGGTATTTCACGGAATTGATGAAATGCCTTTGTCTGACCACTTGAAGCATCTCGGAGCTTCATTAGCAAGTTATGGCTCTATGGCCATGTACCACATGGTAGGTGTAACGCCTGAGGCTATGACCTCCGCGCAAGCATTTAGCGGACGTAACCCAGACCATACTATTGAAGTGACTAATGCTGATATTGCATCTGTTTATTCAGCATATAACTACCTTGAAGCTCAAGCAAATATTGTAGTTTTTTCTGGCCCACAACTATCAATCTTTGAAATGCAAAACATAGCAAAGTTGTTTGAGGGACGACATGTAGCAACTGGTATGCATGTGTTTGTCACGACAAATCATGCGGTGTGGAGTGATGCCAAAAGACTAGGGTATGTGGAAACTCTGGAGAAGTCGGGTGTAAAAATCCTACAAGGCGTTTGCTTTTACATTTTGCAGCGACTTACACAAATTCGGGAAGAGAATGGATGGACTAATCTAATCTCTAATTCGGCCAAATTGGTCAATACGATCACCGCGCATCGCTTCAATACTATTTTGCGAAAAACCCATCAATGCGTTGATATCGCTTGCACCGGTGAATTAACATGAGCACAAAGTTACAACTAAAGCGGGCATGGGGGCCCACTGTTGAAGCACCAGTTTTGGTAATGAAAGAAGGATTTAGCCCCCGCTACGATCTTGACAGATGGACCGGAGTGATCTCACGAATAGGTCACACTGCTGAGGGCCAATCAATCGTAGGAAAAATTCTTATTATTCCAACTGTAAAAGGTGGTGTAGCGGCTGGTTGGGCTTTTTATGACCTTCTTCATAAAGGAATTGCGCCTTTAGGCCTTGTATTTGGAAAACTTAATCCTGTGATGGTGCAAGGGGCGATCCTTGCAAACATTCCTATAGCTGATGGATTAGATCAAGAATCAATGCTCATGTTGCACAGTGGCCAAAATGTCAGATTTGATCCTAGTAATAAAACTATCACTATAGTAAATTTTTTGTAGATTTTTGCGTTGCTTTCGCACTTATTAAGTGCCGAGCAAGTGCGTGCTTCAAATCAGCCCTACAAGCGCTGATCAGGACTTCCAGCAATTAGGGTGTTGGAGTTATGCAAACGATGAGCTTTAGCCACTTTGCATCTGTTGAGCATGGTGCTTTGATTTCTGTTGGTACGGCTCTTATCTGATCACCAACTCTTGCTTTAATTAATGCTGTGTATGTTTTCATACACTTATTTATTCCGCGCATAAATAATTTATGCAATTTAAAGACGAACTTTATAAAGCTATTTGCGAGGCTTATCCGCAGACAACTGTTCGATCCATGAGTAAACGAATGGGCATGAGCGATGGCTACTGGAGCAGTATCTCTGCTCAGGGACTCCAAGTATCAAATGTTGCTCTCATAAGGCTGAACGAACATCTTGAGGTTCGCTGCGTTCAACTTGATACTGGTAGTCATAGATTTCGACAATTAAAGGCAATCCAGAAAATGATCGCCAATGAGATCGTTTCTCGGTTTGCTCAGCAAGTTGAGTCTATTGACCAAGTATGGGCTGAAATTTCTTCTCTTGCATCGATTGAGCATGATGCTATTTCTAATAGTTACGGAGCTATGCCATTCGTGATGCTTTGTAGCTAGGTAGCAGGAATTTGAACCCAGACCATGCTGTAGTAGGTTGACTTTCTCTCCTGCTTTATCTCCCATTCACTGCTTGCGCCACTTTGGATCTGAGCGCTGGAAATTCAAAAATAATTGCTGTTAACGTGTGTCCATTTGGACGTATTTCGTTTACGTGGTTTGAGTGATTACAATCTTCAATTACACGTTTTATTACACAGACTATATATATGTAATTAAACTATTGATTTATATATGATAATTTATATACGTATACGTTGCAAATCCGTGTAGGTCGGTTCGACTCCGGCTCGAGCCTCCACCATTCAAAGCCACTGATTCAACACAGTGGCTTTTTCTTTTTCTTCATTCAATCGTTCAGCACACTTGAACACGGTTTAGATGGCTTTATGCGGGTGGGTTGCAGGTTAGGCATGGCTCTCGTTCGAAGCAACTTATTTTGATTAGGCCCTAGTCACCAAGTGTCGGGTTGAACCGACAGCTAACGGTTGGGGCTGTCGTAAGAAGATGCAG
>Ga0114968_10003229_pt1 | contig 12273 bp, 10 predicted proteins | sample M_130807_EF_Meta_FD_87020 | JGI IMG/M metagenome (GOLD analysis project Ga0114968, IMG submission 87020) | Freshwater microbial communities from Lake Montjoie, Canada to study carbon cycling - M_130807_EF_MetaG | ecosystem: Environmental > Aquatic > Freshwater > Lake | place: Lake Montjoie... | reverse complement strand
CCTTGAAATTCAATATTCTTTACTGCATCAACTTGACTGTCGTAGTTATGCGTGATTACTGGCATTGGGCGTCGTGGTACGCTTGTTTCTACAAAGGTTAAATCATACCATTCTAATAACTCACATGAATCAGCTCGTGTTCTAAAACTTGGAACATGCATAAAGAATGTGTCTCCAAACTTTTCCCCGTTGCTGGCAAACACATGTAACATACCCGCCTGCCACTGCTCAGGATGCCATGTAAAGTCAAAGTTGGTGTAGTCACAGATGCTACTGCATATCCAAACAAACTCGTGTTCGGCAGGAATACTTTTAGCCAGGCGGCGCAGGGTGTCAAGATAGTTGTCAAAGTAGCGGCTGGACTTTGCGGTCCCGGGTATTTGTCCAGCATTGCCATCCATGTGATCAATTTCATATATTGCCGAAGCAACATGAATTGCTTTGACACGTATTTGATCTACATATTTTGTATCAACTGCATCCGGTACTGCATATTGTGGGCCACCTGTTTTTTGATGCTGGGTCCCAAATTGATATATGTAGGGAGGGTCTCGATGATCTGGGTGCCAAGTGTAATCAAACTCAGCAAACTCTCCCACAGTGGGCAATATCCAATGTCGATCTATAGAAACTTTTTCTGCTCTAGGGAATGCCACATACTTTACGTTTGTTGCATCAGGTGTAACATACTCTGGGCCACCAGTCAACTGCCATTGTGTTCCAAACTTGTAAATGTAGTCAGGTTCAGCTGGATCTGGGTGCCAACTATAATCAAAAGATTTTGGATCAAGTCCTGGAGGTGTATCCCAAAATTCAGTACTGGGCAATCGTGTGATAACTTCTTTGTGATAATTAGTGTCATTATAGCCTTGACAAGGTACAAGATATGTGCCTGAATCTTTTTGATGTTGACTGGCCCAGGCATGACGTTGATGTGATTCCCAAGGTACCGGCTCCCAAAGAAAGTCCCACGTACTGTAGTCCGATAAGTAATTTACCCACCAAAAATATCTAGTACGACTTAGAGTTTGTGCATGTTCGATAGAGCTTGCTTCGCGTTCATGAGCAAATAAGTTGGGCTTGCGCCCCGAGTAGAATATATCAAACATGATAAGAATAGACGAAATTTATAATAATACTTTCTGGCCCTACATTGATCAAAATGCGCCATTGACTCGATTGTTTTTCTGTGACCCACCTGGAAGAACCGACCCTGACGCATTGTTTAACATTGGACACGATGTTACTGAACTTAATTATATATTCTTACACGACCAAGAGCCTATACATTTGGATATACATAAACCATTGTTTGATGAGGTATTCCGAAGAAACAAAGATTTGAACAATGGCAAAGGCCCTAAACATTCTGCAATAATAACCAGTGAGTTTAACAGTGAAGCTGTACAGCAAGTATGTAGCCAGTATCGTTGGAGACCGTATTATTATTTTTTTCACGGCTGGGCTGCATTGGATTGGTACCGCGGATATAATCGATCATATTTAATGATGCCACCAGAATTAAGGCGTATTAGGTCTACATTTATTGCACCCAATCGCATTGTAGCCGGGCGTAGACAACATAGATTATTGGTATTGTACCATATTTTTAAAATGGGGCTGACACAAAATTGGATTAGTTGTCCCGAAACATGCCCGGCAGAGAATATATCTGTGTACGATGCTGTACATCCGTTAAAGCAACACTACCCTGATATTGAAGATGTGTTCCGGCAACAATCATTGCCAGTAAGTTTTCCCGGGGAAAGCAATGCGCCCATGCATAGTTGCTGGCTTAGCTTGTTTGACGAGTGTTCTACCAGCTTGTTGTATCTTGTAACTGAAACTTTGGCCACCGGGAGCAGGCAACACTTAACTGAAAAAACATTTAAACCTATTTGCTTGCGTATGCCGTTTGTATTAGTAAGTACCCAAGGCAGCTTGGCATACTTGCGTCGTTACGGATTTAAAACGTTTGACAAATTTTGGGATGAAAGTTACGATGATGAATCCAACGATATTGTGCGCATTGAAAAAATTGCAAAACTACTCAAGCACCTCGATGGGCTAGCACACAAAGAAAAACAAGAGCTGTTTGATAGCATGCAATCAGTGCTGGAGCACAACTACCAACATTTTTATAATGGTGCATTTGAAAAACTGCTGTGGGGCGAGTTAGAAAATATGTTTACCAATATCAAACGAGACTTTGCACCGTGATAACTATTTGCTACGAAAGTATGGTAACTGATGCTGTAGGATATCCCAACCTAGCTCACCACAAGGCCCAACCTTACACACCAGAATGGCGTAAATTTGATCAACACTGGCCTCGCACAGTACCCCTTCGTTTGCTGATGTACACCACGGATTATAACATAGTAACAGTCAATGATGTATTTGAGCGTGCCTGGTATCCCATTGGCATAGGTTGGTTTGATTTTGACTATGATTACTTTGCCAACATGTCTAGTGCGGCTCTAGCCCAAGTATTACAGGGGCAACTACAAATACTATTTTACTATCATGAAGGTGATAATCCCAAGCGTATAAAGTATCGATTGGATAAACTAGCCGATCGTCATCGGTTACCCAGGAATTGCTACACATTTGTCAGTGCTAATAGTACGGCCAACCAATACAAGAATTTTGTGTACTTCCCAGACCATGAATTTTTCTTTCGGTTTATTAATCGCCGCCAACTGCCGGTGAATACTAAGCCTGATGTACTTCATCGGTTCACAGCATTAAATCGCTTGCCCAAATGGTGGCGAGCCACCATCATCAGTGACTTGCTACACCAAGGACTATTAACGGATAGCTTGGTAAGCTTTAATACTAACAACACCACTATTGACGAAGATGAAAATGATAATCCCATACAAGTAGACGCCATAGATGGTTGGCGGGCACGTACACAATTCTTGATGCAATCTCAATTACTGTGTGATCAACTTGATGCTGGACAGCAAAACGATCATCATGTCATCAACACAGACTTGTATACTCACAGTGCATGCTCAATTGTGCTGGAAACACACTTTGATGTGGACCAAAGTGGTGGTGCTTTTTTAACTGAAAAAACGTTTAAACCCATCAAATATGGACAACCGTTTGTAATTGCCGGGGGGCCGGGTAGTTTGGAAGCGTTACGAAACATGGGCTACCGGGTGTTTGATAATGTTATTGACAACCGGTATGACACTATATTAGACAACACACAAAGGTATTTTGCATTGCGGGCAGCCATTGAAGGCATTGCCAACAACAATGATTTTTACCGCATGTGTCATGATGATGTGCTACATAACCAGCAAGTATTTGCTGAGCGTGCTCATGCTCCAGTAAATACTTTAATAGAGGAACTTAAATGTCGCTTACAGTAAAAAGCTATACCAGCTGGCAACCATTAGAAGAAGTAATTGTAGGTCGGGTACACACGCCCGACTATTTTGACTTTATTGACAACGCAGAAGTGCGCAATCAATTGGCACAGATTCTTAACGAAACGGCCGAAGATTTAGATAACTTACAAAAAACTCTTGAGGAATACGGTGCTGTGGTACGTAGGCCCACACTGCCAGATCTAGATATATTTAAACATACACAACTTACACTGAACTGGGCTCCGGTACCACCACTAGTGCCCAGAGATTGGCAAATCACCCTAGGAGAAAAGTTGTTGCGTGTATTACATGTTGATGAAATGGATGCAATTTGTCAAGATTACGAAACATTGCAGCCAGGCTGCGTCATAGATCCACACAAAGGAAAATACATTGCCAACCATGTCATGGCCAATGCAGTGGCCAGTTGTATTGTACGTGTAGGCACTGATGTGTTCTTTGACCGCAGTGAATGGCTTACCGAAGAACAAATGTATTGGATCAGAGATAATGTACTGGACTCACGTTATCGTGTGCATCGTGCGCAGACCAATGGGCATGGCGACAGTGTGTTTGCTATACTTAAACCCGGAGTCATTTTAAGTAGCTTGCACGATCATGACATTGACTATGGCGTCAGTTTCCCAGGCTGGGAAGTAAAACGATTATGGGATCCTAGCATATTAGCAGCCATGGAAGTGGGCAAGTTCAAATATGAAAACTTCAACGAACGTTGGTATGTACATGGTAGGGAACCCACTACAGAGTTTGCCACATTTGTGGACACATACTTGACAAAGTGGACTGGCTTTGTTGCCGAAACAGTGTTTGATGTCAACTGTTTGGTGTTAGATGAACAGCACGTTATCTTCAGTGCTTACAACAAGACTGTGTTTGATTTTTGTGCACAACATCACATTGAACCCATTATATGTGACATGCGCCACAAATACTTTTTTGATTCAGGCATCAGTTGCTGTACACAAGACATACGTAGACGCGGTGAATTAGAAACGTATCTTTAAGATAGTTTATTCATCAAACGATTAACTGTGGCTGCACGTTGTTCTTTGTTTTTCTCGCCCAATACAACTACTACAAACTCGTGTCCCTGACGATTTAGTATTAATCCCATACAAAATCCAGCAGGATTTGTAAAGCCTGTTTTGCTTACTACAATGTCTTTGAACTGGGTCAGTATGTTAAAATTAGTATTAACAAAGATGACGGCACGTTTCTTTTTTTGTGCTGGTAGTTGTACTTCTTTTAATGTAGTAATACTGCGTATAAGTTCATACTGGTTGGCAGCCTTGAACATTGCCCCAACTTCTTGAGGTGTGCTGACATTAAACACACTCAAACCTGATGGATCATTAAATTGTGTATTTGTCATGTTGAGATCCCTGGCCTTCAGATTCATTGCCAACATAAAAACACTTCGACCGCCAGGATGACTTTCTGCCAGTGTTTCGGCTGCGGCATTATCACTTCGAACCAACATGGCATGTAATAACTCAAGTCTTGAATATTCACGCCGGGGCAAATGTGTGGTAGCACGTCTATTATTGATAGCAAGTAGCTCGCTTAATGATGCTGTGCTGTCTAATACCACCATTGCAGTCATTATCTTGCTTAAACTGGCAATGGGACGTTGTGTGTCATCGCCTTGCTGACTTACAATGCGATTGACAGAGAGATCATACACCAACGTAGCCGGAGTAGCCTGTACAGATATTGAAAATAAAACTAAAAGTGCTGTAAAGAATTGTTTCATGATACAACCGTAATTCCATATAGCGTTTCAAACCGATCTGCGTCTGCACGATCATTTACCATCGGCTCTCCACGTATGTTCAAACTAGTGTTGAGTAACATCGGGCAACCTGTTTGATCGTACCACGCTTCTAACAATTGTCTAATTCCTGAACCATCTGATGGCACAGTCTGCACTCTACTAGTGTTGTCAACATGGCAAACAGCAGGAAATAGGTCAGGATGCCGGCATCGAGCAATTGTTTGCATGTATCTACTAGTACCAAATCCAACGGGCATGTCAAAATAGTCATCGACGTGCTCTTCTAAAATAACCGGGGCAAAGGGCCTAAATTTTTGTCTGCGTTTGATTTCATTTACACGATCTTTGATGTCTACGCCACGTGGGTCAGCAAGGAGACTACGGTTACCCAATGCACGGGGTCCGAACTCGGCTCGTCCACTAGCAACCCCAACAATTCCAGTACGCAATAAATGCCCCATTGCAGTGTGGACAGGATAAGCGCCAGCAATGTTGCGGCCCAGAAAAGCAGTATTCCAATGTAAACGGCCACCGTAGGCAATAGCGGCGGCACCAAGACTAGAACCAGCATCACCAGGACAAGGTAGTATCCAAATTTTCTCAAAATATTCTCCAAGGTGGCGATTGGCCAGACAATTTAATGCGACTCCACCCATGTAAACTAGATTAGAGCTCCAGCCAAAGTCTCTGGCACGACGCATCACATTATTAATTAGTTCTTCTGTGACAACTTGTGCTGTGCAGGCAATATCTTCATTGGTGGCGGATTCTAAAAAGGAATTGTCAAGTCCCAAGTGCAGGTTGTCTTTGAATTTGATGGTAGACTCATTGTGCACTAGTTTAGAAAACATTTGCTCGTACCATACAGGTCTGCCCCATCCTGCCATGCCCATTGTAATGTATTCTTCATCCAACGGATGCAATCCCACTCTTTTGGTAATTGCACTATAAAACAATCCAATGCTGTGCGGGTATCTTTGGTGCCAAAGTTTAAGATATGTGGCTTGTCCTTTGGCATCGTATTCTGCGCCCCATATACTAATTGTATCCCATTCACCCACTGCATCAATCACCACCACAGTGGCACGGTCAAATGCGCTGGTTTGAAATCCAGCGGCTGCATGACTTAAATGATGATTGTACGAACTTGTAGTGGGCAGGTACTGCATGGCCGCGGGCACTTGTTTTTTTAATATTTGCTGTACAGTAAATTTGTCCCATTCAATGCCTTGGCCAGCATACCATTGCCGTAGTTGCTTGAGCCAAGGACGCTCGTAGTAGGCCACATGATCTATGCTGTGTGCAAGTGCATCCGTTAACAGTTCAGAACAGATATTGGCATCATTCTTTTGTTTTGAATAACGCTCACTGTGCCCGGCAAAAAGTATATCACCCGTTGAATTAATTACGGTGGCAGCCGCGTCATGAAACCCTGCACTAATGCCAAGTATATTCATTTGTAAATAAATGGATCGCGTTTGCGAAGTTCTTTTAATTTTCGACGATAGCGAATTTCCAATTTGATTCTGTCGTATAATCTACGTAGCCATGTCATGTTGTTTTCCTTGTGTGATAATCGTAACCTGGACGCATACGAAGTATTTGCTGTTGTTCGTAATCAGCGTCACTCCAACAGTAATTGTACACTGCTCGAATCCCGTCAACTTCTATGGAGTATATATCTAAATGTTCACCCATGATATTCCATATTGTTTGGTAGTCTTGGGTGCCAAAGCTTTGTTGTAAATTGACTTGTCCAACAGGTAGATGACCTAGACTTAATTTGATGTCAGTGGGATCTAAATTATTATCAATTAACCATTCTCGAAAGGCCCCAATTGTTTTGTCGTGCCAGGGATGAGCTCCACCTGTTACAATATCATTGCCCCATTCTATATCAAATTCACCCGAGTAATATTCTAAGTGTGTAATTGCTTCACACACTGTGTCAGTTAGTTCCGGGGCGCCTTCATCTCTAAACACTTCCATCAGTGTTTTACCAATTTGTGCCCAGTGCATGTATACACCTCCAAGCACACGATCATAGCCATTTGTTAAAAATCCCTGTCGATGTGTATCTTCTAGCGTGTAACGAGGTGCATTGATCCAAGTGGTGATTTGACTGGGACGAACCCAAAATGGATTGTTGGCAGCTTTGCGCAAGCCCAGGATAAGATTTTCCATTTCGTGACAAATGTTGTTCAATTGTCGGATACTGTATTTGGTGGCATAATCAGCTGTCAGGTACCAAGGGCTAAAATTGCCCACAGTACCTTGCAATATTTCAAAATGATTGTGTAACTGATTAAACAACTCATGATTAACACCTTGGGGACTGTGATCATGTGCAAACACGTTTTCCGGGGTAAACACTTCTTTTATGTGATATCCAGCAAGCCCACGATTGACCTGAGCCACGTGCCGGTTCAACGTGTCGCACAGATATTCAATGTTGCGCCCAGTGGTGGGAAACCCCATGAAACAAAAGTTCTTTTCCAGGAGATTTCCATTCTGAAGCAACAACTTTAATGCTTGTATCCAGTCATGGGCTAACTTGTGATCTGCAACATCAATCACATAGTCTACTTGATTACTTTTATTTAAAGGATCACGTAGCACAATCTTAATCTGGGATGTCATTCCACCACCTTAATACGTCGGGTCTCTCACTGAGTATCTTTTCCATACAAGTCGTGCTGGATCTAATACTTTCTAATTTTAACACACGAGCCTTGCCTCGAGCAAGCCCTGCTTGATATGTATCTGGCCATTGTTCTGCAAAGGTGGGTCGATTTTTTAATTGTAGCAGTACATCACGCATGGCACCTGCGGAGCGGCCTGCTATTTCGGTTAACCATGGATCTAGTAACTCCCGGGGCAGAGACAGGGGACTCATAATGATGTCGGGACTGAAGCTAAAGATAACTTTGGCCAAGATATCTACACCCAATTCTTGTGCTGTTTGATTTATACTGTCTACTTCAAACATGCCTGGCAATGTCAACGTAAAATCCAGGCGCATTTGCCGTCGGTTACGTGCTATGTCCAGACCCTGTTTAAAGTTAGTTATAAAGGTCGGCCAATTGAGTCCTGTGCGGATGTATTCGCCGATTTCTCCTGTTCCGTCAATGCTGGCGCAGATTTGCCAGTCGCGTATATTACCCAGCAAATCAGTATAAAGACGCACACCTCGGGACTCCACCTTACTAAGGTTTGTATTGTATCTTGCGTAAACACGTGGTCCATCTCCTAGTTCAATTATTCTTGCCATGTACCGCCAATGTTGTTCATACATTAGAGGTTCACCGCCCACCCAATATATTTCTTCTACACGGTGTTCTTCCACGGCCTGGGCAAACTCTGCTTCAATTTGCTGGTCTTGAAAACGGGTAATTTCTGTTCTAACTTCAGGCAGCATCCACCCATTCTTTGGGTTGGTGTAGTCAATCATGTTGTGCTGGCGCTGTTCGCTTTCCCAAGCACTGCTCAACATGTCTCCACAGGTTCTGCATTTAAAGTTGCACAAGTTTGAGAAACGATAATCCCAGCTAATGGGCTTCATTGTGGTGTAACCAGACTCGTCTGTGGTTTCGTCGATTCGATCATAATGATGGCGGAACAAATGCCAAAAGTATGTGCGATACACATCTGTATTTAACAGTTGATCATTGCAGACTTCGCATTCGGGTAAGATTTCTCCTTTTAACATACGCTGCCTAACACTGCGCATGTGATCACTATTCCAGTGATCGTCTAGTGTGATGGGAATGTATCGGCCTGTGCCTGCTTTTGTGTCAATGTATTGTGCAAAGTTTTGCGCTGGCTCGCGGCTGGCACAGCACATTCTACGCTCAGTTTGTGGACTTAGATATGTGTGCACCCAAGGTGCCATGCACAGTGAGTCAGGCTTTGTCATAGTCAATTAAATCAGCCAGTTCAGGGGCAACCGCACGTAGACTTTGATTGCGTCGACGATCTAAGTTGTGCATTTCCCGGCGCATCTGCGCTCCGTCGGTGTCTGGACCATTCATCATAAAATCAATTATGCGATCAAATTCAACTTGAAATTTTGCAGGAATATCAGCTGTGCGTAAATGATCAGCAATAGCTTGTTTAGAGTTGGCAGGCAAATTGGCAATGCTGAAATACCAGGCATCGTGCATCATATTCCAATATACAAAATTAAATGGCCTGTGCTCTAACCACTGTGCAACCTCGTCAATATAGCGAACATTGAATACATTTACTGTGGTGCACACTTGTAACTGTATAATGGCGGGCAAGTAACGTTTCAATTCAAAGAACTTTGCAATATTCGCTTGCACTTCCGCCCACTTTGCATTGCTACGCTGATATTCAAATCTTTCACCCAGGTCATCAATGCTGAATGCAATTTCAACAGTTTTAAAATGTTGCCAAATTGATTCAGCGTTGTCGGGAAATATGGTACCATTTGTATTGTAGTGTATTTCTACTTGGTGTGCAATGCCACGGTCTACAATGCCCTGAAGCATGTCAAAATGCTCTTGGATCATAAATGGCTCCCCACCTGTGAATTCAATATATCGAATTTCATTTAATGAGTCATCAATTTGTTGCCAAAATTGTGTGTTTTCACGTGGCCAGGCTCCGGCACGTAGCATTTGGTAAGCATAACTGGCTTTGCGTTTCTCCGGGAGTAAGTTGTTGATTTCTTCTGTGGCAAATTGACTACTGCTCCACGAGCCACATATACGACATTTTAAATTGCAGATGTTGCCCAACTTGAGATCCAGGAACATCAATGGTCGGGCCGCTGATGTCCAGGGTTGATCTGGCAGCATGTGCTTGAGTCGTTCCAATGTGTGCATACGTTTACTTGTACGGCCCGCATCTTCTTCGGCCCAACAACGTCGGCAGGTACGTGGCTGTTCTTTGTTTAAGAACTGCTGACGCAGATTTGTCATTTCATTGCAGTTTTGTATACCGGTAAAATCAGCAGTGCTTAATTCAAACTTATTACCAGCATCATCACGTAGCTCGTCATCAGCTAGACAACAAGGGCGTACTGTGCCAATGGGACTGGCTTCTATACTGATCCAAGGCAACACACAAAACTTGGGATGTGGGATCATTGCAGGGCCTTTAATTCTGGTAAGGCATCTTGCCAAGACTCGTTTCGTATACTATCTAGCTCATGAGTTTTGCGCCAAAATGTATCAATTAAATGAGTGTTGTCTGTGGCGTTCATAAAAGTAATGGCGCTTTCAAAACCCACAGTGGCACGTTGTAGCGGATCTCTATCACTGATCCAGTCTAGGTGTTGACGGTATTTGTCTTCTAATCGTTGTTTGTATTCAGCTGGGGCAATGTCTATTCTATAATAGGCAGGATCTTGTAAGATGTTTACATTTAAATCCTGTGCGCGAATTAATCCGTGTGCCACCCACTCTCGATGAAAGTCAGGCAAATGCCATGCATTCATTATGCTCAATGTGGGACTAATGTAAAAGTCTACGTTGGGGCAAGTACGTATCATATCGTAACGATTTTTTACAACGTCAGCCCACCGGGTCCCTTTTCTGATATATTCAGCAGGGTGCCCAAGGCCATCTAAACTGGCTCCCACTGCCACACTTTTAAATTGCCGCCAATATTCAAATACACTGCGTCCTTTTAAATCCGTGTGCGTGAAGTTTGTGTTGTATATTAACCTGACATCAAAGCGTCCACGCTTCACAAGTTCTTCAAGAATGTTGTAGTGTTCTTCCATTAACAACGGTTCACCACCGGCAAAGTAAATTTGCTCTACATAGTCCAAATGGGGTTCTAGTTGCGTCCACATGTCTGTTTCTGTGCGGCCAGCATAGTTTAATACTGTATTGCGATCTTTCCATTCAGGGCCTGCCAATTTGGATTGATCTTGATACCATTGACTGCTGAAGATATGTCCACAGCTACGGCATTTAAGATTACACAAGTTACTGAAACGGATGTCCCAATAAGTCATTTCAAAAGGATTCTCCGCCAGTTTCTTTATGTGATGCCCGTGGTGTTTGTTTGCTGACCTGCGTCCTGAAAAGAATCCTGATTCTTCCTGCTCGTAGCAACGTGTGCAAGCGGCATGCGGTGTTTCACTCAACATGTCCGCACGTAGTTTCTGCATGGGCTTGTCCTGCCATATTTCCTCAAGTGTGTTTGTTCTACAGTTGCCCACAACCCCTGGTTTCATTTCAGCATGGCAGCAGGGATAGGCTTCGCCGGTGGGATAAGCGTGTAAATGGATCCAGGGGTAGATGCAGAATGTTTTACTGTCTTTGAGCAAGAACTGCTCACGCTCAGTTAGCTCTGTGGGCTTGACCAAGTCTGTTGAATTATAATTGTAAGTCATACCATTCTTTTAATTTTGGAAATGCTGCCGCAAAGTCTTTTCCTCGGCGTTGATCGTACTGGGCGTAAAACTGTCGAAAGTCGTTGTGCAATTTGGGCATATCAAATGCATCACTATGCGGTGTTTTAACAACGTCCAGGTAATCAATTAATCGTTGAGTATGGTTTAATTCATGTTCTTGCAACCAAGGATTGGCACGATTCTTATAAGCCCATTCGGCCAACACATTTTTATATTGTGTTCTAAGATCATCTGGTAATACAAGTGCACTTTGAAAGCTGGGGAAGCGCAGGATGTTTAATGTAAAATTAACACGCTCGCGCCCGTACAATTGTTTTAAGTCTATTAGACGGGTCAACAGTTGCGGCAACGAATCCAAACACAATGCATTAATAGTACACATGACATGCACAGCCTTGACAGTGTTACTTTTTAGTAGCGCATGTACGTTGTCCATCCATTGTTTGTAGTCAAGGCCGTCACGGATGTATTCAGCCTGTGTACCAGTTGCTTCCATGCTGGTGTATAACTCCACGTGTGGAAGCGGGCGTATTGCTTCAATAAACTCGTTTAACTTGTTGGTGTCAAATCCCAGATTACTATTAATGGCCAAGCGTGTTTTACTCTTGCCTTGATTTGTTTTAAACCACTCAATTAACCGCCATGTTTCTGCCGACATCAACGGCTCGCCACCGGTTATTCTGAGTTCTTGCAGTGTTTGG
>Ga0114968_10003226_pt1 | contig 12278 bp, 13 predicted proteins | sample M_130807_EF_Meta_FD_87020 | JGI IMG/M metagenome (GOLD analysis project Ga0114968, IMG submission 87020) | Freshwater microbial communities from Lake Montjoie, Canada to study carbon cycling - M_130807_EF_MetaG | ecosystem: Environmental > Aquatic > Freshwater > Lake | place: Lake Montjoie... | reverse complement strand
AATCTTTTAAACCCTTTACATTTTACACCTTTTAACATTTCAAACGCCGATTATTTATAAACCTTTTTATAAATAATTATTTGTATATTTTCTTTACTTTTCTTGTTATATTCCTTGGAACATATTTTTCAGGTCGTTCATAAGCACCCTTGAATATATTTTCATATTTTTCCTTTGGTATTTCACCAATTACCTTATTTATATTTTCCTTCAAGTTCTCATACTTTAACCCATCTAATTTTTGTAATCTTGATTTCAACATACTAAAATAATTTTCTATGGAATTGGTAAAATGTTGATAAGGAACAGCATATAAAATATTATTATGTTTATTTACTAATGCTTTTATTCTTTCGTTTCTATGTGCAGAAGCATTATCTAAAATAATTAATTTATTCCTTAATTTACTGGTTATATTATGCTCTAAAAACTCAATTAATCTATCTGTATTTATTCCACCTTTTTCATACAAATCCCAATTTACAACACCATTTATAGAAATAGCAAATACACCAGTATATTTTTTGAATACTTCTTGTGATTGTGTTTTTATTACACATCGTTTCCCTTTATTACTATAACAATGGTTTCGTTTTTGTAATGATTTTATTGATGTCTCGTCAATACAAATAATATTCTCTATTTTGTATTTTTTCACTTCATTATAAAATTCTTTTATTTTTGAGTTTATATCAATATCTTTTCCAAATCGTTTTACTGGTTCGTGTCTAATTCTTGTAAGTTTCAAAGTAATATTATTATCGCGAACAACTCTAAAAAGTTGCATAGTGCTTATGTCAGCAGTTTTATATTTATCCTTTAGTTTTTGATGTAATTCTTGTAATGTAATTGTTTTATTTTTATTTATTTCATCTACTAAAAATTTAACATATTCTTTTTTGACTTTATAAGCAAGTGGTTTTCTATAATGAATATCTACATTTCCATCTTTTTTGTATCTTTCTACCCAACGCATTAAACTTCTTGGAGAACATTTGAATATTTTACAAACATCTTCTTGCGTTTTATCTTCCACTAAATAGTATTGAACCGCTGTTAATTTGTAATCATTACTTTTATGAGTAGGCATAATTAGTATAATATATTTATAGTAATTATTTTTATAATTTAATTAGACATTTACCAACAAGATTACTTTGATTGTATTTTTTTGCTAACTCTTCGTTTTTATCTATAAAGCAATCATAACATAAATTTCGTTCTTTATAACTATACGATACTTTTTTATAACTATATCCTTTATTACAACCTCCTACACAAACTTCTGGTTCATCATCATCGCATTCTTGTATATTTTTTAACCAATACGATTTCTTAAATAATTCTTTAATGTTTTTGTTTCTATCTTCAAATCGTTTATTCTCATTCAATTTAACTTGCTTATCTTTTGTATATTCCATAAAAAAATTACAGGGTTCGTCATCAATATCAAATTCTTCTCTTAATTTATCCCACATATTTTTTTTTGCACATCTAAAATATAAATAATTTTTATCTTCATTTTTTTTAATATCACAAGGTAATCCACATTTACATAAAGGCAAATCCTTAATATAATCATTATCAGGATATTTATATTCAATATCAAATCGCGTATATTTACCACCTCTAATTTTATTCCATTCATCTTTATTATGTATCATTAAACATTCGGCAATATTATTTTCAGCATATAAATTATCATATTGATATTCGTCGAATTCATCATTAAAATCTCTTAATTTGAAACCCTTATAATTTTCGTGCCAAATACCATCTATAATTTTATTAACATAGTCATTATAATCAATAAATTTACAAATTGTATCAACTTTATAGATAGCAACAATTTCTTCTGGTATATAATTTGATGTATTTGAACCTCCTATGCCTCCTTGATGTTCCCAAAATCTTCTGTATAATCTTTTAGTTTCACCAACATAATAATAATCATCTTCGCATCTCAAAATATAAACCCACCTCATAATTAATATATATTGTTTGATTGTTTTTAAGTTTATTCATTATGTTTCTTTGTTTCACAATGTCGTGTAAATAATATTTCTGCATATGTTCCAAAATCACATTTATCACAATAATACTTAAATTCTTTTTTTCTATCTTCTTTTGTTGAATGATGTGTTAAACAATGAACCTTCATACAAGTCAAATTATTTGTTTTATATTCACAATACTTACATTTTGGTTCTAATACTTTATCACTTCTCGTTTTTCTTTTTCCATTATTTTTATGTTTTTCACTTTCTATATGTTGCTTCCAGTGTGCAGGATATATACATTTATAATTACACACTTCACAATAAAATTTTATTTCTGTTTCATTTGGTATTTCCATTTATTTATAAATATAATAATTATAAATAAAATATATTTAAATCTTTTGCGTTAAAATAACTTAAAAATAAAATATTTATAATATATATAAAATGAAAGTGAAGAAAAAGAAAAAAGAGGAGTTCAAAGAGTTTAGGAACAATGAAAAGTCCGCTTACAAAACTTTCAAAATTCCGCTAAAAACGATTTTGTTAAATCGTGATACGATACAACAAGTCATAAATCATTTGGTTTTTGAAATGAATGATTTGGTTATTCATACTTACCAGTTTATTCGTTTGTATGTTTTAGACAAATATACCAAAAATCAACCATTACCTACCATAGACGAAACATTTATTTTATATTGTATCAAAACATTAGGATTAAGAGACAATAGAGGAAAGAAAGGAAAAGATACTGAACTATTGGAAGTATTAGAGCAATTCTATAAAACGGAATACCAACCTTTACTGAACCACGAAAAAACTAATTTGAAAAATACTACTTTTTTATTGCCTTATTTAGCAACACAAATACATACTTCTTTACATAATAATTTTCAAGAACATTTCATTCAACACTTTTTACGATTTATTAACAAAACCACAAAAGAAATAACAGAAGATAAAGCAACTTTATTTCATTTCAAAAATAAGTGTTTATCGTTAGATGAAACGGATGAAATATTTTCAAATTGGAAACATCTTCATTTACCTAATATTTTACCAACTGAAATCAAAAAATCAATTCATTACGATATTAAGGTTAGACCATTTGAATACTTGAAAGGAATGTTGTATATGAATTCTGTATTAGAAAAACAAGAAAGTAAATTATTTCAACCATTGCCATTAAGAAACAATATTATTCCAAAACATATTATTTTAGATACTGCTTCTATTATTAATTTGTTTTGTCCTGAAAAAGATAAAGATGGAAATAAAACAAAAAAAGGTGAATTATTGAGTAATGTAAAAGATAATCAAAATGAAATATGGTGCAACTTTTTAGATATGAAAAATAAAATATTCAAGAACAAACATTATCACTTTCATAACCAAATACAAACTGATGGAATTAGTAGTTGTTTATTATTTATTAGAAAAGATTTGAAAGATAAGAAATGGGGTTCAAGAGTTCCTGTTTTACAAGAACAAGATTTTCATACAATAGAAGATTTATCCAAAGAACAATTGGATACTTTGAAAGACAGAAATATTGTAGGTTGCGACCCTGGTAAGCATTCATTAGTTTATATGATGGATAAAAAAGGAAACAAATTAGAATATACTGCATCACAACGAAAAATAGAAAGTTATGGAAAACGAAATCAAAGAATATTATTACAAGAAAAGAAGAAACATAAAATTATAGAAAAAGATACAAGATTATCAACGCAAAATAGTAAATCAGTTAATTATGAAAAATTCAAAGTGTATCTCGTAGAAAAGGATAAATTAAATAAAGAAACCACAGATTTTTATAAGAAAGAAGTTTGGAGAAAAATGAAATTTAGACAATATAGTTATGGTAAGAAAAGCATTGATACATTTTTGAATAAAATAAAGGAAACATTTGGAGAAAATATCCTCATTGGGTATGGAAATTGGAGTAGAAGTAGTCAAATGAAATACATAATGCCCACAATGAATAAAGGATTAAGGAAACTAATTCATAAAAAGTATGATACAATAACTATTAATGAATTTTATACATCTCAAAAATGTTGTGAATGCCGTAATCCATTAAAGCATTACAAAGATACAAAAGGAGTAGAGATATACAGATTATTTACTTGTTCTAATTGCGTGAGTTGCGAAAACAAAAATGTCGTATTTAGAACAAGGGATAAGAATTCTGCTATAAACATATTGAACTTAACTGAATGCTGGATAAATAACCAATCAAGACCAGTAGAGTTTCAATGTGAAGTAAAAGCATCGTCTTTCACCTGTGTAAATAAAAAAACAGGGTTAAGTAAGACAATCGGCGTTAAGAAACAACAAAATAAGCACGCCTGTTGATTTTACATTTTTAAATTATTTTTTATGCCGTAAAATCGGCGTTTGAAATGTTAAAAGGTGTAATGCAGGTTTTTGGCTTCAACTTAATATGATTACAAAAGGAGGTGATATGCTTTCATGTGTTAACCCTTTACTTGAACAATCGACCAATTTGGTCGATTTTCAATAACGGGTGGAACTCGTTCCATGAACAATAATACTATTATGTTTAGAAAAAAATAATGGGTAGATGATTTTATAATTTACAATATGCGTATAACATATACTTTTGTAAACAATATAGAAAAAAATCAATAGCTATACTGTCCGGACTTAGCTCAGTTGGTAGAGCATTTGACTGTAGAGGTTGTATATTTACTATGTTAATATAGCAAGTATATGTAAAAAAAGATATCTGTATGATATCAAAATGTCGCTGGTTCGATTCCGGCAGTCCGGATGAATAATATTGTATAATATATAATATTATTTTTTGTTTTATTTTTGTTATTCACATAGTGGTGTAAAATGTAAAATTTATCCATATACAGAGCGCATTTCAGCATATGTCATTGGACGACCCGTTTTTTCTTTGAATTTGTTCGCACCTTGTTCCATGATATTCATTAAAGTATTTCCAATATCATTTGGTTCTATCGGTTCAGTTTGAATTTTTTTATCTAATTCTTTGAGTTGATCATATCCATTTTTTTCCAATTCATCGAGAATATCAGATATTTTATTATTCGCAGATTCATGAATTTCAATGACAGTATCATTATTTGGAAAAATAGTTTGCGCATTTGAGTTGTTATTTGTAATAAAATTGCCCATACTTGTATTATACAAATCATATAATATAAAAAAGTGAATTCGATTTTATAAAGTCATTCGCCTATTCTGAGATCTATTACATCGGGATATTTAGATTTCATAAGCTGAATAAGTTCTTCTGCATGCAGCATTTTTGTATTTTTTAAGAGTTCGGCAGATTCTTTGATTAAATCGCGCGCACCTCGAATAATAAATTCGGCATACCCATATGCATCTTCAATGAGTTTTATAATTTCATTGTCAATCATTTCTTTGTATTTTTCACTACCATTTGGGTAGATAATAAGTTCTCCCATTCCATAGTAGACAACCATTTTATTTGCCAATTTTAATGCTTCTTCAAAATCATTAATAGCACCAGTAGTTACAGAAATACCATAAAATACTTCTTCTGCAATGCGCCCAGCAAGCAATATCATAAGATGTTCAAATAACGCATCACGTGTATAAATATTCGAGTTTTGATTTTCAAAAACAGTATATCCCGGCGAATTGGGTGCAGATAAATTGATGATGACTTTTGTGACATTCGAGTGATGTTTGCACAATAGCCCCACAATTGCATGACCCATTTCATGTATAGCAATATGGTCAATAATATCATTTGTAAATGCATGTTCGGTAGGTTGCCATCCGACAAGAATTCTATTGAGAACAATATCAATATCTTCTTTTAAAAACACTTCGCGATTGTCTCTCAATGCATTCAACATGGCTTCATTTAAAAAGTTCTCAATTTGTGCACCAGAAAACCCTGCAGTCATATCAACAAGATCCTCAATAGATATTTCGGATGATCGTGGTTTCCCAATCGCATGAATATTTATGATAGCTCTTCTTGTTTTTTCGTCGGGATTATTGATAAAAATGCGCTTATCAATGCGTCCTGGACGCAATAATGCAGCATCTAATAAATCCGCGCGATTGGTTGCTCCAATAACAAATATACCAGTACTGTTTTTAAAACCATCGAGTGCAACAAGAAGTTCATTTAAAGTATTATCGCGTTCAGCAGAAGATGCTTCACCGTCTTTTCCGCGACTACGCCCGAGAGCATCAATTTCATCAATGAATATAATACATGGGATATGTTTTTGAGCCAATTGAAAGAGTTCTCTAATTTTTGATGCGCCTACACCGACATATTTCTCTTGAAATTCTGCACCGGAAACAGCGATAAACCCACATTTCGCTTCTCCTGCTAATGCTTTCGCTAATAATGTTTTACCGTTTCCAGGAGGGCCTTCAAAAATGAGTCCTTTTGGGACACGAATATTGAAGCGAGCATATTTTGTATGATTTTTCAATAGATCAATACATTGTCCTAATTCAGATTTAATAGAATCATAACCACCTATATCTTTGAAAGAAATCTCTGATTTTGTTAATAGTTCAAAGTTCTCTGATTTTTTCGATTTGCGAGAAGCAGAACCAGAATTTCGATTATTCTTATAATATTCATAACTGTCGTCATCTGCGTCTTCATCTTCACCATCATTACGTATCTCTGGGTTCTCAAAATTTAAAGAATTAAATCCACTCAACAAATTTTTGTTAATGATAATGCGAAAACCAGTGGGTGATGATTCATTTTTTTTAATATTTTCAGGAGGAATATGAGAGAACCTGTCATCATTTCCGATGATTTCATTATTTTGGATACTAATATTTTTTGAATTGAGACGTTTTAAATAGGTTTCATAATATTTTCTTGAAAAAGGATAATTATTATTGGAAGATTTTAATAAAAATCGCGAAGGTTCTCGAATATTTCGCAAAAAGAAAGAATTACAAATAGACGCACATAGTGTAATATAATAAATTACACGCATTATAATATATGCAAAATAGTATTTATATAATGTTTTTATAATATTTATTTGAGAACATATTTATACAGGTTCTCAAAAAGTAAAAACAAAAAGGAAAAATAAGAATAAAAAAAAATCAACCAAAAAAGGTTTCATGTGTATATCCTAATTGCAAATGAGTATTGAATAATTGAACTAATACTTCTCCACAATAATTTCTGAAACTCTCCGCATAATCAGGTACAAAATAATCATAAACAACATTTGCATGAACAACAATATTTATAATATTTGACGATGGTGGAATATCATGTTGTTTGAAATTAAAATATAGAATATTATAATCAATTGCTGGATATTTTTCTTTCATAAAGTGTTCAAGTTCTAACATTTGCGAAAAAATATTCGCATTGAATTCGTCTTCCCTATATAATGGGTCATATAAAAAGTCTTCGTTAATATAAACAAAATAAATTTTTTTAGAATCATTCATGACAACAGAAAATCGCTCAATCCTGCGTTTGTACTCTTCAATGCCTGCTTCAGGATCTGCATTGAAATGTGATAAAACAATATTGTATTTATTTTCAAACACATGATTATGAACATCAGGAACATAATCTTGAAAATCATTTTCGAGAACCTGTTGTATTTTTTTCGGAAATAAAGGGATTGTCCAATCAAACGGTAGAGAAAAATGTCTTAAACTTGCATATTTACAAACCAATGCGGATGAACATCTATGTCCAAAAGGGACAACATTGTAATTACTGTCTGCGACAATTTGGAAATTATTTGGATTGTGTAAAAAATACGAGAACATAATATATTAAAAGTAGTAAAATATTTAAATAATTTCCAATTATTTAAATATAATAAATGGATTATTCATTTCATGTTTTATTGGCAACAATGGGAAAAGAGTCAGTTTTTGATATGTTGGTTCTCTTGAAAAAACAATTATATGAACGAGACTATCTGACAATTGTGTTTGATGGTCCAGATTTACCAAATGTAGAGGAAGTTAGAATATTTACAAAGAATTTCAAATGTAAAACAACGATAATAGTAGAACCTGTTAATTTGGGACATTGGGGACATGCAATTAGAAACAAACATAAAAATTTGGTTGGTGATTTTGTATGGCATATAGACGATGATGATATCGTACCAACAGATTGTATGGAGATTATACGTTCTCATTGTGTTGACAAGTCAAAAATGTATGTTTTCAAGATGGATAATAGGGGAAATATTTTATGGAAAACGGAAAGTATAACTTTTTGTCAGATAAGCACACAGATGGGTGTGATACCAACCCAAATAAATGATATTGCTACATTTGAGTATTATTATGGAGGAGATTATAATTTTTATAAGAAAATAGAGGGTGCAGGTATTCCTATTGAATATGTTGACAAGATTATTTATATACATAATTAATGTGTTTCCTGAACAAACGAACGAATTAGTCATTTGTTGAATAAAGTATTTGTTCAAATAAATTGTTAATATTTAGATTTACGGGTGTATCTTTTTTTAGTTCGCTTTCCTCCTTTACGAAGACGGCGACTGTTCAATCGTCCTTTTTTCGATAAGCTTTCAGTCTTTATATTCAATACTGTTTTTATTTCTAATTCTTTTGTTTTATATTTTTTATCGAGAACTGATTTTGCATTATCAATATTTTGTTTTGATTCTTCTACTGATACACGCAATTTATGAACTATTTCAGAACTTTTATTCTTATCCATTTTTAGAATAATACGATTATATTGTGCAAGTAATAAATCATATCTAAGAGTTAAATCTTCTACATATGTCTTCAAATCATTATGATCATTTTTATACGTAATACTTTCCGAATTACAATCGTCAATAAATGACTTACTATCAGTATTAAATATAAAAACATCATGCGTTATAAAATCATCTTTGCTATTTATACTTCTGCTTCTGCTCATATTTATAATATATATATATATATATAAAATAATATGTTAACAATTTCGATACATAAAAGTATTTACCCCCTTGATCAAGGGTTAAATTATCATATAAAATAAGATATTTATATAATAAATAATACAAAATTGATTATAAACAAATGAATGTTTATATAATTATAAATGGCTAAATATAATTGTGAAAAATGCGGTAAATATTTTTTTCAAAAAGCTCGCTATAATGCACATATGAATATAACGAATACATGTATAACCGAAAAAAATAAAGAAGATATTGTAGACAATATGATTGAAAAAGACGCAAATGATGTAAGAGAACAAGGATTAGATAAGTTTTATACAATACCATCATATTCGAAAAAATGCATAAATAAAGTATTTGAATTGTATGATATTTCTCAATGGGATTTGATTATTGAACCGAGTGCAGGAAACGGTAGCTTTCTGAATCAAATTCCGAGTGATAAAAAAATTGGAATTGATATATCACCAGACAATAATAGTATAATAAAACAAGACTTCTTTGCATATTATCCAGAGGTAGAACAATCCAAAATATTAGTTATAGGGAATCCTCCATATGGTAGAGTAAGTTCAAAAGCAATAAAATTCTTCAATCATGCCGCACAATGGGCAAATGTGATAGCGTTTATAATTCCGCGGACATTCCGCAGAGCAAGTGTTCAAAATAAATTAAACGAAATGTTTCATTTGATATATGATGAAGATGTTTCAACTAAGCCATGTTGTTTTACACCGCCTATTATGGTAAAATGCTGTTATCAAATATGGGAAAGAAAACTTACAAAAAGAGAGAACATTATGTTATCAACAAAACATGATGATTGGGATTTTATCGCATTTGGACCAAATGATGATAAAGGTCAACCAACACCACCAAATGGCTGCGATTTTGCAATTCGCGCTTATGGAGGCAAAGTTGGTGAAATAAAAAAAAATGATTTACATACATTACGTCCTAAAAGTTGGCATTGGATTAAATGTAAAATAGATAAAAATGAACTGATAAATCGGTTTAATAAATTAGACTATTCAAATAGTCTGAATACTGCAAGACAAAATTCAATGGGAAGAGGTGAATTAGTAAGTTTATATTCAGATTTCATCAATTCTATGCTTTAATAATTCATTCCAACATGGATCGCCATATTTTGGACGAATTGCATATTCTTTATCATTTTCAGGATTATCTAAATCTTCTTTGTTAATAATTCCCAATTTTTTTATAGTTCCATGAGCATATCCACCATATTTTTGAATTAACAATTTGATATCATCTTTCTTGAGTTTGAAAATAAATAGTTCACCTAATTGTTCTATATTATCATTATTGATATAGTATGCAGTCAAAACATACTCACAAATATGATTCATTCTTATTTGAACAAAATTAAATTTGTTGTTATCTTTACCTCCATTTGATGCTTTGATTTCAATATTTGTTTCATTTAATTGCAAATCACCAATGCATTCAGATGCTTGATTTTTCGTGAATCCATATTTGTTTTTGATGTAATTTTCAATCAATGGACCAGCAACTTGGCCAGACAAACTATGTATCTTACAATACATATGCGCATCTTTCAACGTTGTTTGGTTCATTATTTCTACTTTGTGATTTATTTTAGATATCTCCAAAATATGTTTTAATTTTGCCTTTGTATCCAAAACTGATTCATGAGTGATATTATTAAGTTGTTCCATTATTTTCCTTTATAAAATATTTATAGCAAATACATATTTTATTCAATTTTATATTTTCAGGTTCTCCATTTTTGTTTTTGAGAACCTATTTTGTTTTTATAGAAATTTTATTTTCATTTGTTAGTCTACAATGTTTCATATGTGCAGCTAAACTTCCTTTATTTTTAGCATTGAATTTATTGCAAAGTGGACAAATAATTCCCATATTCTTTGTTTCTGTATTTCCAATAGTAAGTTTTTTGAGAACCGGTAATTGTATAGAATCCATTTTGTCGGTCATTTGTTTTGTAATCATTTTGATAAAATCAATCATTTCGACTTTTTTATTGGCAAATTCGCAATATTCTTTCTTCAGGTTCTCAAAATCATCAATAGATACTTCATAAATTTCTTCGTTTGGATCTAATACAATCAAATTGAGTTTTTCAGAAAGGCTATCAACTATATTTATAGCCAATTTTATTTTTTCAATATCATATCCTGCATTGGGAATATATAAATGGATAATATTATTTATAATATCTATATGAAAGTTCTCCTTATAGGCAATAGGACTATTTTGTGAAATGAAAATTCCATGACATCGTTGCTGTTTTAAATCTCTCTCGAACTTTTCTATTTCATCAGTATTTACAGTAGCTGTATAGTCCTTGTTCTCAAAAAGAATATTTGGAAAACGTTTATCCTTTCTTGTAAGACGGATATCACAAGAACATGCTTCTGCAGAACATCTTACTAAAAAATCATGTGGTAAAATTTTTTGCAATAAAGAATATAATTCGCACTCAGAAACCGCTCCTTTTATAGAAGAATTTGATTTATATTTATTCAAAAATGTGTTTAGTTCTGATGACAGGTTCTCTTGAATTTGTTTTTGTAAGTTAATAGTATCATTTACTTGTTGAATATTGGAGAAAGTTCTCGCTTCACTTGCTTGGATGGCATTAAAGAGAGATTGTTGAATATTTGAGAACATTTTATTAATACTCCTATCTATATTATCAGCAAGAACTCCTGAGCTATCCATACCGTTCATTTTCAATATATTTTTTGTGTCTTCCGATATGGTTGTAAAGAATTGTTTTATGCAGTTCTCGATTGTTCCATAATTTTTATCATGAGATTTTGGTATAATATCACTAATAAGAAGTGTGGTCTTTGCTAATAAAGTATCATTACTCTTTTCCAATATAAGATTTATTTTTTCCTGTGTAGATAATTCCGCATGGGAAAACAACATTTTAATATCATTTATATATTCTTTCTTCGCATCATTTAGCTGCAACAACTTTGTGGAAATATCAGAATTTAATTTATATAGTTCTCCTTTTAAATAATATAAAATATATAATATTTGTTATTTCATTGTATTATCAATCTTGCTCGATAAATTAGTTGATAATTGTTTTAATATATCAATAAAAATATGATTGATATTTTCAATATCCAAATGAGGATTTTCATTATAAAATTTAATTATTTTCTTATCAGTTATGGTAATGTTATCCATTGTATTGTTATATTATAATAGTATCTTTATATATATTTTTCTAATGTAGTTTTATTTGTAGTTCTAAAAGATTTTCTAACTTAGAATTTTT
>Ga0114968_10003224_pt1 | contig 12282 bp, 10 predicted proteins | sample M_130807_EF_Meta_FD_87020 | JGI IMG/M metagenome (GOLD analysis project Ga0114968, IMG submission 87020) | Freshwater microbial communities from Lake Montjoie, Canada to study carbon cycling - M_130807_EF_MetaG | ecosystem: Environmental > Aquatic > Freshwater > Lake | place: Lake Montjoie... | reverse complement strand
CCTTGGAATGGCTGCGCGGCTGGGTCTTCACGGGCTTTGGCTGGAACGGCCTGGGCGTGGGCCTACATCAGAACAAGCTGCTCATTCAGATGGCGGACTGCATTGGCGTCGCAGGTGTGTCGTTCCTGCCGGTGTTCATGGTCTGCGCACTGTTCATGGTGGTGCTGCGGATCGTGCTGCACGCGAAGCACCAGAAGCCGCGCCGCTGGTATTTTGATCTGGTCGGTGCGATGGCCGTGCTGGTGGCCTGGGCCTCCTACGGGATCAATAAGCTGGCGATGGAGAGTGAAGTTGAATCCGTGCCCGTGCGCGTCGCGCTGGTGCAGCTCAACATCCCGCAAGCCGTGCGCTGGAGCGGCGAGAAGCTGGTGGAGACTTACCATCGCTACGCTGATCTGACCCGGCTCTATGCCGAAGCTCGCGGCGATACCAAGGTATCGCAGGTCGACTTGATCGTCTGGCCTGAGAGCGCGCTGGGGCTGCCCTACTACCACCCCGATCACCCGCAATACTTCAACGACTTGCTGGCGCTCGGCGACTACTCGCTGCTCACCGGTTGCGATGTGCTGGAGCCTGCGGGCGGGAGCCATGTCAGTGCCGCGCTGTTCAGCAAGGGCTGGGACAGCGCCCAACTTTATCACAAGGTGCATCTGGTGCCTTTCGGTGAATACCTGCCGCTGCGGCCGCTTCTGGGACCGATTCTGGAAGGCGTGCTGCCCAGCGACTTCGATCACGGCACAAGCACGGAGCCCTTCACCCTGGCCAAGCCTAACCTTCAAATCATCCCGCTGATCTGCTTCGAGGACACGGATGGCCATCTCGCGCGCAAGTTCGTTCGCAATCAGCCGCAGCTCATCGTCAACATGACCAACGACGGCTGGTTCCTGCACAGCGATCAGACCGAGCAGCACACGGCCAACGCCATCTTCCGCGCCATCGAACTGCGCCGCCCGATGGTGCGGGCGTGCAACACCGGCGTGACCTGTGTGATCGACGACAAAGGCCGTATCACCAGCCGACTGCATGATCCTGAAACCGGCGACACCTTCATTGAAGGCGTGCTGCCCGCGACGATTCCCTTGGCGAAACATCCGCCACTGACGCTGTATGCGCGCTGGGGCGACTGGTTCGCCATGCTCTCGCTAGCGATCTGCGTGCTCGCTTACAGTTCCGCTTTGATTGCCGCGAGAAGATCGGCGTAAACATCGAAGGCTTGGAACTGCGGGAACTGCGCCTTGATGCTGTCCGGCGCATGGAAGAGGAACCCTGCATTCGCAGCACCGAGCATGGTGGTGTCATTGAAGGAATCGCCTGCTGCGATGACCTTGTAATTCAAGCCACGGAACGCCTCGACGGCCTTCTGCTTCTGATTCGGCTGGCGCAGCTTGTAGTCGACGATGCGATCCACGCCATCGACCTCCAACTTGTGGCAGAAAATGGTCGGCCACGCGAGCTGACGCATCAGCGGCTGTGCGAACTCTTCAAAGGTATCGCTCAAAATGATGAGCTGCGTGATCGAGCGCACCTCGTCCAGGAAAGCCTTCGCACCTTCCAACGGTGAGAGCGTGCCGATCACGTCCTGAATGTCGGGCAGCTTTAATCCATGCTGATCAAGGATGGCTAGGCGGCCTTTCATCAGCACGTCGTAGTCCGGCTCGTCGCGCGTGGTGCGGCGCAGTTCGGGAATGCCGGTCTTCTCGGCAAAGGCGATCCAGATTTCGGGCACAAGCACGCCTTCGAGATCGAGAGTGACTAGGGTCTGCTGTTTCATGGGCAGGCGTTCTTTGTCATGCAAATCGTCGCCTGTCATCCAAAGTTGAGAGTAGATGGAGGATAGTTGAAAGCCTCAATTTCCGACTCTCAACCCTCAGCTATCGCCTCTCAACTTCTGCGCAGCGGATACACGCTGACATCAACACCCGGCGAATACAGCAGCGACGCGGGCGCACCGTCAGGCAACGCAAAGCCTGCCTGACGAATGGGCTCCGCACTCCAGGCATCGCTTTTTGCTTCCGCAAAGGTGTAGGGCGCATGGTGCACTTGGCCGCTGTGGATGCGTCCATCACGCGAAGTGGAGAACAGCAAGTAGCGCTCCAGCAGGAAGAACTCAAAGCTGCCGGGCTCAGCCGTGCGCAACTCCGACACAGGCCGGTAAACATAATCAGTGACGACGGTCTCCCCTTTTCGCCGGCAATGGTAGCGCACGGTATCGCCTTCGGTCCGCGCCTTCATCTGCGCGTGCTGATAATTCAGATGGAACAAGCGTCGCGCGATCTCGACGGCCAACGGCTGATTGCAGTCCAGCGAGTAGAACCACACGCCCGAGTTGCCTTGTTCATCGTGAACGTAGGTGCGCACATTGAGCTCCAGAAACCATGAGATGCCGGGCACGGTCGGACAGAACACGGGCCGGATTCGCTCCATGAAAAACGGCACCACACCGATCCAGGCACGCCCTGCAAACGTGTCCACCGTCAGCCCTGGCGGCAGACTTGCTTGGATCACGTCTGGCTCGATGGGCCAATGCAAAAACAACAACCGCGACCAGCGCTGCCGCATGACCGGAAAGCCGCTAGGCTTGTCGCGATGCGATAGGCGTTGGATCAAGGTCGGAGTCATGCGTGCACTCAGTTACGAGTCGCACACGAGTGAAGACTTGCCGGAGCAGAAAGCCACAGCGAAGGGTGCTAAATGAGAGTTTTCCTGTCTGCCGCACTCGCCGTCTTCATCGCCCTCCCAGCCTTCAGTGCTGAGCCGCTGCGCGACATCGTCTTCGGCTCCTGCCTGGACACGCACGAGCACCCGATGCTCGACCGCACTCTCACGCTACCGCGCGACCTGTTCATCTTCATGGGCGACAACGTGTATGCCGACAAGGGCGGCATTCCCATGATGAAGGAGAAGTATGCGCTGCTGAAGCAGAGCCGCTTTTATCAGGGCTTGAAGGCCAAGGGCAGCATCCTCGCCACCTGGGACGACCATGATTTCGGTCTCAATGACGGCGGTGCCGACTACCCTCACAAGCGCGAGGCGCAGGTCGAGTTTTGGAACTGGCTGGACGAGCCTGCCGACTCGCCGCTCCGAAAACAGGAAGGCATCTACCGCGCGCAGACCTTCGGCCCCGAAAGCCAGCGCGTGCAGGTCATTCTGCTCGACACCCGCTACTTCCGCAGTGCGCTGAAGAAGGTGTCCGTTGCCCAGGCGCTGCTGGGCGGTCGTTACACGCCGACGGATGATACGAGCACCACGATGCTAGGCGAGGCACAGTGGGCTTGGTTGGAGAAGACGCTGCGCGAGCCTGCGGAACTGCGCTTGATCGTCAGCAGCATCGAGTTCGCCGCCGAGCAGCAGGGCTTCGAATCCTGGGCCAATCTGCCGCACGAGCAGCAGCGCATGATCGACGTGTTGAAAACGACGAAAGCCAGTGGCGTGCTCTTTCTCAGCGGTGACCGCCATTGGTGCGAGCTGTCGCGCATCGACGGCCCCGGCTATCCGCTCTACGATCTGACCGCCAGCTCCATGACGCAGAAGCATCCACGCGGCACGCCCACAAAGAACATGAACCGCGTGCTGCCCAAGACCTACCACTTGCCTAATGTCGGCACGATGAACATCGACTGGCACGCCGACCCGCAGATCACGATGAAGATCATGGATGTCGAAGGCAAAACTCAGTTGGAGCACACGCTGCGGCTGAGTGAACTCAAGGCGAAGCCTTAACCCAGCACACGCGGCAGCACCTCGACCACATCGGCCAGCGTCTGGCCATTGGCGTGGCGCAGTTCGTTGCAGCGGCCATAGAGCGTTTCGCCCTCGGTGGCGTCCAGCAGTTCGGCCAGGCGATGATCAATGGTGATGCGGAAATAGCCGCGTGGATGACTGCTGTGCGGCACAGCTTCCGATTCGAGAATGCCACCGAAGGGCTTCTTGCCTTCGAGCGTCAGCCTGCGGGCTTCATCGGGCAGGCGGTTCACATGGATGCCAATGGCTCCGAACTCGACGGCTCTTGCATCCCTGTGACGGCGTAGCACTGAGGCGCGCACGTAGTAGTCGCCGATCTTGCCTTTGGCATGAACATCGAGGTCAATCGGACCTTGGTGGAACTCGCGCAGTCGTGGCGTCATGTCCGTATCATGCGCCAGCAGCCAGCGTTCTTGCTCGGGCAGTTCATGCGGCTCGATGAAGGTGATCTGCGGTCGAGCACTGCCAAGACCGTAGAAGAAAATCAACGGCGCGAGGTGGTCGATCTGCAAGGCCGCGACGGCTGCGGCTTCAAGTGTAGCGGGCATACTGGCGATGCTGGGGGAGGAAGAACTCGTGCAGCAGCTTGTCCACCTGGAGCAGGCCTTCACGAGTGAGTTCGATGACATCGCCCTTCACCGAGCCGAAGCCTTCCTGCTGCATGTAAGCGAGCTGTGGAGCGAAACGCTTGATCGGGTCTTCCCCGAATTTCTCGATGTAGTAGCTGGCGCGCACGCTGCCGAGTTTCAGCTTCAAGATGAACTCGCGCACGAAGCGGTCGTCAGGCGTGGTTTCGTAGGCGCGATAAATCACGGACTGGCCCGCATCAATCGCCTGCATGTAAGGGCCGACATCCGCCTGATTCTGATAATGGAAGCCGCCGAGATGACCGAAAGAAGCCACGCCGCAGCTCAGCAAGTCAGCCCCTTCCCACAAGCGGTCGCGATAGATGAACTTGATGCGGCTGGGATCCTTCACCACCGTGTAGGCGCTGGTGACGGTGTAGCCAGCCTTCACGAATTCCTCGAAGCAGTAGTTCACCCACGCGCGCTTGGTTTCCCAGTCGGCGACAGGCGCAGTGACCTTGCCCTCGGCCTTCATCTGCTGGTAGATGCCCGTGTTGTAGGGCACCTCCATCTGGTAAATCGTCACAGCATCGGGACCCAATTCCACGGCTTTAGCCACGGCGGCTTTCCACAGCTGTTCGGTGTCATTCATCATGCCTGCGATGAGGTCGATGTTGATGTGTTCGAAGCCCAGGGTGCGGGCGAACTTGAACGCGCGATCCACTTCGCCACTGCGATGCGCGCGGCCATTCGACTCCAAAATGTGATCGTCGAAATGCTCCACGCCGAGGCTCAGGCGCGTGACCCCAATGTCACGGATGCACTGGAGCTTCATCTCATTGAGCGTGCCCGGCTCAGCCTCAAAGGCGACCTCCTCGGCTTCATCCCAGGGGATGAGGTCCTTCATCCGATCGGTCAGTTCACGCAACTGTGGAGCGCTCAGGTAAGAAGGCGTGCCGCCACCGAAGTAAACGAAGTTTGCCTTCCGCCCTGCGAGGTAGGGACGAGCGGCGAACTGCGCCATCTCCTTCATGCCCGCATTGATGTAGGCGCGGATCTCGGAGGCGTTCTTGTCGGTGTAGACCTTGAAGTAACAGAAGTGGCAGCGCTTCCGACAGAACGGGATGTGAAAGTAAACGCCGAGCGGGATGTCCCTTGGCGCAGGCTGTGCCAGCACCTTCTCCAGCGCGGGCACTTGATCAGGCTTCCAGAACGAGAATGGCGGGTAGTTGGAGACGAAGTAGTTCCCTGCCTCGGTGGCATGGGGCTTCTTCTCGGTCGGCAGGGGGGCTTCGCTGACGGTGGACATGAAGGTAGAATACGCGGTCAACGCCGCCGCACACGCTTTCATTTCGCGGGTTCGCCCTGATTCTGCCGAAACTGCATTTCACCCGCCCTCCAGGCCCGCTAGGGGGCCGCAGTCGCTGGAGCAGCGGCCCCATTCTTGAACGCATACACCACAGCATCATCCGCGCCGACGATGATCCAGTCGCCGGCCACGGCGGGCGAAGTCCGCACGGGAGCGCCGATCTCGTATTTCCACACGTCTTTGCCCGTGGCGAGATCGACAACATACACAAAGCCATCGTCGCTGCCCACGACCGCGTGCTTGCCTGCGCAGATGACGGCGGAGCTATCCACGCGATCCTTCATGCGCAGCTCCCACAAGCCTTTACCCGTGATGCGGTCGATGCCGTGCAGGCGCTTGTCGCGTCCGCCAGCGACTACGATCTTGTCGAAGACCGCAGGCGCGGCGTAATACTCGAACTCGCGCTCGCCATACTCCCAGACCTTGGCTCCGTCGTTCAGCGAATAGGCACCCACGCGATTGCCATAATGGCTGACATAGGCCACGCCGTCGGCAATGGCGACGTTGTTGCCAATGTAGGCTCCGACCTCGATCTGCTTGATCTCCTTGCCCGTGGACGCGTCATGCACGTGCAACACCGAGTCACAGCCACCGAAGACGATCTTGCCATCGGTGCTGACAGCACTGCCGCCATTGATGTAGTAGCCGGTCTCCGCGTCCCAGAGCTTAGTGCCGTCGGTCGCATTCAAGCAGTAGAGCTTGTAGTCGTAGCTGCCGATGAAGATGCGCTCCTGTTTCGTGGCGGGATCGGTCCACACATTCACAGCAGCGTGGACTTCGCCTTCCGTCTCAAACTTCCAGGCAGGCAATCCGGTTTCGGCATTCCAGGCATAGACAAAGCAGTCCGTGCAACCGGCGATCACGTTGGGTCCGCTGAAGCCTGCCGCGCCCTCGAAGCTGCCTTTCGGAGCCGTGGCCTCCCACACTTTCTTTCCAGTCGTGAGTTCCAGGCAGAAGAAATGGCCATCCTTGTTGCCCACGTAAACCTTGCCGTTCTTCACCACCGCGCTGGACAGCATCATCTCCGGCTTACCCTTGAGCGCCTCCACCGTTTTGAAGCTCCAGCCTAGCTCCAGCGGTGGGCGCAGTTCTGTCGCCGACACACCGGTCATCTCGGGGTTCGCACGGCTGAAGGGCCACTCGCCTGCCGTTTGAGCCAGAAGGGAGCTAACGGGAAGTGCCAGCAGGAGCAGGAAAGGTTTCATCAGAGACATCATACGAGATTTCGCTGTGAAACGAGCGCGCGACGAGCATTGTTTCGACACGCCCATGCACGACTTCGGCAGCGACAACGAACCTCCAGCCATTCCGCATGAACTGCAGTCCGATTACACGGACGAGCCGTTCAGCCACTGCACGCGCTGTGGTGAAGGCTTGAAGGACTTCCCTGGCGGCTTCCAAATCTCCAAGGCCTGGAAGCGCGGCGAGTGCGTGTTTGAATACGCGCTCTGCGACCACTGCCGCACGCAGTTGATGGAGGAGTTTTCCCAGGAATCCAAGGCAAGGCTCGGACAATTTCAGGACGAGAAGGTCAGCTTCGAGCATGGGCTGGAGCGCTGCTCCGTTTGCGGGCTGGAGCGCGGCGGCCACAACGCGTCCGAGTTCGTCCTCACCGGCGTCTGTGAAGGCGACAAGCTACTGCACGGCTTGATGGTCTGCGGCAAATGCGGCGAGCAGACCCAGGAACTGCTCTCCGCGCACACCAAGGATACGTGGCGACGCTTCCGCGACGAGAACTTCGATGGTCCACCTGACCCATCTAGCGTGCCGGACATTGAGGACATCACGACGAGTTCGCCCATGTTTGCGGGGGTGAAGTAAGGAGCAGCCATGGACGCGAGGCGCTACCTGCTGGTGGATGGCCATAGCATCATCCACGCCTGGCCGGAGCTGCGCACGCTGCATCGACAAACCGCCCGCCGCCACACTGCGCGCGACCTCTTGCTTCAACGACTGCGGCACTACCAGGACATGACCGGCGAACGTGTGATCGTCGTCTTCGATGGCCCGCAGGCGAGGCTTACCGAAGAACGCGAGCCCGAGGGGCTGCAAATTTTTTACGCCGACGCAGGCACGACAGCGGACACGATCATCGAACGACTCGTCGGCAAGTATGCGCAAACACACGCCCTGCGTGCCGCCACGGCAGATGGCATGATCCGCGAAACGGTCACCGCCTTCGGTGCGCACTGGCTAAGCCCCGAGTCGCTACGGCAGATGTGTGATGACGCGGAGGGCGAGATGCGACGAAGGATTGGGAAGAAGTGATGGGTGCTCAGTTTTTAGTTCGGCACTCATCCCCAAACACCCAGCAACAAATACTTTCACCGCTCACTGTCCATACCCTGTAACCCCATTCGAAATCTCCCCCCTTGCGCAAAGCGAGACCTTCGCTAACGAGTTGCGTCCCTTCACGGGGCTTCGGGCATTTCCCGGAGATTCGAAATGTCTGAACACAAACCGACAAACAATTGGTCCTTGGCCTTGCTGGCTTTGGGAGTGGTCTTTGGGGACATCGGCACGAGTCCCCTTTATGCTTTGCGTGAGTGCCTAGCTCACACGCATCCAGCTCCAGGAGACAGCGCGGCCATCATCGGCCCGGTGTCCCTTATTTTCTGGTCGCTGACGCTGATGGCCATGGTGAAGTATCTGCTGATGCTGACCCGCGCCACCAGCCAGGGCGAAGGCGGCATGTTTGCCCTGCTCTCGCTGCTGCGAGGCGGCAACGGCGCCGTCAGCCCTCGTTCGCTGCTCATCGCCATGCTCATGGCGCTTTTCGGCGCCGCACTGCTTTACGGTGACGGGATGATCACTCCGGCGATCTCTGTTTTGTCTGCCGTGGAGGGGCTCAAGGAGTTGAACCCCGCCTTCGGCAGCTACGTGGTGCCCATCTCCACCGTCATTCTGGTGGCGCTGTTCCTCGTGCAGAAGCATGGCACCGAGCGCATCGGCGTGGCCTTCGGACCGATCATGATTCTGTGGTTTGCCTTCCTGGGGGTGATGGGCCTCCTGCACATCGGCAAGTCGCCGGAGATCCTGAACGCGCTGATGCCCCAGCACGGCATTGCCTACCTTGCCGGCCATGGCGCACACGGGCTCATCATTATGGGCATGGTGCTGCTGGCCGTCACTGGCTGCGAGGCGCTGTATGCCGACATCGGCCATTTTGGCCGCGCGCCTTTGCAGCGCGCTTGGTTCATCATGGTTTACCCCGCGCTGACCTTGAACTACCTCGGCCAGGGCGCTCTGGTGCTGGACAATCATCAGTCGATCGAGCACCCGTTCTACCGCATGGTGCCCGAAGCCCTGCTGGTGCCGGCCATCATCCTGGCGACCGCAGCGACGATCATTGCCTCCCAGGCCATGATCACGGGTGTTTTCTCGCTGACCCAGCAGGCGGTGCAGTTGGGCTTCCTGCCACGCTTGAAGATTGTGCATACCAATCCGCACGTGCGGGGGCAGATCTACATGCCGCAGGTGAACTTCATGCTGCTAGTCGCGTGTATTGCCCTGGTCGTGGCCTTCCAGTCATCCAGCAGCCTGGCGCACGCCTACGGTCTCTCTGTCTGCCTCGGCATGCTGCTCACCACGATTCTGTTCTTTGGCGTGGCCTGGAAAATCTGGAAGTGGCCGCTGTGGAAGGCAGGCCTGCCCGCGCTTGTCTTCGCCATTGTTGAATTCTCGTATGTGTGCGGCAGCCTGTCGAAGTTCAAGGAAGGAGCCTGGTTTACCCTGGTCGTGGCCGTCGCCATCTGGATCGTCATGAAAACCTGGACCGATGGACGCGCCATCCTGCGCGATGCGATGATGCGCGGACGCCTGCCGGTGAGCTTCCTCATCGAGGAGATCAAGAACGACCGCATCATCCGCGTGCCGGGCACCGCCGTGTTCATGAGCGCCTCGGCCGAAGGCCTGCCGCTCTGTCTTCTGCACCATTTGAAGCACAACAAGGCGCTGCACAAAAACATCGTGCTGCTCACCGTGAAGTTCGGCGACCAACCCCGTGTCAGCAGCAGCGAGAGGATGCAGGTGGACGAGCTGCATGAGAACTTCTTCCGCGTGACGCTCAACTACGGCTTCGCCGAGAACCCGGAAGTCTTCGACGACCTAGTTCGCGCCCTGGGCGACCAAGCGCAGATCAAGCCCGCCGGCATCAGCTTTTACCAAAGCCGCGAGCTGCTGCACATCACCGGCCCGGGCAAGATTGCGAAGTGGCGCAAACGGCTGTTCGTCTTCCTGTCACGGCTGGCACGACCCGCCACCGGTTTCTTCGAGCTGCCGCCGCGCCAAGTTATCGAACTAGGCATCCAGCTGGAGCTGTAGCCGGCCGCTAAAGAGCGCTTGAACAAAGTTCAACACGCCTTTGGATGCGGGTCGCATGTCATCCGCCCCGACCCTCTCACGCTACGCCTGGACGGTCGTGGCTCTGCTCTTCCCTGTCGCGCTGCTCAACTACCTGGACCGCCAGATGATCGCCTCCATGAAGGTGTCGGTCATGGGCGACATCCCGGACATCGGCAGTGAGGAGAACTGGGGGCACATGCTGGCGTCCTTCAAGTGGGTGTATGCCATCTTCAGCCCGATCGGCGGTTACATCGCCGACCGCTTCAGCCGTCGGCTGACCATCTGCGGCAGCCTGTTTGCCTGGTCGCTCATCACCTGGCTGACCGGGCATGTGAGCAACTTCCAGGAGCTTTACTGGGCGCGCACCGCCATGGGCATCAGCGAGGCCTTTTACATCCCCGCCGCGCTGGCCTTGATCGCAGACTTCCACACCGGCGGCACACGTTCGCGCGCGGTCGGTGTGCATCAGATGGGCATCTACTGCGGGGTCATGATCGGCGGGTTCGCCGGTTACGCAGCGGAAAGCCCGGCCCTGGGCTGGCGCACGGCCTTCGACTACACCGGCCTCGCGGGCATCCTCTACGCGCTGCCCTTGCTGCTGCTGCTGCGGGACGCGTCCCGAAGCACGGAGGCGACCAGCGATGACCGCAAGCCCTCGGTCGCGATCGCCGGACGCGAGCTGTTCACGAACCTGTCGTTCATCCTGCTCGTGCTCTACTTCACGCTGCCCGCGCTGGCCGCCTGGGTGGTGCGCGACTGGATGCCCGCCATCCTGCAAAAAGAGTTCAACATCAGCCAGGGCAAGGCCGGCGTCTCCGCCGCGCTCTACTGGCAGGCGGCGGCCCTGCTTTCGGCCATCCTCGGCGGCTGGCTCGCCGATCGCTGGATGCGCAAGACGGCGCGTGGGCGCATCTACGTCAGCGCGATTGGCATGTTGCTCATCATCCCCGCGCTCTTCGGCGTGGGCAATGCCCCGGCGTTTGGCTCGTTCGCGCTGGCGATTGCCTCGTTGATCTTGTTCGGCATCGGCTGGGGATTCTTCGACGGCAATAACATGCCCATCCTTAGCCAGATCACGCGCCCGCAACTGCGTGCCACCGGCTACGGCATCATGAACTTCGTCAGCATGTTCTGCGGCGGGATCGCCGACTGGGGCTTTGGCGCGATGACGGACCGGCAGGTGCCGTTGAACGTCATCTTCGGCGTATTTGCCAGCTTCTGCATCGTCTCCGTGGTGCTGGTGCTGATGATCAAGCCAAGGGAACACAGCCCGACTTGACCCGTGACAAGGCTTGACCTACCAAGCCGCTCTCTTAAGCTCGGACCATGATCACACGCTTGGTCCTTCTGCTAACAGCCACCCTGGCCTGTGCCGAGGCGCGGCAATGGCGCAGCGCCGAGGGCAGCCGCACGGTGGAGGGCGAGTTCATCAAGCTGGCCGCCGACCAGCTGCATCTGAAGCCGCCGCAAGGCCAGCCCGTCGTGATCAAGCTGAGCCTGCTCTCCTTTGAAGACCAGAGCCATGCCCAGGCCTGCCAGGCTATTCTTGCGGAGGCCCTGAAACAGGGCGCGAAGGAATACGAGATCGTGCAGCCATTGAGCGACGGCCCGCTCTGCCGCCTGGGCGTGAAGATGAGCAACGGCAGCACCTTGTTCACCGGCGAGCCCTTTTTACTGCTCGATGCCGCGGCCAACGCCGCCAAGCCCGGCACACGATCCAAGGCCACCCTGCTCTACCCCGCCGGTCAGCGCACCTTTCATCCGACTCAGGGACAAGCCCATCCTCTGCGTGTCCTGGCCATGACCCTGGAGCAAGCCGCCATCCACGCGGCCACGAGCGGGCCGGACCTGTATGAACCTGTGCTGGAGATCTCCGAGGCCCGGGGGCTCGGTTTTGTCATTGATGAATCGGGCCTGGTGCTGGTGGACGCCGCCCTCGTGGAAGGAGCCACCGGCATTGACATCGACATCGGCAGCACCCAGCAGCCGGGCGTGGTTCAAACAACCGATGCTGCGCTCGGCTTGGCCGTGCTGGCCTGCAAGGCCCCGCTGATCCCAGCCCGGCTCGCCCCGCGCAAACCTGTCGAGCTTGGCCAGACCATCTTCGCCATGAGCTTTGGCCTCTCCTCCACCAAGCGCTCCATCGGTGATCCAGCGATCACCAAGGGCATCATTAGCAAGCTCAGCGGCCCGGGCAGCAAAAACCTACACTTCCAGCACGACGCGGCGGTCGACGCGGAAGCGCTCGGCGGCGTGGTGCTG
>Ga0114968_10003222_pt1 | contig 12287 bp, 4 predicted proteins | sample M_130807_EF_Meta_FD_87020 | JGI IMG/M metagenome (GOLD analysis project Ga0114968, IMG submission 87020) | Freshwater microbial communities from Lake Montjoie, Canada to study carbon cycling - M_130807_EF_MetaG | ecosystem: Environmental > Aquatic > Freshwater > Lake | place: Lake Montjoie... | reverse complement strand
GTTTCCGCCAACGACTGCGTGGGGCAGCACGAACTTCGAGGCAGGTCGCGATAAGTACGTTACTCATCCAGTATTTTCAACACGGCTAGGTGCAGGAACGTTGCTGGTCTTCACGCCGGAGGACGACCTCTTCTTTTGCCACGAGGCCTACTTCTCAAAAGAAGGACAAAGTCAAGATCACCGCATGGCATTTGTGTTCCGCTGGCTCAGTGCGGAGCGCACATTTAGGGTGGACACTGGCAAGATGAAACCCAAACGGTCTGAAGTACTAGGTCATAAGTGATCTAGCACAGTGTGCCGGACCTTGAACTGACGGACATGTACTGAAGGGGAAATTCCAAATTTTGAAAAAGGTTTTCCGTCTTAAAGTGCATGTGCTACACCCCGCGCCAACTGCGCCACACGATGCGCGGCGAGGGCGATCGGATCGGTGGCCTCCCCGAGAGGCCGCCCCACATCCGCCCCCCAGAAGCACCCCAATAGCACCCCAAGGGCGCGGCGCCGGCGCGCCACAAACACCCCTCGCCGCCCTAACCCTTAACCCTAGCGCACACCCAGCACACCACACCGACTCACCACACGAGTTCACTATACCTCCCTTAGGAGCACTTTGGGCACAGCGAGTGGATGCAGACATCCTTGGTCACTCGGAAGATACGCTAGCAAACATCACACTTGTACCCCCGTTGTCGCCGTCGAGGCGCTCGGTCTTGGCTCTTGAGCGCCTGCTCGACGCTTCGGTACAGCTCGCCACCGTCCGCCTGAAGCTGGAGGCGATCTCCCCTCCCCCATGCGATGTTCATATGTTCTCAGGGTCGCCCCTCAGTCGAGCAGCTGGGTCACAGCTGGGAACACCCCCCCACACATGCTCAGAACAGCTGCGACAGCGTGTTGCGCACAGCGTCCTTTTGTTGGTTCAGCTTCGTCACAGCCTCGTCGAGCTGGCGGAAAGTTGTCGCAGCTTCCTCAAATGCGTTTACGCGCTTGAACTCGGTTAGATTTGCGTTGAGCACGGCGATTTCCTCAACCGTCTGCTTGATTGCGCGTCCTTGGCTCTGGAGCGCCAAAGCGCCATCAAAATTTTGGTTAGCGGAGCACACCTTTATAGCTCGCTCAACTTCCGTTATGAGCTCCTGCACTTCTTGGGCGACGCGAGGAGGCATGGGTGAAGTCTCGTCAGCTGGCCCCTTGAGTTCTTGCAAGGGGCGGTTCCGAGGGGCCATCATCGGCAGCGACGAACCAAAACCTCCTGAAGCGGACTGCGAGCACCCGAGGAGCGCCGCCCAGCCCTGGTGCGCCCCCATGACCTGCTGCGACGACCCACCGGCTCCAAAGCTCGTACACGATTGCATCATCATAGCGCCTCTGAAGCAAGATGCTGTATTCGAAGACTCCAAATGGGCTTGATTTACCTTTGTAAGTTCAACCTGCATCTCTTTCCTAGCTTCAATGCTCGCCTGCATTTTTGCATTCTCCATCTCTACCTGATGAAGTTTCTCCTTCAACTTGTCCTGCTGTGCTTGAAACGCGCTCGCCTGCGCAGCCAATTTCGAGCCATGTTTTGCTTCCGCTTCGTGCTTTGCCTTTGTAATATCTAACTCCTTCTCAAGGTCGCGTATCTTTGCGTCCGTCTCCTTGGCTTCAGGCCGTGGCCTCTTTGCTTCTGCTAGCGTCTGACCCACCTCTGCGATCTGCTTGAGCACGTGGACCATCTCGCTTGGGAGCGACGGCTGCGACGGAGGCATCAGCGATAGTGCATGCACCGGCGGGGTTCCCCCTCGACTGCGCTTCCTCTCATTCGCTGCCTCTTCCAGTCTAGCCATACCACTCGACACTGCACGCCCAACATTTTCATAATGCGTCTTCAACAGGTTCGACTGTTTCACTTGCGGGGCATAGGAAGCGCTGTACTTCAGGGCCATTGAGTACAACACATTCGTAGCGCTGACAAGGTCTTCGTAGTACGACAGTGCCATTCGCTCGACATTTCGTAACTCGTGTAGCGTCGTTGCCTGAAAGGCCTTGGTCTCCATCCTTTGTAAGTTATTTTTCCATGTAGTGTTGACCAGCGTGCTTGTTCTTCCTTTGATATAATCGAATGCCGCTTTAGCACCTCTCTGAGCATTTGCTCGAGCAGCTTGCACTTCAATATGCTTCAGGACGCCAGCGACGTCAAGCGCGTCGAACGTCGGAGATCCTCCGAGGCCTAAAGCTTCAGACAACGACTCCACAACTGAAGCGGTGTCCACATCAAGCATGTCCTCTTGAACAGCCATCTTTGGGTACCTTCCAGATGATTGGCCTTGCTTTGGATTCAGTGATGACAGGACCTGCTTTGGTTTCGCGAGCTGCGTCGACTTTGAGCCAGCGGAGGACTTCGAGCAAGATGAAGCCACTGCTGGCGATGATGCGGCGAGCGCGGCGGCGGGGCGGGCTGCACTCTTCGGGGCGGAAGACAACGCCCCAGCCGCCACAGAGGCGGGCCCTGAGCCCTTTGTCGTCTTCCTGCCTCCCTGAGTGGCCGTCACGGCCGGAAGCTGAGAAACCGACTCTGAACCTTGGTGACCACTGTCGCCAGCAGTGAAAGCACTCTCCGCCTTGAAAACGTCAGTCGCCCATCTCATCGTTTTAAGCTGTTGGACGTTCACTATTGGTTGTCCAGATCTGTCGTGATTAAAGAGAAGCCTGGTCCCGTCCTCGCATCGCTTCTCTTGCATATCGATGATTAGATGTCTGGCCTTCTGGAGAAGACTGTTTCTCCCCTTCTGGAAGATTGCCTCTTTGCTTCCAGGAGACATGTCTTCCACGCTCGCTAAAAGGAGTGCATCAGCGAGTGAATTTTCATCGTTTGCCATCACGATCGCTGCTGGCTTGTAAAGTAGAGGTACGAGATGAGGGTAGTTGTCACATAGCCAGGCCTCGTCCTTTTGGAATGTGGCCTCGTGAGTGAAGCACTGGAGGAAGGTGAGCACCACGTAGCCATGGTGGCCTACTGGCTTCAATGTCACCATTTCGTGCATGCCGCGAATCACGCTCGCCAACATAGCGTGGCCCCTCTTCTGTGCCTGGCCAGCACACAATATGAGATCGATTTCGTCACCTGGGATGCCCGCCTTACCATTTCGGGCAAGTGCCTCCCTCCGGACACAAATGGGGGCGGAGGCGAGCAACAACGGGCTGACACCTGGTCGGAGCAATCCCACGCCTGCAAAGATCTCCTTCGTGCAGAACGTCGGTTCACCGTGTTCCATGAGGAACAGTCGCCATGCTGATTGCGAAGCGATGTTGACCACGAGGTGGTGATTCTGCAACCACACCACGCTCCGGTCACCCTGTGGATCAGAGGGCTCGACTCGAAGAGCTGGCATCGAACAGTCTTTGGCCAAGATCGCCATTGCAATAACATTCGTGTCCGCGACTTGTTCAAGAGCGTCAGAAGTGCGTTTATGTCCAGCACGTGCTTCGGCTCCCGCGCTTCGCCTCCGCCTTGCGCCATCTTCCTCATCAGAGTCATCTGGCTTGGGGTACGGGTCCACGTGTGAGTCGACCGCCTTGTCTTCGGGAGTCATCTTCTGCTTCCCCTTGCTGGCCGATTTGGCAGCGGCCGTCTTCAAGGCAACGGCCGCCGTCGAGGCGGCGGGCGAGGCAGAGGCGGATGCGACGGCGGCAGACGAGGTAGAGGCGGATGCGATGGCGGCAGCAGCAGACGGGTCGGCAGTCTTTCCTTCCTGTCCCCCGTTTCCTGCCTCGACATTTGCAACCGCTGCCGCTATCACTGCCGCTACAACTGACGCTGCCACAGCCTCTGTCGTTGCCTCTTCCGGGTTCGAGACGCCGTTGCTATCGTCGCTGTCGCATTTTCCTCCATTGCCTCCGTTCTTGTCACCTAGCCGTGCTTGCCGGAGACCTTCATGGACAACAATGCCCGTGGCGAACAGCGGCTTCAGCTGGACTCTTATCTCTTGGCCTAATGCTTCCGTCAATCTTGCCTTCTCATGAGATGACGCTAAGAGCTCCTCAAGATCGGTACAGTGACCCACCTGAAAGGGTGGCATCTTCGAGGCCGTTTTTCCTGACTCGATGCTGTACCCCTGCATATCGAAAGTAGCGGTAGTCACGGCAGGCGCTTTACCATTCGAGGCGACAGCCGAGGGGGTATTAGCCGAGGCGTGAGCAAAGGAGCTCCACGTAGCAGCCGATGAGCTAGCTGAGGCACCACCTTTCGAGACGGGAAGTACGTTGGTCCCCTGCTCGTGCTCTGCAGCACCCATCGCTTCGTCCATTTCGTCGTCGTCGTCATCATTGCCTGCGAGGTTGTCATCTGCTTCGCTTGGACTCTGCGCTGCTTGAGGCGCGACTGCATTGGTCTCCATCTGTACTAGGCTGTCATCGCCGTTGGCCACACTTGGGCTGTCGTCGTCAATGCCTGAGAGGTTGTCATCTGCTTCGCTGCCACTCTGCGCTGCTTGAGGCGCAACTGCATTGATCACCATCTGTACTGAGCTGTCATCGCCGTTGGCCACACTTGGGCTGTCGTCGTCAATGCCTGAGAGGTGGTCATCTGGTTCGCTTCCACTCTGCGCTGCTTGAGGCGCAACTGAACTGGTCCAGGATGCAGCAAACAACCGATCCATCCAGTCTTCACTGTCTCGCTCTTCATAGGTGGCGGACTTGTATGTTTCAACCTTGCTTCTCAAGAGCAGCAGCGTGAGCGAGCCTGTTGTACGAAGGTACCAAGACGCGCGGTCCGTTTCTTCTTGCCAGTCTGCAATCTCGGTCGAGTTAAAGATGAAGTAGTTCATGAGCTTGCGACGGGCGGTAGCAGACTCACCCTGCTCTGCTACCGCCCTATCGAACTCCCACTCGAGATCGTCCTCGGGTTTCCATAGTACGTCCACCTCACTCTTGGTCATCCACGCCGGGCAACCGGTTGGCGCCCACCAACGCGAGCCGCGCTTGACACGCGGCATTGTCGCGTGGCACGCGACGCGCCACGCGACGTTACGATACGACTTTTAATGACACAAGCAACTCGTATGCAACTCGCGCGTAACACGCGCCACGCGATTGTAAGGTGATTCAGCGCTTTCACTAGTTGCTGAATAACAGGAACACATAAAATTGTAGTTTCATCACAAAATAACGAAAAGTCCGCAAAATAACGAGAAAATAACGAGAAGTCCGCAAAATCCCTTACTTTTTTTTCCGTGGCTTCCTCATGGCTTCCTCACGAGCCGTCTCCGACTCCCAAGCTGAGTTCTTGGAGGAACACTTTGACTTTGATGCTGCCAGCAATGACGCAAACCTCAACGCTTTGGCAGTCCTCAAAAGGTCAACACCCTCAGCTTTGGCGTTGACCCTGAAGATGCGCTCGGAACCGCTTCACGTCTCGCTTCAGCCTACATTGACTCCATCATGCTTACTCCGTTCGGACGTCGGAGTATGGTCGTGTAACTGCCAACCGGAAAACGCCAAGGCATTCGCCCAGTACATGCTGAACAAAGAGCATCGCGACGTTTCCGGCTTCCTGAAAGTGCCCGGATTCGGTGAAGGGAGTGTGAGTGGCTACTTCGACTACAAAACGCTCTCTGTGGCTCACAACGCGACGATGCAATCCATCCACACCGTCACCACAAGCACCAAAGAGAAGGCGAAAGACCTCATCAGGAACTTGCCGTGCTTGCAACGCTTGCTGACTGACGTGCTCCTTTGTCTGGGAACGGATCCGAAGGATTGGGAGAAGTACTTGGCGGCATTCCACGGTCTGATCTATTGGAAAGATCGTCAGGTGGAATTCGCATGGCACGAAGATATCAAGGAGACCACCGGGCTCACTTGCGAATGTCGTACCGCCGTGGTGCAGTGCTCCAATGCTATCACGGGAATGCGCGTGTACGGCTTCACTCCCTTTTTGTACGAGGGCGTGGGTCACACGTCGGTGTTTCTCGGCCATTGCATTCATCAAACCCTCCCCTTGAGCAAGGCGGCCTTATCGGCCTTATCCGAGCCAGTGGTGAAGGCCGTTTTCTTCCTGGAACCATGTAAGACCAAGAGTCGGTCACCACTTTTGTCACCACCAGCGCCACCGCCGCCACCTCAGCAGCCTTTGGTGGAGTTTGTACTTTGGAACCCCGTGTCCGCCAACTTTAACCTCTGGTTCTCAGACCTCGAAGACTTGATACAAGATCGGAATGATCATGAGCACTCAGTGATCGGCATGTCAGTCGAACATGCAACGCACTCGTTCCTTCGCGAGTCACCACTGAAGTCCCTGATGCACTCAGCAGTGTGTGCTCTGGAGGGAAAGGCGATGGGAGGCGACTACGGCCAGATTGAGTACTATTTCCGTCGAGAGTCCTCCGTTCTGACAGGGGTGGTGTGGCACTCCTGGCATCCTGGAACACAGGTTGTGAACGTTTACTGCTATCTAGTACGGAGCGGGTTGCCAAAGGGCTCTGGGACTGCGCTGCACAAGGCGTTTCGACAGCAGATGCTGGATGCGCATCCTACCTTGCTTTCCTTGTGTTGCCCAATGAAAGCGTGCAGGCTGCATGCGGGCGCGTGGCTGGCGCGCTTGGGATACGAGACCGACGTTCTAGCATCATCGTGTGCTCAAGGTCCTCGAGATGGTGATCAACTGGTGCTAAGGGTACGTGCGGCTCCAGATGATGGACTTGGGCGCATGAAACGCCCTCGAACGGTGCCCGCCCTTCCATCACCGCGACCTGCGCCTCCGCCGGCGCCTCAGCCCGACCCGCCGCTGCCACTCTTAGGCGTTACTTTCACAGGGGCATGTCTCGAAGATGCGTTGGCCTCGAGATTCTCATACTCGCTTGCCACAAGCCATGCTGAAGCGAAGGAACTCCTTGCAGAGTGGAGGGAGCATGAGAAGGATCTAGGCGTCGCCGACCTTCGAAAGGATTACGTGCCGGACTGCGGTGGTTCCAAGGCGCTAGACGACGACTCGAACCCTCAAGTCCTCGTATGGTTGCGCGCTACGTCCGCTGCGTATCGCATCGGGTTCGCTGGCGCCACAATTCGTACTGGCCGGACTAGGAAGGTTGCGACGCTGCAGCGCTTCTTCATTGAGCGGAGCTGGCGGAAAAGCAAATTCGGCAACATGCCCTTTGGGCCCCGACCCCCGAGCGAAGTCCTGCTCGGGCAGTTTCTCCTCGAGGCGGCCCGAAATCACGACTGCACGGCGATGGAATTAGGCACAGGACTCAGCCAGTCAAGGTTACATCGAAGGTTCTTCGAAAGGCTGAAGTGCTTCAGTAGCGACATGGTGACAGGCCACATGACTGGCGCGATCGATATTGACGTGCTTCTGAGGACCCTTGGTGAACCATTGTCTCTTCCACTCGGGATTGGGTGGGCGTGCGGCGCATGCACGAATGATAATGCTGACGGTGCCGACCGTTGCACCGTGTGTAGAACTCTGCGACGCGAAGAGGATCGCTCTGTATCGCTAATTGAGTGGGCGTGCGGCGGATGTACGCTGCTTCAGGCGCCAAGGGCGCTCCAATGCAGTATGTGTGGTAGGAACAGAGAATGTTATGATAGTACATGAGCCACATTCTGTAAGTACATGAGTATGCATGGTCGCATTTCAAACCAGGCGACATACCCTCACCTCGCTCCCAGAGTCTTGCTGAGCTCCAGACATGGGTAGCCGCAGCTTTCCTTGGTCTCCGTCGGTGTCTGCTCCGATTGGTAACCACGACGATGGTACAGTGATCGAGCACGCGTATTATTCGTATGCACGGTGAGGTAGCAGAGGCTGAGGCCCATGGTCCTCAAGTCGTCCTCGGCAGCAACCATTAGTGCTGTCCCGACCCCTTTGCCTCGGAGAGACGCATGAACGTGCAGCTCGTGAATGTAGCCGGCAGGGCTTCCTGCGTACGATGCTTTGCCATAGGCGATGAAGCCTAGCACAGACGACTGTCCTTGTGCAGCCGAAGGTGGACCACGGACCACCATCCACGTCTTTGTCTTCAGACCACTCAGCTTAAGGCGCATGTGGGTCGGGCCGATCATGACCCCACACTCCTGCAATCCCTGATCGACGAGCAATTGGACGTCGCCTTTTAGTTCTTTGTCGCTCACAGCGCTCCCCAGTTCCTTTGTAACGAGAGCTCCTGGGAGGTGCATCAGGACGTAACGTTGCAGCTCCATGACCGCGAGGTTCACAGCGTTGAGCGCGGGCGAGGGCAAGGGTGTTGTGGCAGGGGGTTTAGTGGCAGCAGGCCGTTTTGCCGCGGCATGGTCTGCTGCCGCGCCATCTGCAGGCCTCTTGCCGCCTCCCTCCGCACGCATGGGCTCGCCCTCGGGATCTGTGGCTCGGTGCACGTGATCCGTGGCTCGGTGAGGTGCACGTGGAGCAGCCTGTTGAGCTCCTGTCTGTTGATGTCTCCGATCGAGACCGTCGCCAAACTCCACAGGGTACTCCTCCTTCAGTAGCCGCAGCCTCCTCATGAAGTCCCCTTTGAGGCGCAAGGTGGTGTGCTTGGTCGCAACGGAGCTCTCCGTGAGCCACTGATCATCCACCTCCATCAAGAAGCTTTCAGACGGGACGTATTCCACCGAACGCTGCGATCCAAGCATGTAGTGGACGAAAGTAGGGTTGTCACTCCACGTGTTGCCGTCGCCAGTCTTGGCAAACCAGCGGGCTTCATGCTGGGACTCTTCAGTTCCGTCTCCGTTACCATTATGTGGCTTTCCAGCTTCAGCGAATCCGAGCTTGAAGCCACCTTCCGGGATGGCGAGCTGCATGAGATATAGTGAGTCCTTCTGGATTGGTTTGCTGCGGTTCTTCCCAGCAACCTCTGCAAAATCCTGGACCCATTGCTCATCCGAAACGTCTTTCAGGTGACGAGCCCTCTCCGTGTGCGAGAGGTGCAGCCCTGTGACATTGTTAGCTTGTCGCGGGTCGCGCGGGCCGCCTCCTGCACGTGCCGAGTCTTCCGTTACTTCTGAAGCACGATGCGGCAGCCCTCTTTCCTCTCGAGCGGCTGCCGCTGCGACGGGATCAGGCCAGGAGGCGGGTGGCTCGTCCACGAATGGGTCCCAGTATGTCAGAGGCCGATCAAACCGCCGCATGGCTTTGAGAATAGGTAGGAGCTGGACCGGGCAGCCATGAAGTGTAATGCCGCTGTGCGTCACAGGCATGTCAGGCAACGCGCCTGCCCGCTGCCCAGCGTCATACGCAGTCTTCAAGGCGTTCCAATGCGCCACTGCCTTTTCAGTTAATTTCTCTGGCCCCTTGGCACGCTTTGAGACCAGGTCTTGGATGCTCTTGCTTGTGGAGTAAACAGATTTTGTGGAGGCAGCAGAGGAAGCAGATTTTGTGCCTCGTTCACCGTTTGCGTGCTCAGGCTTGTCCACTTCGTCGTCGTCGGCGTCCTTATCCATGTCTCTAAAGTTCTCCCGCTGTGGCTCTCGCATCATGATGCGAGGGGGGCACTCGATGAATGTCACACCAACATCATCCGTCACATTCCGGATCACTCCGTCACTCCCCTTGACCTGGCGTAGTGGTCCCCACTCGCAGTCCAAGCCATCCTTCGATCTCTGACGAGATAGACGGTCTTTGTAGGTCACCTTGACGCATCCATGGGCCCAGGAGCTCGGGTCGTACTTGTACCTGAACACGTTGTCGTACGAAATGCCTGCAAGATGCCTTTTGACACCACAGTCCTTGAGCCAACTGTCAAAGTCCCAGTTAGCAAGCAAGTACTCGAGTTCGACTGTGCTGCTGCTGCTATCCGAGGTCGAAAATAGCGCGCGGAGGTGAGTCTCGAGCTCCTCGAAGCCATCGAGCCGTTGGCAACGCGCTGCCCCGTCAATCTTGAAAAATTTCTTCATCATCGAGAAGAAGCGGTCGGCCATTTCGGTGTGAGAATGACCAGCGTCGAAGCGGAACCACCAGAACTCGTCAAAGATGCCAAGCCACACAAGCAGCCAATGCACGACGTGAGTCACCACCGAAAGGTTGTCGGACCCCCCGTCTGTGTGCCGAAACATTATCCTGCCGCCGTCGCCAGCAAATCGCCCGTTCTTGTACGCGCTATACAAGGTCATCACGAAGCACGTCAGCCCAAAATTGCTGCCTGTCCGAACATGCGCGGGCACGATCATGAAACGATTGCAACCCCCGTTTCCGACCACATGATTGCACTGGATCGCGAAGTCGAACTTAAACTTCGCGAGATCCTTCGTGTCGCGGCCCTCCGACGCCACGGGCAGCATCAGCCATTGGGATCCGCACTTGTCGTCACACTCGTAGCACGTGTCCCGTCCCATTCCTGAAGCATGATCCTTGAACTTCAGTGCGACTGCCCTATCCGTCTGCCATTCATTCATGTGCGCCTTGAGGGCGTCGAGTGCCGAGTCCCTCCTCGTTTGGCTCGATCCTGCAGTGGTCATCACGTCCAAGTATGCGGCCCGGAGTCGCTTGCACTCGTTGCATTCTGGAAAGTTGCTGTGCCGAGCGCTCCTTCGGACTCTGATTCTGGTGCTGTCCTCCAGAGGGGGGTCGAGTTTCTCTGCGAGGAGCTGTGCGCCAGGAATCATCTGCGCCTTCCAGGCTTTATATTTCAGGGGCTTGTAACCCGAATTTGCGGCGGCGGCCTTCCAATAATGCTGCTTGTGCAGGAAGTCCCAGTGAACTCCCTTGAATTGGATGGCAGTTTCGTTTGGCAGCCAATCATGAAGTATCAGCTCATCTGCCCACCAAGTTCTAGCCCAGGCTGCCCTTCGAGTCTTGATCCCCGCACGCGCGGTGAAGGCGCGAAGCTCCACCTTTGCTAGGACTTCGCCTGATAAACTCGTAGGGCCCAAGCCACGCTTGACAAGACTAACCTTCGATCGATGTGCAAAGCGAGAGCCGCCAACAGCCATCTCGAAAGCGCGGCTACAAACAGGATGTCGCGTTAATAACATCAACGGCGAGGGAAGCTTGCGTGTACTTCCCTCGCCGTCGGGCCCGAGACTTCTGCCCCCTCTAGACTTCGATATAGGTACAGCTTGATCCCAGTAAAGCCGATGGATATTCGTCAAGACATCAGCCAATTGAACTGTCTTGCCATTGCCATAAGTGTCCCGATGAATGGCACGCAGATCTTCCTTGTTGATACCGTCGAGGCATGAATTGTTCCCTTTGTTATCTGCACGCTTGCATCCACATTTGAAACCAGAAAAACCAGTCTCCACAAGCTTTGCGTGCTCTTCAGCACGCTGCCCCTCGGGCTTCTTCTTGCGACCCGCTGCAAACCTCTTGCTTCCATCTTGAGCTCCTGCTTTGGAACTTCCTGATGGTTGGGGTTCACCGTTCTCTTCATCGCGGACATCATCTTCATCTCCGTCTGATGTGGGCTGCTCGTAAGGATAGCCATAGTAGGTATCATCCTCGTTGTCAAAGTCGCCTTCGAATGCGTCTGATTCATCCGAGCTATCCTCATCCAACTCAGCCGCCAGTGCCTCAGCGTGGAGAATGGATTCGACGTCGCGAGCGTCGTCACTAGTGCGAAGAGCGGCGAGATCCGGAGTGAGCATCTTCGCCCGACGGACAGCGTCCATCTTCACTGGATCTTCAAGCATCACCACGGAGCGTGCTTGGCTCCTCGCTCCGAGCATCGGAGTGAATGCTGGTGTACGTACAGGGATTCGCTGAAGGTGCTCAATGGCCGCACGTTGTTGATCGGCCTGGTCAATGATATTGGATGGCATCGGCGTGAATGCCGGCGTGCACGCGCGACGCCTTCCAAGCGGTAATGCTCGACCCTCATCCTGTTGCTCTAGCGATGGGGTTGATGGTCCTGCAGCTTGTAGACTTTGATCGGTGACGAAATTGAAGGCGGATGTCGTACTGCGTTGCTTCCGCATCGTTGCCGCTGTGACGCTCCTAGCTTGTGGACGCTGTGCGCCTTCAATACACGACACACGCGTACCAAGACGCACGACGCCCTTGTCGCGAGACAATGCGCGATTATCGTTCGAAGTCGCACGACCCCCTTTTCTGATTTTCTATTTCGGTTTTGAGGAAATTGCGGAAAAGTTTCGCCGGGGGGTTGAGCTCAACGAGCTCCGTGAGCTCGTCACGAGTGCCCTTGTGAACACGGCTTTACCTCTCGAGCCGGCTATTCGGGATCTCGTCCGAAGCCTGCTGGCGGACGCGTCGACGCCGACCGGTGCGCGGTTCGCACTGCTGGTCCGGCTGCTCCGCCTGCGTGGCGGCGGCGGCGGTGTACATGCAACCGAGCGGCAGCCACCTGGCCTCAGACCGGCGT
>Ga0114968_10003220_pt1 | contig 12290 bp, 13 predicted proteins | sample M_130807_EF_Meta_FD_87020 | JGI IMG/M metagenome (GOLD analysis project Ga0114968, IMG submission 87020) | Freshwater microbial communities from Lake Montjoie, Canada to study carbon cycling - M_130807_EF_MetaG | ecosystem: Environmental > Aquatic > Freshwater > Lake | place: Lake Montjoie... | reverse complement strand
TGGGCGACCGATTTTGATGAGCATGGGTAACGCGATTGCCGTGGACGAGGCACCGCTGCAAGCCTGAGGCAAACGCCCGCAGCGCCGGCTGGCTTACAGGCTGCCGTACATCACGTTGATGCGGGCGACGTATTTAGAAACGCTGCCCGTGACCCGGCAGCCTTCGTGGACGACCGAGTCCTCGCCAAAACCGTGGCGGAAAAATAGCGCCGCGCCCTTGACCGGTTGCACGTCCACCACCACACCGTCGCGCCCAAACAGACGCGTGCTGCCGCCCTGTACGCCGTCGGCGGGTCCATTGAGGTAGAGCAACATAGTCAGGCCCGAGCGCACGTTCGGATGCCACTCCTCCATCCGGCTGCGGTCAGCGCTCAGGCTGTAACCGGGCCAGTTGCCATCGGTGTGGCGGTTAAACACGTCGCGGTTATCGTAGCGGTACATGTTCAGGCGACGGCTGAAGGCCGGGAACAGGGGCGCTCCGTCCAAAGTCTGCGGTAGCAGGTGCGCAATGCGCGCAAACATTGGACCCGTCAGGGCCTCATCAGTCACCCAGTGCACCGACTTGTTCATGCGCATGCCCGGGGGCGTGGCGATGCCGGGGGCTTCATCACGGTAGCCAAACTGCTCTGTGGCGGCCACGATCGCATCGGCCTCCGGGGCGCTAACGACGTCCTCAATCACAAAGGCCAGCAAACCTCCAAGCGCGATGTCGTGCCGCACCGGCTGCAAGGCGGGCCGGTCTGCCAGTACCAGTGCAGCGGGCGGCACATCAAATGCGTGCACCGGGGTCATGGGAACCACCCCGCCCATTGGTAAGGAGCCTGGCAATTGGGCGACCGCGTGGTGATCAGGCCAGGCCCGGGCAAGGGCTGCGGAATCGTTCACCATGTGCCGATGTTGGGCATCGAGGCCCATGGCTCGGCGACGGGCAGGGGCCCACCACGCTGCAGCAGTTCAATCGAAATTTGGTCGGGCGAGCGCACAAATGCCATGTAGCCATCGCGCGGTGGCCGGACAATGGTCACGCCATGCGCCTGCAGCCGCTCACAGGTGGCGTAGATGTTGTCCACCGCGTAAGCGAGGTGGCCAAAGTTGCGGCCACCGGTGTAGTTTTCAGGGTCCCAGTTGTAGGTCAGTTCTACCTGCGCGCTGTGGTCACCCGGAGCGGCCAAAAAAGCCAGCGTGAATCGGCCTTGCGGCACTTCGCGAACGCTCAAAACGTCCAGACCCAAAGCATCGCGGTAAAAGCGCAGGGACGCTTCCAGGTCCGTTACCCGGACCATGGTGTGGAGATACCGCATGCTTACTTGCTACCCAGAACCCACGCCGCCAACTTCTTGGCGTCTGCCTCGGAGAGTTTGGGGTGGGCGGGCATGGGGAGATCGCCCCATTTGCCGACGCTGCCGTTGCGGATGCTTTGTACCAGCTGGGCCTGCGCGTCGGGCTGACCGGCGTATTTGGCGGCAACGTCTTTATAAGCAGGCCCCACCAGCTTGGTAGCAACCGCATGGCAGCCCAGGCAGTCGTTCTTGCGGGCCAGGGCCTCGCTGGCTTGCGCTTGCGCGGCCCCCAGGGTGCTGCCCAAGACCAGGGCACAGTGGATCAGCAGTTCAACGCGACCGGGATTCAAGCGCCGCATAGCACTAGCGTCCCAGGTTTTTCAGGCGGCCGGGCTCGACGATTTCGATCCAGTAGCCGTCCGGGTCTTTGATGAAGGCCACGTCTTTCATCTTGCCCTGGTCAGGGCGCTTGACGAAGGGAACCCGGTTTTGGTCAAACCAGGCGGCGGCCGCGTCCAGATCGGGCACGGAAAAACAGATGTGCCCAAAGCCTTGCGGTTGCGCGTTGCCGTCGTGGTACTTGAAGTCGGCGTTGGCCTCGGTGCCCCAGTTGTGGGTCAACTCCAGAATGCCACGTTGGGCAAACGTCCAGGCAGTGCGGTCGCCCTCTTCGACCGGTGCGCTGTCGTCGTCCGTGGCACGGTGCAAAAAGTAGAGCGAAAACTTCATCTCGGGGAAATCAAGTTTGCGCAGCACCCGCATGCCCATCACGCCGGTGTAGAAAGCCAGCGACACCGCCGGATCCTTGATGCGCAGCATCGAATGGTTGAACACAAAGCCGCGGGTCGCGTCAGGCACGCCCGGGCTGACGCCTGGGTGGCTTTCGGTAGAAAAGCTCATGAAAAAAAGTTCTTTCGCGTTGAAATAAGGGCTCAGGGAATCCACGTCCGCGGCATGGGAGAGCAGCGGACGGGTTGCGATGGGAAAGAAAATTACCTGCCCACCGCCGCCACCGCCTTTGGGACGGCTTCATTCACCTGTGCGCGGTTGGGAATGCTGGTGACATTCGCCGCCGGAAGCGCCTGCATCTGCTGGCGTTCGACGTTGATCACGCAGCGGCGCAGGTAGCGCATGCTGGTGACCCGCAAGAACGAGGCAAAGTTGGGCACCTCTCCCCGATGCGCCAGGATTTCGTCGTGAAACTTCGAAATCAGGGCGTTGGTGGTGCAGCCTTCCTCCTCGGCCATCTCGGCCAAGATGTCCCACACCATGTTTTCCAGCCGCAGGCTGGTGAGCACGTTGCGGATACGAACCGTGCGCGAGCGCTGCTCGTACTGAATCGGGTCGGCCTTGACGAAGTATTCACACATGGGGGGCTCCGGCAGCAAAAAATAACATCTTAAATCGCCCGCTCAGTCATTTGCTTGGCGATGTAGTCCGCCTGGCGAATGGCCAATGTGACGATGGTCAGCGTCGGGTTCTCGGCACCGCCCGTGGTGAACTGGCTGCCGTCGCTGATGAACAGGTTCGGTATGTCGTGCGTCTGACCCCATTTGTTGACCACACCGTCTTGGGGGCGGGCGCTCATGCGGCTGGTGCCCATGTTGTGGGTGGACGGATAGGGTGGCGTGCGGAAGGTTTTGATGGCACCGGCCGCCTGGTAAATCCGCTCGCCCTGGGTAAATGCGTGGTTGCGCATGGCGATGTCGTTGTCGTGGTCGTCGAAGTGCACATTGGGGATGTAGTTGCCCCATTGGTCTTTGACGTCGGTGTTGAGCGTGACGCGGTTGCCTTCGCGCGGCATGTCTTCACCCACCAGCCACATACCGGCCAGGTTGGTGTAGTGGTCCATCCACCAGGAGAAGTCAGAACCCCAGCCGCCCGGATTCAGGAACGCGGCCATAAAGGGCACGCCCAGGCTCAGGGTTTCCATTTCGTAGCCACCCACAAAACCGCGTCCGGGGTTGTGTGCGGCTTCGTCGCGCACGATACCGGCCATGGTGGTGCCGCGGTACATGTGGACCGGGTTCTTGAAGGCCGCGTAGACCGAGCCGGTCATGTGGCGCATGTAGTTGCGCCCCACCTGGCCCGAGGAATTGGCCAAACCGTCCTTGAACATATTGGACGCCGACAGTAACAACAGGCGCGGGGTTTCGATTGAGTTGCCGGCCACGCAGACGATGCGGGCTTTCTGGCGCTGCTCTTTGCCATCCTTGTCAAAGTAGACGACGCCTGTCACTTTGCCGGAAGCGTTGTGCTCGATGCGTGTTACGTGGGACTGGGGGCGGATTTCGAAGTTGCCGGTCGCTTCGGCCTTGGGGATTTCGGTGTACAGGGTCGACCACTTGGCGCCGCTCTTGCAACCCTGGAAGCAGAAGCCCAGTTGCATGCAGCGGCCACGGCCGTCGCGCGGCTGGCTGTTGATGGCCATATTGCCGGTGTGCACTTCCTTGTAGCCCAGCTTGGTGGCACCTGCGTGCATCACCTTGAAGTTGTTGTTGCCCGGCAGCCCCGGAATACCGTTGGTGCGGGTCACGCCCATTTTGTATTCGGCCTTGGCGTAGTAGGGCTCGAGGTCTTTCAGCGTGATGGGCCAGTCGAGCAGGTTGGCGCCCTTGACTTCGCCGTAAACCGATTTGGTGCGGAACTCATGTTCCTGGAAACGCAACGAAGCGCCGGCCCAGTGGGTGGTGGTGCCGCCGACGGTTTTGCAAATCCAGGCAGGCAGACCGGCAAAGTCTTTGGCGACGCGCCAAGAGCCCGAGGTGGTGCGCTTGTCCAGCCAGGCCAGCTGCACAAAGGATTTCCACTCGTCGTTAATGAAGGTCGCCTGCGACTGCAGTGCACCCGCTTCAAGCACGACCACCTTGATGCCTTTTTGGCACAGTTCGTTGGCCAGGGTTCCGCCGCCTGCGCCGGAGCCGATGATGAGGACGACGGAGTCGTCGGAGTAATCAAATTTCGCCATGGTGTATCTCCAGATTTTTTATGAAACGACTTAGCCCATGTAAGGCTTGGGGCTGGCTTCCAGCGACGGATTCGGCAGCCACTTCAGGTCTTGGAAGCCGCGGGTGATGTAGCCGCCTTTTTCCCAGGCCGAGCCGGGGTAACCAAACACGGCGTAGGCCATGTCGTTGTCGTACAGCGAGGTAATGCACTGGCCGCGCACCGTGTTAAAAAATGCGGTGCCTTCCATGCCGCGCACGATTTCTTCGCGCTTCTTGGCGTTGGCTTTGGCAAAGGCGCCGCCCGCAGACTTGTTGAGCCAGGCAATACCCTCGGACAGCATCTTGGCGGTGTCTGCGCTGCCTGCTGCAGCGCCGTCGAGGTCTTTGGCCAGCAAGGCATAAACCGCATCGGGCAACTTCTCGTGCGGGTAGAGCGTGCGGCCCAGGGCCATCAGGGCTTTACCGTCGTCGGCAGAGAGTTTTTTGAGCTCAAGCGCCCAGGCGCTCGAAGGGGCCAGACCCGCCAGCAAAGTGCCGGTGGTCAGGGTTCCAAACAACAGGCCAGACCCTTTAAGAAATTCGCGCCGGGCCAGCGGCAGGTTCACTTTGCGGACGATGCCGCTGTCTTCGTCACAGCCCGCTATTTCGGGGCTCTCTTGGGCGATGGAAATGACACGCATGTTTTTGTCTCCGGTGGGTTAGTCGTATCCGCGCAGCTTCGTGCAGTTGCGGGAACGAGTATCCAAGCGGAACCCATGGCGTGGGTGATAGCAGACTACTTACAGGGAAAACCCTTGGGACACCCGAGGCTGAACGCGTGGAGCCAACCAGTAAACGCACGCGGCAGACGAACGCTGCCAAGCGCCCAACTCAAACAGCCTCAGGTGGAAGCAAAAACCGCATCCAACTCCGCCATCCAAGCCGCCTTTTGCGCGGCGCTGGCAAAGCTGGCCTCGAAGCTGTTGCGTGCGAGTTGCCAGGCGTCTTGCACGGTGAGCGCGGGCAGTGCGGCAAAGGCGGCTTCAAAATTGGCCAGCAGGTAGCCGCCAAAGTAGGCCGGGTCGTCGGAGTTGAGGGTGATGCACAGCCCCGCGTGCAAGAGGGTGGCCAGGTTGTGCTCGGCCATGGTGCCAAACACGCAGAGCTTGGTGTTGGAGAGTGGGCACACAGTCAGCGGCATGCGGCTTGCCGCCAAGCGCGCCACCAGTGCCGGGTCTTCACTGCAGCGGACGCCATGGTCAATACGCTCTACCTGCAAAACGTCCAAGGCGCTGGTAATGTAGGCCGGCGGACCCTCTTCACCCGCGTGCGCCACCACATGCAGGCCCAATTCGCGGCATTGGGCAAACACAGTGGCAAACTTTTCAGGCGGGTTGCCGCGCTCGCCCGAGTCCAGGCCCACACCGATAAAGTGCTGGCGGTAAGGCAAGGCGGCCTGCAAAGTGTCGATAGCAGACGCCTCAGACAAATGCCGCAAGAAACACAAGATCAGGCTGGCACTGATGCCAAATTGGGTGTGCGCATCGGCACACGCCCGCGCCAGCCCGCCAATCACTGCGCCCATGGGCACCCCGCGTTCGGTGTGGGTTTGCGGGTCAAAAAACAGCTCAGCATGGACCACGCGGTCGGCATGCGCGCGGGCGAAGTAGGCCATGGCCATGGCGTAGAAGTCGCTCTCGTCGATCAGCACCGAAGCCCCGGCGTAATACAGGTCCAAAAAGCTCTGCAGGTCGGTAAACGCATAGGCCGCACGCAGCGCCTCTACGCTCGGGTAGGCCAGCGCCACCCCGTTTTTACGCGCCAATTCAAAAATCAGCTCGGGCTCCAGCGAGCCTTCAATGTGAATGTGCAGCTCAGCCTTGGGCATGCGCGCGAGCAGTGCGGGGAGGTGGGCGCGGGTGAGGTGGGGGAATTGCATGGCGGCGATGGTGGTTGGTGGCGAGCGGTGGGTGGGCATAACTAGTGTCCTTTGGCGACTCTGCGGTGCTGGGTCCGAACTTTAAGGTGGATAACCCGCAGGCTGTAGGAGCCTAAATTGTGGGTCACAAGTCGGGCTGGTACCGAAGCTCCATTGCTTCTCGAGACTCATACGGAACAGCGATGCCTGTCTGATCGCTGATCATCTGCCCGGCAGTAGGCATGACGCCACGGTCTACTTGCGCCTGAGGCGTCCACAGCTTTGAGCGTAAAAATGCTTTAGCGCAGTGCAGATAGACCGATTGCGGAACGACTTTAATCACCGCCTTTGGCGCACGTCTCTCATCTCGACAAGCTTCGAGTTCAGCCACTTCAAAGGAAAGACTTGCCAAACCGTTGACACGTAAGGTCTCGTTAAATCCCGGAATGAAAAAGATCAAGCCTAGCTTTCCTGTCGAAAAAACGTTTTGAAGCGTATCTATCCGGTTGTTGCCAGGCGCCTCCGGAATGAGAATTTCGCCAGACTGATTGACCTTCACAAAACCTGGCGCTCCACCCCGCGGCGATGCGTCCATGTTGTGCTCGGAGTCAGCGCTTGCCAGAACCAGAAAAGGCGATAGGCGGATGAAGTCGATGCAGTGCTTGTCAAGGAATGAAATTTCCTTCTTGATTGCACGATCTTGCGGGCGTCCAAAATAGGACTGCAATGCTTTGATCGTTTCAAATTTCATACTTTCCCCAATCCGTTGATCTGACGCCTTGAATGCGACGTACCGCGACAAAACTTCAGTGCACACCGTGTACTGAGCGCACGCAGCGCCAAAGCCTGTGACCCCTCCTGCTATGGCGCTACCACTTGCAAATTTGGAGTGATATGGTCGATGGCGTCTAGGTTTTGATTGATCGCGAGCGCCTCATGCAGCAGACGGAGATTCGAGGCGAGCCTCAGGCACTACCACCAACGCGACTCGGCCGCGCGGTCGGTACTCTGCATACGTCAAGGCCCCGCCACTGTCCCCGCAGGTTTGGGCAGCCCGCCGGCGCCAATCTGCGCCACATGCACTTGCACCTCTCGCACTCCCGTCTTGTCCAGCTCCATGCGCAGCACCCAGCCGCGGTTGTTGACCGGGTCTGAGAAGCCGTCGAAAACAAAGTTGCCCAGGCTGTAAAAAATCGGTTTGCCGCGGTAGCGCTCGGCGTCTTGTACTTGGTGGGGGTGACCGCCGATGACGGCGTCGGCACCGGCGTCAATCATGGTGCGGGCGAGTTGGCGCTGGCGGGCGTTGGACACCGGGTCTTCCCAGCCCCAGTGCATGATGGGGATCACCACATCGGCCTTCCAACGGCTGCGTGCGGCTTTGATGTCGCGCACGACTTGCGCGTCTTCACTCCAGGCCACGCCGGGGCGGTCGGTGTCGGCCTCAAAGCTGCGGGGCTGAAATTCGTCGTAGCCCAAGATGGCAATACGCAAGCCCTTGCGCTCGACGATCCAGGGGGTGTGCGCCTCGGTCAGGTTCAGGCCGCCGCCATAGACACCCAGACCCTCTTTTTTCAGAAAACCCAGCATCTGCGCAAAGGCTTGCGGACCATAGTCGCCCGAATGGTTGTTGGCCAGGCCCACGGCGTCGAGGTGGCGCTTGACGTATTTGAGCGTGCTCGGCGGCACCCGAAACACATTGGGTTTGTCGTCTTCAGGGCTGCCAATGGTGGCCACCACGCACTCGAGGTTGCCGATGCGGATGTCGGCTTCCTTGAAGAGCTTGGCAAAGCCTGCAAACGGGTCTTGGCCGCGGCGCATGGCTTGGCTGGGTCCGTCCTCCAGCATGATGTCGCCCACTACCACCAGCGACACCGTGCCGGTATTGGGCGCAGCGGGTGTTTCGGCTTTGGCCGCCAGCCCCAGCAGCGCCAGCCAGCCGGCGGCAAACAGATGCCACACGGCCCTATGGCGCGCGCTCATGGTGCCACCTCGGCCAGGGCGCAGTGGTATTGCAGCTCTTTGCCCAGCAGTGGTGAATACAGCGCGACGCGCCCGGTCAGTGCGTCGGGTGCCGGGTTGCGCAGGGCTACGGGTTGCAGGTATTGGACGTGTTGCATAACCATGGGCTGGCGCCGCGTGTTGTAGTAGACGTAAAGATTGACGCTCTCAACGCCAGAGGTGGCACCGCTCTGGGCGGCGGACAACACGATGGCCTTGAAACGAAAGCGGTTGCCAATGGGCACTGCCGCGACGGTATAGGGGTCGCTGGTCAGGTCGTGCTTCGTGTGGTGGGTCTCAGAGTTAACGTCAAACGTGCATTGCAGTTGGGGGCTGGCCAAGGCCAGCGTGGGCACGGCCAGCAGCGCCAGCGCGCCCAGCAATGCGGACCAACATAAGCGGGGGGTCAAAGCATGGATCATGAAAGGCAGAGGGACAGGGCCCAAACAACGAGGGCCGCAGTGTATGCGCAGCCGCCAGCCTAGGTGCTAGCGTGCTGGGTCACCCAGCCCACCAGTTTCAGTCGCTGCACCTTGCCCGACGGGCCCCGTGGCAGGTCGGAAACAAAGTGAAACACTTTGGGCGTTTTGTAACGCCCCAAGGCGGTGCTGCAAAAGTCACGCAGCGCGGCTTCGTCGGCCACGGCACCCTCGCGAAGCACGATGCAGACCATGATGTCCTGCCCGTAGTGCGCATCGGCAATGCCCACGGCGGCGGCGTCCAGCACCGCGGGGTGGCGCAGCAGCGCCTCGTCAATCTCGCGCGGGGCAATGTTTTCGCCACCCTTGATGATGAGCTCTTTGATGCGCCCGGTGACAAAGAAAAAACCGTCGGCGTCGCGATGGCCCAGATCACCGGTACGTAACCAGCCGTCAGGCGTAAAGCTCTCACGGGTGGCGGCTTCGTTTTTGTAATAGCCACGCATGACCTGCGGGCCCCGAATGGCAATCTCGCCGGTCGTGCCGTCTGGCACGGACTGCAGCTCACCGTTGATCACCCGCGCCTCGCAGCCCGAGGCCATGCCCACGGCACCGAGCTTGCGCTGCCCCCGCTCCAGCGGATTGGAAAACGCGGGCGCCACGGTTTCGGTCAGGCCCATGGTCTCAATGATGCCGATGCCAAACCGGGACTCAAAGGCCTGCAAATGCGCTGGCGGCAGCGCGGCTGAGGCGCTGCGACAAAAGCGGATCGCCGACACGTCGGCCTGCGGGTCCGCACCCTCCAGCAAATATGAAATCATGGTGGGCACCACGTTGATCCAGGTGCATTGCGCCTGCGTGGCCTGCTGCCAAAAGCTGCCTGCAGAAAACCTGGGCGGCATGGCCAGACTGCCCCCATGCGCCAGCGGCGCGAGCATGGTCACGGCAAAGGCGTTGATGTGGTACAGCGGCAGCACGGCCAGCACCCGGTCACCCGGGCCCAGTGCATGCTCGGTGCTGATGGACAGCGCATTGGCAGCCAGGTTGGATTGCGTGAGCATCACGCCTTTGGGCACGCCGGTGGTGCCCGAGGTGTACATCAGCAGGGCCAGTGCATCGGGGCGGGGCGCAGGCATCTCTGTCGTCGCCTGGGGCAAAAAGTCGTGGGCAGAGTCCATGTCCGGGCTGCACACCAAGAGGGCAATGGGGCGTGCCAGCGTGGCCAGCACGGCGCGCACGCGCTCGGCCCAATCCGGGCTGGCAATCACCAGCTTGCAGTCACTGTGCTCCAGCACATAGGCCATTTGCGTGGCGCTGCTGAGCAAATTGACCGGGTTCACGCACCAACCGCCATGCAGCGCACCAAGCAGCAGCCGCAAGGTATTCAAGCCGTTGGGCATCACCAACGACACCGTATCGCCGGGCTGCAAGCCCTGGCTTAGCAAGAGCGTGGCCACCTGGCGGCAGCTGCGGGCAAGGTCCGAAAAACGCAAGCGCGTGGGCGCATCGCTGGCTGTGGCAGGCTCGGCGCCTACTGCCAGCGCGTACTCCGCTTCAGGCCGCACCAGCGCTTGGTGCTCCAGTAGCGCACGCACGGTACCTGCCATGGCGGGGGCACTCATGCGCGACCAAACTTGGCAAAGTAGCTGCCAAAGATCGCTTCTTCGCTGGGCATGCGCTCGGCAATCGGGCGCGAAATGCGGGTGATGTTTAGGTAGTGCCGGTAGTTCATGTTCTCAGAAAAATTGTTTTTGCCCCAGGTGCCGCAACCCATGGACAGCGAAAACGGCAAGCCGTTGTCAAAGCTGCCACCCGTAGCAATGCAGTGCGCCTGGTCCACGATCACGCGGCTGACCGGTAGCTCCAGGCCCAGGCGCAAGGCACGCTCGGGCAGGGCACTGTGCAAGCCGACCGAATGGCCCGCACCCTGAAAGGTGTAAATACGCTCGACCAGCGCAATGGCGGCATCAAAGCTGGCGACACCATACAGCGTGAGCACGGGGCACAGCTTTTCACCCGAGAAGGGGTGGTCTTCGCCGACGCCGTCTTCTTCGACCAGCAAGATGCGGGGCTGCAAAGCGGCCACGTCCAACAAGCCTGCGCGCTGGGCCACCACGGTGGCGTTTTGGCCAATCACGGCTTGCGAGAGTTTGCCGTCCGGCCACATCACGGCCTGCAGTTGCTGCTTTTGTGCGGCGGTGAGCAGCACCGCGCCGTGGGCTTGCAAGGCGGCAAGAGCGGGGGCACGCACCGCATCCAACAGCACCAGACTGTTCTCGGACGAACAGCTGGTGGCGTTGTCAAAGGTCTTGGAACGCAGAATACGCTCGGCCGCCAGCGCCAGATCGGCGGTCTCGTCGACGATGCCGGCCACATTGCCCGCGCCCACGCCAAAGGCCGGGGAGCCGCTGGCATAGGCGGCGCGCACATTGGCCTGCGAGCCGGTGGCCACCACCAGATCGCAAGCCGCCATCAGCGCATAGGTCGCGGCTTTGCTGATGGGTGCCGGCAGCAGCTGCACCAGATCGCGTGGTGCGCCAATGCGGTCAAATTCGGCGTGAATATGCTCCAGCAGGCGGGCGCTGGTGGCCCAGCCCTTGGGCGAAGGCGCCACGATCACGGCATTGCGGCCCTTGAGCGCATTAATGATTTTGTTGGCTGGTGTGGCTGCCGGGTTAGTGGACGGCGTAATGGCGCAGACCACGCCCACCGGGCGGGCGATCTCGGTAATGCCGGTGGCCGGGTCTTGCGCAATGACCCCGACCGATTTGGCACCCTGCAGGTCGCGCAACAGGCCAAAGGTCTTGCGGTAGTTTTTGCGCACCTTGTCTTCGACGTTGCCAATACCGGTGTCTGCCACGGCCAGTTCGGCCAGCGCACGGTTGCGTGTGGGCTCGATGATGGCCCAACCCGCGGCGGCGACCAGTTCGTCCACGCGTGCCTGGTCGTAGCCATTGGCGATATGCTGCGCAGCGCGCGCGCGCGCCACCAACACCTGCACATCGGCCTGGGCCTGCAAGTCGCTTGGTTGGGTGTTCAGGCTGGGGCTGGGGCTATGCGTCATTTCAATCGGCCTTGATGTTGGCGTCTTTGGCCAGTTTGGCCCACTTGGGCAATTCGGCGGTGATGGTTTTGCCCAATGCCTCGGGCGTGCCGCCCACGGCTTCGGCACCCTGTTCCAACAACTGGGCCCGAATGGCTGGCTCGGCCAGCGCGGTGTTGAGCGCCTTGTTCAGCTTGTCGATGATGGCTTTGGGTGTTTTGGCGGGCACCAGCATGGCGTACCAGGAGTCGACTTCAAAGTCTGGCACACCGGCTTCTTGCATGGTGGGCACATCAGGAAAGGCCGCGCTGCGCTTGACGGTAGACACCGCCAGCGCCCGCAGCTTGCCCGCCTTGACATGCGCCGCCGCAGCGGGAATGGACACCCACAGGTAGGGCACCTGACCGCCGATCACGTCGGTTACCGCCGGGCCGCCGCCGCGGTACGGAATGTGGATCAGCGGCGCGCCGGTGCGAATCACCATCAGCTCACCCGCCAAGTGACCCGGCGAACCGTTGCCCACCGAAGCAAACGAAAACTTGTCGGGTGCGGCCTTGGCCTGAGCCACCACGTCGGCTACCGTGCGCACCGGCAAGGCGGGGTTGGCCACCAGGATTTGCGGCAAGGAGGCGACCAAGCCCACGGGCTCAAAGTCCTTTTGTGTATCAAACGGCAGTTTTGGAAAGATGGCCGGGTTGATGGTGT
>Ga0114968_10003218_pt1 | contig 12296 bp, 12 predicted proteins | sample M_130807_EF_Meta_FD_87020 | JGI IMG/M metagenome (GOLD analysis project Ga0114968, IMG submission 87020) | Freshwater microbial communities from Lake Montjoie, Canada to study carbon cycling - M_130807_EF_MetaG | ecosystem: Environmental > Aquatic > Freshwater > Lake | place: Lake Montjoie... | reverse complement strand
TGTGGTGGGCACTTTGTACAGTGGTGCGGCGGTGGGCAATTTGCTGGGGCCGGTATTGGCGGGCGCGGTCTTCGATGCCACCGGCCATTACCATGGCGTGATGGCCGTATGTGTGGTCTTGTCGGTGATGGCCACGTGGGCGACCTACCAAACGCACCGCCATGGCCGCGCACAATTTTGAGTCGGTTTGACCGGAGTGAATTACGAATGAACAACGATTTGCATGCCTTGCGGCATATCCTCAAAAGCTATCGCACCATTGCGGTGGTGGGCTTGTCGGCCGAATGGCACCGCCCCAGTTTCTTTGCGGCCAAATACATGCAGTCCCATGGCTACAAAATTGTGCCGGTCAATCCCCGCTACGCGGGCCACATGATTTTGGGTGAGGCTTGTTATGCCAGTTTGCTTGATATTGAGCACCCCATCGACATGGTGGATGTCTTTCGCCGCACAGAAGATGTGTTGCCCATTGCCAAGCAGGCAGTGCAGATCGGTGCGCGCTGCCTATGGCAGCAGTTGGGTGTGAACAACCTAGAGGCAGAGGCTTTGGCACACGAGGCGAACATGAGTTCGGTGACCAACCGCTGCGTCAAAATCGAGCATGCGCGTTTGTTTGGTGGCCTCAATTGGGTGGGCGTGAACACCGGCATCATCTCTGCAAGGAGGCTGGCATGAGCGACCGCAAATTTCACCCTGAAACCCTGGCCATTCATGCAGGGCAAATTCCGGACTCTGCCACCGGTGCCCGTGCGTTGCCGATTTACCAAACCAGCAGTTTTGTTTTTGACAGCGCTGAACATGCTGCGTCGTTGTTTAATTTGCAAACCTTTGGCAATGTGTATTCCCGTTTGAGCAATCCCACCGTGGCGGTGCTCGAAGAGCGTGTGGCCGCGTTAGAAGGGGGGCGTGCTGGTGTGGCCAGTGCCTCAGGTATGGCCGCCGAAACCATGGCCCTGATGACCATTTTGCAAGCCGGTGACCACGTGGTGGCGGCGGGCGCTTTGTATGGCGGCTCGGTCACAATGCTGGCGGTGAGTTTGCAAAAATTTGGCATTGAAACCAGCTTTGTTGATGCGACCCAGCCCGAGGCTTTTGCCGCAGCCATGCGCCCCAACACGCGCGCTGTTTTTGCTGAAAGCCTGGGCAACCCGAGCATGGTGGTGCTGGACATTGCAGCAGTGGCGGAGGTGGCGCATGCCCATGGTGTGCCTTTGATTGTGGACAACACCGTGCCCAGCCCCATGCTGTGCAACCCGCTGGCGCTGGGCGCCGATGTGGTGGTGCATTCGGCCACCAAGTACTTGTCAGGTCACGGCACCACCTTGGGTGGCTTGGTCATTGAAGGTGGCAAATTCCCTTGGGACAACGGCAAGTTCCCTGGCATGACCGAGCCTTCCAAGGGTTATCACGGCGTGAAGTTTTACGAAACTTTTGGCGACTTTGGTTTCACCATGCGCTGCCGTATGGAAAGCCTGCGCGTGTTTGGCGCGGCGCTCAGCCCCATGAGCGCTTGGCAAATTTTGCAAGGTGTCGAAACCTTGCCCTTGCGGATGCAAAAGCATGGCGAGAACGCCTTGGGTGTCGCAAAGTATTTACAGGACGATTCGCGTGTGGCCTGGGTCAACTACCCTGGACTGCCAGACCATCCGCAACACGCGCTCATGAAGCGGCAAATGCGTGGCGCTTCGGGTTTGTTGGCGTTCGGGGTCAAAGGCGGATTGCACCAAGGTGTGAAGTTCATCGAGTCGGCGCAGTTCATGAGCCATTTGGTGAATATCGGTGATACCCGCACCCTGATCAGCCACCCTGCTAGCACCACGCACCGCCAATTGGACGATGCTCAGCAATTGGCTGCCGGCGTACCACCCGACATGGTGCGCATTTCTGTGGGCCTTGAAAATTTAGATGATATTTTGTGGGACATCGACCAAGCCCTGGCTGCAGCCCAGTGAAGTGTCGAAAGAATCCGCCCTGATCTGGCGCAGAATGCGCATCAAATATGGGCATAGATTTTGCATGGTAATGGTGCGTTACAGCTCGAAAGGGTTTGTATGCACCAATATCAACCAAAAATAAGCGAAAGACTTCAATGGAAGCACTGAAACAGGGCGCCGATGCGCTCTTTATTTTGTTGGGCGGCGTCATGGTGTTGGCCATGCATGCAGGGTTTGCATTTTTGGAGTTGGGCACGGTTCGAAAAAAGAACCAGGTCAACGCATTGGTCAAAATCCTGGTGGACTTTTCTGTATCTACGGTGATGTATTTCGTGATTGGCTACAGCGTGGCCTATGGCACCAACTTCTTTGTGGGTGCCGAGCAGTTGGCTGCTAAAAACGGTTATGAGTTGGTCAAGTTCTTTTTCTTACTGACCTTTGCGGCGGCCATCCCCGCCATCGTTTCTGGCGGTATTGCCGAACGTGCCAAGTTTTGGCCTCAGTTGATCGCCACCGCAGTGATCGTGGGGTTCATTTACCCCTTCTTTGAAGGCATTGCGTGGAATCAGCATTTTGGTGTGCAGGCCTGGATCAAAGCGTTGACCGGCGACGAGTTCCATGACTTTGCTGGCTCGGTGGTGGTACACGCGGTCGGCGGCTGGATTGCTTTGCCTGCAGTTGTATTGTTAGGCGCGCGTTACAACCGTTACCGCAAAGACGGTCAGGTGTCGGCGCACCCGCCGTCAAGTATTCCTTTCCTGGCCTTGGGCGCTTGGATTTTGATTGTGGGCTGGTTCGGCTTTAACGTGATGAGCGCCCAGACTCTGGACAAAATTTCTGGGCTGGTGGCGGTCAACTCATTGATGGCCATGGTCGGCGGCACGATTACAGCCCTCGTGATCGGCAAGAACGATCCCGGCTTTGTGCACAACGGCCCTTTGGCCGGTTTGGTGGCTGTTTGCGCAGGCTCTGACCTGATGCACCCCTTCGGTGCTTTGGTGGTGGGTTGCGTCGCAGGGGCTTTGTTTGTGATCATGTTCACGCTGACGCAAAACAAGTGGAAGATCGACGACGTTTTAGGCGTTTGGCCCTTGCATGGGCTGTGCGGAACTTGGGGGGGCATTGCCGCCGGTATTTTTGGCAGCCAGTCGTTGGGTGGTTTGGGCGGCGTCAACTTCACCGCGCAATTGATCGGTACCGCGATGGGCGTGGTTTGGGCGCTGTTTGGCGGTTTGGTGGTCTACGGTGTGCTCAAAATGACCATGGGCTTGAAGATGAGCCCCGAAGAAGAATACGAAGGTGCCGATTTGACAGTGCACAAGATCAGCGCCTCACCAGACCGTGAAGCGAGTTGGTAATTACCACAAATTTCAGGCAATTTCATTTATTTTCGAAAGAAGCAGGGAAATTCCTTGCATGAGGGCTTGTTTTGTGGCTCATAATGGTTTAGCACAGGTTTTCAGGCCTGTGCATAGTTCGCGGTGAATTGGTCAGTTTCGCTTCCTTCCAGTGTTTTCGGGTTTGTTGAATGCGTTTTCAGGACTCCATCGCTTTTGTTTCTGTGTTTAGAGGAGTCCCTTTCAATGGGCAAAAAACTTTACGTCGGCAACTTGCCGTATTCGGTTCGTGATGGCGATTTGGAACAGGCTTTCGGCCAGTTCGGTGCCGTGACCAGCGCCAAAGTCATGATGGAACGTGATACTGGTCGTTCCAAAGGCTTCGGCTTTGTGGAAATGGGCTCAGACGAAGAAGCTGTTTCTGCGGTCAATGGCATGAATGGTCAGCCTTTGGGCGGCCGTAGCATCGTTGTCAACGAAGCACGTCCCATGGAAGATCGTCCTCCCCGTACCGGCGGCTTCGGCGGTGGTGGCGGTGGCGGTGGCGGTCGTCGTGAAGGCGGCGGCGGTTACGGCGGCGGTGCTGGCGGTGGCGGTGGCGACGGCGGCGGCGGCGGCGGTGGTGGCTACGGCGGTGGCGGTGGCGGTGGCGGTCGTCGTGAAGGCGGCGGCGGTGGCGGCGAAAGCGGTTTCCGTAGCCCTTACGGCTCAGGCCCACGCGGTGGTAGCGGCGGTGGCGGCGGTGGCGGTGGTCGTCGCGAAGGCGGCGGCGGCGGTTACGGCGGCGGCGGTAGCAGCTACTGAGCAGCCCATAGCGCTTCTTGAGTGAGGCGGTTCAAAGTAAAAGCCCTGCATGCAGGGCTTTTTCACGTCTGGGCGCATTCAAGACGGATCGCGGTGTTTGCGGGGTTGGCCTTGCAGCAGGCGGTCAAACCAGTTGTTGGGCAGCAATCGCAGCAATTTGGCGACCACGCCCATTTGCCAAGGGATGACGCTGTAGCTGGTGCCCGATTGAATGACTTTGTAGGCCTTGTCAGCAAAGGCTTCAGGGCTCATTAAAAAAGGCATTGGGTATTTGTTTTGACGGGTCAGTGGGGTTGCCACATAGCCGGGCGCAATGGTGACCACCCTGATGCCTTGTTGACCGCCAGTGCCGCGAAGTTCACCACGCAGGCTTTCGCAATAACTGATGACAGCCGCTTTGCTAGCGCAGTAGGCGGCATGACCGGGTAAGCCGCGAATGCCCGCGACGCTGGCAATGCCCACCAGCGTCATGGGCTCCGCAAGCTTGCTCTTGGCTTGCGCCTGCATGGGGCGAATGAACGGATGAAATGTGGCTGCCAATCCCAAGTTGTTGGTGGCCATGACGCGTTGTAAAACGGCCAGATCTTGGCGATCACCGGTGTCCATGCCTTGACTGATGCCCGCATTCGCAATCACCACCTGCGGCAACCCCCATTCGGCGATGCATTGTTCGGCGGCGCTGATGATGCTCGTGTTCTCGCTCACGTCGGCTGCAAAGACACGGCAGTGGTCCGGGCCCAGCCCTTGGGCTTGTACCCAGGTCTGCATCGCCTCGGCTCTGCGGGCGACCAAGGCGACGCGCCAGCCTGCTTGGTGGTAGCGCAGGGCCAAGGCTTGGCCGATGCCGCTAGAGGCGCCTGTGATGAAAACAAGGGGTGCCATGTGTCTATGCAAGTTAGCGGGTGGAGGGCATGATCACCCCTTTCACGCGGCCTTTGAGCTGGTATTCGCCGGTCTGGCCATTGAGCTCCATGCTGTTGGCTGTGAAAACGTCTTTGCCGCGAAGTAGCTCAACGGGTTTGTCAGAAATGACCCGATTGCTCTGCGTGAAGGCGGTGAGTTTTTCGCCACGCAGTTCGGTCCGATTGCCCCCTTGAAGGGTGTCACGTACCACCTTGGCGTTGCCGGTTAAGGTGAGTTCGGCGTCTTTGTGAGTGCCTTCGCCTTGTACTTGGGCGTGATCGGCGCGGGCCACCAGGCGTTCGCCTTCAGGACTGACGGCATGAATTTGAACGGTCTCTATTTCAAGGACATCGAACTCGGGATAGTGACGCGCTTGGGCGCCTTGAAGTTCGCGAGTTTGCCGACCCGCGGCATCGAATGACTTCACTGAAAAGCCGTATAAATAATAGTCTGGTTCTTTGCTAACCGTTTTGGCTGGCAGGGGTGTGTGAAGGTCTGGGATACTGCGCACAAGCCACCACGAGCCCAGTGCAAACAAACCCATGACCAAGGCGGGCAAATACAAGGCTAACCGGTCAAATGCATTTCGCAGGAGCGCAAACAATGGCATAGAAGGCCTAACGCTGAGCGGGAGATGTCATGCGGACGAGTAACTTGGCATAGTGCCCACCCGCCACCAGCAACAGGTCGCAAAAAGCACGTGCGGCACCATCACCACCACGTTGGGTGGTGATGTGCTGCGCAATGGCCAAGGCTTGCGCATGGGCATTGGCCGGCGCACATGCAAAGGCGGCGTGTTGCATGACCGGGAGATCTGGCCAGTCATCACCCATGGCGGCAGCTTGTGACCAGTCTAGGCCCAAACTGTGCAAATAGTTTTCGGCCGCAGGCAATTTGTCTTCGGTGCCGAAAGTCGCGTGCGTCACGCCCAAGGCGGTCAGTCGTTTGCGCAAAGGCAGTGAGTCGCGCCCCGTGATGACCACGGGTGTGATCCCTGCTTGCATCAACAATTTGAGGCCATGTCCATCCAGCGTGTTGAAACGTTTGAGGGTCTCGCCGTGTTCGGAAAAATACAGACTGCCATCAGTCATCACCCCGTCGACATCAAAAAAAGCCACCTGGATACCCTGCGCTTGCAACAGCAACTCGGGGGGGTAATTGAGCGCGGGGGTCAGGGTCTTCATCAAAGGGCTCATGTTTCAAATGACCTTCGCACGCATGAGGTCGTTGCTGTTAAGTGCGCCGCACAAGCGCAGAGTTTTGTCAACAACCAGCACGCTGGTGATGCAATGGGCCTCCATTAATTCGGCGGCTGTGACAGCCAGGTCGTCAGTTTTAACGATGCGGGGGTTAGGATGCATCACATCTTGCGCCGTGAGTTGGCGCAGGTCGCTTCCTTTTTCAATCAGTCGGCGCAAATCGCCGTCGGTGAAAACGCCCACAATGTGGTGCTGAGCATCCACAATGGCCGAGGCACCGAGACCTTTGTGGCTCATTTCTCGCATGAGTTCTGTCAGACTGGCGCTAGGCAATACGTGGGGCACCTCATCGCCAGAACGCATGACATCGCTCACATGGGTGAGCAAGCGGCGACCCAGTGAGCCACCAGGATGGGATCGGGCAAAGTCCTCAGTCTTGAAGCCCCTGGCGTCGAGCAAGGCCACGGCCAGAGCATCGCCTAAAGCCAGTTGGGCGGTGGTGCTGGCGGTGGGGGCCAGGTTCAACGGGCAGGCTTCTTTTTCGACACTGCTGTCAAGGACCACGTTGGCATGCAGTGCCAACGTGGAGAGCAGGCCGCCAGTCATGGCGATCAAGGGCACACCTTGTCTTTTGAGCATCGGCAAGATGGCGACCAATTCGTCGCTCTCGCCGCTGTTGGAGATCGCCAGCACCACATCCACCTGCTTGATCATGCCCAAGTCACCATGACTGGCCTCGCCGGGGTGGACAAACATGGCGGGCGTTCCTGTGGAAGACAAGGTGGCAGCGATTTTGCGGCCTATGTGGCCGCTTTTGCCCATGCCGGTGACGACGACGCGGCCTTGCACATGGAGCATCATCTGAACGGCTTGTGCAAAACGGTCGTCCAACCGAGATTTGAGCCCCAAGAGTGCTTGCGCCTCGATGTCCAGTGTGTCTCGGGCCAACTGAAGTGCTTGTGCTGAATTAAATGCCATTTGGGCATTTTATCGGGCACTTGAAAAGGACGGTGTAAAACATGACCTTGGACATCAACGACTTATGAAGAGTTGGTACTATTCAATGCATGAACGCGCTTGAATTGACCTTGATGTATCTGTTTGCCGCCGTGTTGGGGGTGGTGGGGTGCCGCATGCTCAAGCTGCCACCCATGTTGGGCTATTTGATGGTGGGTGTGGTCATTGGTCCCAACGCATTGGCTTTGGCGCAGAACTCGGAGGGCGTCAAGCATTTGGCCGAGTTTGGCGTGGTGTTTTTGATGTTCGTGATCGGTTTGGAGTTCAACTTGCCCAAGTTACGTTCCATGCGTCAACATGTGTTTGGCTTGGGTTTGATGCAGGTGGTGTTGACCATTGTGATGGTGACTTTGGGGTCATTGTTTTTTGCTGCCATGGCGCCCAAGTTGTGGCACATGCAATGGCAAACCGCTTTGACCTTATCAGGCGCCATGGCCATGAGCAGCACGGCCATCATCATCAAATTGATGGCCGACCGTCTGGAGTTTGAATCTGAACATGGCAAACGTGTGGTCGGTGTCTTGCTGTTTCAGGATTTGGCGGTGGTGCCTTTGTTGGTGTTGATCCCTGCTTTGAACGCCAAGCCCGAGGCCTTGATGACGGCACTCGGACTGGCTGCATTCAAAGCGGTGATTTTGATCACCTTGTTGCTCACGGGCGGGCAACGTGTTATGCGCTGGTGGCTCACCTTGGTCGCCAAGCGCAAGAGCGAAGAATTGTTTGTATTGAACCTGTTGCTGGTCACCCTGGGCTTGGCTTGGCTGACCGAGTTGGCCGGTTTGAGTCTGGCTTTGGGCGCATTCATTGCGGGCATGTTGATTTCGGAAACCGAATACAAACATCAGGTGGAGACAGATATACGCCCCTTTCATGATGTGCTGTTGGGCTTGTTTTTCATCACCATCGGGATGCTGCTGGACTGGCACATCGTGATCCAAAACTGGCCCTTGGTGTTGTTGCTGACCACCGTGCCGGTGCTGTTCAAATTGGGTTTGGTGACAGCCATTGCCCATGCCACGGGTGGCACGATGGGGGTGTCATTGCGGACAGGTTTGTATTTGGCGCAGGCGGGGGAGTTTGGATTTGTCCTGCTCACTTTGGGGGCGCAGCACGATGTGGTTCCGCCCCAATTGCTCAATCCTGTTCTCGCCAGCATGGTGTTGTCGATGCTGGCAGCGCCTTTCATGGTCATGTTCAGCGACCGCATCGTCTTGAAACTGGTGGCCAGCGAATGGTTGCAACAGTCTTTGCACATGACCGGCATTGCTCGCAAGTCCATCAACAGCAGCAAGCATGTGATCATTTGTGGTTATGGCCGATGCGGACAAAACTTGGCCCGTGTGCTGGAGGGTGAAGGCATCGCCTACATTGCACTCGATCTGGACCCTGACAGGGTGCGGCAGGCGGCTGCGGCCGGCGACGCCGTGGTTTTCGGCGATGCTGCACGTTTGCCGTCCTTGATGGCCGCAGGCTTGGCCCGGGCCAGCGCCGTGGTGGTCACCTATCTGGATTCAGGTGCTGCGATGAAGGTCCTGGCCAACACCCGCAGCCATGCACCGCAAGTGCCGGTGATTGTGCGGACCCAGGACGACCACAACCTTGACAAACTCCAAAGAGCGGGCGCCACGGAGGTGGTGCCTGAAGCCATTGAGGGCTCATTGATGTTGGCGACACATGCCTTGGCCTTGGTGGGCGTGCCCATGCGCCGTGTGATCCGCATTGTGCAAGAGCAACGTGATGCCCGCTACAGCATGCTGAGAGGGTATTTCCATGGCGCAGACGACGATACGGTTGACGAATTGGACCATGAGCGACTGGGCACCATCAGCTTGCCGCTGGCCTCCGCATGGATCGGTCAGCCCATTGCCGCGTTGGCGCTGCAAAACCTGCAGGTTCGGGTGGTCAGCCTGCGACGCAGCGATGGTCAAAGCCTGAAAGTCAATGACCAGACGACGCTGCAAGGCGGGGACACCTTGGTGCTTTCAGGCACGCCGCAGGCCCTGGCTGTGGCCGAGCTGACATTACTTCCCGTTTAAGTCAATCGGGTCACACATCAACAACCGAGGGTGTCCGCCAGGGCATTCAAATCGGTCAGGTGTAAATCATTGCCCGCATGCGCAGAAATATCTTTCGGATGCGCCGCCCCAAATTCAACAGGGCGCTCGATATAGGCGGTACGCAAACCACAGGCTCGCGCCCCAGCCAAGTCATCGTGGTGTGCTGCCACCAGCATGACTTGCTCAGGGGCCAGGTCAAACACCTTGGCCACGCCCAAGTAGGTGGCGGGGTCGGGCTTGTAGGCGCGAAACACCTCCGCGCTGAGCACGCAGTCCCACGGCAAACCTGCACGTTTGGCCATGTTGGTCAGCAGGCCGATGTTCCCATTTGACAAAGAGCAGAGGGTGTATTTTCTTTTCAAACGCGTTAAGCCCGCGACGCTGTCAGGCCAGGCGGCCAGCCGGTGCCATACCAAGTTCAGGTGTTTGCGCTCGGCTTCACTCAAATCGGTTAAGCCAAACTGCGGCAGCAAGGTGTCCAGAATCATGCGGTTCAGGTCGTCGATCAAGGTCCAGCCGAGTTCGCCGCTCATCACACGTTGCATGGCGGGCTTGTAACCGGCTCGCCAGGCCAATGCAAATGCATCGCCATCGACCTGGGGGTACAGGTCGTGCATTTCTCGCACGATGCTGCCGTGCCAGTCGACCACGGTACCAAAAATATCAAAGGCCAGAACCTGGACGCTGTCGGGTGTAATTGAGGGGGTGTGCATGCCGACATTGTTCCACGCGGGAAGTTTTATGCTGTCACCCAAAGTGCAGACACCGCAGGCGTTTGCTTTTATCTTTGGGTATTGTTTTTTTGTGAACCACCCATGAGTAATTCTGACGATCGCCTCCCTTATGCCAAGCCCCAACCCTGGGGCATGGCCCCCGACATGGTGGTGCCTGATGTCTTGACTGAAGACGAGCGTTTGTGGGCACCGATTGCCCCTGGCATCTGGTCACGGCCCATGCACCTGAATGTCACCGGGGGTTTTTATGTGCACTTGCTCAAGGTCAAGCGCTCTGGCTTGCTCCAACGCCATCGGCATTCAGGTCAAGTGCATGCTTATGTGATTCGGGGCAAGTGGTTGTATCTGGAACATGACTGGGTGGCCGAAGAAGGCAGCTATGTGTTTGAGCCGCCGGGTGAAACCCACACCCTGGTGGTGCCTGACGATTGCCAGGACATGATCACCCTGTTTACCGTGCATGGCGCGTTGATGTATGTGGACACACAAGGCAATGCCACGGGCTATGACGATGTGTTCACCCGCATTGACAAATACCGTGCGCATTTTGAAAACGTCGGCCTGGGCGCCGATTACGTGAAAAAGTTCATGCGATGAAAAAAGGCCTGCATCGCAGGCTTTTTATTGGCAAACTCCCTCAAGATCAGAGCGGTTTTTTGATCCAGTTGGCGATCTCACCCATCACGCCGCGTCTGAAAGCCATCACGCAGATCACAAAGATCAGGCCCTGAATGATGGTCACCCAGGCGCCAAATTGGGCCAGGTAGTTTTGCATGGAAACGATCACGGCCGCGCCCACCACCGGGCCAAACAAGGTGCCCAAGCCGCCGACCAAGGTCATCAACACCACCTCCCCCGACATGGACCAGTGAACGTCCGTCAATGAAGCCAACTGGAATACCAGCGCTTTGGTTGCCCCCGCGGTGCCCGCCAGCGCCCCAGAGATCACAAAGGCGACGAGTTTGTAATGGTCGGTGTCATAACCGAGCGATATCGCGCGGTCCTGGTTTTCGCGAATGGCTTTCAGGATCTGGCCAAAAGGGGAGTGAACGATGCGCCAGATCAAAGAAAAACCAGCCAAGAAAATAGCCATCACAAACATGTACATGGCCAGGTTTTCGGACAGATCAAAAATACCCAACAGTTTGCCTCGAGGTACGCTTTGAATGCCGTCTTCTCCCCCCGTGAAAGGCGTCTGCAAATAAAAGAAATACACCATTTGCGAGAGAGCCAGCGTGATCATCGCAAAGTAAATGCCTTGGCGGCGAATCGCCAACATACCCGCTACCAAGGCCAAGCCTGCAGAGCAGGCGGTGGCAAACAGCACCGCCAACTCCGGGTTCCAGCCCCACACCTTGGCCGCATGCGCGGCCGCATAGCCCGCTGTGCCCAAGAACATGGCATGGCCGAAAGACAGCAAGCCGCCAAACCCCAGCAACAAATTAAAGGCGCAAGCAAACAGCGCGAAACACATGACCTTCATCAGGAAGATCGGATAGATCCAAATAGGGGCGATCGCAAAAATCATCACCATGATCACGAAGGCCACCCATTGGTGGGTGAACGACTTCGACTTGAAAGTGAGCGGCGTGGCGTTGGACATGGGAATTACTTCTGGGTACCGAACAGTCCGGCAGGTTTGAGCAGGAGAACAATGGTCATGATGACAAAAATCACGGTGTTGGAAGCCTCGGGGTAGAAGACCTTGGTCAGGCCTTCCACCAAGCCCAAGCCAAAGCCGGTCAGGATGGCGCCCATGATCGAGCCCATGCCACCCACCACCACCACAGCAAAAACGACAATGATGATGTCTGCGCCCATCATGGGACTGACCTGGTAAATCGGGGCGGCCATCACCCCTGCCAAGGCGGCCAGCGCCACGCCAAAGCCATAGGTCAGGGTGACCATGCGGGGTACGTTGATACCAAAGGCCTGAACCAAGCTGGGGTTCTCGGTGGCGGCGCGTAAATAGGCGCCGAGCTTGGTGCGTTCAATCACAAACCAGGTGCCCAGGCACACCACCAATGACACGCCGATCACCCAAGCGCGGTATTTAGGCAAGAACATGAAACCCAGGTTGAAGACACCTTGAAACACATCCGGTGCCGGATAAGGCATGCCCGAAGAACCAAATTCATTGCGGAAAACGCCTTGGATGATCAAGGCCAAACCGAAGGTCAACAGCAGCCCGTACAAATGATCGAGTTTGTACAAGCGCTTGAGCATCGTCTTTTCAATCAGCACACCGGTGGCACCGACCAGCAAGGGCGTGACGATCAAGGAGACCCAGTAATTGATGCCCAGTTTGTTC
>Ga0114968_10003217_pt1 | contig 12297 bp, 11 predicted proteins | sample M_130807_EF_Meta_FD_87020 | JGI IMG/M metagenome (GOLD analysis project Ga0114968, IMG submission 87020) | Freshwater microbial communities from Lake Montjoie, Canada to study carbon cycling - M_130807_EF_MetaG | ecosystem: Environmental > Aquatic > Freshwater > Lake | place: Lake Montjoie... | reverse complement strand
TGTCGCCCATGCGCACCACAACAGAACCATCTGCCTGTTTTGCCAACTTCCCGGTCTCTACAAGGATTTCCTTGCCGCCGGTCATGATTGACTTTCTTGTTCCTATATTCATCTTTATTTATTTACAACTTTTAAAACAAAAGAAGGGGCTATCGATGTTATCGAAGCCCCCTCTCCCATAAAATTTTCCGAGCTAATCTCAGAATTAACGACGAAGTCCTAATTCTTTGATCAAGGCGCGGTATTTCTCGATGTCTTTCGCCTTTAGGTAATCTAGAAGGCTACGACGCTTACCAACTAACAACTGAAGTGCGCGTTGGGTGCCATAGTCTTTGCGGTTCTTTTTCAAGTGCTCAGTAAGGTGAGCAATGCGAAAAGTAAACAAAGCCACTTGGCCTTCTGTAGAACCGGTATTGGTTTCTGAACCACCGTGTTGGGCGAAGATTTCTTTCTTCTTTGCTGAATCTAAATACATGCTAATATTTGTGTAAATGATTATTATGTAGACTGACCACTTTGGCCAATACGGCTGCAAAGATAAGAACTCTTTTTGATACGCACAAAAGCCAACCCGCATTTATTGTTATCTTTGCAGCGTTCTTTGGTGTTCGCTCGTCGAACTTAATAAGGAATCCGGTTAGAATCCGGAGCTGTATCTGCAGCTGTAAATGTCTAAAAAGTTGCTTTCACAAGGCCACTGCGCAAGCGGGAAGGCAAAGCAACAACAGGCATGAGCCAGAAGACTTGCCCTCGAACAGCGTGAAGACTTCAGATCAAAGTCGGTATCGCCAAGGGCTTCGCATACCCTTGCCGCACCACTTTTTTCCGTGTCCTTGTTTAAATTATTAAAATTTTCAACACATGAAAAAAAGATTATTTCTAATTGCCGCACTCACCAGTGCAAGTTTGTACGCCCAACAATACGTACACCAAGTGCTCATCGCCAACGAAGGATTTTTTGATTTTCAAACCAACGCAATCGTCGAGCCCGCCACCATCGGATCTTACAATCCACAAACCCAAACTTACACAGTTGTCGATACCCTTGATGGGCAACGTTTCAGTTCTGACTTGGTTATAGATGGCGATTTTTATTTTGTTGCGGCAGACACCAAAATTTATAAATACAACCTCAACACCCACCAAGCAGTAGGCAGCATCAACCTACCCGGCGTGCGCAACCTCGCCATTGCCGGAGACAAACTCATCGCAACGCGCGGCGAGTACCTGCAAACCTTCGACTCCTACCTTCAGATTTTCGACAAAAACACCTTACAGCTCATCGCTGCACTCGACACTAACAACGGCCCCAAATGGGCCACACAAAATATTGTTGTCATCAACGACATCGCTTATATCGCCGTCAACAACGCTTATGAGTGGGGCAATGAAAAAGGACTCATCGGGCAGCTCGACCTCAATACGCTGCAATACGGTTCTGAAATCGACCTCGGCACTGAGGGTAAAAACCCTGACAACATGTTCTTGTTCAACAACGAACTCTATACAGTCAACAACAAAGATTGGTCGGGTGCGTCTGTTTCAAAAGTAAGCCTGAATGGCACAGTGAACACCCAAAGTTTTGCTAACGCCGTAACGGGCTGCGGTACCTCTGCCCTGCGCGACGACAAACTCGTTTACCAAATTTCAATGGAAAACACCCTCAACGACTACAACTTACTCAACATGGCTTTAGTTGGTCCAGTTGCCGGCATCTCCAACAACTTCTACGACCTCGCACAAGAACCTATCAGCGGCCACCTTTATGCTTCTGCAACAGACTTTTTCTCAACAGGAAGCGTGAGTATTTTTGACAACGCCAATAACCTCGTCAATCAATTTGCAGCAGGTGTATCCCCAGGCACAATTGTTTTTGACGTTCGCGCTAGCGTTGGCCTCACTGAACGCAACACTACTATTGGCGTTTATCCAAACCCTTCAAATGGCATTTTCCAAATTGCTGGCCTCACAGCAGGCGACACCTATCAAATCACGAACGCCACTGGTCAAGTCATTTTTAAAGGACAAACCAACACAATCGACTTGAGTCATTTTGACGCTGGTGTATACCTGATCCAAACACAAAAAGGTCAGGCACGCGTCTTGAAATATTAATATTTCTCAACTCTTTAAAAAAGGCTGTTCGTTTGAACAGCCTTTTTTGTGTTTGCTTATCTTTGTTCTATGCAAACCATACTCAATCAGCAGCAAATTCAGCAAAAAATAACGCGCTTGGGGCATCAACTCATTGAAGTTGCGTTTGACCAAGAGGTGATTTACCTAGGAGGCATTGTCGGTAACGGCTACGTTTTGGCAAAATTGCTTGCCGCTGTAATTGCTCAAAACAGCACACTCAAAGTAGTGTGTTTTGAAATTCGCCTCAACAAAGACGAACCCTGGAATGAAGCCATTGCGTTTTCTATCGACCAAAAGGACTTGAAAAACTCTTATATCGTTTTAATAGACGACGTCGTGAACAGCGGCAAAACGATGCAATACGCACTACTCAAATTCTTAGAGCAAGCTACCAAAGCCATCAAAACTGTGGCACTCATTGACCGGCAGCACAGGCGCTACCCCATCAAAACAGATTTTGCCGGGCTCAGCCTCTCCACTACCCTTAAAAACCACGTCGAGGTAGACCTCAGCCCCACCGACGGCAAAGTTTTCCTATACTAATAAAAGTACTCCTCTACTAATGGAAAAAATCACCGAAGCCAGCTCGAATTACAACAATTTAGAGCAGTTCAGTACCCGCGCGCTGCTAGAAGGCATCAATTCACAAGATCAACTCGTGCCGCAGGCCATCGCTCAGATCACAAGCCATCTCGAAAACTTCATCGAAGCCTGTTATGAACGCATGCAACAGGGTGGCAGACTTTTTTACATTGGTGCAGGCACAAGCGGGCGCCTTGGCATTGTAGATGCCAGCGAATGCCCGCCTACTTTTGGCGTGGACGCCGGACGCGTTATTGGCCTCATTGCAGGCGGCGATAGCGCCATCCGCAAAGCCGTCGAATTTGCAGAAGACGACACCCAACAAGGCTGGAAAGACATTTTAGAACACCAACCGACCGCAATCGACACCATTGTTGGTATTGCTGCCTCTGGCACCACACCCTATGTATTGGGTGCCATCCAAGCGGCCAACGAAAACGGATTACTCACCGCCGGCTTGTCTTGCAACCCAGGCTCTCCGCTCTCCGAATTGGCCCAGCACGCGTTAACACCAGTCGTTGGTCCCGAATTTATAACTGGCAGCACGCGTATGAAATCTGGAACCGCTCAAAAATTGGTCTTGAATATGATTTCGACTAGCCTCATGATCAAGCTCGGGCATGTCAAGGGTAACCGCATGGTAGACATGCAGCTCTCCAATGAAAAATTAGTAGACCGCGGTGCCAAAATGGTAGCCGCTGAATTGAATATTGAAACCGAAGAAGCCCAAAAATGGCTCCTCCAATTTGGCTCGGTGCGCAAAGCGGTCGAAGCCTTTCAAAACCAACACAAGCAATGAGTACATTTGATCCAAACGGCGTAGGAATCGCCAACGGCAATATTTTTGGCTTCCCTTATACCGAAGAAGAAGCCGACATCGTATTGATACCTGTGCCCTGGGACGCAACCGCTTCTTACGGCAAAGGAACCAGCAACGGCCCGCAAGCCATTCTAGACGCCTCTACCCAACTCGATTTCTATCATCCGGCACTAGACCGCGCTTATGAAACCAAAATTTTCATGCCGGCTGTTTCGAGTGAATGGAAAGAAATCAATGACCGCCTCTGCGAAGCTGGACAGCAATATATTTCTCACATTGAAGTTGCAGGTGAAGAAGAAGCGCAGCGCATCTACGGAACCACGCTTTCCGAAATCAATGAAGCGCACAACGCACTGCGTTCCAATCTCAAGGAGCGCTGCTTGCAATTGCTCCAAGCGGGTAAAATGCCTTGTGTTTTGGGTGGCGAACACTCAACCCCACTTGGCCTGCTACAAGCTCTAGATGCGCACCACGATGGTTTTGGAATTCTTCAAATCGATGCGCATGCCGATTTGCGCGACGCTTACGAAGGTTTTGAGCAGTCGCATGCGAGCATCATGTTCAATGCGCTCAAAGAGCTTCAAAACCTCCAAAAACTCACCCAGGTAGGCATCAGAGATGTTTCCGAAAGAGAGATCGATCTTGCCAAAAACGATCCCAGAGTCAATACCTTCTATGATTGGGAACTCAAAAACGAGCAATACACCGGCCGTACTTGGGCTGATCAAGTTCAGCAAATTATCGCTACCCTACCTCAAAAAGTCTATATTTCGTTTGACATCGACGGGCTCATCCCAAGCTTGTGTCCGCATACGGGCACGCCCGTAGCCGGCGGCTTTGAACTGCAACAAATTGCATTTTTATTGTTTGAACTCGTTGAATCGGGGCACCAAATCATTGGCTTTGACCTCAATGAAGTAGCACCAGGCCCTGAAGGAGACTGGGATGCCAATGTAGGGGCACGTGCCCTTTGGCACCTCGTTTGCGCCACAGAACTAAGCCGCAGAAAACACGCATGAAAATCAAGCAAACACAAGTTTTATCGGGTCTCGCCATCAGTTTTGGCTTACTGAGTTTATTTAGCATTTGGAATGTTTATAATTGGGACATCCTCGGCTGGGGCACCAAACTCTTCTTGTTTCCATTCTTGGCAGTGATTGGTTTCATGGCCAAACTCACACCCGCCAAACCCGCTATTTTTGTCCGCATTCAAATGGGGCTATTGGTTTTACACACGGTGCTTTATTTCTTGGTATTCAATTTTCAGGATCCGCATGCGCCAAACTTATTGCTCTTGTTGCTCGGCTTTTTGTTGGCAAGTGTCGTCTTGATTTTTGCAAAAGTGCACGCGCTCGAGAACGAAAAAAAACAAAGAGGTGCCGCTTCATTTCAAAAACAAAGCAAAGTCCTTTTGCTCATTGCCGCCGGATTCTTCCTTGGCATGGGCGTATTTGCCGACGCAGATTTGTTGCTTCCAGGTATCATTTTTGAGATCGTAGCCCTCATCATGTATTTCTTTTATTTGATGCGGCCGTAGCCAACAACATTTGGCTTCCAGTAGGCAGAAGTTTCTAGTTCAACGATGGAGATACCGAGCGATGAACTCGAATGAATCATTTGCTTGAGCGCACCTTTTTCAGAGATCAAAATACCCACGTGATTGATTTGCGTGCCGTTCGAGAAGAAAACTAAATCCCCGGCCTGAGCATCTTCAGGATCTATTTTCTGGCAAAATGTGTATTGATCTGCGGCGCGACGCGGCAAACTCACGCCAATTTGCTCAAAAACGTAACAAGTAAAACCGCTGCAGTCAAAACCAGTTGGATCGATCCCTGCTTCTTTATAAGGAACTCCTAGGTGCTTTTGCGCTTCTTTGAGTAATTGTTGCGTCTTGGCTGAACTTTGTGTCCCTTGGTTGCCTTGTGTTTTTACCGAAGGGTTTACTGCAGGGCGTGACATCCACTCTAGCTCCAAAATATGACGCTTAGCCCAAATTGGATTTTTCGCGAGTTCTTGCACTGCCAACTGGCGGTACTTCTCAGGGAGCTCACTGTTGTCAAAGGCCGGATTTTGTGCCATTCTTTTGGCTTTGCGGTAAACTATTTTGTAGTGGCCTTGTGAAAGCAACACATCGAGCTTTTGCTCCATAGATTTTTGAGCCCGAAAAGAAAACGAAAGGCTGGAAATTAGAAAAAATAAAAGATAATGGCGCTTAGTTGGCATAGAGTTTACCATTCATCAAAACAACAGAAGTTTGATTCGGTAGTTTAACCAAAACTTTGGAGCCGTAAATCTCAAAATCGGCTTGTGGAAAGTTGGTGATCTCTTTCGAAACACCATCGACGAGCGCACTGACGCCTCCGATGATATTGCGATACACCAACACATTGTTCTTGAGTAAATAAGCCTGTGGTTGATACGTTGCAACCTGCACGCGCTGGCCGTTCGTGTAAGCGAAAAAATAAGAGTTTTCCATCCAAACACAGATATCGTCTTTGACATCCCAGAGTTCAGAAGAGAAATTGGAAAGCGCCGTTTTTTGACCGTTTTGATAGTGCCAAAGATTGCCATTCATGTCTTCGTAGACCACAAAGCCACGGCCTGCTTTGTATTTTTTGATTGGAAAGGATTCTAACTCTAAAAAGTTGCCTTGGTCAAAAACATAAAACGATTGTGTGTAGGGGTCTTTGAAACACATGACATCGGTACCGAGTTGAAAATCCAGGACTTCTTCGTTATAGGTGCCTATTTCAAACTTTTGACCATGCCAGTACACAAAATAGGTGTTGCTGTTGTCTTTGTATACCACTAGGTTTTCACCGACACTTGCGTTCATGGATACACCGTTAGTGATGGTGACCAAACTCTCTACCTTTTGGTTCCAGTAGACGTTGAGCGCTTGGTAACGGATGTCTTCAAATACGATCAGGCTGTCCTTGACAACATACTCGCGGCCAAAGTTGGTGAGTACTGTAAATTTGCCGGCATCCCACATGCGCAAACCTTGTGCGATGCGATAAGCCATGAGGTGATCTGAGACTTGGTAATCTACGTTGAGGGTGGTGACGTCTATGCGTTCCTTGCCGTCGTAAATTTTGAGATTGCCACGGGTATCGATGTAGGCAACCATTTCATCGCCGGCCTTGTAACTGACTATAGGTTGAATTTCAATGGGTCTAAAAAAACCATCTTGAAAAGAAACAAAATATTTATTGAAGTCTAGGGTTGGCACAATTCCTTGAGCCCAAGTACTAAGTACAGACAAACTGAAGCAAATAAAGAAGCTAATTCTTTTGAACGACATTGTCCAAAGTTATCAAAATTTAGACCAATAACTGTATCTTCGTGGCGCTTATATTTTTGACTATGAAAAAAACTATTTTTTACGGTCTTTTTTTGCTGAGTAGTTGCTCGTTTTGGGCACAGCAAAAAATCACCTATGAAGCTTATGATCTCCCAAACGGGCTGCACGTCATTTTGCATGAAGAACACGCCACACCAATTGTAGCTGTGTCTGTACTCTACCACGTTGGCTCAAAAAACGAAAACCCAAACCGCACAGGTTTTGCTCACTTTTTTGAGCACTTATTGTTTGAAGGATCTGCCAACATTGGCCGAGGTGAATACAGCGAACTCGTCGAAAAAAATGGCGGCACGCTCAATGCCAATACCTCCCAAGACCGCACATACTATTACGAAGTATTACCTTCTAATCAGCTCGAGTTAGGGCTTTGGCTCGAAAGCGAGCGCATGCTCCATGCCAAAGTAGACATCAAAGGCATCGAGACGCAGCGCAGTGTGGTCAAAGAAGAAAAAAGACAGCGTGTAGACAACCAACCTTACGGGTCTTTCTTCACTGAAATTTTCAAACGTGTTTTTGAAACGCATCCATATAATTGGGCGCCAATTGGCAGCATGGAACACCTCGATGCAGCCCAGGAAGAAGACTACGTCAATTTCTACAAAACATTCTACGTGCCATCGAACGCTACACTTTCTATTGCAGGCGATATCAACATCGAACAAACTAAAAAATGGATTGCGCTGTATTTCGGCACTATCCCGAAAGGCCAGGCTATTAACCTCTACCGCGATTTTATCAACCTGAGCGACGACGCTTTTATGGCTAGATACAACATCCCCAAAAGCGAGTTTGACCAAAAGAACTTTTTGGCTACTAGCTCGCCAGCAGCCAAAAAAATGCTCTTAAGCTACCTCAATCAGCCTTGCCAAATTGAAAGACCTCGCAAAGACAACCAAGCTATTTCTGGACTCATCAAAGACACCATCTACGACAACATCCAATTACCGGGTCTTTTCATTGGTTACAAAATGCCTGCGCAAACGCATCCAGACACCTATGCGCTTGAATTCTTGAATGAAGTGTTGTCGAGCGGAAGTTCTTCGCGCATCAATAAAGAGATTGTCGAAAAACGCCAATTGGCTCAATATGCTTTCTCTTTCAACTATGGCCTCGAAGACGCTGGTATTGGCATTATGGCAGCTGTGGCGCCTAAAGAAGTTTCCTTGGACACCCTTTTGAACGCACTCGACGCGCAAATTGCAGCCATTAAAAGCGAGCTCATTAGCGAAGAAGAATTTCAGAAAGTGCGCAACAAATTCGAAAACGACATTGCCTCTAGCAATTCAAGTATTGCAGGTATTGCCGAAAACTTGGCAGACAACCATGTGTACTATGGAGACGCCGACCGCGTCAATACGCTTCTTTCCAACTACCTAAAAGTTACAAGAGAAGACATCTTAAGAGTAGCCAACACCTACCTTACCCAAGATGCGCGTGTGATCCTTTATTACTTACCTAAAGAAAAATAAGCCTCATGAAAAGTCTATATCTCCTCCTGATATTGATCGTGACCAACAATGTGTTTGCACAATTAGATCGATCGCAAAGACCAGCTGCGGCTGCGGCACAAAAAATCAACATCCCTGCCTCCCAAGTATTTACTACTGCAAATGGCATCACGGTTATTTTGTCCGAAAATCACAAAATACCGAAGGTATCTATCGAAATGAGCCTTGGGTCTACTCCACGTCTAGAAGGCAAGAAAGCTGGCCTAGCAGATTTTGCTGGTTCCTTATTGATGTCGGGTACGGCTACCCGCTCTAAAGATCAGCTCGACCGCGAGATCGACTTTATTGGCGCCAACCTTTCAGCAGGTGCTTCTAGCATGTACTTGAGCTGCCTCACCAAGCACCTCGACAAAGGCCTCGACCTCATGACTGACGTCTTGTACAACGCCAATTTCCCAGAAAGTGAAGTAGAGCGCATCCGCAAGCAAAACTTATCTGGCATGCAATCTACCAAAGCAGATGCGGGTGAAATGGCGACAAATGCCACAAGAGCCGTCAACTTCCCTGGTCATCCGCTAGGTGAAATCATGACCGAAGCCACGCTACAAAATATTTCTCGCGAAGACCTCATCCAGTACTACAAAACGAACTTCACACCTCAAGGAAGTTACTTGGTTGTGGTTGGCGACATCACAAGAGCGCAAACAGAAGCTATGGTGACGCGTTATTTTTCGGCATGGCAAGGTGGACCTGTTTACCAAAGCGATCTTGGTAAAGGGCAGTTTGACAAAGGAAACCGTGTCATTTTTGTCAAAAAACCAGGTGCTGTTCAATCTGTAGTATATGTCACCTTCCCGATTGATATCCGTGCTGGCCACAAAGACCAACTCGCACTCAATGTCTTGAACGGCATTTTGGGTGGCGGCGGCTTTGGCACACGCCTAATGCAAAACCTCCGCGAAGACAAAGCCTTTACATATGGATGCTATTCTTCACTCAACATCACTGAAAACGGCTCTTGGATGTCGGCAGGAGGTAATTTCAAAAATGCCGTAACAGACTCCGCAATAACAGAAATACTCAAAGAATTTGCAGGTATTATTGAAGCGCAGGTGACCGACGAAGAGCTCAGCCTCACCAAAAATAACATGGCGGGTGGTTTTGCACGTTCTTTAGAACGTCCTCAGACCATTGCGCGTTTTGCCCTCAATACCATCAAGCAAAAATTAGCTCCTGACTACTACCAAAATTACCTTCAACAGCTCGAAGCAATCAGTAAAGAGGATATATTGCGTGTAGCTCAACAGTATTTTACAGCGAAAAACTGCCACATTATTGTGGTAGGTAATGAAGAGATCCTACCCAAGCTTTTGGTTTTTGATACCGACGGTAAAATTGAGAAACTCGATGCTTTTGGTGCGCCAATCAAAGAAACCAAAAGCGCTGACATCACGGCAGACCAGTTGATCGAAGCGTATGCAATGGCCATCACCGGAACAACATCTAAAAAAGCACTTTTGAAAAAGGTAAAATCCTTAAAAACTTACTCTCGTGAAACAGAAATGAGTTCTGCTCAAATGCCTTTTGTTCTTACCTCTACAGACTATTTTTGGAATGGCGGCAACGAAGCGAGTAAGATGGAAATGCCGGGTATGGTTTTACAAAAATCTTATTTCGATGGTAAATCAGGTTATACCTTTAGCATGCAAGGTGGCCGCGAAGACCTCAAACCCGAAGAAATCGCTGCCAAGCAAAAAGCGAGTGGTTTTATTCCTGAGCTCAATTACAAAACCAATGGCATGAAATACGAACTCAAAGGCATTGAGAACATCGATGGGCAAGATTGCTATGTATTGTACACCAACGACGGCATGGCTGAAAGCTACGACTACTACGCTACACAAACATTTATGAAAATGCGTTCTACGAACATCCGTAAAATGGATGAAGAAACCGTAGAAACCACTACCAATTTCAGCGACTACAAAGAAGTCGATGGCTTCAAGTTTGCACATGCTTTCAGTATGTCGGTCGGAAAAATGACACTTAACGGAGTGGTCAAAAGCATTTCCGTGAATCCAAAATTGGTTATCACCGAAGATTTTTAAACCAAATAAAACTTCAAAATGAAGCCACTTTCGAGTGGCTTTTTTTATACTTTTAAAGTATGAAATTGCTTTGCCTCCTGCTTCTATTGATTGCCGCGCGCACACATGCACAAAACATCCTTGTTTCTTCCGGAAATCTCTTTGAAGGAGAGCCTTATTTGGCTATAGATCCGCAGAACAGCAACCATTTAGTAGCGGCGTGGATGGGCTTTCAGCTCAATCAAAAAATTGTAATCAAAAGCGTGGTTTCCACTGACGGCGGCAGCAGCTGGACGGCGCCTATTTGGCAAGCGCACCAGCAGGCAGGCAATAGCAGCGCCGATGTTTCATTGGGCTTTGACCTCAACGGCAAGCTATACATGGCATATATAGATTACGACAACGTCAATTTCAGCAACGGCGCCGTGATTTGCAGAAAATCTACCGACGGCGGCTTGAGCTGGGGTGCGGCAGTGGTAGCCAGACCTATTAGTTCTTGTCCAAACAAACTATGCATAGACCGCCCTTGGATTGCTGTAGACCCACTCACCGGCGGGGTCGTGATCACGAGTACCAATGCCAACCAACCCGGAACCGTTCAGGCGCCTTTTCATCCATACATGGCTGTATCTGCCGATCAGGGAGCAAGTTTTAGTTTACAAGAACTCGATAGTGCGCCTTATTTGGCTGGCAACGCCATTACCCAACCGATGCCTTCCCCTGCATTTGCCAATGACGGCTTTTTTATGGCTGCTTATCCGAGTTATGACCCTACTCAAAGTATATTGCCGCTCATTGTTGAGGTCAATAAATCGGTAGTGTCGTCATTTTACAATTATCAGGTTGCTTTTCAAGGTATCGGTTTTGGCACACAAAATGACACACTTAAAAGCGGACCTCACCTTGCTTTAGACCCGACCAATTCCAATCGTGCTAATTACACTTTTATTAGTGAGGTTTATGGAGATCCTGATATTACATGTATTGAAAAAAATGGGGATATTTGGTATGCACCTACACGTGTGAATCAAGATACACGGAGCAACGGCGTAATCCAAGATTTGGTTTGGTCCGATTACGACACCGATGGCGACTTAGCTGTATGTTGGCGAGACCGCCGTAATGGCGTACCTGGCACCTACCAGAGCCCGAGTCAGATTTTCTGTCGCATCCAGAGCAACCAAACGTGGGGTACTGAATTTGTGATCAGTCCGCTGGTTGCGCACGACTCCATCTTGCTAGAAAATGGCAATGACTTTCTAAATGTGCAATTCAGCAACAACCAACTTTACACCATTTGGGGCGATGTGCGTCAGGGTACCCTCAAAATCTTTTTAAATCATTTTGACCAATTAAGCAACGCCAGCAACACCACTCCCATCCCGACTTTTGACCCCGTTTTCCCTAATCCGAGTAAGGGCATCTTCCATATTCCTGAGGAATTGGTCGGTTTACCTTTTGTTTTACATTCGATGGACGGTCATGTCCTGAGAAAAGGTACACTTCTAAATGATTTGGACCTTTCTCCATATGGCGCAGGCACCTATTATTTGAAGGTTGAACAATATACCTTGCCACTCATCAAAAATTAGACTTTCTGTTGATATCTTAGCGGTGTATTTTTAAAAATAAGCGGTATCTTTGAAACATGAGTGAATTTGTTGTATCGGCTCGCAAATACCGCCCCCAAACCTTTGATACGGTTGTGGGTCAGCAATCTATTACCAACACACTCAAAAATGCGATCCAAAACCAACACCTCGCACAGGCGTTTTTGTTCTGCGGTTCAAGAGGTGTCGGCAAAACAACCACAGCGCGCATTTTAGCCAAAACCATCAACTGCTTCAATCCTACCTCAGC
>Ga0114968_10003216_pt1 | contig 12299 bp, 11 predicted proteins | sample M_130807_EF_Meta_FD_87020 | JGI IMG/M metagenome (GOLD analysis project Ga0114968, IMG submission 87020) | Freshwater microbial communities from Lake Montjoie, Canada to study carbon cycling - M_130807_EF_MetaG | ecosystem: Environmental > Aquatic > Freshwater > Lake | place: Lake Montjoie... | reverse complement strand
TTGCGCGGGACCGCTGCGGGCGCGAAATCGTCGACCTCAGATGCCGCGATCGCCGCCTCCCACTCGGCCTGCGACTCTTCTTCGACCGCGGGCTCTTCCCCGAGCGCGACCCAGCCGTCGTCCGCATCGAGCGCGCTCGGCGCATCGGGCAGCGCCTCATCGGGCCCAGGCGTCATTGGCGCTCGGTCCGCGGAGCCAGAGCGAGGCGGCGGCGCCGAGCCCGAGAGGCTCTCGAACGGGTCATCGAGGTCGAGTCCACCCAGCTCCCCAGTCAGGCTGACCTGTACCGGCGCCGCGAACGGGTCGAGGGCGCGCAGCGCCTCGAGCTTGGCGTCGACCTTGACCGGGCCTGTGAAGCGGCGCTTGGGCGACCCCCAGTCCTGCGCGGCCACGCTCGACCACCGGTCGATGTCGGCGCCTGCGCCCCCATCGAGGGCGTCTGGCACCTGCTCGCCGAGCTCGACGTCGTCCTCATCGCCCCAAGCCACGCGCTCCCACGCGGGTCGCTCCGCCGAGGCGTCCGGGACGTCATTCGCGCCCGCGCCGGCGACACTGCCCAAGTCATCAAAGAGGTCATCGTCGCGCGCCTCGAAGCCGGCATCCTGCCAATCGTCCCCTGCGGCGGCGGCGCGCTCCTCCGGGTCGAGCGACTCGTCGGCCGCGTCATCGGGCCCTGGGTCGGCGTCTTCCACAAAGCCCGGGTGATCGACAGCCCCCCAGGGCGCCGACGCTTCGTCGATGATGGCGCGCTCGATCAGGCCGTCGAGCCAGGCGCTGCTCTCCTTGGACTCGCCCTCGATCTGCCCCATGACCCCGCCGATCCAGGCCTTCTGCTGCTCGGCTGCGGGGCTCTCCGTGTTCTCCTCGGGCAGGAGTTCGGGCTCCGCGGGGGCCCTCGGATCGTTGGGGCCAACCACGCGGAGTAAGCCTGAGTCCACCCCGAGGAGTCCGCCGGAGCCGTCGAGCGCGCCCACGCCCGCCTGCATGCCGCCCGGCGCGCTGGCGTCGAGGTCAGCGATTCGTCCCCAGTCAAGCCCAGCGTCGCTGGCTTGGGGCTCTCCTGATCGCTTCGGCTGGCTCCCAGCTGCGGGGCCCTGGGGGCGTTGCGCCATTCGTCTCCGCGCACGTGTGGGGTCGAGGCTGCGCTCGAACGTGATTTTCCGGCCCCGGCCGAAGGAGTGTCAATAAATCAAAACGCCACGTCGACCCGCGCCTCGATTCGTCCGACTGGCGCCTCGCCGAGGCCAGCCAGCGCGGCTCCGGGGAGCAGAAGACCGCCTTCGAGTCCGACACCGACAGACCTGAGCGGCGCGAATAGGACGCGGTAGCCAACCGATGCGTCGACCTCAACCCCGTAGAACTGCGCGGCGGGCTGGGCCCAGGCGTTTGACTCCAGCGCGCGGTCCGCAGTCTCGACGGGATCGGCCCAAGGTGCGGTGGCCCACGCGGCGAGCGCCCCGAGTGCGCAGGTCCAGCGGTCAGGCCGCCAAGTCCACGAGGGCCGCACGTAGACCGCGTCGTGCACGGCCCCGTCCACTTGCACCGTGCGGGTGGGCGTTCGCACCCGCACATCCGGGCGCGCATCGACCCGCTCCGCGAGCCTCAGGTTGACGCGCCGCACGACCTCGTCGAATAGCACCACGCTGACGTGCTGATTCGGGTCGAACGCCAAACCTGCGGCGTAGCCCGCTTCGGTCGCCCAGACCGTCGACCGGCCCACGTCTTCGAGCCAGACGCGCGCGAGGCCGGCGAGCCTGTCGAAGGCCGGGTCAGCGCCCGCGGAGTCCTCGAAGCGCGCACCGAACTCAGCTTCGGCGGCCAGGATGGCCCCCCCGCTGGCCAGCGCGTGTGCACCGCGCAGGTAAGCCTGCGCGGTCGTCCACGACGCGACGTACCCCGACTCAGACGTCTGCGTGCGCCACGCGCCCAGCACGCCGAGCGCCTGCCCGCTCCCGACGTGCTCAGCGCTGAGGGAGACCCGCCGCGCCTCATCGCCGCCGAGCGCGTTCGCGTCTTCGTCTTCGTATACGATATCGGCCGCGGCCTCGAGGCGGACCCCAGAGAGCGCCCGCCCGCTGCCCGCCCCAAAGGGCCTGGCCGCCAACGCCAAGCGTGCCACGTGGTCACCCGTCCACGCCTCGCCGAGCGCGTGTGGCCTTGCGTGGCCGCGCGCGTCGACCTGCTCCTCGGGCTCTCCGGCATTCTCCAAGAGCCCAAGGCCCCACTGGCTCGTCATCAAGCCGAACCGGAGCTCAGTCCAATGCAGCCTCGCCTCGAGCCACGCCTGACGGGGGAGAAAGGTCTGCCAGCCGTCGTGCCGGTCGAGGGGTTCGCCTGCACGTCGCTCCACGAAGTCGGCCCCCGCAGGCGCGACCTCACCGAAGCTCTGCCCGGTTTGAAGGTCCAAGCGCAGGTGGAGATCAACCGCATCGCTCGTGATGACCGGCGAGATCCGCAGCAAGTGACGCGCCCATGTTTGTCCGCCGGTGCGCGTCGCGTCATCGAGCGCGAAGTCCCCGACGCTCTCGACGCGCAGCCGCAGCTCGCCCGGGACCTCGTACCGAACGTCCGCGCTGGCTGCTCGGGTGCCCAACGTCGTGCCGAGGGCGATCGCGGCCAGAGCGCGCGCGACTGTCCCGCCAATTCCCAGGAGCCGCGCCACGGTCTCCTGAAACTCGGGGAAACGCAGCGGCTTCCGCACGAAGGCTGTCGCGCCCGCGCGGGCGGCGTCTCCCGGGGAGAAGGAGAGCGCCTGAGCGGTCAACACGAGCACGGGCATCGCCTGACTCCGGGGGTCCAGCCGGAGCGCGCGCGTCGCCTCAAGCCCGCTCATCCCGGGCAGCTCAACGTCCATCACGACCAAGTCCGGGCGCTCAGTCCAAGCGCGCGAGAGCCCTTCGTCCGCGTCGCTCGCTGTGGTCACCTCGTAACCTTCCTCGATCAAGAGGTCGGCGCATAGCCGGCGGTTGAGGCGGTCGTCATCGACGACCAAGACCACTCGTTTTTCATTTGACACGGCCGGGTCCCTCGGCTATCACCCGCCTGCTTCGCGAAAGTGGCGGAATTGGCAGACGCGCAGGATTCAGGTTCCTGTGCCCGTTAGGGCGTGTGGGTTCGACCCCCATCTTTCGCACTCTGGAGAGCCCTCCCGCCCATGCGGGGGGGCTTTTTCGTTTCTGGCTCACGACATCTGCGCGAGCCGACGCAGCTCTTGCTCGGACAGGTTCTGCGACAACGTGACCGTCGTCTGAGCACGCGCGCCGCTCTCGCGTTCGACCGCGCTCACGTTCACGATGCCGTTCGCGTCGACGTCGAATGTCACGACGACCTCGACCTCGCCGCGTGGTGCGCGCCGAAAACCGCTGAATTCAAACTCGCCGAGCAGCGTGTCGGCGTCGGTCTCGCGCGCCTCGCCTTGGTAGATTCGGATCCGGACCTTCTCCTGATTGTCCGAGGCCGTCACGAAGGTCTTGCTCTGCTCAACCGGGATCGGTGTGTTCTTGCTCAAGACGACGTCCGAGAAGCCCCCCACCGTACCGACGCGGAGCGTGAGCGGCGTCACGTCGATCAGCACGGCGTCTCTGCGACGATTGACCAGCTGGTGCGCGTGAATCGCAGCGCCGATCGCGACGACCTCGTCGGGGTTCACGGTCGCCTGAACGGCCCGGCCAAAGTAAGCATCCACCGCCGAGCGAATGAAACGGCTGCGCGTCTGCCCACCGACAAGCACGATCCCGTCGACATCCCCCGCCGTCAGCCCCGCGCTCTGCATCGCCTCGTCACAGACCTTGAAGGTCCGCTGGACGAGGTCGTAGGTCATTTGCGCGAGCTGCTTCATCGTCAGGAGCGCGTTGAGCGTCAGCGAGCCCTCGTTGTCGCGGGCGATGTCCGGAATCGATACCTCGATCCGGTCGACCTCGGAGAGCTGGATTTTTGCCCACTCTGAGTGCTCCTTGAGCTTCTGCATCGCGAGGCGGTCCTGCCGCAGGTCGATGCCCGTCTGCTCGCGGAACGCCGAGCACAGAAAGTCGATGATCCGCGCATCGAAGTCATCGCCGCCGAGGAAGGTGTCCCCCGACGTCGACTTCACCTCGAAGACATCGTTGTCGATGTCGAGCACAGTCATGTCGAACGTGCCGCCGCCGAGATCGTAGACCGCGACCCGCTGCTTAAGGCCCTTGCCGTAGCCATAAGCCAGCGCCGCGGCGGTTGGCTCGTTGAGGATCTTGAGGACCTCCAGACCGGCAATGCGTGCCGCGTCCTTGGTCGCCTGCCGCTGGTTGTCGTTGAAGTGCGCAGGGCACGTAATCACAGCCTTCGTGACAGGCCGACCCAAAGCGCGCTCGGCGGTTCGACGCAGCTCCCGCAGGATTGCCGCTGACGCCTCGGGGATCGCGTGAACGCGACCTTGGGCCTCGATGCGGACGTCCTTGTTCTCCCCCTCGACGAGTCGATACGGGAAGACCTCGCGCGCCTTCTTCACCTCTTGGCTAAAGAAGTAGCGCCCGATGAGGCGCTTGAAGCTGTAAGCCGTGTTCTCGGGGTCTAGCATCATGCGCTTCTTGGCGGGCGTCCCCACCGTCATGCCGCCGTCCACTTCGAAGTGAACTACGGACGGCAGGATCGCCTCGCCCCACTCGTTCTGCAGGACGCGTGGAACGCCGTTTTCGACGATCGCGACCACCGAGTTGCTCGTCCCCAAGTCGATGCCGATCGCGACCTCGCTCATCGTGAGCCCCCTGCCCTGATATGGTCGAGCCGCAGCTTCCAGACCATCGTGAACGCCTCGGCCATGATGCGCGCCGACATTTTCGACTGACCGGCGACGCGGTCCGCAAAGCGGATGGGCACCTCGACAACCGTGAAGCCACGCGTCGTCGCTCGATAGGTCAGCTCGATCTGAAATCCGTAGCCGCGTGTCTGTACTGTGTCGAGGTCGATCGCCTCAAGGACCCGGCGGTTGAAGCACTTGAAGCCCCCCGTCAGGTCACGCACGCCGACGCCCAGGATCGTCCGCGCGTACAGGCTGCCTGCGCGGCTGATGAGCTGGCGTGACAACGGCCAATCGACTGTCCCGCCACCGTCGACCCAGCGGCTCCCCAGGACGAGGTCGGCGCGCTCAGCCGCGTCGAGAAACACCGGCAACATCGCAGGGTCATGGCTGAAGTCGGCGTCCATCTCGAAGACGTGGGTGTAGTCCCGCTCAAGCGCCCACCGGAAGCCCGCCAGGTACGCCTTGCCGAGACCTTCCTTGCCCGCGCGATGCAGGACGTGCACCCGGGCGTTGGTGCCCGCGCGCTCGTCTGCGATTCGGCCCGTCCCATCGGGCGAGTTATCGTCCACGACGAGCACATCGCCCTGCGGCAGCGTCTCCGCGACTCGGTCGAGCAGGCGGGGCAAGTTCTCCGACTCGTTATAGGTCGGGATGATCACGAGGGGTTTCATAGGCGCGGACCTTACCGAACATGGGGGGCCCGCGTGAAGACCGCTGCGACACGCGCGGCGACCCGCGCATCGAACGTCGCTTCGGCGAGCCCCGCGACGAGCGGCCTCCTGACCGCCTCGGTCACCGCACCGCACGCCGCACGCCCACTGGGCAGGTCGCCGAGCAATCCACGTACGGCGCGCGCAATCGCCGGCGGGTTCGCCCGGTCGCCCACGCACTCGGCGAACGCTGCGCGTCCCAAGATGAGGTTGGGCAACGCGAAGTATGGGACCTGAAGGAGCCGCCGCGCGACCTGCGTCGACAGCCACGAGAGCGCGCCGACCGCGACGAACGGGCGCTGCGCGAGCGCACACTCCAGCGTCGCGGTGCCTACCCCCACAATCGCCGCACTGCTCGCCGCGAGCGCGCTCGCGGCGCCGCTGTGGACGATGACCTGAACGCCATGTCGAGCCAGTGACATCAAGGGCGCGATGTCGCTGACATCCAGCCCTGGTGCGCGCCCCAGATGAACGCACAGCCCATCATGCACGGGGGCGATGGCCTTCAAAGCATCAGCCATGAGCCCCGCCATCTGCGTCACGGAGCCGCGCCGACTCCCGGGCAGCACCGCCAGATCGACTCTGCCGGGGGCGACGACCACGGTGGGCGGCGTCTGGTCTGCCAGAGGGTGGCCGACCCACTCGGCGCGAGCGCCTCGTGCGGCGTACCAAGCACGCTCGAAGTCAAAGAGGCAGCCCACCCACTCGGCCTGCGCGACGTCGGCCGCTCGCCCCGGGCGCCATGCCCACGCTTGGGGCGGCGCCAGGTATGCGACAGGTCGACCGAGCGCGCGCGCGGCACGCAGGACGCGCAGTGAGACCTCGGGAAAGTCAACCAAAACCACGGCGTCCGAGTCACGCGCCGCCTGCTTGAGCGCCGAGAGCGCGCGCAGCGTCCCCGGGAGCGCGGGGAGCGCCTCTGTGATGCCATGCGCGGCAAGGCCTGCATAATCCGCCACGGGGGACAGGCCCGCCGCAACGCTCTGCGGTCCGCCGAGACCAAAGACACACGCGCCGCCGCGGGTCCAGCGCGCGACGAGCGGCCCCAAGAGCGCGTCCCCCGAGGCCTCGCCCGCAACGCAGAGCATCCTGAGGCCGCGCACATCGGGCAACCCGTCACCTGAGGTCACTCGCGCGCTCCGCGGAGTTCGGCGCGCGCTGCCTCGAGGAGCGCCCAGACTGCGCTGCACGACTCCGCCCCCGCCGGCTCGATGGGCTGAGGCATCTCTCCAAGGACGAGGGTCTCAAAGGCCTGCCACTGCGCCGCGAGCGGATCGGCCTCCGGCACGCTGAAGCGACGCGAGCGCCCAACGGGTGTCCACCACCGGCGCGCCTCACTTGGCGCGGGCCAAGCGACGAGTCGAGCGCGCCGACCGTCGGCCGCGGCAAGGTCCACGCGCAGGGCGCCCCGATGCACACGCACCGCGGTCAGCGCAAGGCGCGGTCCGAGGACGCGCACCGCGCGGTCGACGTCGTGGCAGAGCCTATCGAGGAGCAGCTCTTCCGGCGTCTGCCCGACTGCGAACGCGCGGACGCTCATGAGCGTGGCTTCGCCCTGGGGTTCACCGGGGAGAAATCGCTCGACATACCCCACCCTGAGCGCACGGCCTCGGGCTTGCGCCAGGGTGACAAGCTCAGCGAACTCGGCGCCCGACGCCGCCCCCGGCTTCTCGACGAGCACGTCGAGCGAGGCCCAGAGCGCCTCGCGCGCGACCATTGCGAGGTGGGCTCGGGGCGTGACGACAGCGCACGCGCGCAGCCTCGGGTGCCGCACAAGCGCGTCGCTCAAGCACGCATGCGCTGAAACACCCCAGCGTTGCGCCAGCGCCTCGGCGCGCGAGACATCGGGGTCGATGACGGCCACGAGCCGGCTTCGCGCCGCGCAGGCGAGCTTCGCTGCGTGCACCTGACCGAACCGGCCAGCACCGACGAGCGCAGTCTCGAAGGGCGCCTTCATGGCGGACTGCATAGCAGCGCTGTCGCGGCCCTGCCACATTCCTCACGCACCCCCCCGGCGCGGGTGCGTAGCGGCTTACGCACTCGCGCGCGCCATCCCGCGCCAGCTCTGGGTCTCGCAGTTCGCCAGACAAGGCGTGTTACTTGCATGGCCGCGCGGCAAACGTCTCAGGGAGTCTCCATGTCCGCCGCGTTCATCGCCCCGCAGCCCACGCCCGGCGACTTCGTCCTCGCGACGGGTCGGACCGCCGTGATCCTGAACGCGAACGCGCGGCGCGTCACCCCGGCGGTTCGCGCCGAGGTGCAGCGCGTCGCCCCGGATGCGGACGTCTTCTACACCCGTAGCCTCGAAGAGGCCGCGTTCGTCACCCGCCGAGTAGCGGACGCCGGCTACGGCTTCGTCTTCACGGGCGGGGGCGACGGGACGGTCGTCAACACCCTCGATCAAATCATGCGCCGCCTCGACGAGACATCGGCGGAGCACTGCCCAAAGTTCGGCATCCTGAAGTTGGGGACAGGGAACGCCGTCGCCGACTTCTTCGGCGCGGGTGACTTCCGAGACGACCTGCTCAAGGCGCGAACGGCCCCGATCAAGCCACTCTACCTGATGGACGTCGCCGACGCGTGCCGCACACCCTTCTTCGGCTTCGGCTGGGACGCGTTCATTCTGAACAATTACGAACAGATGAAGCGGGCCGCGGAGCACAGCGCGCTCACGCGGGCGATGTTCAAGAACGTGATGGGCTACCTCATCGCGGGCGTCGGCAAGAGCGTACCCGAGCTTGTCGTGCGGCAGCCGAGCTGGCAGATCCGCGTGACGAATACAGGCAGCACCGGCTTTCGCCTGGACGCAGACGGGCAGGTGGTGGAGCGGTTTGCGCCCGGGGCCGTCGTCTACCAAGGCGGCGCCCGACTCGGCTGCTTCGGCACGACGCCCTTCTACGGCTTCAAGTTCCGCATCTTGCCTTTCGCGGACAGGACGCCGGGCATGTTCCACTTTCGAGTGCTCGACTTTCACCCCGTCGCCGCGGTCGCTCGCCTGCCGCAGGCTTGGCAGGGTCGCCTTGAGCACTCGCGGCTGTTCGACTTCCAGCTGACTGCGTGCAAGGTCGAGATCGACGGACAGGCGCCGCTCCAGATCGGCGGTGACGCCCAAGGGGAGCGGGACCTCATCGAGGCGGTGGTTGTCGAGCGTCCCATCCCCTGCCTGCAGCTCTCTTAGCGCGCGGCCGCCTTTACGGACCGGGGTGGGCGTGGTATCAGACCGCGCCTCTTCAGCCCGTCAGGAGCCCCTATGCGCCTCCACAACTCCCGCGTTGGTCAGATTAAGCGCGAGATCGTCGACACGCTGCTCGCGAAGGAGCTCGTCGAGATCGAGGCCGACGCTCGAAACGAGGTCGAGCTCGACGTCGAGTCTGTCCTCAAAGAGTACATCCGCACCGACCGCAAGCTGACGGATGACGCCAAGGACCTCGCCTCCCAGCGCGGCCTCGACTACACGCAGCATCAGAAGATCAAGAAGCAGATGGCCGAGAAACAGCGCTTCGGCATTCACGACGAGGCGGTCGCCTACCTCGCGAATCAGCTGATCGAGACGCTGCTGCACACGGGCCACGTCAGCGAGGTCTTCGCCGAGGACCACGAGCTGCGCGCCGCCATCGCGCCGGTGCTCAAGCGTCACATGTCAGCGAACGACCCGCTCGACGAAGAGGTCCGCAAGCAGATCAAGAACCTTCAGGAAGGCACTCAGGACTGGGAGATTCGCTACCAGCAGCATGGAGCGGATCCGTCGGCTGAAGGGGCTCGACTGAGGACCTCGAGCGCCGCAATTGCGGCCTCGCGCTCGGCCAGCTTCTTCGACCGAGCGAGCCCACGCGTCGAGACGACCTCGGGCACATTGAGCTCCACGTGGAACGTGCGCTCGTGGTCCGGCCCGGTCGCTTCGATGAGCGCGTACCGGGGTGTCCTGCGCCAACGTGCGTAGACAAGCTCTTGGAGCGCAGTCTTAGGGTCGGGTGTGGCCTGCGCGACGTGCGCGGCGTCGACGCATGGCTGCGCGTCCTCGAGAATCAGCCCCCGCGCCGGTTCAAGCCCAAAGTCCACGTAGACCGCGCCCACGACGGCCTCGTACGCGTCCGCGAGCAGCGTCTCCTTGTCGCGGCCCCCTGACTGGTGCTCGCCACGGCCGAGGCGGAGCGCGTCTCCAATGCCGCGCGCCTTCGCGAACGCAGCGAGAGACCGCGCATTGACGATGCCCGCGCGCCAGCGGCTGAGCTGTCCCTCCGCTGCGTCGGGGTAGCGTTCCATGAGCGCCTGCGCAACCACGAGGCCAACGACCGCGTCGCCCAGGAACTCCAGGCGCTCGTTGTGGGCGAAGTCCGGCGCGGCCTCGGGCGCGAGCTCGTTCGTAAAGGAACGATGCGTCAGGGCCTCGTTCAGGCGCGTCGACGCGCCCTCGGTGTAGCCCAGCGCCTCGGCGATGCGCTCGATGGCACCGCTCCGCAAAGACGCAGCGCTCACTGCGCGGCCTCGCGCTCACTGAGCGCACGGTCAATCCATGCCCCACCCAAGACACGGTCGCCGACATAGAAGACAGCGGCCTGCCCGCGCGTGACGGCCTCCTCAGGCGCGTCAAAGAGCACGCGCAGCGTGCGTCCGTCCGCGCTGACCAGACACGAGACCCCGCGGTGACGAGAGCGAATGCGGACAACGCAGCGCGTCCCCGCCGTGGGGGCGTCGCCGTCCACCCAGGACGCGTCGCGCGCCATGAAGCCCTGAGACGCGAGCTCTGCGCGTCCGCCCACAGTCACGGTCGCTGTCGGCGCGTCCACCTGCAAGACATACAGGCGCTCCCCGCGGGCTACACCCAGGCCGCGCCGCTGGCCCACCGTGTAGTGGTGTACGCCGGCATGCTCACCGAGCACTTGGCCGTGCGTGTCCACGATCTGGCCCGGCCCCGGCGCGGACTCACCGCGCGCCTGAAGCACGTCCTCGACGATGCGTGCATAGTCGCCATCGGGGACGAAGCAGATGTCTTCGCTGTCGGGCTTCTCGGCGACCTCGAGCCCCATGCGGCGCGCGTGCGCGCGGACCTCGGTCTTGGGCATGTCCCCGAGCGGGAACATCACGCGCGACAAGGCGCGCTGGTCAAGACCAAAGAGAAAGTAGGACTGGTCACGCGTCGGATCGCTCGCGGTGTGCAGCGTGTATCGGCCGACTGCGTCGCGCTGCACGCGCGCGTAATGCCCCGTCGCCAAAGCGTCGGCGCCGAGCGCGCGCGCTCGCCCGATGAGCGCGGAGAACTTCAGGTGGTCGTTGCACAGCACGCACGGATTGGGGGTCTCGCCTTGCAAGTACGCCCGCGCGAAGGGCTCGATGACCGCCTTGCGGAAGGCGTCCCTGTAATCCACGACGTAGTGCGGCACGCCGAGCGCATCGCAGACCGTCCGAGCGTCTTGCGTATCATCGGCGGAGCAGCATGAACCGCTCGCCCCCGCAGCTTCTGCGGCGGTCCCATCACGCAGCTTCATCGTGAGGCCGATGACCTCATGCCCAGCCTCGTGCATCAAGCCGGCGACCACCGACGAGTCCACGCCTCCGCTCATCGCGACAACCACCCTCACGTCTCTGCCTCCCGAATCCGACGCGCAACATCAGGCCACGCGCGCAGCGCCGCGTCGACCTCGGCGTCCGTGTTCTCCGGTCCGAGGGAGACGCGCAGGCCACGGCGCGCCTCACTGTCCGAGAGTCCGAGCGCCCGAAGGACGGGCGAGGCCTCGACCGCACCCGAAGCGCACGCCGACCCTGCCGAGATGCAGATGCCCGCGAGATCGAGCCCCGCGAGCACTGCGTCGGCAGGCAGGTCCTGCACACGAAACGCCAAGGTGTTGGGCAGCGTGTGGTCCAGATCGCCATGGACGACCAGTGACGGCTCGAGCGCTCGGAGGCCCTCAAGCAATCGGTCACGCAGCGCTCGAACACGCGCCATCGAGCCGAGGCGGGCGCCGAGCTCGGCGACAGAGGCCCCAAGTCCAATGGCCCCAAGCAGGTTCTCCGTCCCCGCCCGTCGTCCACGCTCGTGTGCCCCGCCACGCTGCAGCGGCGTGATGCAGCGCCCCGAAGCGAGCCACAGGACGCCGATACCTGCGGGCGCGCCCACTTTGTGTCCCGAGAGCGCGACTGCGGCTAAGCCCAGCTCTCTCGGTCGAAGCGCGACCTTGCCCCACATTTGCGTGGCGTCGCAGAGCACGGGGATCTCGCCGACGGCTCGTACGATCTCGCTCAGAGGCTGGAGCGTGCCGATCTCGTTCTGCGCGCCGATCACAGCGACGAGGCGGGTCGTCGGCAGGACAGCTCGAGCGATATCGTCGGGCAAGACGCGTCCGTCCGCGCTCGGCGCGACGCGCACACTCGACGCGCCCGCGGCGTCCAGCGCGCCATACATCGCAGGGTGCTCGATCGCAGTCGTCACGACATGGGCACCGGCGCCGAGCATGCCGCCGACAGCGAGGTGGAGCGCCTCGGTCGCCCCGCTGGTCAGCACGACCTCCGCAGGGCGCACGTCCAAGGCAACTGCGACCTGCCGACGAGCCGCTTCGAGCGCTGCCTTGGCCGACCGCCCCAGGGTGTGCACGCTGCTCGGGTTGGCACCCGGGGCATCCAGATAGGCGTTGATGGCCGCCCGTGCCGTCGCGGCGAGCGGCGTCGTCGCGTTGTGGTCGAGGTAGGCAGACTGTATGGGCGGTCTCGCGCGCGGGGTCATCGCGCTCATGATCGGATCGGGATGTGCAGGCTGACCCGCGCCCCGCCGCCGTCCGCATCTCCGATGATGAGTCGCCCGCCGTGGAGCGCCGCCCCCC
>Ga0114968_10003214_pt1 | contig 12304 bp, 3 predicted proteins | sample M_130807_EF_Meta_FD_87020 | JGI IMG/M metagenome (GOLD analysis project Ga0114968, IMG submission 87020) | Freshwater microbial communities from Lake Montjoie, Canada to study carbon cycling - M_130807_EF_MetaG | ecosystem: Environmental > Aquatic > Freshwater > Lake | place: Lake Montjoie... | reverse complement strand
GTAACGTCTAGTACTAAAGTTAAGAACTCCCCATGGATAAGGCCACGCAGTGGCCTTATGTCATTGGAGTCACTATAACTTTTCGTTCTAGCCATCAGAGCCAAGTACTTAAATTAAGTACTTGGCGGTAGGCAATATTAAGTACCTCCTTAAAGGGGGTACTTAACTTTGGCAATACACGGTAAAATATATGATTTTATTCCTAGAAACCATTTAGTATGAAATGGTGGAAGATCGGGTGTATAATTTTATGTATAGTTTTATTTACAATTATAGCCCTACTGGCTTATTACTACGTATATAAACCTATAGATACTCCCCGAGAAGGATTCACAACAACAACTACGTCAATTGATACAAGTTATGCTATGAAAGCTGGATCATCAACTAACTCATATACTATATTTGATCCAACTGGAGCATATTTACAAGCTGGAATTTTTGATATGGAATATGGACCAGCACTTTCTGATATATTAGCAAGTGAACAAAATTTTACAACGGTCACACTACCGCAATTATTGGCTAAAGTCGTAGGTGGCACTAGACTTAATCCAATATCATATACCGTTAGAGCGAGTGATTATGCTCTATTAAATGATGATACATTAAGAAATATTGCAAATTTAGGAATTAATATGGGAACTAATGACGAAGTATTAAATGCACATACTCTTGCACAATTTAGTAAACGTGACGCAAAAAAACCTGGTTATTTTAAACAAAATATGAGTAATCGAGGTCCTCCATTTTTAGATGATCCTACAGTTTATTACAAATTACGTGATACTAATTTTATGAATGTATACAGTAGAGGAAAGGAATTTATTAGCCATCCTATCGCTTTTATATTATCAGGAAAACATAAGAAACTAAAAATAAATTGCGGATATAGATCATTTAAGAATGATATAATAAAATCTACAGGAGGAACTAATGCATTAACAATAACAAATTTATATGATACTGCTAAGGAATTACTTAGATATCAATATGGTGAGGGCGTTGATGGCTATAACAACCGCGAAACATCGAGTACGTTATTTAATCTATTTAATATTATTGAGGTTAGTAGATATAGATATGATAACAGGTATGTAAGGCGTGATACTGGTGATACTAATACGTGTTATCCGTATGATTTTGATCCGTACGAAGTATGTGTAAATGCCATGTCTGATAATCATATTTTTCAAACGCCCTGTCCAGGTGGTCAATACCGATCTAGAACAGTTACTGGTCAGTGTGATGGCACATGTTTTTATAATAATTCATGGACCATATCACGCACAGGAGGTGATGGTTATTATGGAAGTTTAGATAGTTCACCGCATTTTATATCTAACTGTTATGCCAGTGATGGAGCAAATAAAATAAATCCCTCACACCCCAGTAAATACTGTAAAGAAATAGCTGATGAAATTGCCGATCCAACTATTTCAACAAATATTTTAACAGCAGGAAATAACTGGACTGTATCAAGTTTTATGACTACTGTATCAGCAAATGTATCAAATTTAATAGATGCTTATAAATCAGTCTACAGCTCGGGCCCGTACAAGACTATACCTGTTGTGGGAACCATAGATGCTTTAGCAAAAACTGAAATTGAGAAATCAATTGGATATGCCATGTATTTTAATTTTACAGATGCTGATACACTTCAAAAACAAATTCTCATAAGTTCAACTCCTCCATGTAATCTATACATGAGTAAAACAGCTAGTGCAAGTGTTGAATTTTCCACAAATATGACTGCTCAAACAATTAATATTTCTACATTGGCAGTAGAATCAAATGCTATAAAAGCTAATACACCTATTACTGATGATATGATGAAAATGTTACCGTACCATACCCGTAACTATATTAGACGGTGGGCAATATCGCGTAGAGAACGAATTGCTAGTTTATATTTACAAACGTGTAATGCGTCAAAAAAAACTCTAGATGATACATATACTAGCTCAAAAAGCGATTGGGATAATTATAGTGCGAGTAAACCCGCAAATGCATTAGTCTACATAAATTTTAAGGTTCTTGGTGATGGAACAACACCTGGTACTTGGCCACCAAATAGTAGCCAGACAAGATCTGGTAATGATGAGTTAACAAGCAAATACCCATTTGATGTATTAAATACATTAAACATTGCATGTTCTGTAAATGCTTCAACACAATCTATACCTAATTTATATAATCCAGCAACTTGGGAAGGTAAAAAATATACTTTAACTGTAGAAAATGAAAGCACAGAAGGAGTACGAGATTATATAATTAAAAATATTTCAGGTATGACTTCAACAATTCAAAATCGCACATATAGTGAAATATATCCCTACTATGGTTTAACTCCTACAACAGATGTTGCTAAACGTAATGTAGCTACTAACAATATTTCTGATCACGATATAGCTCCCAAATTTGATTTGATGAGCGTTTCTAATACTGACCCAGCTGTATTTTCAGCTGCTACTTCAAGTATAATTGTAACTCTTACTAATACAAGTGGCACCCCCTACACTACATCTATGACAATTCAAAAAAACGTTGCCTTTATATCGACAAATATGACTATTGTCCTAACAGATATGTCAGATCCCACCACGTATTTAACTGCAAATGTAGCCTCCTATTCACAAACAAGCGGAGCACTAACTTTAAATAATATAAATATATACAATGTTTATGTAAGAGGTGAAATACAAAAGGCCCCACAGACAAGTCCATGGAAACCATTTGGTCTTAATGAAAAATATTATCAAATCTCATACACAAGTCCAATTGATACAACATATACTGGAACAGATAGTGAAATAAAAACTGTTTATGCACAACAAATTAATCCAAAAGTATCAATTAATGTTGAACTAACAATTCGTACAACAACCCTATTATCAGCCAATCTTTCTGTTACTGTATCAGATTACAGCGAGCCTAGTAAATATTTTAATGCAACTGTAGTTTCATACACACCAAGTGCAAATCAAAGAACTGCCATTGTAGTTCTACGTCCTACACGAGTAGTAGGTACCTTTAATACAAGAGCACTAACATACGTTATTTCATTAGGTTCAAATTCTGCTGGAAGACATTGGTTAAGTGTAAGTGAAAAACGAACAATCTTAAATATGATTGCCCAATTCTATTATGAAAATGCTAAAACTAGTACAAGTGATACTGGTGGAAACACTGAAATGAACATGATACTTGACGTATTTCAAGTAGGTGACTTACTGTATGATGTGCGTTTTATAGATTTAAGAAGAGATGCTCGTTTAACAGAAGATATTGCTACTAAAATGGATACTCTTCGTACAAATCATGAAACATACAGAAGACTATTATTAGCTCAAGATGAGCGCGCGGTGCTAGAGGATGAATATAATACTCAAATGATTGATCTAAATGCCCAATTAAATGATGCTTTACTTGGAATAGGAAAAAACTGTGGAGTTTTAAAAGCACAAAGGGTTCGTTTAATACGAACAGATACATCTACTACTGGAATTAGCTTAGCCCAGATTATTATTGTTGATAATACTGGTTCAAATGTAGCATACACAAAGCCTGTTAATACAAACTCTACAGAGATACCACGGTATTTAAAGAATTCAAGCTCGTCTGGTGTAATAACAACATCTGCAGAAAATGGAATATGCAGAATTGCTTCTACAGGAGCAATTATCTGTACAAATAATGGTGTAGCTACTGCAGTTGCTCCAGCAGGAACATGTCTAAGAATACAGGGAACCGAAGGAAACTATACATCGATAAATTGTTCAACAGTAGGTAATGCAGTAAGTATTACTCCAACTTCTTCTAATAATATTTCTTTTGCAGATACACTGCTTATCTATAAACAAAACCAATTATTAACAGATGGAAATTATATTGCAACACGAAATACTAATACGCTAACTAATCCAGTTACTAATGTAATTACTACATCTACCAGTCTTACATTTACATGGAAGACACTTCCTTGGGCTGGGTCCTATTATTATAAGAGTTCAGGAAATACAACACGTGAATACGTAGAAATAGATTTACTTGCACCTGCAGATATAACTGGGATATATCTAATATACCCAATGGGTTACACTGAAATTCCAACATATAGTGTTGAACTATATGATACTGATGGTCTTAGATTAGGCTTTGAAGCGGGAGATGTCAGTACTATAACAAGAGCAAGTTCAACATCTGATAATTCATACCTATCACTTTTAAAGAAAAGTCGTGACCCAACCCTACCAGGTTGTACAAGTTCTTTGAATGAACCTTACACTGTAGCTAGATTTTATTCAAAAATAGATAAAGATGTTTATAATAATAATAGTGGAAATCCAATAGCACAACTAAGTGGTCTGACATTTACCGGATATTCCTTAGGCACAGAGGCGGCTTTAACATTTAATCCAAAATACAATGCTGGATTTATTGTAGATACATCATCTGGTTTAGGAAATACAAATTATAGGCCAGTAATAAGTTATACAAAAAATATACCTAGTACAAGTAATCCATTGCCACAGAGTGACCTGTGTCTAAATATTCCCCGTGCAATGAATATTATTTATGATCATTATACTTCATTACGAACCTATGAATTTACTGAAAGAAGTGATGTAAAAAGATTAAATGCATATGATACATCAGAATATGTATACAAACCATTAAAAATATTGGGACTAGCAAAAAACACTGACAACAGTTGTGGAATTAAATGGAGCGAAATAAGAGTAAATCCACTTACAAATGTAAGTGACCCTCCTAAAGAATACTATGGAATATTTAGATATCGAACAAATAATGAAAATTGGGGAGCTACCAACTCGTATTATGATATTCCTGGCTCACTTATGTTTAATTCACTTGCAGACTACACAGCCAATAGTGGAAATCCTTTAGATCTTACAAAAACTGCAGATTTCGAATTTGATCTTCCTGCAGAAGGAACACTTGATAACTTAGGAGGAACGTGTCAACCTGCCTCATGTAGTGATATTAATGTAATTAACAATATTGTACAAAGTTATAATGAAGATATAAGTAACACATCCAAAAGAATTATTAGAATTACACAGGCAGTAACAGTATCGCCGTTTCGCTGCGATTTTAAAGGAATAATAAGAACGCAAAATGGTGATACAAATGAACTTCCATTTACAATGGATGTTCAAGCACAAGTAAAAATGAAATTAGATAGAGTAAACTCATTAGAATTAGCTGATACAGAATGTAAATATGTTTATAAAGCTATGAGAATATCTGGTATAGATGAAAGTGGAGGCGAATTTATCCAATCAAACACACCATATTTACTTAAAACCTATAATTATGCTGCAGAAACATTAAAGCCATATGTAAATTTTTTCAATAATACTATATACAAATCGTTGTATGATACTGTAGGCGCACTTGCTCCAGAGCTCAGAAGTTCCCTTTTAACATATCGAAAGGATATGTATGGAGCATATGGTCAACTAAATACTCTTGTTGGAGGAACATGTAAAGAAACAGATGTTCGTAATGTATGTACTGACCCCGCTACTGTAAATGAGTTTATGAAAGCATACCGCAAATATCGTGTTGCAAATAGTGCAAATGATCCTGGATTTATATCTACTATAACACATGCAGGAACAGCATATAATAATACATGCGACTATGTTGCTGATGTTTATACATTGAGTGTTAATAGTAGCTCAGTTCCAGTAACAACAAATCCAAGATCCGAAGTATACCGTGTTAAAATGAATCCAGTTAGAAATACTTGTTATTTTATAACAACTGTTGATTTAGCATCAAATATAACTAGCTCGGCAAACACAGATGTAAATTATGAAAATTTAACAATTATTAATTATACAGGAGAAAATTATTTAGAAAGATATTTAGGAAGTGGATCTGGCTCTATATCATCTAGTTCAATAACTTCACTAGAACTAAATATATCTGGATTAATTATAGGATATAATCAACCTGTATTACTTCGCTACGGAGTAGTATCATTAAATGGATATGTTACGCCAGCAACAGAAACTACAGAAAGTAGTACTACAGCTACTACAACATCTATTAATATATCAAATGTATTTAATGTAGGTAGTTTTCCATCAGGTCCATTAACATTTGGTATATACACATCTAACATACTATGCCAGGCTACTGGAATTATTTCAAATCCACAGCCAAATCAGTCAATTACACTAGCAATATATGTTACACTAAATGATTCATACATAGGCCTCCCTGTTATAGCCGAGTCTGGTTTAGTAAAAATGAATGGAGTCATACAGTTCTATTCAGAAAGTACAATAACAATTGGAAGTGTATCAAACGTCCAAGGAACATTTTCAAATTCATCTCAGACCTATGTTATTATTATAAATGAAGTGAAGCAGATGCAGTTAGATACAGTTCCTACAGCATTAAATAGAAATATATGGGAAACGCCAGTAACTCTTGGTACTCAAACTACAAATACTACTTTAGTATTTACATCAGATACACTAACTATTAATGTACCTTCTCTTCAGTACACATTAAATAGACCAGTTTATGTTGTCGATATGAACAACTCGGCAAATAACTTTAATGCAAATATGACAGCTTATGTAAATTCTGTACTAACTCTTGGAAGTGTTACAAATAAGAATGGCATCTTTACCTTACCTACTAAATACAGAATATTTAGTAAACTGCCAAGTAGAAGCCCTGTACCTATACCACTTGTTGAAATGATAGATTATGTTGATTGTGCAAATAATCCATACACACCTGGAAGTACAAATGTAATTGGTAAAGCATATCAATGTAGTAATGGTGTAACATTTAGTAAAAGTAGCGATCTAGCTATAAACTCTGTTGTATCTAGTTCATCATCTAATTCATCATCGACAATAACATTACCTGTACCAATACCTTCGCCATTTTTACCATACAGAGATGTTGTTACATCAGTTGTTCCAGAAGCAATAGCAAGTGATACCTATGAATTTCGTGTTACGACACAGGATTATTTGCCTTATGGAGATACCTATAAAATGATACAATTTTATAATAAACCTCCTAGCTCTCAGCTTAGAGTATTAAAGGTAACTGATTCAAATGGCGAAACATCAAACTTTAGCTTTTTTGTTAAAAATAGTATTAGTATTGGAAATAATCTAACTAGTGTAATAAATTGTGCTCGTGACTCTTGGAATATAGAGCATCTAACTGGAGCGGAGCCAAAAGGCAATAGTGAAATTATTGGTAGTGAAAGTCTTGAATCAACATTAAATCTTACAAAATCATCAACTACTGTATCTCTTAATATATCATCTCTTACGTATACTGAAAATTTACCAGTTACTGTTATTGACATTAATAATCCAGTAAATAGTTTTAATGCAATAATGAAAAGCTATACGGGAACTATACTAACTCTTGGAAGTATATCTAATATAAATGGTAGATTTGAAAATTTAACAACATATAAAATAGTAATATCTGATACGGTTACCTTAGCTCCTAGCTCAATACCACCATTACAAACTAGATTTAAGAGTGTAATTAAGACAATTCATTCCTATCATATACCAGAAAATAAGAACGTTATTATATTTAAAGCTACTGCCGCCGATTTTGGAATTAACGGAGAAACCGATATTCGTTTATATGGTATTGCTCGATATTTTAAGTTTGAATTTAGACGGAAATTTGGTAGTACTGAATTAACATATAATTCAATACCAGTTGTAAGCTCTAGTAATCGTAATGGAACATGGCAACTCAATGCTAATAACACATTTTTTGTGTACTTTATGGAGGAAGTCAACTACACGGAAGCCAATCTTCCTGTATTTACAGAACTGACTCCACCAAACATAGCGATTGTTCCTGTTGGAACAACAGGAGCTGTTCCAGCTAGCTCAACTACATTAGGAATTAAAGCAACATATATTGTTCAATCCTTAAGAGATGCTCTTATATCAAGTAAAAAATTCAAATATTTACGTTTGAAATTTACAGCATCTGCATCAAACTTAACTTATGGAGAAATTACATATATTAAATTTTATAGTACAAATCTAGTAAATCCATCCTATGCTACTATTACAAATAGTAATAGTCTACTAAATTTACAATATGCTTCTTTTACTGTTGAGGGAATACTTCCTATAAAATACTATTTATATGATGATAAGAATACATGTGATATTAGATCATATACTCAGTCTATTGATGCAGAGGGTACTACATTTGGTGTATGTACTTTAATAAGTCCTCCAATAGTTACAATGCGTACAAGAATATTTACATATAATAACTACGATTATACACTTCCATGCCCAATTGGCTACGAGAGTAGTAGTTCAACAAGTGATACATGTATTTCAACTGGAAATTATAGAAAAGTTAATTTAGTTTTAGAAGCTACTCCGAATCCAACAATTCAACGTCTGAAACTTCCTTTAAATACGTATATGTATATTAATTTGAATGATGAAGTACAAATTAATTATTTCACATTTACAACAGGTGCTTCCTCTGCTCGCCCAACTGGGTGGGTTTTAGAGGGGTCTATGTCAGGAAATCCCTCGAAACCCGATGAATGGATAACACTACATACAACTTCAGGATATGGATACAGTGAGGCACCAAGCTTAGCATCAGGAAGAAAGGAGTATTCATTTGTACAAACAAGTTGTTTTCCCATTCTTACAGGAGGGGTAGTTTCACCAACAAGCACAACTTCTGTTGGAAGTGGCTTAGGATACAACTTTGCACATGACCCCAGTACTGACTCACTCACTCCTATAATAGAAACTTTTAAAAATCCAGCAAAATCTCTATTAAAGGATAGTGCTCATGCAGTATTTGAAACGCAACCCGCCCCTAAACTAGACTTTAATTATACTCTTCCACTACAAACAGGAGTTGTTCCCAAATATACTATACCCGAGCGACGTATTCAGTATTTACGATTTACAGTTACGCAAACACGTAAACAAAATTCACAGATTGTACACATGAGTATGTTACAATTCATAACACCTCTTGGACCTCTTCCAATAGATATGTACACAATTTCAAATCCCATGGGTGTTCATCCAACTTCAAAGACAGGTCCCGCTGCTCTAAGCTCACCTACGGGGCGTTGGGTAAATTTAAATCGTAATCCCCTACTAATTAAATTCGGAAATTTACCAGCAACTTTAATTCAAGGATTTAAATTTTCAGTGCCTTCAGGCGTAAAAAATTCAGAAGACGGTGTTCCATGTCAATGGCTAATAGAATCGAGTTATGATGGGCGCTTTTGGGAAACATTTGAGCAAACAGACCGTCCTATGATATTTAGTGGACAGACCTCTCCCGTCTATACATTCATAAAACAAATCTAGTATTTAAAGTAAGAATGAAAGGATGGGCCTCTCTATTATCTATTACAGTATGTATTATACTATTATTAATAGGAACATACATATTTAAAAATAAGGAGGGATTTGCCAGCGATACTACTAAAACAAATGTTAAATTAGAAAATTCACCTAATGAAATATTTTTAGTAGCTCCAAAAGCAAATTACTTCGATATGATGGCGGCACCAGACAGCTATCCTTACGCTTCGATTGGCTATACCTACGACCAGGCAGTAACTGTATGTTCAAGTATACCTGGGTGTACTCTTGCCAATAAAAATACTACTGCCGAAATGCCTTTATCTTTAAAGACTGCACTGGATTTGAGTGGTAATTGGTGTGCTCCAGGTTGGTTAGCTGGTGACAGAGTAAATGCATATTTTCCAGTTTCAGATACTAAAAAGAATGTTTGTAAAAGAAGTCAAAGTAATCCCTCTAATGCTGTACCTCCTACAGGCAATCTTCCGCCCTATACTAAAGAAACAGATTTAAAAATATGTTTTGATGCTAGTGATAATCCTATTACAACAATATCATCTGGTAAATATTGTATACCTACAACTAAGGGCTTAGGAGTCTATAGGGTTCCTGCTGAAAATGGAAAAAAAGCATTTGCAATATGCATGGGTCCAAAACCTACTGGATACACAACAAACATTAACTATTTTAATTCAGATTCTTATTCAATGTACAACCCAGAGATGATTACGTATTTAACAACAGGAAAAGATATAAAAAATCCTGTGAATAATGATTTATTTCCTATAGTATTTTCATATTCAGAAGCAGTTGTTGCACTACAAAATGCAAGCTATAATGTAATAAATGCGCGAAAAAATTTGATTAGTTCACACGGAACTGATACAATAAAAAAGGTATTACAACCGTCTGGCTCTGAAACTGCAGCACAGCGTGCAAGTATTAATTCAAATACGGTAGGGGCTAGTTGTACTAATTTACAAAGTACATATGCAACCATAGATGAAAAACTAAATACTCTTAAAGATATGTATAGTTCGTTCAGCAAACTTGTAAATGCTACCTCCACAGCAAAAGGGGAAAATATAGTACTTCAACAGAATCTGCAGTCACTTTGTAATGGTACTCGTCTTACTGCAGAGCAACGTAATGCATGTGAACGATTATTATCGCTTGACTATGATATATTTTACAAAAACAATAGTACAGACCCCTATGTTCAGTCTAATATGTATACTAGCTTACAGGATTTGGCCTTTAATTTACGAGGAAGACAGTGTGAACTTCAACAAGTGCTTGGCTCATTACAGCAGATTCTTACGACGTTTACTAACAATAGTATAACTAATAACTCTGCATGTATTTCGACATTAAATGAACTTACAAAAAAATACGGAAATAATACAGTATCTCGAGGAAGGGATTCAAATGGTAATCCGTTACCACCCGTACCAATTGATTGCGCTACCTTTTTTGATGAGTCAGGGAACTATTCGTCAGTTCCAACAACAAACAATCCACCTCTTACAGGATTTACAATTGGAGCAAGTCGCAGTGATATTGATTATCCAAATTTAGGAACGCTTAAAATACAATTTCAAAAACTATCGCCTTTTATGTCTTCATCAGATTATACGGCGCTTATAGAAAATTTACTTGCACAGTTATCAAATATTAATCTTCCAAGACCACTTACGTATACAACACCATATAGTATAAACAATAATACAAATTTAGTTGTAGGTGGGCTAACACGATTATTTGCAAATACAAATTAACGGCAAGTGCCATATTAGGGTTGTAGGCAATATTAAGTACCGCTAAGTACTTATTTTAAGTACTTAGCTCTGATGGCTAGAACGAAAATTTAAAGGGACTCCAATGACATAAGGCCACATTGTGGCCTTATCCATGGGGAGTTCTTAAGTTTAGTACTAGACGTTACCCCCTTTTAGGGGGTACTTAAGTTTAGCACAACCCCATAAGGTCCTAAAAAGATATTCTTTTTTTAGTATAATGAGAGCGGTTGACCTTGCCGTTCTAGTAGTAGGAGCTACCATTGCTTATTTTGCCTTTTATCCTAAGAAAAAATCATACCCAGATTTAATTATTGATTTAAAGCCTGTGCCAATTGTATCTGAAACACACTCTGAGCCAGCGCCACTTACACATACTATTGAAGAAGAGCCAGAAATTTTAGCCCCGCATGAAAAGACCGGATTTGGATTTGATATAAAGCGAAATGCTGACAATCATGAATTAGATGACTATCTAAATCTACCACTTGTTGGTACTGGAAAAACATATGATAACACGTACATGTCAGATCTAGAAGAAATATCAATTACTCCGGTAGCAAAGTATAAGTATATCCGTTTAACTGTTGTAGAAACACGCGATACTACAGAAAATGTTCATGTTGGACATATTTATTTCTATAATGGGTCTGAGCGAGTAAAAGATATGAGTGTCAATACATGGAATCCATATACTGGAGAGAAAAAACTATTTACAGGTTCATGGTCTGATAATACTACACGCTCAATTATATTTTGTTTTACAAACAGTATTAATCTAACACGGTATGATATACTCACATCACAGCGCCTTAAAATGTATGACCCGAACATATGGACACTAGAAGGTTCAAAAAATGCATCCTACTGGGTTCCAATAGATACACGCTATGTTAATCTTCCAGATAAAAGAGGGAAGTGGACAACATTTACAATTAGCTAAATTCTATGAGCAAGTACTTAAATTAACTATCGTTAACTACTTAATTTACCGCCAAGTACTTAATTTAAGTACTTGGCTCTGATGGCTAGAACGAAAAGTTAAAGTCACTCCAATGACATAAGGCCACGGGGTGGCCTTATCCATGGGGAGTTCTTAACTTTAGTACTAGACGT
>Ga0114968_10003211_pt1 | contig 12305 bp, 10 predicted proteins | sample M_130807_EF_Meta_FD_87020 | JGI IMG/M metagenome (GOLD analysis project Ga0114968, IMG submission 87020) | Freshwater microbial communities from Lake Montjoie, Canada to study carbon cycling - M_130807_EF_MetaG | ecosystem: Environmental > Aquatic > Freshwater > Lake | place: Lake Montjoie... | reverse complement strand
GATGTCCGCATTCACATCGGGCTCACGCTGCGCCGGCTTCAGGTGTAGGTAGCGCTCTCCGGCGCGTACGATTTGATGCGCGGGGACGATCTCCCGCTCGTCCGTTACAATGCGTCCCTCTTCACATACCGTGAGCCACTGCTCACGCGGGATGTGCGGCATCACATGGCAGAGGCAGTCGAGGATGGTGCCGTGATCGCAGGCTTCCGGCACATTCAGCGGTCGCGTTTGATCATAGGGCACACTGCCCGGCAGCGGCGTCACCGCCTGGCGGATCGCCGCATGGCGCTGCGCCAGATTTTCGCGCTGCTGTTCCTCGGATGTTTTGAAGCAATAGGGGCAGGACACATGCTCCACGTAGCGTGAGTCGGCCTGCTCTTCGGCCGTGAGCGGTGTCTGGCAGGCAAAACACTGAGAGGAGGCGGTCTCATGCAGACCTGGATCGACCCCAACGCGTTGATCAAAGACAAAGCACTCGCCGTCGTAATGCGCGCTGCCGCATTCCTCAAAGTACTTCAAAATACCACCCTCAAGCTGCCAAACATGCTCAAAGCCCTCGCGCTCCATGAAGGGCGCGGCTTTTTCGCAGCGGATGCCGCCGGTGCAGAAAGACACGATCTCCGCGTGTTTCATCTCCGGTGGCAGGCGGCGCACCGCCTCCGGGAATTCGCGGAAGGAATCGACACCCGCCACGACGGCACCTTTGAAGGTGCCGAGCTTCACTTCGTAATCGTTGCGCGTGTCATACAAAATGACCGGGCGGCCTTCATCCAACCATTGCTTCAGGACCTTCGGCTCCAGACGGGGTGAAGTGTACTTTGCCGGTTCGATGCCCTCGACACCGAAGGCGATGATCTCCTGCTTGATGCGCACCAGCATGCGGCGGAACGGCTGCTCTGCGCTCTCGCTGTATTTCGGCTTCAATCCTGCGAGCCCCGGAATGCCGCGCAGCTCATCGACGAGAGCATCCACATGCTCACGTGCGCCAGCCACGAATATGTTGATGCCTTCCGTGCTCAACAAAATCGTGCCCTTCAGCCCCCAGCCCTTGCAATGCTCAAGCAGCTGGGCGCGCATTTCCTTCAATCCGGAAAGTTCGGCGAATTGATAGCAGGAGATGTTGGTGATCGTGGCGGCTGGCATGGGCAATTGAAAAAGCACATGAACGGGCGGACGGCGAGTGCAAACAGCACTTCCTGTGCAGGAATGGCACACTGCAGCGCAATCGAGATCAAGCTTGCCATTTCGCGCTCTTCCCGCTCCATTCCGGCATGAAACTCACGATCTTTTTCCTCGCTGCCGCCGTCACCCTGCAAGCCGCCGACTGGCCCATCTGGCGCGGACCAAATCATGACGGCATTTCGAGTGAAAAACTGAATGGAACGGCGGTCAAAAAAGTCTGGGGCGCGCAGATCGGCATTGGCTTTGCCTCCTTCACCGTGGCCGCCGGTAAAGTGTACACCACGGGACATGCGGACGGTAAGGACACGGTCTTCTGCTTCGACGCCGCCAATGGCAAGGAGGTGTGGAAGCACACCTACGCCGCCGATCTGGGTGACAAGTATTACGAGGGAGGAACCTCGGCCACGCCGACGATTCAAGAGGGCAAGGCGTACCATTTGAGCCGCTGGGGCGATCTGTTCTGCTTCGACGCGGCCAGTGGCAAGATCGTATGGCAGAAAAACATCCAGCAGGAAACCGGGGCGGACATTCCAGACTGGGGTTTCGCGGGTTCGCCGCTGGTTTCCGGCAATCTTCTGATCGTAAACGTTGGCAAAGCCGGCACTGCGGTCGAGAAAGCCACCGGGAAAACGGTGTGGACCAGCGACAAGGCCAACTCCGGCTACTGCACGCCCTACCCGATCACCGTGAACGGCAAGGCGCAGGTCGTGCTGAGTTCAGGCCGCGCCTACAAAGGTGTCGATCCCAGCAACGGCAGCGTTTTGTGGGAGCATACCTGGTCCACAAGCTATGGCGTGAACGCGGCCGACCCCATTCTCAGCGGCACCCAGCTCTTCATCTCCTCCGGTTACAATAAAGGCTGTGCCCTGCTTGATCTCGCCTCCGCCGAACCCAAAGAGGTCTGGCGCAGCCGGGTGATGAAAAACCAATTCAATTCCAGTGTGCTGATCGACGGCCATCTTTACGGCAGCGATGGCGATGACGGCAAAGCAGCCAGCCTGAAGTGCATCGACTTCGCCGCTGGCACCGAGAAATGGAGCGACGCCGATGTCGGCTTCTGTTCGCTCACGGCTGCCAACGGCAAGCTCATCATCATGACGGCCAAAGGCGAACTCATCATCGCCAAAGCCAGCCCGACCAAATTCGAGCCCATCTCCCGCACCCCGGTGCTCACGGGGCGCTGCTGGAGCGCGCCGGTGCTTGCCAATGGCCATATCTACGTGCGCAATGCCGCAGGCGACATGGTCTGTCTGGCCGTTCAGTAACTCAAGTGTGTTCGGGGGCACCGGTTCATGCATTTTATCAATACAAGCTCACAGACGCTCGATTGGTCAGACTGAACGGACAGTAGGAAGCTCCCAGCGCATGAAAACCGGCACCCTCTCCTCCCCGGCCATCCCGCTCTGGCTCAAGCTTGCCTACACCGCCTTCATGGCGGTTTTGATTCCCGTTTACGGGTACCACTACGGCCCGACGAACTTCCTGTATTTTTGCGACATCGCCCTGCTGCTCACGCTGGCTGGCGTGTGGCTGGAAAGTCCGCTGCTCATCTCGCTGCCCGCTGTGGGAATCCTGCTGCCGCAAGCTTTGTGGTGTGTGGATTATTTCGTGCAGCTCTGCGGTGCCAAACTGACCGGCATGACGGCTTACATGTTTGATGCGAAGCGTCCGCTGTTTCTGCGCAGCTTGTCTCTTTTCCATGGCTGGCTGCCGTTTCTGCTGGCCTTTCTCGTGTTCAGACTGGGCTATGACAAGCGCGCCCTCAAAGGCTGGACGGCCCTGGCTTCGGGCCTGTGCCTCGTGGCGTATTTTTGGCTACCGAAGGCTGGTGCCAGGCTTTCAGACCCCAATCTGCCGCGCAATGTGAACTACGTGTTCGGCATGGATGATGCACAGCCGCAGGCCTGGATGAGCCCGGAACTTTATCTCGCGGTATGGATTGCGCTCCTCATCATCGTGGTCTTTGTGCCGACGCATTTCGTGCTGAAGAAAATCTGCCCCACGCCTGAACAAGCCGCCGCCAAACGCGCATGAAAGACACTTCCTCCCCACCCCCCGAATCCCACTGGCAGCGCGGCTTCTGGAGCCTGATGGGCACGCAGTTTCAGGGGGCCTTCTCCGACAACGTGCTCAAATGGTTGGTCATCTATCTGGTGATCGCGCAAAAGCTGCCCAAGGAGCAGCTCGACGCGCTGGTGTCGGATTCGGGAATGTACTTTGCCATTCCGTTTCTGCTGCTGTCGATGTTTGGCGGCTGGATGGCGGACCGCTTCAGCAAACGGCACGTGATGATCGGCGTGAAGACGATGGAGATCGGCATCATGATTTTCGCCACCTACGCCCTCGCGTCGGGAAAGATGGGGCTGCAGCTTGCCAGCATCTGTCTCATGGGTGTTCACAGCGCGTTCTTTGCGGCGGCAAAATATGGTTCACTGCCCGAGGTGGTGCCGAGGAAAAAACTGTCGTGGGCGAACGGCGTGATCGAGATGCTGACCTTCCTCGCCGTCATTCTCGGCACGCTGACAGCGGCCTTGCTGGCGCAGAGTTTTGCAGACAAACCGGCATGGGCGGGCGGCATTCTGCTGGCGCTGGCAATGACCGGCTGGTGCATGAGCCTGGGCATCACGCGGGTGCCCGCCGCGAGTCCGGACAAGCCGCTGCGACTGAACTTTCTCAGTGACTTGTGGCGCGAGTTTAAATGGATGCGCACCGATCGCGACCTGTGGCGTGCGAATCTAGGCAACACGGGCTTCTTTTTCATCGCGGTGCTGTTGCAGATGAACTTGGTCCTGTATGCGGAGCAGGTCATGCACATTGAGGCGATGGAAAACAGCGCCTTGCAGGTCGCGCTCGCGCTTGGCATGGCGGCGGGCAGTCTGCTGGCAGGAAAACTGAGCGGGGATCATGTCGAGTATGGCATCATACCGCTGGGAGCGTTTCTGATGGCGGCGATGAGTTTTGCACTCGGTTGCGAAGGCATTTCCAAGCCGCTCTTCACCCTCTGCCTGTCGCTGCTGGGCATTGGTGGAGGGATGTTCATCGTGCCGCTGGCGGCAGTGCTGCAGCACCAGCCGCCTGCTGATCGTCGCGGCTCGGTGCAGGGTGCGGCGGCATGGTTGTCATGGGTGGGCATCTGCGGGGCGGCCGTGCTGCAAAAGGAGCTGAACATCCGCCTGGGCTGGACACCTGGAGACATCTTCTGGTTCTGCGGTGCCTGCGCGGTGATCGGCGGCATCTATGTGACGCTCTCACGGCCTGCGGCGCTGCCTGCATTGCTAAAACGCTGGATACATGGCAGGGTGGACATCGAGCATGGCTGAGATTCTTCTGCTTCCCTTCGGCAGCGCGGGCGATGTGTTTCCCTTCATCTGGCTGGGGCGGCATCTCATGGCGCGCGGGCATCATGTGAGGATGATCACGGCATGTCTGTTTGAAGAACAGGCGCGCAGAGCCGGCCTCGAATTCATCTCCTTGGGAAGAACAGACGAGTTCGAGGCCATGATACGCGACCCGCGCATCTGGAAGTCCGGCATTGGTACGAAGGTCGTGTTTGAGTTCGCTGCGCAATCCGTGGAGCCCTATCTTGCGGCCATCGAAAGCTGTGGCAGGGTCGATCTGATGCTGGCCCCTGTCACCGCATTCGCGGGGCGCCTGGCGCGTGAAAAACATGGCATTCCGCTGATCACGGTTCATTTGCAGCCCGCCGTTTTTCTGAGCGCTTACGAGACACCGCTGCTGCATCCCGCCATGCGCTTTTTTAATAGGCTGCCGGTGTGGTTCAAAAAGCTGATCTTTTCGCTGCCAAATCCGGTTGATCTCTTCGCGCTGCCCCAAGTGCGCCGCATCTGTTTAGCGAATGGCGTCAAACCGCCGCGCAGCCTGTGGCGTGAGTGGTGGGATTCTCCCGATGGCGTGCTCGCCTTGTTTCCCGCATGGTTTGCGCCGCCGCAGCCTGACTGGCCGGCGAATCTGCTGCAATGGACTTTCCCACTGGAGGATCTCGCGACTGAGCAAACGCTTCAGCCGGAGTTGCAGGCGTTTCTGGCGAAGGGCGAGCAACCCGTCATCTTCACCCCAGGCAGTGCGAATGTGCAGGCCTCACGCTTTTTTGCTGTCGCTGCGGAAGCCGTCAAGCGCCTCGGCTGCCGTGCGGTCTTCGTCACGCGTGAGCCCAAGCAGGTGCCGCCGAACCTGCCTGTGAGTATTCTCACGGTGGAATATGCCCCTTTTAGCACGCTGCTGCAACATGCGGCGGTGTTTGTGCATCACGGTGGCATTGGTACAATGTCGCAGGGCTTCGCCGCTGGTGTGCCGCAGCTCATCATGGCGATGGCCCACGACCAGCCCGACAACGCGGACCGTCTGGAACGCCTTGGCTCGGGCGTGGGCCTCAGTGTGCGGCAGTTCACCCCGAGGCGTGTGGCGCAGGAGCTAAAACAGTTGCTGCACGGGGTTGCGATCCGTCAGGCTGCGCTAGGATGTGCGACGAAGCTGCGCCAGACGCCTTCTTTTGAAGTGCTGCTGGCATGGATCGAGTCACGCATGAAGCCTTCCGCATTCCTCGTATGAGCCACATCCTGCTGCTGCCGTTTGGTACCTCCGGCAGCATTTTCCCGTTCATCTGGCTGGGCAGGATGCTGATGCGTCGCGGGCACCGTGTGACCATGATCACGGCACGCATTCACGAGGAGCCGGCCGTCAGCGCGGGACTGAATTTTTTGGCCGCCGGCAATGATGCCGTGGAGGCGATGTTGCAAGACCCTGATTTATGGCTTCCAGGACATGGCTCCAAGGTGGGCTACCAGTACGCTGGTCGTGCCACTGGTGATTATGTGGATGCAGTTGAGGCCCTCATTGCCAGGGAAGGACGGCCTGATCTGATGCTGGCACCGATGATCTGTTTTGGCGCGAGATTGATGCGGGAAAAGCGGCGCATTCCACTGGTGAGTGTGCATCTCTATCCGATGATGTTTGTGAGCGCGCATGAGGTGCCGCTGGTTATTCCGGTGTTTGGCCTAATGCGCAGATTGCCGCTATGGGTGCGCAAGGTGGTCCTAGCGTTTCCGAACCCGCTCGATTTTTTCGCCTTGTTTGCGGTGTGGCAGTGCTGTGCCAAAAACGGTGTCACCAAGCCCTTGAGCCTCTGGCGGCAGTGGTGGCATTCTCCGGACGGGGTGCTTGCTCTTTTCCCTGCTTGGTTCGCAGCACCACAGCCCGACTGGCCGCAGAATTTGCTACAATGGGATTTCCCACTGGAAGACATGGCGGCGGAGCGACCGCTGGAGCTGGAACTGCAGCAATTTCTGGAGGCAGGCTCCGCGCCCGTGGTCTTCACGCCCGGCACCGGCCATCATCATGCCACACGGTTCTTTGCGACTGCGGTTGCGCTGACGCAAAAACTTGACTGCCGCGCGGTTTTTCTGACTTCAAAAATCGCGCAGGTGCCTGCTGGTCTGCCACCCTCCATTTTTGTGGCTGCCTACGCTCCGTTCAGTGCGCTGCTGCCGCATGCGAGTGCGTTTGTGCATCACGGCGGCATCGGCACCATCGCACAAAGTCTGGCGGCCGGGGTGCCACAGCTCGTGGTGGACATGGCGCTGGACCAGCACGACAACGCGGAACGTCTGGAACGCCTCGGAGCCGGCCTGAGCATCCGCGACAGCCGCTTTTCACCTGAACGGGCGCTGCCCTTGCTGCAACGGTGCTTGTCGGATCCGCAGTTGCGGCAAAACGCGAAGCAGATGATGGCCCGGACTGGAGCCACCAGAAACGTGGAAGCCTTGCTAGAATGGCTTGAGGACAAAATCGCTTCAAGCGGCGGGAAGGGGAAGACTGCATGAGCAAAATCGTACTGCTCCCCCACGGCACCGGTGGTGATGTGCTGCCCTACATCTGGCTGGGGCGGCAGCTCATGAAACGTGGACACCAAGTGACGATGATCTGGGTCGAGTCTTTCCAGCCAGCAGCTAAAAAGGCCGGTCTTGAGTATGTGCCGATGGTGGATGCCGGATTCGAGGAGTTGCTGCGCAATCCAATGCTGTGGCAGCCCCACAAAGGTTTGGAGGTGGGGTTTGCCTACGCTGGCGATTGCATGGGGAACTGCCTGGAGACCTTCGCCACCTACATGGCGCGAGAAGGTTTACCGGACCTGCTGATTGCGCCACACATCAACTTCGCAGCGCGGCTGCTGCGGGAAAAGCACGGCCTGCCGCTGGTTTCCGTGGTGTTGTATCCCATGGCTTTCATCAGTGCCTACGAAATCTCCCGCGGCATGCTGTACTGGCGGTGGCTGCGCATGCTTCCGGTGTTCGTCCGCCGTGCCCTCTTGTCGTCCATCAGGCCCTATGACCGCTTTGCCATGCCCCAGGTGCGGAAACAGTGCGTGCTGCACCAAGTGCAGCCTCCCAAAAACCTCCAGCACGACTGGTGGCTCTCACCCGACGGCGCGCTGGCGCTTTTCCCGGAGTGGTATGGCAGACCACAGCCGGACTGGCCGGCACAAAGCTTTCAGTGGGACTTTCCTTTGGAGGATCTTCGGGATGAATCCCCCCTCTCATCCGAGCTGGCGGCGTTTCTGGACGCGGGGGACAAACCTGTCGTATTCACCCTTGGAACAGGCCATGTGCATACCCGGTCGTTTTTCGAAACAGCCGTGAAACTTTGCTCCCTGCTCGGTTGTCGGGGCGTGTTCGTGAGTCGTGATCCCGCCCAAATTCCCGGCCACCTGCCTGCAACGATTCTTGCCGTTCACTACGCACCATTCAGTGCGCTGCTGCCGTGCGCCCGGGCTTTTGTGCATCACGGTGGCATTGGCACCATGGCGCAGTGCTTCAGAGCAGGGCTGCCCCAGTTCATCGTTTCGATGGCTTTCGACCAGCCTGACAATGCCGCAAGTGTGAAACGGTTTGGCGCGGGTGCAGGGCTGGACATGGCTCAGTTCAATGTGAAGCTTGCGCTGCCACTGTTGCGGCGCTGTCTTGAAGACGAAGGCATCCGGCGGGGCGCTGAAGCCTGCTCCAGGCGTTTGCTGGAGCAGCGCCTTCCTACAAGCGTTCTGGTTGACTGGCTGGAGGGCAGGATGCAGCAGCAGGCAAAGTCGCAGCCTTGAGCAGCGTTCAAAACATCATCGCAAGCACCCCTGCATGAAAAAGTTTTTGTTACTGACCTTTGGCAGCTTGGGAGATGTGCTGCCATTTATCTGGCTTGGCCAGGTGTTGCTCCAGCATGGGCATCGCGTGGTGCTGATCAGCAGGCCCGACTTTGCCAGGCATGTGGTTGCGGCTGGGTTGGAGTTCAAGCCGATCAGAAACGAATCCTGTGCGGATCTCCTGGCAGACCCGGGCTGGTCCCAAAAAATCCATGCTACCCGGCTGGCGTACCAATACGCCGGCCGGGTGTCCGGCGAATTCATTGAGGCGATAGAGGAATGGATGAGCGAACATGGCCAGCCTGACCTCATGCTTGCTTCCAGCGGCTGCTTTGGTGCCAGGCTGATGCGCGAAAAGCTTTCAATTCCCTTGGTGACGGTGCATCTCTCACCCTTGCAAATTTCAAGCATTCATGCGCCGGCCATTCTGATTCCCGCCATGCGGTGGCTGCGCCAGATGCCCTTCTGGATGCGCAAGCTCATTCTCTCCAGGCCCAATCCGTTAGGTCGGCATGCCGTGGCGGAAGTCAGTCGGCACTGCCTCAAGCATGGTGTGGCTGTACCGCAAGATCTGGACAAGGAATGGGGGCAGTCGCCGGATGGCGTGCTATCCCTGTTTCCAGACTGGTTTGCCCGTCCTCAGCCAGACTGGCCGCAGCATTTGCTGCAATGGGACTTTCCCATGGAGGACATGGGCAGGCTGCCGTTGGAGCCTGCACTGCTCGCCTTTTTAAATGAGGGTGAAAAACCCGTGGTTTTCACTCCCGGCACCGGCAATGTCCTTGCGGACAGTTTTTTTGCGGTGGCCTTGGAACTCGTTCAAAAGCTGCGCTGCCGTGCGGTCTTTGCCACGCGTGATCTCACGCAACTGCCAGCCACGCTGCCGGCCGCTGTCCATGCCGTGGACTATGCCCCCTTCAGCTCGCTGCTGCCGCACGCCTCAGCCTTTGTACATCACGGCGGCATCGGCACCACCTCGCAAGCTCTCGCCGCCGGTCTGCCCCAGCTCATCGTTCCCATGGCGCATGACCAGTTTGACAATGCCGACCGGGTGGAGCGCCTTGGAGCCGGACTGGCACTGGGCCCACGCGGATTCAGATTCAAACAAGCCCTGCCGTTGTTAATGCGGTGCCTACAGGACCCCGGGATACGTCTGCGCGCAGCCGCATGTGCTGAGCGCATGCGCCAGCGTGCTGATACAGAAAAACTTGAAATGTGGCTGGCGCAAAAATGCAAACGGCCACAGTCTCAAAACACAGACCTGACATAGTTGATTCTGATGATCCCGCGCATCATTCACCAGACCTGGAACAAACCGGAGATTCCGCTCCATCTGCGCGAGTTTCAGCACTCGTGGCGCGCGCATCACCCTGGCTGGAAATACCAGTTGTGGACGCATGAAGACAACCACCGGCTGGTTCAAGAGCAGCATCCCGACTTTGCGGAATTCTATGAACGTCTGCCTGCGCCGCTCAAAATGGACTTCATCCGCGTGGTTTACATGCACCACCAGGGCGGCATCTATGCGGATATGGACTTTGAGGCGCTGCGCCCGCTCGATCCGCTGCTGCAAGGCTCATCTATCGTGGCCGGGAGGGAAATCAACGGCATCGGACAGCGGATGCGCGGCGCGGATTTTATTTGCAGCGCACTGCTGGCTTCGCCGGCCGGACACCCGGTCTGGCTGCAGATCATGCGGCTGATGGCCGCTGAATTCCGCCCCAGACACTGGTATGATGACTATTCCGCTTATGTGATCAGAAACGGCATGGCCTTGTGTGATCAAGCCCTCGTGGCCCTGCAAATGAGTGGCGGGAACATCACCATTCATTCACACGAGCTGTTTTTCCCGGCTGCGCCGACGGAACGCCTCATTGAGAACCGTCGCAGGCTGGCTGCGGAACTCGGTTCCTACGCCATCCATCATTACGAGGCCTCCTGGATTTCGCCATGGGCCAAGCTGATTTATGCAGTGATGCGTCTGAGCCAGTGCTGGGAATTGCGCCGTCGACAGGCGGACGACTCTAGGGGCGATCCTCCAAGCACCAAAATAAAGGCTTGATTTGAGGCCGGGTTGTCGGCGTAATCCGGCATGAACCGAATCATCACCTGCCTGCTGCTGTTCACCGTCTTTCTTCACGCCGATGAGTTTGATCCCAAGGACAACACGATTGTTCTCGGCAAGCGCGTGGGCCTGATCAAACCGGGCATGACCGCCACAGACATCGAGCGTGCCTATGGGAAGGAAAATCTCAAGCTGCAAAAGATTCCCGGCGCGGAAGGCGAGGAAATCGATGGCGCGAAACTGTTTGCGGACACGGATCGCGAATTGGAAATCGTGTGGGATCCTGACAACGACAAGAAACAAGTCGTGTTCGACATCCGCGTCATGGGCAAGGACTGGAAATTCGACAATGGCCTCAAGTCGGGCATGACCGTCGAGGAAGTCGAGAAGATCAATGGCAAGCCCTTCAAGATCGCCGGATTCGAATGGGACTACGGCGGCTATGCCAACTTTGAAGGCGGCAAGCTGGCGGGCAAGGTGAGCATTCGCTTCAGCCCTACCACGGAGAATGTTCCCGAGTATCTCATGGGTGACAAGCAGCTCTCCTCTACCGACAAGAAGCTGCGCGCAGCCAAGCCTCTCGTCGATGAGGGCATATCGGTGTTCATGCGGTAAGTGGATACACTGTCACATCAACACCAAACGAGCCAATCATGTGATCCGGCGGTCGCTGTGGGTCGGTAAATCCGGCCTGTAGCAACGGATTCACATCCCATGCCTCCAGTTTGACTTCTGCGAGCGGATACGGCGTGTGATGCACCTGTCCGCAGCGGATGCCGCGCGGGGTCTGGGAGAAAAGCAGGTAACGCTCGGCGAGGAAAAAGGCGAGCAAACCCGGCTCTGCGGCCTGGGATTCTGTGGCGATGCGATAGCGGAAGTGTGACTCGGCCAGCTCACCACGCCGCTGACAGCGGTAGTTGATCCAGCCATCACTCAACTGCGCACTCATGCGGGCATTCTGATACGGCAGATGGAAGAAAGTGCGTGCGGTCCAGACTGCAAACCGCTGATTGCAATCCAGCGAGTAGAACCACACGCCGGGCCGCCCCTGCTCATCGTGCACATAGGTGCGTACATTAAGTTCGAGGAAATCGCTGATGCCGGGCACCGGCGGGCAGAAGCGTGGACGAATGCCACGCATGTAAAACGGGACGATGGCGAGCCAGGCGTCGCCTTGAAAGGTGTCCACATACAAACCGGGCGGCAGAGTACGCTGAATCTCCGCTGCATCCCACCGCCAGTGCAGGAACAGCAGGCTCTCCCAGCGCTGCTGCATCACGTGCCCGCGTGTCGGACGATCACGGAAGGCGAGACGGGATTCGAGCGTGGGTGAGACAGGCATGTCGAGATCATACGCTTGAATTCGCACCCAGGCACCGCTGGGATTCGTTCATAAGGCATGCGTTATCGATCATCAGCCCTCGGCTTCCTGCTGCTTTCGCTGCTCGGCCTCATCTCGTGCTTCTCCATGAAACCCGTTCCTTTGCAAACTGTGCCCCAGGTTGATCTGAAACGCTATGTGGGCGACTGGTTTGTCTTTGCGAACATTCCGTACTCCCTGGAAAAGGGCAAGGTGGGAACGCTGGATCGCTACGCGCTGCGCCCGGATGGCAAGATGGACAACATCTTCATGTTCCGGCGCGGCAGCCTCGACGCGCCGCTGGAGCAGTGGAAGGGCGTGGCCTGGGTTCACAACAAGGCCACCAACGCCGAGTGGCGCGTGCAGTTCATCTGGCCGCTGCGGGTGCCTTATCTCATCATCGACCTCGACCCAGACTATCAGTGGAGCGTGATTGGCTATCCCGACCGTAAACTGGCCTGGGTGCTCAGTCGCAAGCCGGTGCTTGATGAAGCCACTTATCGCGGCATTCTGGAGCGAATGGCGAAGCAGGGGTACGACACGCGCTTGCT
>Ga0114968_10003207_pt1 | contig 12319 bp, 14 predicted proteins | sample M_130807_EF_Meta_FD_87020 | JGI IMG/M metagenome (GOLD analysis project Ga0114968, IMG submission 87020) | Freshwater microbial communities from Lake Montjoie, Canada to study carbon cycling - M_130807_EF_MetaG | ecosystem: Environmental > Aquatic > Freshwater > Lake | place: Lake Montjoie... | reverse complement strand
TGAACACGGAGGGCATGTCCGGCTTCACCAGGGCGATGACGCCGTGCTTCAGCTCCGCACTCAGGTGGCCGCTGGCGTAGATGTAGCTGATCTCCTTCATCTTCAGCGCACCTTCCAGCGCCACGGGGTAGTTCATCTGGCGGCCCATGAAGAGCATGCCTTCGGCATTGCAGTGCTTCTCGGCGATGGCCTTGATCTTGTCCGCCTGCTTGAGGATCTGGGCGATCTTGTCCGGCATCGCTTCGAGCTGGTCGATCATTTCCAGGCCATCGACGCTGGAAAGGTGGTGGATGCGGCCGAGCAGCAGACTCAGCAGCGTGAGGATGGTGACCTGGGAGGTGAAGGTCTTGGTGGCTGCCACGCCGATCTCCGGCCCGGCATGGATGTACACGCCGCCGTCGCTCTCGCGGGCGATGGTGCTGCCCACGGTGTTGACGATGCCGAGGCAGCGGATGCCTTTGCGCTGGCCTTCACGCATGGCTGCGAGGGTGTCGATGGTCTCGCCGCTCTGGCTCATGACGAACTGGAGGGTGTTCCTGTTGGTGGGCACGTTGCGGTACCGGAACTCACTGGCGATTTCCACCTCCGTGGGCACGCGGGCGAGGGACTCGATCAAATACTCGCCCACCATGGCGGCGTGGTAGGCCGTGCCGCAACCGGCGAGGATGATGCGGTCGATCTGCACTAGCTCCTTGGGGCTCATGTTCAGCCCGCCCATGATGGCGGTGCACTCGTCGCGGGAAAGGCGGCCGCGCATGGCATTGCGCAGGGAATTGGGCTGCTCGTAGATTTCCTTGAGCATGAAGTGTGGGAATTCGCCCTTCTCCGCGTCATCGGCATTGAACTCCACGCGGCTCACCTTCACCTCGGCAGGCACGCCCTGGTGGGACTGCACGTCGTAGCGGTCCTTGGTGATGGTGACGATGTCGTAGTCGTTCAGATAAACCACGTCCCGGGTGTGGGCCACCACGGCGGACACGTCGCTGGCCAGAAAGTGCTCTTGCTTGCCGAGACCGACGATCAAGGGGCTGCCCAGGCGCGCACCGACGATGACGCCGGGGAGGTCCCCATGCATGACGGCGATGCCGTAGGTGCCCTTCACGCGGGCCAGGGCGGACTTGACGGCGTTCACCAGCCGCAGCGTGCCGTCCTCCTCCGTGGAATCGTCAAAGTAGGTGCCGACCATGTGGGAGAGCACCTCCGTGTCCGTTTGCGACTGAAAGGTGTGGCCTTTGGCGATCAATTGATCGCGTAGGGTCTGGTAGTTTTCGATCACGCCGTTGTGTACGAGCACCAACTTGCCGGACTGGTCCGGGTGCGGGTGGGCGTTCACGTCCGTGGCCGCGCCGTGGGTGGCCCAGCGGGTGTGGGAGATGCCCATGGTGCCCAGCAGATTCGCCTCCGTGACCGCCAGCCGCAGATTGTCGATCCGACCGGCGCGTTTCACGATCCGGAGATTTTCGCCACCGCCATTCAGGGCCATACCAGCCGAGTCATAGCCGCGATATTCCAGACGCCGCAGCCCGTCCAAGAGGATTGAGCTGGCCTGACGATTGCCGATGTATCCAACGATTCCGCACATGAGAAGATAAATGGGGTGAAAACGAGCCCTGCCAACATGGCAGGGCGGTACGATACCGCCACACACCGCCCACGCCAGCAGTTCGTGCCAACGGTTCTTTTTCTTTAGTCGAAGGAAGTCCGGGGGGACTTGGGCAGAAAGGGGCACCGGGAGGGTGGGAGGCTGAAAACGTCCCGGCCTGGTCAATGAACGCTGGCAGCGGTGGCGCTGTCAGCACTAGCATGACACCCAAACCCAACCTGACCCCCAAGGAGAAAGAAGTTCAAAGCCTCTTCGCTCGCGGGAAAACACCCGAAACCATTGCCATCCGTCTGGGCATGAAGATCTCCAAAGTGCTGATGGTGATCGCGATGACGCCCAAGCTGCTGGTTTGAAGGGGCTGGCAGGCCTGGGCGCTGAGATCCAAGGCAAGGATGGCTGAATCCGCAAGGGGCTTTCACTGCGGTGAACCGGAGGTGCAGCCTCGGCATGGGCAGCGGCAGGTCTTTCCTGTGGCTTCCGCTTCGGCTTGACGAAGGCGTAAGGGCGTGGTCGAGTGAACACATGAGGAACATGCTTGCTGCGGCTGCGCTCTTTACCTGCCTTTCCCTCGGGCATGGGCAGGAGATGTTCAACCCATATGAAATTCGGGCACGCGAGTTTGCGGCCTCCACCGGGCACCCCTATGAGCTGTGCTTGAAAGCACTGCAAGTGGCGGCGTGGTGCCAGGCGAACCCTCAGGGAGGAGTCGTGAATGGGCAGTTCTATGATGCCCAGGCCACAGCGGCGCAACTGGCCGAAGCCTTGAAGTTTTTGACCCCAAAACCAGCGGCTCGACCCGCTGCACCCGCACCTGTTGTTAACACTGCCGCAGTACCCCCGATCGGGAGCAACGGCCTGGCAAATCGCCCTGCCGTCCCGGTGGGACGCAACGCCACTGACCCGCAGCGCATGGCTGAGCAGAGAGCGCGGCAGCAGCGTCAGAACGATTCCCAAGGAGGAGGGGGTGGAGGTGGAGCGCATTCTTTCCGTTTTGTCGTCGCAGGCAGCTTTGCGGGTTTTCCGGGGAACTATTCATTCCGCCTGGATAATGGCAGTGTGTGGACCCAAACGGACGGCGTCACGACCCAGCATAATCCCGCGATCATGAATCCGACCTTCGTCCTCACGACGAATGCCGATGGCACCCAAGGCCTCTTAGAGGTGGTGGGGGTGACCGGAAGAGTGCAGGTGCAGTCGGGGAGGTGAGCGAGGAGGCCCCTTGCTGAGAAATCTCTGCAACCTCCACATCCTCAACAGGTGTCCGAAAGCATTCAGGAAAAGATGCCAGGGCCTCGGCAGGCATGGGCGGAGTGTGTCATACCATGAGCAATTGAAAACGGGTCCGAATCCATCCTTCAATTAACACGGCTCTTCGCTGGTGCCGCGAGAGCCGGTTTGCCCCTGGAGAAGGGAGGCGAAGGCCTTTTGAAAGGGAGGATGCAATGAGGCGGCAGTCCCCGCTGGGGCGAAGGATTCCAGGGACGCGCACAGCGCATCCCTACCATCCAGAGTGGCGCACGCCGCAGGGCTGGTAGGGAACCGCTGTGCGGGTCCCAAGCTTCGGGTCTGTGGCATCGCAGGCGCCAAGAAAGGTGCGCCGTCCTTGGCATAGGGAAAGGCAGGAGATGCCGTGCGTTGACGCAGGTGCGACGCCTGCAGGGAATCGGGTCCTGCTGAGGAGGTGACCCGTATTCAACTGACTCTGGTATCAGTCGGCAGCGTGGATGCGCCGATGAAAAAGAGGCTGCGCCTGAATGGCGTTCGGCCAGACAAGGAGTCGGCCACGTGGTCCAGCGGTCATGGAATGGTAAACTGAGCGTCGAACGCAACCAATTCCGCCTCCCTCATTCTCACGCCAAAATCCCCGGCACCAATTCCCCATGCACGTCCGTGAGGCGGAAGTCGCGGCCCTGATAGCGGAAGGTGAGGCGTTCGTGGTCGAGGCCGAGGAGGTTTAAGACGGTGGCGTTGAGGTCGTGGGTGTGGACGCCGTTTTCGGCGATGTTGAAGCCGAAGTCGTCGGTCTTGCCATAGACGGTGCCGGGCTTGGTACCGCCGCCGGCCATCCACATGGTGTAGGCGTCTTTATGGTGGTCACGACCGGGGGAGGTCTTGGTGCCGTCGCCGTTCGCGCCTTGGCGCAGTGGGGTGCGACCAAATTCGCCACCCCAGATCACGAGGGTTTCATCGAGCAGGCCGCGCTGTTTGAGGTCGCGCACCAGCGCGGCCATGGGCTGGTCCACATCCTTGGCTTTGGCGGGGAGGCGCTGTTTGATGCCGCCGTGGTGGTCCCAGTCGGAATCAAAGAGCTGCACCATGCGCACCCCGCGCTCGATCAGGCGGCGGGCAAGGAGGCAGTTGTTGGCAAAGGAGGCCTTGCCGGGCTGCGCGCCGTACATGTCCAGCGTGGCCTGGTTCTCGCGGGAGATGTCCATGAGCTCTGGCACGCTGGCTTGCATGCGGTAGGCCATTTCATACTGGCTGATGCGCGTGGCGATCTCGGGATCTCCCACGACGCCGAGCTGCTGTTCATTGAGCGCCTTCACCGCATCCAGCACATGGCGGCGGTCGTTGGTGCTGTGGCCGGGCGGATTGCCGAGAAAGAGCACGGGCTCGCCACTGCCGCGAAACGGGATGCCCTGGTACACGCTGGGCAGGAAGCCGGTGCTCCAGAGCGTGGAGCCTGCGCCGCCGGGAGGTCCGGACTGAAGCACCACGTAGGCGGGCAGATCGCGGTTCTCCGTGCCGAGGCCGTAGGTGACCCAGGCACCCATACTGGGCCGGCCGCCCTGGCCAAAGCCGGTGTGCAGAAACATCTGCGCCGGGGCGTGATTGATCTCATTTGTATGCAGGGACTTCACCACGCAGATGTCATCCGCGACGGTGCCGAGATGTGGGAGCAGTTCGCTGAGTTCCAGACCGCTCTGGCCATGGCGCTGGAATTTGAACTCGGTGCCCGCCAGTTTCATCTCGCCGCCGATGAAGGCAAAGCGCTTGCCCTTGGTGAGCTCCTCCGGGCAGGTCTGGCCGTCCATCTTCTGCAGCAGCGGCTTGTAGTCGAAGAGATCGAGCTGCGAGGGCGCGCCGATCATGTGCAGGTAGATGATGTGCTTCGCCTTCGGCGCGAAATGCGGGCGCGGCCCCGCCGGTGCAGCCGCCGCTGGCAGATCGCGGGCGAGCATGGACCCCAGCGCCATGGAGCCAAGCCCCAGGCCGGACTGCCGGAAGAACTGGCGGCGGGAGACGTCGAGAAAGGCAGGGGTGGTCATGCACGGATGAAACGTGCGGAGGAGGGCGGAGATTGCGGGAAGTAGCCGTGTTCCTGCGGAACAGGGAAGCCCTTGTTGCACAGCCACAAGCCTACTTTATGAGTGCGCATGGCACTGGGAACGAAAAATCGACTGCATGAGACGGGCGTGGCCTGCAAGACGTACCTGCGCGAGCAGCACGGCGACAAGCTGGACCTCGTCACGGAATTCATCGCGGAGATTGAAGGCACGGGGTCCAAACAGGATCTGACGGCGTGGAATCAGTTCAGCGATCTGCGGCGCAATCAGGCGGAGATGCTGCAGCGCGCGGAGGCTGCGTTTCAGACCTGGCTGGCCGGCGGCTGATCTGCTGCTGCCTCACGCTTGGTAGTAAAACACCGCACGAACCATGTCAGCGTCAGCGTGGTGAGCGCACCCGTCGCATCGGCGATGAGGTCGCGCATGGTTTCGCGGACGTTGTACTGAATGTGGGAGCCGAGCATGACATCGGAGAAAAGTTCGGCGAACTCCCAAAACAACCCCACCGTGCAGGCGAGTGTGAAGGTGAAGAGGTAGCGGGCAAAGACGGTGAGCTGCCCAAACCGGTGCGCGAAGCAGTCAAGCGTGTGCCAGAGAAAGAACGAGATGGCGACTCCGCCGCTGTAATGCATGACGAAATCGAGCTGCTGCCGGTTGGGGGCATGCATGATCTTCTGGTGGAAGATCAGCACCGCCAGCGGTGCCCAGCCGGCGCGCAGGAGCAGGCGAAGCAGCGGCGTCATAGCTTCTTCCAGTCCACCTTGGCAGTCTGCTCGCGGCCATTGCGGTCGTGGTACTTCACGTGGCCGTGCTCCATGCCGTACTCGTGCACGCACTTGGTCACCTTCACGTCGTAGCAGCAGTATTCGGCGATCTTCGCCACCTCGCCCTGCTGCCACCATTTCAGCGCGTCGAGGCCGTCGGCAGTCTTGCCCATGCCGAGCGTGGCGGCGGCCACGGCGTCGAGCTTGATGCGGTGGCCGAGAACTTTTTCGAGATCGATGAGCAGATCGAGGCTGTGCGGCAGATCGGCGGGATCAAAAAGCAAGTCGTGGCCTTTGAGCACTTCGTAGTCGAAGCCGATGTGATTGAAGCCGACGACGAGGTCTGCTTCCTTGAGCTGCCGGATGAGCAGCGGGGTCTCCTCCTGCGTGTAGATGCTGTACTCGTTCAGACCGGTGCTGAAGGTGCAGGCCACGGAGATGCCCATCTTGTGCTTGTTGCCCCAGCCGCCGACATCGTTTGCCGTGCGACGCGTTTCGAGGTCGAAATAAACAATGTCTCCAGCCATGATCGCGAGGCCTAGCGGACGCTTAGCCGATGCGATAAACGATGCGCGCCTTGTCCATGTCGTAGGGCGACATTTCGATCTTCACTGCATCGCCGATGACGAGACGGATGAATTTCTTGCGCATCTTGCCGGAGATATGAGCGAGCACTTCGTGGCCGCTGCTGTTGCGCAGCTTCACGCGGAACATGGTGCCGGCGAGCACGGCGGCGATGGTGCCTTCGAGTTCGATGGCTTCTTCCTTCTGCTTGCCGGTGTCTTCAGGCTCCGGCGGGCGTGGCGGTGGGGGGGCGAAGCGTGGCGGGCCGCTGGGGCGGCGGGGAGGGCCGCCGCGTGAGGGGCCACGATTTGGGCCACTGCGTGATGGGCCGCGATTAGGGGGACGTGACATGCGTAAAAAAGTTGGGTGTGAGGATGCTCCCACACGCGGGGAATACAAGGGTAATTTTGTGCCGTGACTGGTGGGAAAGCCCGCCCGGCGCAATTCGGGCAGACAAAAATCTCGCCGCCCCGCGTCCTGTCCGTGAAACTGCCCCCCCGCATGCCCGCCGCCCCGACACTGCCCGAACTCTACGATGCCCATGCGGCGGGCCTGTTTCATTATTTCGCCAGTTTCACCGGCAGCGAGGCGGACGCCAAGGACCTGCTGCAGGAATTCTTCATCAAGCTGGGACGCCAGACCATCCCGGCGGGCATCGTCAACCTGCGCGCCTGGCTGCTGCGGCTGGCGCACCGCCACGCCATCGACTGGCTGCGGCGGCACCGCGTGCGGCGGGACGCGGAGGAAGCCGCGCCGGTGGAGCAGTTTGCCACGGATGCGGACCCAGACCAGGCGGAGCTCGCGCAACGCCTCAGCCGCGCACTGGCACTGCTGCCGCTGGAGCAGCGCAGCGTGGCGCAGCTCAAGCTGTGGGACGGCCTGACCTTTGAAGAAATCGCGGAGGTGCAGGGCATCCCGCTGAACACCGCCGCCAGCCGCTATCGCTACGCCCTGGAGAAGCTGCGCAGCGAGCTGCGCCCCCTGTACGATGAACTGAAACCCTCATGAATGCGACCCCCGACCCCTTTGAAAACGATCTGAGCGCCCTGCAGCGCCGCACGCTCCCGCCGGAGTGGCGCGCCGAAATGCTGCGCGCCGCCGCGCAGACGCCGCGCGTGGCCCGCACACCCCGCTGGTTGCTGGCCGGCTGGGGCCTGGCCTGGGCGGCCACTTTGGCGATGTATTTCACCACGCCCGCCGAACCCTCCGCACCGCAGGCGGCTGGCATGAGCGAGGCCGCCCCGCCCGTGTTGTGGCAGCAGCACGCCGCCGCCATTGAGGCCCTACTGGCAGCCAACTGATGAACTCCACTCCATACCACTTCATACCATGATACGTCGTCTTCTTTCCAAACGCCTTCTCCGCACTCTGCTGTGGCTGTTCATCACGCTCGTCACGCTCGTCGTCCTGCTGTATGTGTGGACGAACTGGAGCGGCCGCCGCCGCTGGGCCGCAGTGAAGGCCATGGTCGAACACGAAGGCGAAACGCTGGACCACCTCAGGCTGCTGCCGGATACGCCGCTGGCGACGCAGAACCTGCTGGCCATTGAGCCGCTGGACGGCATCACGGTAGCCGTGGATCAAGCTGATGCCAAAGGAGCGTCGGAAGCAAAGCGCCAGGCCCTGGTGGCCTTGAAGCTGGAGGCGAAAGCACCGTCTTCAAACGGGATGGACAAGGGAGAGGTGGCGGACATGCAGGCGTGGGCGAAGTTTCTGCGCGAGACGAAGTATCTTGACCTCCCGGCGGAATCTACCGCCCCCGGCAAGGAGATTCTGGCGGCGCTGGACGCGAAATTCCCGGTGCTCAAGCAGCTCGCTGATCTGGCCCCCCAGCGCAGCCAGGCCATGTTCACCCCCGGACTGCGGGAGCGGGAGCTGCCGGAGATGCTATTCAGTCTCTCCATGCGGCATTACACCGCAGCGCAGTCTCTGGTGCGTGCTTTGTGCCTGCGTGCGCGTGCTGCCGTCGATGCCAGACAAGGGGCGGAGGCGGCTCGCAGCCTGCTGGCAGCGGAGAAGATCGGCCTGGCCTGCGAAAGCGAGCCCCTGCTGATCGGCCTTCTAGTGGGCAACTCGGCGGAGACTCAGGTCAATGAGGGAATCTGGCTGGGCCTGCGGGAGAGGGCCTTTGCCGATGCGGACCTGCGCCTGCTGCACCAGGCCCTGAGCGCGCATGATCTGGACAAGGTCCTGCTGCAGGCCTGCCGGGGGGAGATGGCCTTTGGCCTGAACGTCATGGAGTATCTGCAAGATGTGGCCGCAGGAAGAAAAAAGGCGGAGCAGGATGTGGCCGCACTCTTTGGAAACGAACAGCAAAGCCTGTACAGCGGCTTCTTTCTGGTGCCGGGCGGCCTGTTTGACCACTGGAAGAGCGTGATCGCCGAGCAGGAATGGAAGCACATGATCGGCCCCCTGCGCAAAGGTGGGATCGCTGCCGCAGTCAAATCGGCCCAGGAGGTGAGCGCGGAAATGAAAGCGAAGCAGAATTACCTACTTTATCCGGACTACATCATGGCCCGCCTGCTAGTACCTACCCTCGCCAGCGTCACTGAGACGGTGCTGTTGGTGCAAGCGCGTGAACGTGAGGCGCTGGCAGCCACCGCACTGGAGCGCTTTTATTTGAAGCACGCCCGCTATCCGGCGGCGCTGCAGGAGCTGGTGCCCGAATTTGCCACCGCCGTGCCGCTGGATCCATGCGATGGCAAGGAGGTGCGCTACCGCACCACGGCGGCAGGCCGCTACCTTCTTTGGTGCGTGGGCCTAAATGGTAAAGACGACGGCGGCGAGATCAAAGAGAACGGCGTCCCCATGAAGAGCCCTGATTACCTCGGCGACTGGACCTGGCAGTATGAGCCGGTGAAGTGATGTTGCCTTGTTGCTGTGTAACAAGGGCTTCCTGTTCCACAGGAACAGGGCAACTTCAATACAAATCCAACCCCAGATCCAACGCACGGCTGGAATGCGTGAGCGCACCCACGGAAATCGCGTTCACGCCGGTGGCGGCCACGTCCTTGATGGTCTCAATCGTGATGCCGCCGCTGGCTTCCAGCCAGAGCTTGCCGTTCACGAGTTTCACCGCCTCGCGCAGCTTCTCGGGGCCCATGTTGTCGAGCAGCAGCATGTCCACGCCTTCGAGCGTGAGGAAGCCGGACACCTGCTCCAGGGTGTCGGCTTCGAGCTGGATGCGGACGCCGGGGCGCTCGGTGCGGAGTTTGTGGATGGCGGCCTGCAGGGAGGGCAGGTCGCTGTTGGCGGCGAGGTGGTTGTCTTTGACCATGGCGTGGTCGTAGAGGCCCATGCGGTGGTTGGTGCCGCCGCCGTCTTTCACGGCGGCTTTTTCGATCAGACGCCAGCCGGGGGTGGTTTTCCGGGTGTCCCAGACCTGCACCGGGTGGGGTTTCACGGCTTCCACGTAGCGCTGCGTCTGGGCGGCCACACCGCAGAGGCGCTGGAGGAAGTTCAGCGCGGTGCGCTCGGCGGTCAGCAGGGAGCGGGTGCTGCCGGCGGCCTTGAGCAGGATGCTGCCGCGCCCAAAGGGGCTGCCATCGGGAATGCAGACCTCCACTTCGAGCGTGGGGTCGATTTCTTTGAAGACGGTCACAGCGATTTCAGCCCCGGAGACGATGCCGGGCTCACGGGCGACGATCTCGGCCCGGGAGCGTGAATCGGCGGGGATGAAGTAGAGGGAGGTGACGTCTCCCGTGCCGACATCTTCGGCGATGGCGGCGCGGATCAGGGCTAAAACAGGGGGTTCCATGGGTGGGCGGAGGATAGGCCGGAGTGTGACGGTTTCCAGTACGGGGAAAAACAGGTTGCCAAATGATGGGAAGTGTCCATCTTCTCCGCCCCTCGCCCCCGGCCGGACTGTTTGAAGGCCTTGCGCAGCGCGGATTTAGGAGTGTGTCATGAGCAACATCATCGAAAAGATCAATCAAGAGCAGCTGAAGAAGGAAGTCACCGCTTTCACCGTGGGTGACAGCGTCAAGGTCCACACCCGAGTCGTGGAAGGTGACAAAGAGCGTATCCAGATCTTCGCTGGCATCGTCATCGCCCGCAAAGGCTACGGCATCAATGAGGCCTTCACTGTCCGCAAAATTTCCTATGGCGAAGGCGTGGAGCGCGTGTTCCCCGTGCACAGCCCCAAGGTGGCCAAGGTGGAAGTGACCAAGTCCGGCCGCGTGCGCCGCGCCCGCCTGCACTACCTGCGCCAGCGCCAGGGCAAGGACGCCATGTCCGTGAAGGACCAGGTCCAGAGCGAAAACTGATATTTCTCGAGTGTGTGTTTCCGAAGGAAAAGGGGAGGGCTGCAAAGCTCTCCCTTTTTTTTGATGGCCCGCTTGCGCCGCTGGCCGCAGTCGTTGAGCTTCCAGCCGTCCTGACTCCGCCATGCACTACGTCGAGTTCAAAGCTGCCATCCAGCAGCACCTGAAACGGAAACGCCAGGGAGCCACCTGGATTGAGCTGCGGGAGACGCTTGCCCTGCCCTATGAGCGGCCCTGCCCGGAATGGACGCGCAGGCAGGAAGCGGAGATCGGGCTGGCGCGGCGCAAAGGGAATGGAAGAGCGCTGGTGTGGGAGCTGGGACCGGCTACCGGGGCGAGGCCCCGAGTTTGACAGTATTCATATTTCTGTTGCCCTCACAGGTCACAGGAAGGTAAAACGATACCCATAGCCTGAGGAGACTGCGGACCCTTCGCACTCCTGGCCTCATACCATAGTTTGTTGAATACCGGTCACCTCCTCAGCAGGACCAGATTCCCAGCGGGCGGCGCACTTGCGTCAACGCATGGCACTTCCTGTCTTTCCCTATGCCAAGGACGGCGCACCTTTTTTTGGCACCTGCGATGCTACAGACCCGAAACTTGGGACCCGCACAGCGGTTCCCTACCAGTCTTGCGGCGTGCGCCACTCTGGATGGTAGGGATGCGCTGTGCGCGTCCCTGGAATCCTTCGCCCCAGCGGGGACTGCCGCCTTATTGCATCCCACCCTTCAAAAGGCCTTCGCCTCCCTTCTCCAGGAGCAAACCGGCTCTCTGGCGATGCTCCTTTTGCGTGGTGGGTTTTCTGGCGGTTCTTTCAGGCATCACTTTCATCTTCACCGTGGCCTTCCCCCACCTGCCGCAGAGCTATCAGCCTGGGGCCGTGGTGTTGGTCGCGATGTTCACACCGGTATCTTCGGTGATGCGATGGCTTGAGCGCCGGTTCGCCAAGGCACCGGAGACGGACCAAAGTTTTTCAAAAAACGAATAACGCCCGTCTTTGAGCGGTTCGCCTTCAAGGCTGGCAGATCATACCATGATTCCACACTTGCTGCACAGGGGTTCATTTTTTAGCAGCCAATTTCGTTGACATTCCAAAAACGGACCCAAGGCTCTTTCCATTCCTGAAGAGGGCCGGTGTGAAGAACGCGGCCTGCAGCAGAGATGACAGCGAAGCGGCAGTGAAGAACTCTGGCATCGCACCCGGCACCAACCGCTGAAGCCGCCAACGGCTTCCGGCCCACCACGATCAACCGCACGCGGTCTCCGCGCCCTTCCGGCATTTTCATGCCCCGGCGCGTCCGTTTGCTACCATGAAGCAGCATTAAATAACACAAAACAGGACACATTACTCAAAACCAAGAACCACAAACGACGATGAACTCCACACATACGACCCCTCAGACCACCCCATTTTCCGACACGCCCTGCAAGCCGGAGGTTTCCGCCGCACCTGCAGAGCTGCTCACGCAGGTGCAGCTGGCGCGCAGGCTCGGCATCTCCCGCCGCACGCTGGCCACCTGGGTGCGCCACAAGACGGTGCCCATGATCAAGGTGCGCGGCTTCTGCCGCTTTGACTACACCAAGGTCTGCGCCGCGCTGGAGCAGCACGAGCAGGCCGCCGCCGGCACCCCCGAGCCCACGCATGACACCGCCCGCTGAACCCCATCCATTCACCTTATCACCCTTGAAACCTTTGACCCATATGAACGCAAATCCAAACAAGACTCCCCGCCCACCCCTCAGCCAGTTTGTCCTCACCTCCGATCAACTGGCCAGTTTGGTGCTCACCAAGCCCCGCCCCCGCAGGCCCGTGTGGCGGCACTGGTATGATCCGTATGC
>Ga0114968_10003206_pt1 | contig 12320 bp, 18 predicted proteins | sample M_130807_EF_Meta_FD_87020 | JGI IMG/M metagenome (GOLD analysis project Ga0114968, IMG submission 87020) | Freshwater microbial communities from Lake Montjoie, Canada to study carbon cycling - M_130807_EF_MetaG | ecosystem: Environmental > Aquatic > Freshwater > Lake | place: Lake Montjoie... | reverse complement strand
GGTCTTCCTTCAGGATCATAAAACTCGTATTTATCTCCGCGTTTGATAACAACTGTGGCGTGTTCTGATACTTCCCGTGCTTTCTGAGTTGTTACAATAACAGCATTTGGAATTTCAGCGGATGTTACAATCTTTACTCTTTCACTTCCACGTGGGCTTATAATGACAAGCTCCTTGGGAACATCTAACACATCATATCCAAATCTTTTTAGAATTGGTAATGATTCTTTATAATCAAACCGTCTGTTAGGAGAAAAAAACGGTCTGCCTGGCATACTCAGGGTTGGGTGAGGTTGTATCTCAGGAAGATGACGATACATTTATATTATCATATTTAATTAAATTGACGCTTGAGTCTTGCTATTTCATCTAAAACATTCATTGTTCTCATATTCATTCGATTAATTCCCAATAATTGACCAACCGTAAAACGTTTAGGTTTTCTATACATTTCATCCAAAGCTTCCTGAATAGCAATACGTCTTTCTGCTTCTCTTAACCGTAACTCTTGAAGACTAGGTCCCATACGGGTTCTCAGGTTTTCCTCCATTTATAAACCTAGTGACATTTTATACGCTTCAGAAATTGATACCTTCTTTTTACTAGCAATTCTCTTAACATGCTTCTTCCAAGCATTGCTATTCAGAACATCTTCTACTGTATCAACTGGCACAACTAATTCTCCACTATGCGCTATAATGGGGACGGCTACACTGCGTTCTCCTTTTCGCAGCAATCCGCCCTTTTTATATCCTTTCATTACTCCTACTGGTAGATCTTCTTCTACGCTTTCTTGAGTTGAACTCCAAACAACATTATCCGGCGATCGTCCTAATCTACTGGATGCTTCTTTGATTACAGAATGGTATTCGTCGTTTGATAAATGCTTAAAACACGCACGACCAAGAGCATGACGAGAGCAAATGTCCGCATCTTCTTGGTGTCTATGACTACTGTCTTTTATTTTGTATTTCAAACCCTTTCTAACAGCATTTAATATGGTATAAGGTAAATCAGCTAATCCATGACCAGTTGAATTATAATATTCTAATTCACCATCACGCTTAATAAAAACAACTCTATGTTCTTGACTTGCGTCTCCACCTTCAGGTCTATATGAAATAATTTCAACATCAGGAATATTTGGTGATGTCACAACACTATAAATAAATTTCTCATTCTTTTCATTACGCGCTGGCTTTTCGGCACTACTAACAAATCCAAATTTATTATCAAGTTTACGATTGCCATCAAAGATTTGCTGATCCATATATTCTAATTTTCTTGCTAACATCTTACCCCTTGCCCGAATATTTGCTGTGATCGGATCTATATTATGCTTAACATTCGCTGGCTTCAACATCAGCATTTTATATTATTTGTATATAATAAATGCCTCACCATCATTTAGGAACGACTGCTGAAGTCATCCCTGCTAAGCTCAAGCACAAGATTGAATCCTACGCATCGGCGATTCCTATTCATCTAGGACTCATTTATCCGGCTGACATGGGAAATGCCATAGTCCAAACTGCGCCATCTGAATTTGCTAAGACTAGAAAGGGCAAGAAGGTGATGACAGCTCCTGGAGAATTTCTTTCAAGATAATACTTGAAGAACTGTCAGATTTGTTAATTCAGATGCTGTAGAAGTTATAGCAGCAGTATCATAAGCCCATACAGAATAATAATATGTTCCAGGGGCTCCAGGAGTATCTACGACGGAGGCATAAGCAGTAAATCGCGATGTATTAAATCCCGATCCCCACATAGATAATCCATTTCCATTTATAGCATTCGTTAATGGCGAAACTCCATTTGCTAGATTAATTGTAGTGGCGGCAGTTGGTGGTAGAGTAGATCGCCCAATAGTCATAAAAATAGTTCCGGCCGCAATAGTTGTTCCTTCAAATGTTGCCAAAATTAGTATTTTTGCTGTTGAAGTTGTAGTAACAATTGATTGACTTGTAATTAATGTATTTGTTGCTAAAGGCACTAATACATTAGGATTACTATATGATCCGCCTGCTAACCACGAAATTGATAATCCAGTAGGTCCAGTAGGTCCAGCAGGTCCTTGAGGTCCACTTGTAATTAATGCTAATATGATTTGATGATTATTGGCAAAATTTGAAACACCACCGCTACTCGTTAATGTGATCGGATACTGGACGTAACCACTTCCAGTATTTGGTATAGGTGGACCACTTACTAACCAAGTCTGAAAGTTTCCGGAAACATTCGCATCTTGAATGATTAACTCATCACCTTGATTGATCAGATTCAAAAATATATCAATGTCTATTCCAGCTTGGTCTATGTGATTTACTCTAATATATGTCGATGTTGTTTGACTACCAAAGTTAGACCAAGTAATATGTCCTGATGCTGGAGTTGTTCCATTATCTGCTCGATAAGTAAAAAATGAAGATGATGTGCCAGCAGGTCCTTGAGGTCCAGTAACCCCATTAGTTCCATTAGTTCCAGTAGGTCCAGTAGGTCCTTGAGGTCCAGTAACTCCATTAGTTCCATTAGGTCCAGTAGGTCCAGTAACCCCATTAGTTCCATTAGTTCCAGTAGGTCCTTGAGGTCCAGTAGGTCCAATAGATCCGCTTCCACCAGGTCCAGTAGCTCCTGTAGGTCCAGTAGGTCCACGTAAGCTGGATATATCCGATGCTAATACATACAAAGGAACTGAATTACCTGTTTGTGTTTGTGTTGAAGGGAGCTTAGGCATTTATTATAGCCAAACATTATTATGCTTCAGGAATTTCTGTTGAGATAGAATAAATGAAAACTACTCAGTCAATCAGAGAGTATCAGCGCAAGTATTACCTTGAAAAAGTTAAGAAGAAGTCTGAAAAGAAACAAGAAGTCGCTTTTCAGATTCAAAAAAGAATCAATGGAGAATGGGTTACTATGATTTCTATTCCTAAGTCTTAAAATGTCCAGCCTAGATATCCACAAGGAACACTTTCTGTGCTTTTTTCTGTTGAATTACGAGCAACAACTGTTACAGGCGCCTTTACATTAGATGTTCCAGTTGTTCCATTTGCCGATATAATCTTATAAGGAGGAACAAGAGTCCACGATGGTCCAGTTACAGTAGTTTGTTTACATCTTCCAACATAACAATCGTAACCAGTAGCACCCTCAACAGTTTCCCAGCTAAAGGTTCCAGTAGGTCCTTGAACGACAACAGGAGCTGATAGACTCATTTATTCTTACGATCTATTTTATTATGGTGCTTGGAACGGCAATATTAAATAAACATTGATGTAATAGTTTGTAGGCTGAAGAGGATTTAGCGGTATAGTATATTCTGTGCTTTCTTGGACTACGTAAAACCCAGTTAGTGAAGTAAAGAATAGCTGCGACCATGTTAGGAAATAAATTGGATTTAAATTTCCAAGATTACCATCTAAATCCTGATTTAGCGCGTATGTATCCTGACCACTGACCTTCGTTCCATCCCAAAAGAACCATCCGCTCGCAGAGTTATACACTAACTGAATATCAATGTTGGCATCTGTTTTCCAATAATATAGACCAGGAGGACGGCCGAACATCTCAACTTGCATGGTCAAAGTCATGCTTGGAAACTCTTCGCCGGCTTCAGGATCGAATCTGTTTCCACCTGGCAAAAAGTTGAGTAGAGTTGACTGGACAAAAAAGAGAGGATTGCCAATACTCGCAATTGGAAGATTTGTAATTCCGGATCCATTCCCGCTAATAATTCCAGGAGCACTTACAGTTACATTTCCACTTGTAGACAGACTTTTGACATTGACATCTCCAGTTACATCAAGAGTTCCGCCAACTGTTGCCGATCCAGTAATATTTATATCACCTAACGCAGTAACAAGCCCATCAAACTCGCCTGTTGTTGTAACTTTTAAGCTTTCGGTTGTTAGTTTGTGCGGCACAGTAGCATTCCCTTCTCCGTCCATAGGAACGTAGAGAGGAGCGTCGATCCCTGAATATGTGAGTCTTGGCGGGACTTTAGACATTTATTACTATGGATGATTTTAAATTAAATAGTTTTTTAAGCAGGACCAAAGGCAAGGAAACAGCATGATCCGTTGATCGGTGCCCCGTTTGACTGAACAGCAATACACTGAAACGCAGTAGCTGTAGGAGACTGTAGAGAACCGCTGTCACTCTGACCAATATTGATATATCCCTTAATGCCACCCCCCTGTGATCCGGATGTCATTAATGAACAAAGAACTACCGGAATGCCTCCAGCATTGAATGGCGTATTGAAAGGAACAGTGGCATTTCCGTTATCTCCTGTGCCAAATGTTCCCCAAGTGATTCTGTATCCGGAAATAACCATACTAACTTGTGCTCCGAGAACCCACTGAGCTGCCCCGGGGGCTCCGAATACTGCGGGATTAACTGGCGATGTAGCACTAAGACCAAAGATCGCAGGAGCGTGGACAGGGACGTTTGATACTAAGCCAGCACCATTCGTTACACTATTAAGCTGGAGAGTTCCTGGAGGTAGAGAACCGTCTGCGGTTTGAATTAGAACATCGCCACCAGGGAATGTGATCTGTCCACCCTGAAATCCACTTCCGGAGTTTATGCTACCCTCCACCTGAAGGTTACCAGGAACAATCCCCTCACCATCGAGAGGGACATAAAGAGGAACACCATTTGCCGTATGCGTCTGCGTCGATGAAAGGAGGGGCATTTTAATTATAGGAACAGAAAAAGAATTAAACCTCAATTTTTGAAATAAAGATTTTGTCCTCCAGGGTGTTGACACAAATAAAATGATGATCCTCTGTCATTTCTTTATACATTCGAACCATTTCTAGTAAGGACGTGCCAGTTGGAAAATACGACCTCAAATAATTCTTGATCGTGTCCTCAATCGCTGAATCTGTATTTTGCTTAAAACAACATACGATGTTAACATTGGACCGTCCGGTTGCGCTCAACATTGTTAACTTCTGCCCACTAATGATGGCAGACATTCCTGAATTGCGTCCGATCGTCAAGAGCTTAGTCATCTCGGGAGCCGTCTTGCCTTCCATGGCCATGTCGTCAAAGATTAAAAGAAATCTGTATTTGTTGTCAGTCCCTCGGTTAAGTTTCATAGGTTCTTCAATGAGCTCCTTCTTGAATCCGGGGGCAACTAGACACTTCATTTTTTTATAAATATCAGCTTGAGGACTCAGAGTAAAAAGAAGCTTTATTGTCTTTTTGAAATATTTATCAACCAAATAAGTCATCATTGTTGACTTTCCACAACGAGTAGAACCGATCAAAGCAAAACTGACACCGCCATTGGTAGGGACTTCGAAGTCAAAAGGCTTTGTCTCAAATACAGTTTTCTTCACAGGATTAAAGGTCATTTTAAATTCCTCGCCCGACTGTATAGAACGGCGCCAATTCTTTATTAGAGTTTCAATCTCCTCCGCTGAATAGATGTTTGTATTAAACGTTTTGAAGTGTTGCTTCTTATTTTTGTCATATGCCGAAACCTTGATTGATGGCATTTATATAGCACAAGGAAATGTTTCTTATAATATAAATGGAAAACAATAGCTTTTTAAGAAACTTTATTAAGATGCGTGCGAGTCTTAATGAAACAGGCACGAAAAAGGTAACAGATATCAAAGCCCTAGGCAAGCCTGCTAAGGATTTGAGCATTGAAGAATTAATTAAAGATAAGCCAGCTGCCAAGGTGGTCGAGGACTATTTTAAGAAGAGGATCGGTGTTCTGTTTGAGGATTAGGCAAAGGACGAGCCAGGATAGTGGCGATATCCTGGACTCCCCTTCGTAGGAGACGCCTTTAACTTCTTCATGGTTTCAAGCGCAGGACCACGCGAGGGCTGGGCGGACTGGACGAGCCCATCGATTGCTGAACGATTGAATTCAGAAATCACTGCTGAATGAATGATACCATCCATAACTTTACGATTCGCCATATGCTCTGTAATTCCACTCTTGATTATTTCAGGATGGAACATTTAATATTAAACCGGAATTTATTTCCTACTTTTAATATTAAAACAATGAACGCCGAAATCAGCGAGTCCATCCAGCATGCTATCTCGCCCGGTGAGTGTAAGGACCTTTACTACCCTGGTAAGGAAAACTCCGAGCTCCAGTGCTTCCCCACTGTAGTTAATAATCGTTTCTATGCGTCCCTCCCTGCTCTCTCAGGAGGTTCCACGAACACCCTTATTTTCAACCCCGACCAGGGTCTATCTGACATGGTTCTCACGGTCTCTCTTCCGACATCGGGTGTTTCCTATGCCGGCTGGGCATTCCCCAAGGGTTGGCTCTCTGCGATGATCTTCCAGGTCGGTCTTCGTATTGGTGGTTCATCCCTCTATTATTTCACGGGCGATCAGATGCTTGTAGATACGCTCACGGACTGCGAGGACGAGGGCAAGAAGCAGGCTGTATTTTCACTTGCTGGTGGTGAACTTCTTACGGCTGGACAGTTTGCCGACCCTGTTCAGACGACGGCGTCAGTTTACATCAAGCTTCCCTTTAACACGATCTCGGCTCTTCAGAAGACGCTTCCTCTTCCCTCGGACCTTCTCACGCAGCCCGTTCAGGTTCTTATCCAGTTCAAGCAGTTCTCTGATGTTGCTTACTGGTATGGCGCCGGTGCTCCTAACTATGCCAATCTTTGCTCTGCCTTCTCATCCGCGCAGGTCAATTACAAGCAGACGACGATCCAAAACTCAGAGCACCTCCTTGCTCGCCGCACGGACATGAACGTTCGCGCCCTTGCCTACCCTCTTCGCTACTTCTCGCAGACGACCTTCCGCACGCAGTTTTCTGCGCCAGCTGTTGGTAACCCTCAGAGCATTAACTTAACGGGTTTCCGCCAAGGCTCAGTTAAGTATATTAGCATGTGGCTTCGTCTAGTTGGTGGTCAGCCCTACGACTGGATCTCACCTGTTGCTGTCCAGGTTCTCATCAACGGTCTTGTCTACTATGACTCACGCCAAAACAACTCTCAGCTTTGGAATCTCTGTGATCGCAAGACGACCGCGCAGGTCGACAACACGACGCTTTCTACATCAGGTGCCCAACAGCCCCAGCTTACGCCATCCACGACTCCCTGGACTGTAATCCCATTCGGTCAGGATTCTGAGCCAATGGCATACTGTAACGAGGTCGTTCTTGGTGCGCCAATCTCCAACAGCGTAGTGAATCTTTACGTCACGCTTCCTGCGACGCACACGGATGCCACTGGAGAGGTTGTTTCTCTTGCTGGTCGCACGGTTGAGGTCTCAGCGTCATACTCATACGCGGCGTCTCTCATGTTCTCCAAGGGCACGGCTGAGTATGTGTTCTAGAGCTTGAAACGACGTTTGAATAAATCTAGATTTGTTTTCAATGATTTGGTGTTCCATAATAGCCACCTTGATAAAGCACCAGGAGTTTCCGGGTCATCCCAATTTTCTCTTGAGCTATGTCTAATTAAATAAAGACGCTTTCTATTATCGTCGTGGCTTTGTGTATAATCCTCATAAGAGATGCTTCCAAACGGAACTCTCTTATTGGGAAAAATTGCTATGTATTTATGAACGCCATCATTTGCGCGAATCAAATACATTTACTTAATCTTCAGAACAAAGTAGTGAGATTTGAAAGTCGGGGTAAGCACCAGGAACAACTATTGGAGCCACAGGATCACCGATCGTCGTTTCAGGAAGATAGACTAGATTATTCCACTGATCGATAACTTGGATGTCTACGTAATCAACGAACGAATCCTTATTCCACTGAATTGACTTAGGAGTCTTGTATTGGCGATGGATTACGAATGGACGGGAAGTTTGAGGGACACCATCTTGGACGCGGATCGAAATCTCATCACACGCATAAACACGGCAAATAACAGCCGACTGGGCATTCGCGGCGGACTCACCATCCTTAACTGAGGTGTAACGCATCAATCTGTTTGAGACAATGTCAACGAATGCTGTATATTGCGTAAGGGTTGCGTTACCTTTAACTATGTGATTTGGGAACAGATCCACATTTGATTGAGCGAGAGTAAACCCCATCGTCTTGAATAGTGAGATCGTTGTATAAAATGAAGGAGGAACTGGGGTTACTCCAGGCTGGCTGTTATAGTATGAAAGACCCTGAAGTAAAGGAAATTGTCTGTTTGTAAAAGTATACGTCATATCTTTATCATCGTATGAAAAAACAGCATCAATGCCAGCATTAACAATTGATATGTTTAGGGCAGTAACAAGCTCGTCAGGAGTATAGAATCCGGGAATAACTGAAATAGGTTGCTCATTGATCCAAATTCTGTTGTTGTATGTCGTGATGTTGGGAATGTTCCAAGGAAAAACAAGTTCAGTCACTAAGACGTGATCGGCAAAGGCATCAATTAAAGCTTGGGGCTTTTGGAATGAAAAGTTATTCCATGGTTGAACCTGTGCGAGCGACTGATTACGATCCGCGCTATCAAGTAGAAGAAACTGTGTGGACGCCATACGTCTTGGCTGTGAGCTTACCGTTCCTGGAACATCCATGAATGAAGACTGAGGAAGCATTTATTATTAGTAAAGATTTATTCCTGATAAACTAATTCTATATGATTCGGAAGAGTGATCGTGTAGTAACGACCTCCTCTTGGCGTTTGCTGTCTGAATCGAAGAAAGTTCTTTGTTACGTCAACATCGCTAAAGGTATGACCCTTTTCCATTAGCCATTTTATAGCTTCAGTCTTTGTGAAATCCTTACGTGGAAAAAGAATTGTTTGTAACATTCTCTTTTATAATAGTAAATGAAAAAGGCTGATATGATTAAGTTAGTCAAGGGACATCGCAAACCGATCGGTCAAATGAAACTACACGAGCTAGATGATTATGTAAAAAGACATCATCTACATGTTTCATTAATGAGCAAGGCTGAGGTTTTAAAGGCAATTGAATTAAGCGGTTGTAAGCTGTTGAAAGGCCTTCCTCTAGAAAAGATGACAAGAGAACAAATAATTGAACATCTTTATAAAAGCGATTGTCCTGAATTAAAAAAGTATTTCTAATATAAATGTCTCGAATTGGTGGATATCTTACAAGCGTTATTGATCCTGCTTTTTCGGGGTTTGTTGGCGATTCCGGATTTATTACGTCTGTGGTTCCTACACCAGCTAGAACTGGCGGACAATTTATGTTTGCGCCTGGTTCTCCACTAGCATTTATGCCTGCTAGAGCTCCCGACTATGTTCCTGTTCCAGCTTATGCTCCACGTAAGAAAGCTCGTGCTCGTGATCCTTCTTCTTCTCCTGAGCGTGCTCCTACTCGTTCTCGTATGATTCCTGCTGAATTAAAGGTTCATGCGCCACTTGATGTTTTAACTCGTGCTGCTGAAGAAGGAGCTAAGATTGGATCCATTCAAATGGGAGCAAGAAAAAAGATGGCTAAAAAGTAAATGACCTTACAACCACAGACAATTTTTCCTAGTGATTATGATCGGACTATGGCCATTGATGTAGGCCCTGATCCTAAAAAAATGAAAAAGTTGTATGCTGATTTTGGGTTTGTTAGTGAACCTATGATAAGAGGTGCTGGAGTAGACTTTATAAGATTGACGTCTCCAAACTTTCCAGGAGTAGATATTTTTAATTATAAAAGAGGTGATCGAGCAGAAGGTCATTCGGTTGTTGGAATACAAAGACCTGGTTATTATGAATACTATAATTCAAATGCCAATCCATATGAACATATACCTGAACCTGTAAGACTTGCTTATCCGCGAAGAAATGTTGTTTCTAATCCACATAGACACCAAGGAAATTATGGACGATGTATGAGTCACTCAACGCTTCGTGGTGTTTTATGTCATTTATCAAATGACGAATATGATGCTGTAATCAAAGAAGCTATGGGCAGATATGGATTAACTTCTGATGGCGTTGTAATGGGAGTTATGGATAATACTATAGAATTGGGACCAGTTGTTTCAGCACCAAAACAAAGTCTCAAGTTTGGAGGAATTGTCTATGGTAGAAGATAAATGGACAGCACAATTATTAGTGCCGTAGCAATAACTATTAGTGTATTAGGTTCTATCTTTGCTGCTGTGAACCATACTAGAATTAGATCATCCTGTTGTGGAAAGGAATTATCAGCATCTCTAGATGTTGAAAAAACAACTCCTCAATTAACCATCAAGGTTCCTCAGTGAAGGTCTTGGTCGTGCTTTGGATTTCCATCTAAGAAGGAATATACTCTTGCCATAGCCCACTGTTCCTTAGAAAGTTTTTGAGACATAGGCGCAGAACCTTTTTTGAAGCTTCCTTTGATTCTTACTGATTGCGGATTTGTTTTGTAAGCGCCAATACCTCTATTATAAACTTCTTGTAAGATATGTCTGTCTATTGCGGATAGAAGCGATAATTCGTTTAGTGAATAAGGTCTATCCGGAAGTTTCATGCTATGAAGCCAAGATAACCGATGCGTCATTTAGTTCTTGATGCGTGAAATTAAAGTATATGCCATTCTTGAGTTCGCAAACCATTTGATATCTTCCTGAGCAATGTAGTATGATCTACACTCATCGCCCTGGATATTGTATAGCGTTCTCGCATAAGCTACCTTGAAATGTTTCAGAAGTTCTTTTGGGACATCTTGAGATTTGAATAGGAAATTATTATATATTTCCTTGTCTCTTAGATCATTGGTAATACACATAATTGGCACATCAGAGTCATTGATTGTTTTGTCATGATAGTTTAGCATATAATTATTATATTTTTCTGTAGTTGCGTTTGTATATGCGATGATGACATCTGCTTCTTCAGGAGTCTTGGTTGAATGTTTGAGAATCTCTTGGATGAGAAAATCTTTATTTGTTGAATCAATCAAAGTGTTGTAATATTCTAGGGTGAATGAATTGCGCCAATTTTTATTCATTTGTTCTTGCGCATTAAAGATCATGTTTAGCCACTGAGGACGATTGAAGGTATGGATTTCATCAACTGGTAGAAGCTGATTAAAATCTCCTAAGACAGTTAGACGTTTATTTAGCAGAACACATTTGAAAAGGAAATCCCAATGCTGCCTGGTTAGAATACCACACTCTTCTACAATAATGTGAGATTCAGACGGAATAGTTGTTTTCATCTGTTCGTTTACTCCTGCGTATTTTTGAATTACATTAGCATTCAGATTTTTTTCTCGATGCTGTCTGATTGCTGAATGTTTGGATGAAAGAATAATAGAATCTGTTAGATCCATATGCTGAATGTAATATGATTTGCCATTTCCAGCTGGACCTGTGATAATTTTATTGTTGTTAGGTAGAGATTGAAAGAAGGTGACTGGTTGAGAATTAATGTCATAGATCGAACCCTGCTTTTGCTTGTAGGTTCCCTGTTTCCAATCCTCGAACTTCTTGGAAAGTTTTAGGTCTAGTGGTTTGCTATAGAAAGTGATTGAGTCGGTATTAATTTGAACAATGTCTTGATCGGTTAAAGAAAGCTCTACCATCTTTTCGAAAAGCATCTGATTCATCTTGTCCTTGATTTGGATTGCGATGGGTTTGCGATTATAAAGATTTTTTACGTTATTGGATGGGATGAGTTGAATTTCGGTTTCGTCATCGATAGGAATGGTTTCATAAGTTGGGTTGTGTTCGTCAGTTGAAACGATGACTGCTTTTTCGGTTTTTTCAGTAGAACATTCAGATTGGAATTGTCCGATTGCGCGAACAATAATCTTTTTAGCAATTGATTCGTCAACAGCATTGAAGAGGTCGGCTATTAAAGGTGTGAAATGATTGTCGTGTTTTTTACATTTGAGAACTTCTTGAATTGTGAAACTAAACTTTGACTGACAAAACTTAACATGAGACCCTGAATAAATATCTTGCTTTGGCATCAGAATATTTGGAGTGTTTGGCTTAACAATGTATAATGCGTCTTCTCCATAAAAGAGGTCAGTCTTGAAACATTCATAGGTTCTGAAGTCAGTTGAAAGAAGATATGGAAGATCTCTTAGGATATGCGAGTAAGCCTTGTTCTTGTCAATGGTTTCAGTCGGTCTCTTATCAGGTGTGATATTATAAAAGAAGGCCGGTTTAGTATGTTTGATTGGAAGAAAGGATTGGACGAAGTTTGAAGTATAAAGTGGTTCTAGAAATTTGAGAATAGATGTAAGCCCAGCTTGTTTTGGAACCTTGTCCGAAAACATAAACTTGGAAGCAACCATTTTTACATCAGAGTAATCTTCATTTGAGAAGTAAAGAGTATCATTGTGAATGAAAGATGTGACTGTTTGCTGATAAACTCTAACATCAGATGGAATAGTTTTTGCTTTGATAATTTC
>Ga0114968_10003204_pt1 | contig 12323 bp, 10 predicted proteins | sample M_130807_EF_Meta_FD_87020 | JGI IMG/M metagenome (GOLD analysis project Ga0114968, IMG submission 87020) | Freshwater microbial communities from Lake Montjoie, Canada to study carbon cycling - M_130807_EF_MetaG | ecosystem: Environmental > Aquatic > Freshwater > Lake | place: Lake Montjoie... | reverse complement strand
CGGGTTTTTCGACCTCCACCAGGCGGCGCAGGGCCTCGCCATCAAGCATGGAGATGATGTGGCTGCGGTGGGCCACCTGCATGGCGGGGGCGTTGGCGTAGCGATCCACGGCGATGACTTCGCAGCCGAGGCGCTGGAGTTCGATGACGACCTCCTTGCCGAGCTCGCCAGAGCCGAGAAGCATGACTTTGGTTGCGGAGGAGGAAAGAGGGGTGCCGATGCGTGACATGCGCGCAATTAGGCTTGCAGGTGGCGGGCTTCAAGGGGGGAAGGGGGCGGAGGGGAGTTTAAGGTGCTTGGGGGACAATGAGACAATCGGACAATGAGATTTGGGAGGGTGGCGGGGCGGGCTTTGATTCGCGGTCATTTCTCTGCATCGATGCGGTCACATGTCCTTTCCCGGTCCTCCAGATCCATCGCGGGTTCAGCGGTTGTTGCAGCCGGTGTGGCATGCGCTTGCGGACCTGGTTTATCCACGGCGGTGCTGCGTGTGCTACGTGCCGGTGGAGGAGGGGTGGTTCTGCCAAGGCTGTGCCGGTGCGCTGCCGTGGGTGGAGGCACCGTACTGCGGGGTGTGTGGTGAGGTTTATGACGGGGCGCTGACGCGGGAATTTCGCTGTGCGAACTGCAGCGGGCGGCGGCTGGAGTTTGAGTTTGCGGTGGCGGCCTGCCGTGCGGAGGAGGCGATGCGGGAGCTGATTCATCAGTTCAAGTATGAGCGCCGTCTGCACCTGCGCGGCGCGCTGGCGACGCTGATGCTGCGGATCCTGGAGGAGCCACGGCTGGCGCGGGAAAATCTGGCCGAGTGGCTGCTGGTGCCGGTGCCGCTGCACCCCAGCCGGGAGGCGGACCGGGAGTACAATCAGAGCTGGGAGTTGTGCCAGCGGCTGTCACGCCTGACGGGGATTCCGGCGGCGAAGGCGTTGGTGCGCACTCGGGAGACGGAGCAGCAAGCGGGGCTGAGCCGGGAGGAGCGGCTGAAAAACCTGCGCGGGGCCTTTGCGGTGCGAAAGTCCGGGGTCTGGAGGCCCAGGCCCGACCTGCAAGGGCGGCGCATCCTACTGGTGGATGATGTTTTCACCACGGGAGCGACGACCAGCGAGTGCGCCCGGGTGCTGCGGCGGGAGGGGGGAGCTGAAAAAGTGGTGGTCATTACTGTCACACGCGGCTAGGATCGACCCCGCGTCCGGCTTAGGCCGGGTCTGATATTGCGAACGCTGGGCGGTTTTCCCGCCCAGCAGCTCCTGCGACATGCCACTCGGGGAGACGCACCATCAGGCCTGATGTGGCCGGATGCCATACCGACTGACCAACCATGGGATTTTTCAAAAAACGCAACATTGACGATCTAGGCGAAAAGAAGCGCGACATGCCGGAAGGCCTCTGGACGAAGTGTCCTTCGTGCAATGAGAGCCTGTTTGAGCAGGCGCTCGCCAAAAACCTCCGGGTCTGCACGAGCTGCGGCTACCATTTCACCATCGGCTCGGACGAGCGCATCGCCAGCCTGGTGGATGAGGGCAGCTTTGAGGAGATGGACAAGAGCCTGGACTCCGTGAACGCCTTGGGCTTCAAAGGCTATCTCGACAAGGTGAAGGCCTACCAGGCCAAGACCGGGCTGACCGAGGCGGTGGTCACCGGGCGTGCGAACATTGAAGGAATCGCCGTTTTGGTGGCGATCATGGATTTCCGTTTCCTGGGTGCCAGCATGGGCAGCGTGGTGGGAGAGAAGATCACCCGCGCCATCGAAGCCGCCACGGCGGAGCGCAAGCCGGTCATCGTCTTTTCCGCCTCCGGCGGCGCACGCATGCATGAGGGCATTCTGAGCCTGATGCAGATGGCGAAGACGAGCGGAGCGCTAGCCCGGCATGCCGAGGCGAAGCTGCCCTACATTTCCGTGCTCACGCACCCGACGACGGGCGGTGTCACTGCCAGCTTCGCGACGCTTGGAGATCTCATCCTGGCCGAGCCGAAGTGCATGATCGGGTTTGCCGGCCCGCGTGTGGTGAAGGAGACGACGCATGCGGATCTGCCGCCTGGGTTCCAGACAGCGGAGTTCATGATGCAGCACGGGCTGGTTGACATGATCGTGGACCGCAAGGAGATGCGGGCGACGCTGGCGAAGGTGCTGAGGTATATGGTGGGGGCGAAGTAGGCCTAGTCAGGCGGCGGTGCGAGGCGCGAGCCTGTGCAGCTTTTTTCCAGCGCAGATTTTTTGCGCGGCAAAATGCTATCGCATGAGGATCGCCGGGCACTGAAGAAGCCGGTTTAGAGGCCGAAAACCAGCCAAAGGACGAGGTGGAGGAGGCCGACGTAAACGAGCCAGGTCTGGGCGAGGCCGTAGGTGAGGCTGCCGCTGGTTTCGCTGGAAGGGTCGCTGCTGCGGCCAAACCAGCGGTCCTGATTTCGAAACAAAACGATGCCAGCCGGGATGAGGACGAGCAGGCCGAGGATGCCGATGAATTTGAGAATGAGCTGGCCTTCGGCGGTCATGGTAGCAAACAGGGGAGTGAAGTGTGGGTTCATGGGACCACATTCACACCTGCTGAAAAAGCGGCCAGATACAGATGGTGGGAATGGCGACCGGCACAGAGTTTGCGGTTGTTTGCGATGGTTGGCAGTGGTTTGCGAAGGTGGGGCTGGGTTGACCGGAGGTCATGGGGGATGGGAGGGCGGTGGCCGACAGACAGGAGTGTCTGTCGTACTTCAAACCGTTTGCGGGATCACTGAGGCAGCTACGGGTGAGGTTCCGGTATTGGCTTAAGATGGTCAGATGACCTGGCGCTTCGCTAAAGCGCCCAAGGTGCGGATGGCGGCGGCGAGGCGGGGTGACCAGGGCTCGCCGCAGGAGAGGCGGATGCAGTGGGTGTAGCGGGGCTCCAGCGAAAACAGGTGGCCGGGGGCGATGCTGATGCCTTTGGCCAGGGCGCGGTCGTAGAGGGCGATGGCATCGACCTGCGGAGGCATGGTGACCCAGAGGAGAAAGCCGCCCTGGGGTGCGGTGACAGTGGTGCCGGCGGGGAATTCCTCCAGGATGGCGCGGCGCATGCGGGTGACGTTCTCTTTGTAAATGGTGCGGACGCTGCGAAGCCAGTGGTCGTAGCCGCCCGCTGCAAGGAAGCCGGCGATGGCGAGTTCGGGGAGGGTGGCGGTGGCGAGGGTGTGGGTGAGCTTGGCCATGCGGACGGCATGATAGTAGCGGCCGGGGACGACCCAGCCGACGCGATAGCCGGGGGCGAGGGTCTTGGAAAAGGAGCTGCAAAAGAGGACCAAGCCGGATTCATCGTAGGACTTGCAGGTGCGGGCGCGTTTGGGACCGAAGGGGAGCTCGCCAAAGACATCGTCTTCGATGAGGGGGATGTCGTGCTGTTTGAGGAGGGCGACGAGGCGCTGCTTGGCGTCGTCTGGCATCGCGGCACCGAGTGGGTTGCTGAAGGCGGGGAGGGCGATGCAGGCGTGGACGGGCTGGGTTTTCAAGACGCGCTCGAAGACATCGATCCGCAGGCCGTGCTGGGGGTCGGTGGGAATCTCCAATGCGCGTAGGGAGAGGGCCTCAAGGACGTGGAGGATGCCGAAGTAGGTGGGGGATTCGACGGCGACGACGTCTCCGGGTTTGGTCACGGCGCGGAGGCAGAGCATGAGGGCCTCGGTGGCGCCGCAGGTGGTGATGATGTCGGCGGGGGCGACGACGGCACCGCCTTTGAGCATGCGTTTGCTGATCTGGCGACGCAGGAGTTCGGAGCCAGGTGGGAGATCGTACATGACACCGCGCGCTCCGGCATGGCGGGCTTTTTCCGCGAGCATGCGGTTGAGCTTCACGGTGGGCAGGATGTCGGGGCTGGGCACGGCACCGCCAAGGGAGATCACATTGGCTGAAACCACGGCGTCAAAGAGACTGGCGTGGCGGTTGCCAAGGCTGCCGGACATGGGGACGCGAGGTGGGCCGGGGAGATCGAAGAGGGCCTGGGGCGGGGTTCTGACGAAGAAGCCGGACTTGTGGCGGGGCTCAACGAGGCCAGCAGATTCGAGCTCGACAAAGGCCTGGACGGCGGTGCTCATGCTGACGCCGTGCTGATCGCAGATGGAGCGAAGAGAAGGGGTGCGCTCGCCAGGCCGCAGGACGCCGTCGTGGATCATCCTGGCCACTGTGTCGGCGATGTGTTTGTAGAGCGGCTGCGGGGGCATGGGCGGAGGTTTGCGGTTGTTTGCAGTCGTTGGCGGTAGTTTGCGATTGTTTTTGTGACGGAGGCGGGGGCGTGCGGGCCCTGAGATTGGCTGAGGAGGACTGGCTAGCCCGGACAGGGGATGGGGGAATACCCGCAAAAATGGCTGGAAATGTGCCTTTCCGCATTTGCACTCGTAACGAATGGGAGCATTCTGCTCATCCCCCCTCATGAGTGCTACATTGCCGTACCGCGCCAACGCGGATTTCCTCGAGTCCAAATATGCGGACTGGAAACAAGATGCTGGTTCCGTCGAACCGCTTTGGTCATCGTTTTTTGAAGGTTTCGAACTGGGCATGGCCCGGCTGGCCACGAAAAGCGCAGAAGCTGCCGGTGACGGTGCCCCGCTCTCGGAGAAGACGCTGAACTTCCGCATGCGGGTGTCGAATGCGCTGCAGAACTTCCGTGCGCTGGGCCACACGGCGGCGCATCTGGATCCGCTGGATAAAGAAGGACCGGAGGTGCCTTCGCTCACCCTTGCAGGGCTGGGGTTTACCGCTGACGAGCTGGAAGAGGAGGTGCAGACGCATCTGTTCCGCAACGGGCAGCCGATGAAGCTGAAGACGATGCTGGCGGAGCTACAGCGCAATTATTGCGGCAAGACGGGCTTTGAGTTCATGCACATTCACCATCCCGAGGTGCGTGCCTGGCTGCTGGACCGCATCGAAGGCCGTGACCTGGATGCCAAACCTGCGGCGAAGGACCAACTGAGCGCGCTGCGCTGGCTGCTGGAGGCGGAATCGTTTGAGCGCTTCCTCCACCGCCGGTTCGTGGGGCAGAAGCGGTTTTCAGTCGAGGGCGGCGAGTCGATGCTGGTGGCGCTGGAGACCATTCTGGAAGCCATGCCGGCCGCTGGCGGCAAGGAAATCATTTTGGGCATGGCGCATCGCGGTCGTCTTAGCGTGCTGGCCAATTTCCTGCGCAAGCCGCTGGAATACCTCTTTTATGAGTTCAGCGAGAACTATGTGCCGAACATGGTTTCGGGTGATGGCGACGTGAAGTACCACCTGGGCTTTGAAACGGTGCGCCAGACCGCGAGCGGAGATTCCATCGGGGTGATGCTGGCGCCGAATCCGAGCCATCTGGAAGCCGTCGATCCCGTGGTCGAAGGCATGGCACGTGCGCGCCAGCGTGCGCTGAATGACACCAAGGACCGCAAAAAGGTGATCCCGGTTCTGATTCATGGTGATGCGGCCTTTGCCGGCCAGGGTCTGGTGGCGGAAGTACTGAATCTTTCGCAGCTTCCCGGCTACCGCACAGGCGGCACGATCCACATCATCGTGAACAACCAGATCGGTTTCACGACGATGCCGGAAGACGCCCGCAGCTCGGACTACTGCACGGATGTGGCGAAGATGATCGAAGCCCCCGTCTTTCATGTGAACGGCGACTGCCCGCTGGAGGTGATGAATGCGACGCGGCTCGCGTTTGAATTCCGCCAGACCTTCAGCCGTGATGTGATCCTGGACATTGTCTGCTACCGCCGCCACGGCCACAACGAGACCGACGAGCCCGGCTTCACGCAGCCGAACATGGCGCGCGCGATTGCCGAGCATCCGTCCACGGCGACGCTGTTCCGTCTGGATCTGGCCGCCAACGGGGTGCTGGATGAGGCAGGCTCCGCCGCGCTGCAACGCGAGCTGGATGACGAACTGGAGCAGGGCATCACGACCCTGGCGGCGCGTGACAAGAACGCCGATGGCGGCAATCCCTTCGAGGGCAGCATGGCGATGCCGCAGCCAGCCTATGATTATGCGCCGGTGAAAACCGGGGTGAAGCTGACGACGCTGCAAAAGATCGGCCAGCGCCTGCTGGAAGTGCCGGAGGAATTCAACCTGCACCCGACGATCGCGAAACGCTTCCTGGCGGCGCGCAGAAAGGCGATCGAGGCGGGCGAGGGCATCGACTGGGCGTATGCTGAGTCCCTGGCCTTTGGCACGCTGCTCACGGAGGGCCATGGCGTGCGCCTCAGCGGGCAGGACGTGCGGCGCGGCACCTTCAGCCAGCGCCACAGTGTGTTTTATGATTCCCAGACCCGGGAGCGGCACATTCCGCTGAACAATCTGGCTGCCGAGCAGGGCCGCTACTGTGTGTACAACAGCCTGCTGTCCGAGGCGGCGGTGCTGGGGTTTGACTACGGCTATTCGCTCCTCACCAGCAATCTCCTGGTCTGCTGGGAGGCGCAGTTTGGCGATTTCGTGAACGGTGCGCAGGTCATCATCGACCAGTTCATTGCCAGTGCGGAAAGCAAATGGCAGCGCCCGAGCCACATCACGCTGCTGCTGCCCCACGGTTACGAAGGGCAGGGGCCGGAGCACTCCAGCGCAAGGCTGGAACGCTTCCTACAGCTCTGCGCTGGCGGCAACATGCAGGTGTGCAACTTCACCACCCCGGCGCAGTATTTCCACGCCCTGCGCCGCCAGCTCAAGCGCAGCACGCGCAAGCCGCTGATCGTGATGACGCCGAAAAGCCTGCTGCGGCATCCGAAGTGCGTGTCCAAGCTCAGCGAGATGGCCGAGGAGACCACCTTCAAGGAGGTGCTCGACGACGACCAACTGCTGGCCGCACCGGAGCGAATCACGCGTCTCATTCTTTGCAGCGGCAAGGTCTATTATGACCTGCTCGAATTCCGCGCGGAGAACGAAATCAAAAACGCCGCCATCATTCGCATCGAGCAGCTTTATCCGCTGAACTACGAGATGCTGAAGGAGATCGTGGCCAAATACCCGCGGGCGCAGAAGAAGTGGATCTGGTGCCAGGAGGAGCCGCGCAACATGGGTGCGTTCTATTACATCCGTCCGCGTCTCGAAGAGCTGTCCAACCACAAGCTGCGCTATGCCGGACGCGAGCGCAGTTCCAGTCCCGCCGCCGGTTCCAAAGCGATTCACTCCCTCGAGCAGCACAATCTGGTCGAGTCAGCGTTCAGCGTTTGATTCGTCCTGCCCTAGATTTTCTTCCAATACCCCGTCATGCCCTCAGACATCAAAATACCCGCACTCGGCGAATCCGTCGCCGGTGGACAGATTGCCAAATGGCACTTCAAAGAAGGTGACCACGTCAAAATTGGCGACATCCTGCTGACCCTGGAGACCGACAAGGTCGCCGCAGAAGTCACTGCTGAAGCCAGCGGTGCGCTGCACATCGGCAAACAGGCCGGTGAAGATGTCGAGGTGGGTGCAGTGGTGGGCCAGATCGACGAAAGTGCCGCCGCACCTGCTGCGAAGGCCGAAGCGCCGAAGCCTGCGCCTGCCGCTGCTGCTCCCGCACCTGCCCCGGCGGCCAAGGCTGAACCGGAAAAGCCTGCGAATGTCACCGAATTCAAAGTGGTGCCAAAACCTGAACCTGCTCCTGTGCCTGCACCGGCGGCCAAGGCGGCCCCGGAAGGCCGTGTCACGCGCAAGAAGATGAGCCCGCTGCGCAAGAAGATTGCCGACCAGCTTGTTACCGCGCAGAAGACTGCTGCCATTCTCACCACGTTCAACGAATGTGACATGAGCAATGTGATGGCTCTGCGGTCGAAGCTGCAGGACAGCTTTGTGGCGAAGAACGGCGTCAAGCTCGGCTTCATGAGCTTCTTCATCAAGGCGGTGGTCGAAGCCCTCAAGGCGGTGCCGCAGGTCAATGTGCGGGTGGAAGGGGAGGAAATCGTGCAGCAGCACTTCTTCGACATCGGCGTCGCCGTGGGTACGGAGCGCGGGCTGATCGTGCCGGTGCTGCGTGACGCGGACCAGAAGAGCTTTGCGGAACTGGAGAAGGACATTCTCGGCTACGCGGCCAAGGCCAAAGAGGGCAAAATCCAGGTCAGCGACCTGACCGGCGGCGTGTTCACCATCTCCAACGGCGGCGTGTACGGCTCACTGCTCAGCACCCCGATCATCAACCCGCCGCAGAGCGCGATCCTTGGCATGCACAGCATCCAGCAGCGTCCGGTGGCCGTGGATGGCCAGGTGGTCATCCGTCCGATGATGTACCTCGCCCTCAGCTACGATCACCGCGTGGTCGATGGCAAGGAAGCCGTGTCATTCCTGATTCGCATCAAAGATTGCATCGAAAACCCGGCGAGAATGCTGGTGGGAGCGTAATTTCATCGGAGCGCAGATATTATTGCTGAACAAAGCTGCCGCCATACGTTCTCATCTTCACAGTGAAGCTGTTTTAAATGGCACTTGAAACCCCCAGCACGATTGCAACACCCGAGGCGCATGCGCCGAAAGGGTGGGGCGTGTGGCTGCGCAACAAGTTCCTCGCCGGACTCGCGCTGGCGCTGCCGCTGATCATCACGTTCTGGATCCTGTTCTTTATCTACGACCTGCTGCACGCCTGGAGCAAGCCGGTGCTGGCGCAGGTGGTGAGTCTCGTCAACGAGTTCTCCGAAGAGCCGCTGCTGAACATTGAGGATCCGAAAATGGAAAGCCTCACCAATTTCATTGGCTTCCTGTTTTCGGTGCTGGCCATTCTGGGGCTCGGCTTCATGGCCACCAACGTGATCGGTGTGCACGTTGTCACCGCCGTGGACAAGCTGCTGCTGCGCATTCCGCTGATTGCGGTCATTTACCGGCCGCTCAAGCAGGTGATTGATGCCGTGCGCAGTCTCGGGGGCACGAAGCAGAACTTCAAGCGGGTCGTTTACATTGACTATCCGGTCACCGGCATGCGCATGATCGGTTTTGCCACTGGCCAGTATTGTGATCCGCAGACGGGCAAGGCGATGACCTGCGTCCTGCTGCCTACGGCGCCCAGCCCTCTGACCGGCATTCTCCTCGTGGTGGATTCGGACAAGATCACCGATGCGCCGATCACGATTGAAGACGCGATGAAGATGATCATCTCCGGCGGGCTGGTTTCGCCGCTCAATGCCGTGGCGCCGCTGAATCAGAAACCTGTCGCCGCCCCTCTGCCCGAGACGCTGGCAGTGCCTGAACCTGTGTTTGATCTGCCCGCCGGCCTGCCGCGCGCGGAGGATTTTGACGCTGGAGACACCGAGATCCTCGCCCAGACCATGGAAATCAAGAGCGGCAAACACTGGCTGCGCGCCCTGCCATGGAAGAAACGCTGAGTCCATGGTGATCACCGACTGGACAACCTGGGAGCCGGGCGTTCGCGCGACACTGATGTTCATCATCGATGAGGCAAAGCGCGAAGTTTTGCTCATCCGTAAAAAGCGTGGCCTGGGTGCCGGCAAGATCAACGGGCCCGGAGGCAAGATCGATCCTGGTGAAACCTCGCTGCAATGTGCGGTGCGCGAAACGCAGGAGGAACTTGGAGTGACCGCGCTGAATCCGGTGCATCACGGTGAGCTTTGGTTTCAGTTCGTGGACGGTCTGTGCATGCACGTCGATGTCTTTATTGCCACCCAGCATGAGGGAGAAGCGGTGGAAACACCCGAGGCGGTGCCGCTCTGGACCTCCCTGGATGCGCTGCCGTTTGAGGAAATGTGGGCCGATGACAGCCACTGGCTGGCGCAGACTTTGATCGATCGCCGGCGTTTCATGGGGCGGTTTGCCTTTGATGACGACAAGATGCTGTCGCATGAAATGAAATGGCTGTAACTTTTTGATTCCAGACCGGTGACGATCATGGCTATCATTGCGCCATGAAATGCTTTTTGCTGCTGTGCGGTGTTTTTGGGTTGCAGACGGCCTGCGTGGCCGCACCCGATGAGCCGCCGAACATCGTGCTGGTGATGGCGGATGATCAAGGCTGGGGCGACATGGGTTACAATGGACACCCACACCTGAAGACGCCGAATTTTGACGCCCTGGCGAAGGAAGGGGTGCGATTTGAAGAATTTCATGCTGCGGCCCCGGTTTGTTCGCCAACGCGCGGGAGCGTGATGACGGGGCGTACGCCGAATCGATTCGGCTGTTTCTCGTGGGGGCATGCGCTGCGCCCGCAGGAAATCACGATCGCGGAGGCGCTTAAAACAGCAGGCTATGCCACCGGACACTTTGGCAAATGGCACCTGGGCTCCGTGCAAAAGGCCAGCCCGGTCAGTCCCGGTGCCAGCGGATTCGATGAGTGGGTGTCCTCGCCCAATTTCTTCGATCTTGATCCGGTGCTCAGTGCGCAGGGACAGGCCACACAATTCAAAGGTGACAGTTCGGACATCACCGTGGATGAGGCGCTGAAGTTCATCCGCCGGTGCGGGGAGAAGAAGCAGCGCTTTCTTGCGGTGGTGTGGTTTGGCTCTCCACATGATCCACACCAGGCGTTGGAGTCAGACCGGGCACTTTATGAGGGGCTTCCCCCGAAGCAGCAGCAGTTTTATGGCGAGATCACCGCCATGGACCGCGCCTTTGGCAGGCTCAGGAAGGAGCTGCGGGAGCTGGATCTGCGCGAGAACACTCTCTTATGGTACTGCAGCGACAACGGGGCACTGCCGAAGGTCGGTTCGGCAGGTGTACGCCGAGGGTTCAAAGGGCAGATCTACGAAGGCGGCCTGGCGGTGCCTGCTTTGATGGAGTGGCCGGCGGCCTTTCATGAACCCAAAGTCATCAAGGCCCCCTGCGTGACCTCGGACATCTATCCCACGGTATTGGGGATCGCAGGTGTGAGCATGGAAAAACAGCCGCCGCTGGATGGCATCGACCTCATGCCGCTGCTGACGGGGCAGGAGCAGCAGCGTTCGCGACCCATTGGGTTTTGGGAATCGGGCATCAAAGGCATCGGCACGCCGTCCAAAGCCTGGATGGATGAGCTGCTCGCCGCCCAGGCCAAGGGGGAAGAGCCCGCCGATCCGGCCCGCGTGCGCCCGGATGCGGGTGCCATCGGCGAACCTGTCTCATTGACGGATTTCCCGGGCCACGCCGCATGGCTGGACTGGCCGTGGAAACTGCACCGGATCGAAAACCGGAAAACGCATGAGGTGACCTGGGAACTCTACAATCTGGTCAGCGATCCTGACGAGAGCACGGTGCTGCTGGCGGAACAGCCTGAACGCGTGCCTGAAATGCAAAAAAATCTTGAAGACTGGCTCGAAAGCGTGGCGCGCAGCCTCAATGGTGAAGATTATTCGGGTGAACAGGCTGCGGTTAAGTGAAAGTCGATGCTCACGGGCCCAACCCGCAGGGAGTTTTAGTACAGGCTTGCCAGGTCGTCATTGAGTGCTAAATAATTGCCGGAATTGAAAAGCCAAATTGCTGAAAATTTAGGATTCTGAACTGATCAGGTATTCTAGAATTTCAAAAAATTACTTTAAATTCTAAAAATATCTTGCGGCAGTAGGATGTTTCGTGTTACTATAACTTCAATTGCGGGTATAGCTTAGTGGTAAAGTTCCAGCCTTCCACGCTGGCCATGTGGGTTCGATTCCCACTACCCGCTCTGAGGAGCACGTAAACATCTGTAAATCTATTGAATATCTGCCGCTTATGAAAGCTGTCTTTACTTCTCGCATTGCGAGTGTTTTCGCCTGTCTGCTCATGCTGGCATATGCCTCGGTTGGCTCAGCGCAATCGGTTGCCAATTGCACAGAAATTGCCAATGACGTGAAGGTCGCCGTCGAGAAAGACCCTTCCAAGGTTCTCATGGTTGTGGAAGATGCACTCGTCATCAATGAGGGGTGCGCCTCCGATATCGTGAAGACGGCGATCATCGCCTCCAAGGCAGACGCAGCCTTGGCTAGCCAAATCGTTAAGACGGCAGTTTCAGTGGCTCCCAAAATGGCAGACGTTATCAATGACTCTGCGAGTTCAGTTGTGCCCGGCCTGGCGGTTGCAGCGCCTGCGCCTGAAATCGAGCGACCCGTTGCGGCCTCGGGTAAAAATCCCAAAAATCCCGTCGTCGTTGACAAGAATCCGGTCGTTTCGGAGCCCGATTTCTTCATTCCATCAAGCATTCGTGGAGTGTTCCTCCTGACGCCGCCGGTATCGGGACGGATCATCACCAATCCAGTCTCTCCTTCCACGGCGATTCCGTGATCTCCCCTGACGGACAGCACCTGCTCATCAGACAATCGAAACAGCTCCTGATTTTTCCTCCATGCGCATAAAACTTGCAGTGCTCATTCTGGCCGCCGCGGCTGTGCTCAGCCCAGCCGCATTGCGCGCGCAGGGGTTGGTGGCGATCCAGAACTACTCGGCAGATTTTAGAAATGAGGAGCCT
>Ga0114968_10003203_pt1 | contig 12324 bp, 11 predicted proteins | sample M_130807_EF_Meta_FD_87020 | JGI IMG/M metagenome (GOLD analysis project Ga0114968, IMG submission 87020) | Freshwater microbial communities from Lake Montjoie, Canada to study carbon cycling - M_130807_EF_MetaG | ecosystem: Environmental > Aquatic > Freshwater > Lake | place: Lake Montjoie... | reverse complement strand
GGATGTGATGCCAATACCATCAATCTCTTGGTGCCCTATCTGCCTAACTTTGCCTTCCGCTAGATGGGAAGTTTTCGCTTGACCACCAATAATTAGCAATTCTCTGTTTTCAAGCCAAGCCCCTCCAATTGCAGTAATAATGTTCGTTACACCGGGACCGGCGGTGACCATGGCGAAAGCTCGTTTAGTCTCAGAAACCTCATTGAAGTACTCGGCTGCAATCCCGGCGGCTACCTCATGTACAACGGGAATGCACTCAAACCTACTACTAGCTGATTCAAGAAGGTGCATCACATTTCCGCCACCAACAAAAAAACAATGTGTATATCCAAACTCTTTCAGCCAGTCCATAAATAAATCTGAGTATTTAACCGTCGACATGAATCAACTCCTTCAGGATTGAATCGAGCTTTTCCCAATCAGACATAAAATAGTTTGGGACAGTTGAATCATCAAGCAAATATTTAAAGTCACCTTCAAAAAAGACGGCAGGTATACCAGCGCGTTGAGCTGCTACAACATCTTCAGGTCGGTCCCCGATCATCACATTATACTTAGATGGAAAGGTGCTCATGGCTTTATTTATTAGTTCTGGCGAAGGTTTTGGCTCGCCAACATCAGATCCTAAGATTGCATCGAAACATTCGTCTAAATTTTGTTGAGTGATGACTATTTGCGCAAGTGGAGTTTTCTTATTTGTTATTAAACATACCCGTGCTCCATTTTGTTTAAGGCTGATTAGGGCAGTTTTGGAATTCGCTATTTGGCGTGTTTCGGATTTTCCATTATCTATTAAGTTACTTCGAAAAATACTTACAGCGTTTTCGATGTACTGGTTACCTAGATACTTACTGAAAACCTCTCGAATTGGCACACCGATAGTGGGATAAATATCCACTTTTTTAATGTTGGGTATACCAGCCTGATTTAGAGCATAAACAGCTGAATTCGCAATTGCTTCTTTGCTATCAATAACCGTTCCGTCTAAATCTGTCATTACCAACAAATTCTGATATTTATTCGTCATTAAAATCTACAATTTCTGAAACAATAAAGTTAGGTCTTGCCTTAACTTCTTCATAAATTAGTCCAACATATTCGCTCAATATTCCAATCATGAGCGACAAAGTTCCAATGACTAACATAAAAAGCGAAACGAGAGTCCCAAACCCAGCAAAGGGTACCCCTTTAAAAATCCATAGAAATACAAGGGGGATCAGTGATGCAAATGAAACCGTCGATAATGTAATTCCAAAAATCGTTATTAACTTCAATGGTTTATAGCTGTTAGCGAAAATACCTTTGAAGGCCAAATCAATAACTTTGAAGGTGTGCGCATTGGAAACTCCGTCAAACCGCGGTGGCCGTTCCATAGGAATGCCAATGGATTTAAATCCTACCCAGGCAAAAAGGCCTCTAACAAACCTGTTACGTTCGGTCATAGATCGAACAACTTCATAAACTTTTCTATCCACTAATCTAAAATCAGATGCGTTTCTAGGTATTCGTCCATCGGTTAGTTTTCCTGCCAATAAATAAAAAAGTTTAGAATTCATCGTGCGAATTGGCCCGGTACCAACTCGCTTTGTGACTACACCATAAATATTTTCCCAACCTTCTTCCCATTTGCGTAAAAAATCAGAAACAAGTTCCGGTGGATCTTGAAGGTCGGCAGTCATAACCACACATGCATCTCCAGTGACGTAATCGAGTCCTGCAGTCAGCCCCCCATCCATTCTAAAATTTCTCGACAATTTTAGAATCATAAAATTTGGATCTTCTTTACAAGCTTGTTGAAGTTTCCCAAAAGTTGAGTCTGTGCTTCCGTTTTCAACAATAATTGTTTTGAATCTATAGTCGCTCTCAGTCGCAAATAATTTCCGAAGTCGCGTCACTAATTCAATAACGCAATCCTCTTCATTGTATACAGGTATAACAATATTTATTAAAGGTTTCATTTCAACCAATTACTTTCTTATACCAGGCCGCAGTTTTTTCAAGCCCAATTTCTAAGGAATAGCGTGACTTCCAGTTTAATACTTTTCTTGCTTTAGAACTATCGAGATGCTGATCTTTAATTTCAGATATTGCTTCATTTTTGATCTCTGGTTTTACAAATTCTCCGACAGTCGCAATACAAATTGATTTATAAATATCAAGTACCGATATGGGTTCATCGCGTGAGAAATTGAACGCCGATCCATTTTGAGGATTTGAAACCTGATAAATTCCGAGTTGTATATATGCATCAGCGATGTCTTCAACATACACATAATCTCGAATAAAAGTGCCGTCACTTCGGATAATGGGTTGCTTTCCTTGAAGTAAATCTCGTATTGTTCCAGGAACTATTCTGCTCCAATTCAGGTCACCGCCTCCGTAAATATTTCCGCAACGTGCTATTGCTACCGGTAGACCGTAAGTTTTTCCATAAGATTGTGCTAACAAATCGGTGCATGATTTTGATACATCATACGGTCCTTCACCCTGGAGTTTTGTTTCTTCCTTATAAGGAAGAACCTCAGCTGTGCCGTACGCTTTGTCACTGGATGCAACAACAATGCTAGATGGTGATTTCTTTGCAGTTCGAATCGCTTCGAGTAGGTTCCAAGTTCCTTCGATATTTGATTTGAAAGTATCTACTGGGTTATTCAAAGCAGTTCCAACAATCGTTTGAGCACCTAGGTGAAAAACAATGTCAAAATTGGTGTTGGTAACAACTTCCTTCAATAATTTAAGGTCTGTCAAGTTGCCGTGCACTTGTGTAATTTCATTTATATTTTTACTTCTGAAAAGTTCAGAATTATTGTCTTCTTCTAGAATAAGAGCTGTCACCTTTGCTTCTTTTTGGAGCAAATCAGCCACCAGCCATGAACCAACAAGTCCGGTAGCTCCAGTAATAAAAATATTTTTATTTTTCAAATTCACTTCAAACTCCAGGGGGCGCTGCCCGAATTCCACATTTCTGTAAGCATGATCATTTCTCGATAGGTATCCATCGGTTGCCAAAATCCGTTATGTTTGTACGCCATCAATTGGCCTTCGCGTGCCAAATTCTCGAGCGGCTCTTTTTCCAGCACTGAATTTTCATCCAAATAATCAAAAATCTTTTTTTCAAATACAAAAAAACCAGCGTTTACCCACTCGTGATTCTGCGGTTTTTCTGTAAAACTATAAACTTCCGAATTCTCGCTGATTTCCATGGCACCAAATCTGCTTGATGGTCTAACTGCACTTACTGTCGCGATTTTTCCATGTGATTTGTGAAACTTTAATAGCTTGTCAAAATCTATGTCTGAAAGTCCATCGCCGTACGTGCACATAAATGTATTGCCACTCAAATACTTGCGAACTTTGAAAACCCTACCGCCCGTCATGGTTTCGGCCCCTGTTTCGGCAACCGTAACTTTCCAATCTTTTTCAGGAACTTCATCATGAAAACTGATGTTCCCTTGTTTTCCCAATTGAACAGTAAAATCTGAATTCATCACTTCAAAATTTGAAAAATACTCACGTATAACTTCACCTTTATATCCAGCACAAATTATGAAGTTATTCGCTTTAAAATCTGCATATCTTTTCATAATATGCCAAAGAATTGGCTTACCCGCGATGGGTACCATTGGTTTTGGACGATATTCTGTTTCTTCTCGAATTCGTGTTCCCAAACCACCAGCTAAGATAACAATCTCCATACACGGATACTAAAGGTTTCCACTCAATTCTTCATCGCTTTATCAAGCAAAATTTACGGGTTCATGGAAAAATATCGCTAAAATTCACTGATGGTGACCTTTGAATGAATGAATCTAAGGCAAAGCAAAAAACCATCAATTTGCTTGGTCCTTCAACTCAACTACATGAATTAACAAGACTTTTTCTTGCACTAGCTGGTTTTCTTGTCGCTTCAGCCTGGATTTTAAAATCTTACTCATCTGCATCGCGTTGGATCGTGACACCAGTTCTCTTCACTTTTTTCGCCATTCTTTTACTCAAGAGTACAAATAAGAAATCGACAAAGAAACATCTTTTCACTTACTTTTTTGCCACTATCTTTGCCTTAGTCTTGATATGGCACACCGCACATGTTGGTTATACAACTGAGGCAGTTAGAATTCGAACAGCAGTTTTAATCAATTTTATATTCATCCTTTTAACTTATGTAGGTTTAAAAATCTCTAAAATTGGAGATTTGCGCGATACGTGGATTCTCTTTTTTATTCCGTTTTTACTCTTAACTTCCTTTGTAACAACTCGGAACATGAAAACTATCTTCGCGAGTTTTACTGGAATTTCCAACAATCAGGCTGTGCAGCAGATAGTAATAGATTTGCTAATCTTGTACTTAGCTGTGACTTTCTTGGACATCAAGAAATATACAGAACCGTTGCAAAATCGAAAGAAGTTTCTGGTTTTATTCCTACTGATAAACCTTTACTTTGCTTTTAGAGTTGATTCAATCAATTCACTCCCTGGGTCCTATTATCACTTGGGATACTTTTCGGATGTTGTGAAAACATTAAAGAGTGGTGGCACACTTCTATGGGATACGCCATCTCAATACGGCTTCTTAAACTTACTATTGTTCTCTCAGGGGCCGATTGAGTTTGCTCGTCAAGCTGTGTATGTATGGCAATCGATAATTATATTTCTTACGGTTTCTTTTGTACTTTATTATTTTTATTCCAAGACTAAAGGTACGAAGAAGTTTGCTATTTATTCTTCTTTGTTTTTACTCACATTCTATTTCTCGGATCCAGACTTAATTGGTCCGCAACCATATCCATCATCATCGGCTGTGCGCTTCGCACCGACAATTATTTATGTGCTTACTTTGATCCTGCTTAACAAGAAAATAATGCACAGCGTTAAGTATTTATCCCTTACGGTTTTTAGCTTTACGGTGTTGAATTTCCTATGGTCTGCTGAATCTTTCTTATACTCCCTAATCATCACTGTCTTTCTTGCATTCTCCCTCATAACTGACAGAACCTTAAAAAATAGATTCTTAATCTTTGCTTCTCTGGCAGCCTCCACGTTCGTTGGAATTTTGGTTGCGTATGCCTTGATGTCAATTTATACAATATCTCGTGTTGGGCACTTTCCAGATTTGAGTATGCACTTCATGTATGCACTTGGTTACTCACAAGGGTACGGTTCACTACCTTTGCAGATTGCAACTCCAGCCTGGATTTCTTTGATGATTTTCGTAATTTGTGTTTATTCAATTAGACGTTTCACTTCATCCTACGATTTTGAGAAGCGATTGAATTTTGCGATTGCGACAGGGGCGATTTTCGCTTGGTCGACCTATTACTTAGGAAGAGCGCATCAGGATAACTTAATGGCTGAGTTCCCTTTATTACTATTAGTTTGTTTTGTAGTTTTGCTTGAATATCAAAACAGTAAAGATGAGCACAAAAATTCTTCGTCGGCCTTGTTTGTTTGGCTTTTTACTGCATTGTTTGTAGGTTTGATTTCAATCTCTAATTTAGGCCAGATTGCGTTTGTTGAACGCTTACTAACTATGCAATCACTTGGAGCAGCCCAAACGGTTTCCCTTGTTAAGGCAGATTCAAATCTCACCAATCTTTTGCGAAGTGACACCGTTAAGGGTGACGTACCAGTTGCTTTTGAAGGTTGGGATGCAATAACCCCATACATAGGTGCGGTAGCTGGCAAGAGTTTTCTCGAAGAAAAAGTTTGGTTGCCTATGCCTTTAACCCTTCTTGAAGAACCGATATCTGCCGACAGACAAAGAATTGTTCTAGATCGATACGCGAAATTGGGTGTTCAAAGAGGAATTCTAGTCAGGCACTTAGAAAGATCCTTTCCGCCTCGACATGAGATTTTGATGAAAAATCTACAAGACAATTATTCTTGCAGTATTTTGGTTTCTAGTAAGGTTTACGAAATTTATGAGTGTGTAAGAAAATGAAAATATTAAAAAGCATCAACTTATATGCTCTGTTGCTCTTTGTATTAGTTTTAATTGTTTCTCTCTCCGTGGTAAATATAAGCGCGCCCTTAACGGAGGGTTGGTGGCATGTTTACGCAAGGTGGATAGATCAAGGCAGAATTCCCTACAGGGATTTTGAATTACTTGTTCCTCCTGGTTACCCATATTTAATATGGCTCTTAACTCATATTGTTGGGGAACAGTTTCTGCACTTACGCATCCTCGGCTGTTTACTTGAGTCTGCAATCGCAGTTCAACTCTTTTATATCTTCAAGGGTTTAATTGGAAAATTCATGGGTCTCGTCTTGGCTTTTTTCGGAGCTATGTATTTATATTCAGGAATAGCTTCAATAACCTATGACTACCATTACTTTGCAATATTTTTCCTTTTAGGGGCGGGGTTATTTCTTCAAAAAAGCAACTTCTTCGCCACGAATGTCTTTTCCAAAGCAGACTCACGATTATATGTAATGGCTGGCATTTGTATTGCCTTAAGTTCTCTAATTAAGCAGACCTATGCCATTTCTTTCGCTTTATTCATCTTCTTCTACTTTGCAGTTCGAGTCGCTTTTAAGTTCCCGCTTTGGAAGATTCTGCTGAATAAACTGGCGTATCTTCTCTTGCCATGGATATCAGTTTTAGGATTCGTAACACTTTACTTCTCGCTTAATGGAGCTTTTAGCCAAATGCTCCAACAGATTTTTTTGGGAGCGCTAGAAGTTAAAGGGTCGACAAATAATGTTGCCTTTGAATGGCTCAAGGGACTCTGGAATCCTTATTGGATTTCCTACAATTTGAGATCTATTGCAGTTTTTGTGTTTGCATGCTTTATGGCGTCAACACTTTCAAAGCGCCGAGTAATCTTCGGAACTACTCCTTACTCTGAGAATCTAATTCTTACTTTTGCTATTGGCGCTTTTACTGCAGTCCTCGGGCTGATACGCCTTGATGACTTGGATATATCTCATGGATTACCCACTCAAATTTGGCAATCTATTCATGAAGTGATGTTCCTTGCTCCACTTATGGTTCTTTTTTACATGTTTCTTAAATTTAGCAATTTGGATTCTCCATGGGCCCCCTTAATGGTTCTAGCTTTTGCATTCGCATGGGGAAACGGCATGTCTGCGGGTTTAACTGAATATGGGACATTTCTTTCTTCAATGACGGCATTCGCTTTTATTTCCTGGTCATTTGGCTCATATAGAATAATTGCAATCTTCACATTAATAATAGTTTTCATAACCTCCACAGCTATTTATAGCAATAGGCTTGCCGTGCCGTATTCCTGGTGGGGGTACACATCACCAAGTGCTAAAGAAGCTACGGTTACTTCAGGTATTGGTTTAACTAAAGGGTTAAAGTTTTCAAAAAAAGGTTACACAGAATTTCAAGAAATACATCGCCGGCTAAGCAATTTACCTTGCAGAGGTGAAGTAATCGGATATCCGCACATGCCACTATTTGCATTAGACGCAGATCGTTTACCGCAAGGAAGGGCAGCGGTTTATTGGTTCGATTTTATTAAACAAACAACATTGATTAGTGAATCTGCGCGGCTAAAAGATGAACCTTTGGGAGCTTTTTTGTTTATGGGCACGGGAGATGCCGCGAATATACATAAAAAATTGTTTAAGATTCAAAATAACTCTGGTAGAAGTCAATTATTACTCACGATTAATGAGACTAAAATAGACAGCAATCAAACTAACTATCCCGCTCTGAAATTACTTGCTCAGTACTGTCCAGATTTGATTTAACCCTTGATGTAGGGCTGGTATCGATAAAAGCGGACTAACGTTAAGATAATAATGCCAATTATAATTAATGGATTCACTATTGATCCAAGCGTCTCGCCAATCGTGTTATTTGCAGCCGTAAATAGCAAAAATGGTTTTGGAATGAACAGTAAAATAATCAAAAAACATAATGAAAGTTCAATTTTTCTGAGTTCCGCGATTAACAATAAGCACAACGGAATTGAAAAATGAAGCAACCTATAATCAAAGGTCACCGCAAAAAATAGAGTGTAGCTGCTGACAATCAATAAAGACGATGTTGTAAGATCAATCTTGCTACGATAGTAAAAAATAAACCAAATTAAACTAAGCATGCCACAAATGAAAAGTATCCGTGTGAAAGTCAAGAAAATTACATTGTTATATGGGAAAACACCATTCATCATTAAATAAATAAATTGGAACGTTCCACTTAGCGAAGAAGTGTGCAAGGTGGTACCTGGTCCTATAGCCGAACTATAAGAAGCACCTTGAACTAACAACTCATGAAAGTACATTCGAAGCGATGGGGAAAATAGGGTTCCTGACAGAAAAATTAGTGACGAGCAGACCAACATAAATAGGTTCTTTTTTATACGTTTAAGGTAAGGAATGAACTGGAACAGATAGGTAGGAAATGGCTCAACTAAGGATTGAATTACGATGGCACCCAGTGCCCCATTAACCTTTTTTCTACGTAATTGCTCGTAGCACAACATGCCGAGACTAACCAAAAGGATTTCGTTGTTTCCGCGTGCTAAAGTAAACAAAAAAGGGTAACTTGTCACAACGAGTAGAACAATTAGCCAGTTTTTCGTTAATCTAAAGCATGCATATATGAAAAAAGCGATACTGATCGAGAAAAATATAACAGCAGCTAAGTGAATGTTTTGAAATGAGAATATCTTATAAACTAGAACTGATAGAGGGTATAAAGTAAAGTTGGCTTTCGTAAATATCAAACTTTCAGCCGGATAATAAAGAGAATTGTAAAAATCATCTAGTCTACCGACCGGTGCAATCATAAAATTAATCAAGGGATAGCGGTGATTAAATATAAAATAAAAGCAGTACGCAAATAGAGATAAAAGTTGCAGAAGAATCGTGAATTGAATGATTACCCGACCATTTTTGTAGTCCCGACGATTAGATTTCATTATTGTCCACTCTTCCATGCAATGTTTGCTGCTGTATTAAAGGCCATTTAATTATTTCTCCGTATTCGAGTGTTTCTCAGATATTAAATAGATTGGCCTTTTCTTAGATTCCATTAGAGTTTTACCCATATATTCTCCCAGCACACCAATCGACAATAATTGAATTCCGTTTAAAATCAGAATCAAGAATGCAAGTGACGCATAACCAGGAATAGATATATTATTATTAATTTTTTCCACCAATATAACGATGCTGTAAGCTAAGGCAATCCCAGAAGTAAGTATCCCAATGCTAATTGAGATTCGTAATGGCTTTATTGAGAATGAAACGATTCCATCAACTCCTAGATTGAAGAGCTTTGAAAAGGAAAACCTGCTTTTTCCTTGAGTCCTGGAACCTCTCTGAAATTCAATTACTTCTGTTTTATAGCCCATCCATGCGAAAAGTCCTCTTAAAAATCTTTCCGATTCATGGAGTTGCGAAAATGATTCAATGACCTTTCTCGACATGAGCCTAAACTCACCAACGTCAGGTGGTATGTCGATATCAGATAACTTTGAGAATAATAACAAATAAATCCGAGAAAATAGGCGCCGAGACAATGAATCTCCATCACGCGATATTCTCTTTGCTAAAACTACATCAGGCTGATGGGTGCGCCAGCATTTCAACATGTCTGAGATAACTTCAATAGGATCTTGAAGATCCGCATCAATTGGTACGACTAAATCTGAAGTTGATTCTAAGAGTCCAGCGCTTAAAGAAGCTTCCTTGCCGAAATTTCTGGATAGCACAATAAGGCGACATGATTTTTCATATGCAATAAATGTCTTCGTAACTCGAGATGTTTCATCTGTGCTTCCATTATCAACAATTATCAGATTTAGTTCGAATTCCTCTTTGTGTCGCTCTTTGAAGTCAAGAAAGTTTAAAAAGAGAGGTGGTAAATTCTTTTCTTCATTAAAGCAGGGAACGACGATGTCGACTGACGTGCGCATTTTACCTTCCTGAGCTTTTTATGCCAGAAGACTACCTAGTTTTTTCTGTATTTTCTGGCGTTGAGTTCATTTTCTTGTTCTGTTTCTTGAGATACGCTAATAACTGTACAAAATGAAACTCTAATGCCTAACTTGAAGGGCTCGAAGGAATTGGCAAAAAAAATTATAGGATTGCTACCTGCATCTGGCACTGCTTCACGCCTTGGGGGAATTCCCAAATTTTGCTTGCCTTTAAATGAGAATGAGAATTTACTTCAATGGCACGTTAAACACTTGTCGAATTTTTGCGATTCTGTTAATTTGTCAACGAGAAAAATATGGATGCCAATCGTTATGCAAATGAATTTACCTAAAAATGTTATCTTCCATGAGATAGAACCTACTTCAATGTCTGATGCAATTGAAAAAATGAGTTTGGAAAGCGACGCGAAATATATTATTGGGATGCCAGACACTTATATGCCAGGTTCTGAAGGAGATTTCTACCGGGAATTGTGCGAGTCTAATGACGATGTAACTCTTGCCGCTTTTCCCTGCGACGAAAACTTAAAGGGGCGAGTGGGCCAAATTCTAATTGATGACAATGGTGATGTCTTAGATGTCATGGATAAGGTTTTTGATTGCGAATATGACTACATGTGGGGAGCGTTTTCTCTAGATGGGATTCGACTTGATCCAACGAGGTCGTCGCCATCGTTACAGATTATGGATTGGGTGAGAGAAGGAAAAAATGTGAAAGCTATAAAAACAAAGGGAAAATATTTAGACGTAGGAACCGTCGATGCCCTAAAATCTTTATATCGAGACATCTTGTGATTTATATTTTTAGGAAAATTGTGGAGTCTGATGTCTCATGAAACCACTTCTATCGATAGTAATTCCTGTAAAAAATGGCATGCCTTACATAAAATCTACAATTGAGTCTGTCTTAAATCAAGATTTTCAAGATTATGAGCTGATTATAAGTAATGACAAAAGTACAGATGGAACTACCGAGTATTTGAAGACGCTCACTGATTCAAGAATATTTATAACAGCGCCATCTGTACCAATGAAGGTGGATGAACACTGGACTTTTGTGTGCCTTTTGGCTACGGGAACCTATATAAAATTGCTTTGTGCTGATGACATTTTGACTAAAGGTTCATTGAGTCGTCAAATGGCAGCATTGACAAAAAAACATGACTTTGGTCTTGTTGTATCTTCAAGAAAAATTATTAATCATGATGGTCACACAATATTGAAGGAGCATGGGAGGGCAAGTCTTTTAGGTGGCCATGCTGGCATTCATGTCCTACGAACTTCTTTTCTTTCTGGAACTAATATCCTGGGAGAGCCATCTGGACTAATTTTTAGAAGCTCTTCTTTAATCAAACATTTGCCGTGGAACAACAAATATCCATATATGTTAGATTTCGAATTATATTCTAGATTATTGATTTCTACTAATGTTGTATTTATCGAAAGTATCGATTCAGAATTTCGTATTCATGGTTCTTCGATTAGTTCAAAAATAAGCAAGTCTCACTACAAACAATTTTTGGAGATTTATAAAGAGTCGCGACTCTTGAGTTACGAAAGTTTAAATTTTTCACTCCTAGAAATTGTAAAGATGAAAGTTTTGGCTTTTGTCAAAACAATTATTCGACAAATGATATTTCGAGTCGCACCAATGTTCGGTAAATTGGGGTAATTTAAAATATTTACCAGAAGAATTAGACTATGACTGGTTGATTAGTCAAGCCGCACTACACCACTAGGTGTCATCACATGCACAGCAACAATCCCCGAATCACCATCATTCACAGATTCAGGAACCCATTCAACTTCAACATCTGATCCAATAGCCGCGCGAAGCTCTGACCCAAGCCACTCTTCGATGCGTGATTCATCTCCAGCAATTTCAACTTTAACAATTTTTGCAATTGCTTTCCCATCAGTTGATGGATGATCAAGTGATAGCCATTCAATAAAAAATGGAAGTTGTTTATCTTCTAGGGTTCCGAGAACGCCAATTTGCTTCCATGCTAAATCTTTTCCATCTGGCTTTGTGCGGTGACCATCGACTGCTGCACGACCTAAACGCTTTTCAATCTTTGAAACATCATCGACAGCAACAACCCAAGTAAGCCATCCACCACCTTCTGCAGCACGTTGTGAAACAGCTTTACCAAATGGTGTGGAGTCAGAAGAAGGATGATCAAGAGGACAAACAACTTCTAGGTAGTGACCATTTTGCAATGGAAGTGTGAAGTTGCGTGTGCCAAAACGTGGATGAATTCCGCCGTCAACAAATGTGCTGCCAAGGCGAGCGCCAAGACGTTGAACTGTGTCGGCTAGTTGATCATGGGAAGTTACATATGAGACATGGTCTAAGCGCATGGGTAAATCTAACCCTATGAAAAGGGGTGCTTTTTACCATTTAGCGTGC